>Ga0126372_10000256_pt1 | contig 17400 bp, 11 predicted proteins | sample PanSoiMetaPlot_6_FD_92762 | JGI IMG/M metagenome (GOLD analysis project Ga0126372, IMG submission 92762) | Tropical forest soil microbial communities from Panama - MetaG Plot_6 | ecosystem: Environmental > Terrestrial > Soil > Tropical forest > Bulk soil | place: Panama | collected 2016-02-17
TCATATTCAGGTTCGTATTCAAATGCGCTCCGTTCACGACGTAGACGAGCTGATTGTCAACATAAACGCCCATGGAAGCCACGCCCTTGGCGCACGCCGAGGTGCCCGCAGAGGCTTGAAAATGCACCGGTGACGACACCGAGCTATTGTTAGCCGGAGAGGAAACAAAAACGCCTGTCTTGCTCGTAACGTTAAGCGCAATCCGAGTGAACGTTGCTCCACCGCAATGGTCCCACTCTTCCACAACGGTGTTGTACTTCCCAGGACCAAGAAAGAGTGTGGTATTGAGTTTCGTTCCGTTTACTACGTAAGTCAGGGAATTATTGACATAGATGCCCATCGAGGCGACTCCTCGGGAGCATGTGTTCGTACTCGCGGTGGCTACGTAATGAATTGGGGAGGTCAGAGTGCTGCCGCTTACCGGACTCGTCACGGACACGTGAGCCGCTGCCGAGCTCGCGAGTGACATGACGAAGCACATGAGGGAGGCGTAGAACTTCATTACAAATTCTCCAAACCCGAAATGGGAACCAAACTGGCGGGGAACCGAAAGGCACTTGCTGTGAGACCTGCGAAACCGACCGCTACTGCGCCATCTCAGCTGCTAACAATTTCCCGGACATGCTGGATTTTCCGCACCCTAATACAGTCTCTTTTTTTGGTCAATGGGGCGAACAACTTAGAGGGATTCACCTTAGGCGGGTTAGGGCGCCCATAGAGTGCCCGAAGAAACGCTTTGGGCACCGAAACCATCTCATGGCGGGGAAAAAACCATGAGGTGGGACGGATGACGGACAAAGAGTCGAAGGGACGGCTTTTCAGGCGGACAATTTGCGGGACCATCCTGCTAGCGCTAGTGGTTATGTGGAGCGGTTGCCGCGGGTTGGTAAACAGCAATCCGAGTTCAGAAGGGCTGGGCCAGATCAATCACATCATCGTCATGGCTCAGGAAAATCGCGGACTCGATCACTACTTTGGAGCGCTGCGACAATATTGGGCGGCGAACGGATTTCAGGATGAATCGTTCGATGGCCTACCGCAATTCAATCCTGCCTCTGGCGCATCACCTCTCCAGGGTGCGATCCCGACGAATCCCGGATGCGATCCAGCTTTTGCTTTTCCAGGGAACGATTGCACGATCGACAGCAGAAGTCCCGCCGTTGGATCGTTGCACATGATCTCCATGTGCATTGAAAATCCAAGCCCTTTCTGGAATGAAAGTCACGTCGACTTCAACTTGAGCAATCCCCTGTCGGGCACTCCCACACTCGACGGTTTTGTCTGGACAGCAGCTCATGACGCAAGGAACACTCCCGGTTTTTCGGACGTCACGGGACAACGCGCGATGGCTTTCTACGACGGGACCGACTTGCCGTATTACTACTTCCTTGCCTCAAACTTTGCGACTTCAGATCGATGGTTCTCGCCGGTGATGACTCGCACACAGGCAAATCGCATGTATATGCTCGCCGGCACTTCGGCGGGACACGTTTATCCACTGCCCAATGGTGCGCCGCCTCTAAACAATTCCACAATTTTCGACCTGTTACAGGGCGCGGGGATCAGTTGGAAGGTCTATGTCACCGATTTGGATTTTGCCACGCCGCCGATACAGGACAGCTCCTTGAACATGTTCGCGACAGCAGCCAAGTTTCCGCAAAACATCGTGCCGATTTCGCAGTTCATGACCGACCTTTCAAAGGGCACTTTGCCGGCGGTCGCGTATATCGATCCGGGTTACAACAGCGGTCGCGACGAACATCCCGGCCTGGACGACAATGCCCCGGGAGGGAGCATCCAGATAGGATCCCAGTTTGTTTCGACGCTGATCAATGCATTGATGCAGAGCACTTCGTGGAAAGATTCTGTATTCATCCTGACGTTTGACGAGTTTGGGGGGTTTTACGAACACGTTGCGCCCCAACCTGCGGTCAGCCCCGATGGAATCAAGCCGATGGATTTACTGCAGGGCCCTCCTCCCAATGGGCCCGATATCTGTGTCGTGAATTCAGGCCCGACCTGCGATTTCGTGTTCACTGGGTATAGGGTCCCACTCATTGTCGTCTCGCCATTCACCAGGAAGCATTTCGTGTCCCACACCGTCGCCGATTACACCGCCTGGCTCAAACTCGTAGAAACGCGGTTTGGTCTTCCCCGTCTGACCCAGCGCGACGCCGCACAGATGGATATGACCGAGTTCTTTGACTTCACAAATGTTCCGTGGAAAACGCCTCCGACGCCCCCCGCGCAGCCAACAGGTGGCGCGTGTTATCTGGATCACTTGCCCTGAAATCGAAATGATTGCGCGATTACTGGTGTGAGCGCATGAGGGTGATGGCCGTCGCCACATAGCCGCGCCCATTGAACCGGGCAGTAACAGTTATCTCCGCACCCTCGCTCAGATCAAGAGTCGTGTGGATTGCAGCTGGATCGAAGGAAAGCTCGTAGCTCTGGTTGTCGCGCGGATCGGTCACCACGAGCAGACCTTGCCGTTCGTCGACGTGCGCCAGACGGCCCGCGAAAACAAAAGAGGCCCCCGGTGACGCGAGGAGCACTACCCGATTTGCAATGCCCTGACCCTTACCATCGGTTCGAAATTGGATGGCGACCAGGCTTCCGGCCCGCAGTTCCTGGACTGAAACGGGCTGATCGTCGCGGAGAATAACGGTTGATGGGTCCAGCAGCAGTCTCACTGACCCTGCCGCGATTGTGTCTCTCACCGTCAGTTCTTTGCGCGCGGGATCATAGGCGAGCACCTGGCCGTTGCTCTGGCCGGCGGATTGGTTCTGCAGCCGGATGGTCCGCGCAAAGATATTTTTTCCATCAAGCACGGTATCCGCATAGATTCGATCTCCGCGTTTGAGAGCTGCAGCGGTCACCTTCGAGCCATCGCGGTAAATATTCGTGCGCGCATCGAAGAGCATGGTCGTATCACCGCCACCGAAAGCCTGAATCACAATACGATCGCGAACCTGATCGAGCTCGCGAATGGTTCCTCCAAACAACGTAACCGTGCCTTGCGGCACCGGTGGCAACCCCGAGTTGTCGTGCGCCGAGACCTCCGATACCACAGGCTGCTTCGTTTGCGGAGCGGCACCGGCCTGCCCCATGAGCGCCTGCCAGGGCAAACCTATGCACACAGCCAGAACGACAGACGGGACCATATACAGACCTCCAGGTTGGGTTCGATGCGTCAGACGGACTCCGCGTCATCGCAAACCCGGTCGAAAAGGCAGTTTTGCCCGACAAACGCTGTGGCTTCATAAGCATCCAACGAACGGGCCGGTGGAAGTCGAAATCCGGAGGAGGTCTGAGCCGTGTTAAGACGAGGGTCTGGCAAGGGACGACTTCTTGGTCGACTAGCGCTTGCCGCGCTTCTTGTGTCAGTTCTCCCAACGGCTTGGGCCGGGGACCTGAAGATCCCTCTCCCCAGGCACAGCGCGCAAACGCCCGTGCAGCGTCTGAATCGAGAAGGCGTTGGGGCAATACGCAAGCATCAGTATCAGAAAGCGAAGGAACTGTTTTATCAGGCGTACCTGTTTGACCCGAACGACCCGTTCACCCTGAACAACCTGGGGTACATTGCCGAACTCGAAGGCCAGTTGGAGCGGGCGAAGACCTTTTACGATTTGTCGGCACGCCAGCGCACCGATGCAATCATCGACCTTGCCAGTTCCGATCAGATCCAGGGCAAGCCCTTTATCATGGCGACCCGCGTACAGAACGGCCCTCTGCGGAGCAACCGGGTGAATGCAGAAGCTGTTCGCCTTCTGGCCCAGGGACGCGCACTGGAGGCGGATTCCCTGCTGCAGAAAGAGCTCACTGTTGACCCGCAAAATCCATTTACCCTGAATAACCTTGGCGTCTCCAAGGAAATGGAAGGAGATTTTACAGAAGCCCTGCGCTACTACACTGCTGCCGCCAACACACACTCCAGCGAAGCAGTGGTCCTGGCGTTGAGTGGCTCGTGGAGAGGCAAGCCGGTCAGCGAAATGGCGTCTGCCAGCGCGGAAAAAGTGAAGCGGCAACTGGCCAGGCCAGATAATACCGAGTTCAAAGTTGCATTGCTAAACGCCAGGGGAGTCTCGGAACTGAATCGGCACGACCGCCGCGGAGCCGGGCAAGACTTTCTGGCGGCTTACCGGCTGGATCCCAACAATGCCTTTTCGCTTAACAATCTAGGCTACTTGTCAGAAATAGACGGGGATCTGGAAACAGCGCAGACTTTTTATGAGCGCGCCCAACGAGCCGAGAAGGCCGGGGAGAATGTGGGTCTAGCAACCAGGAGATCCGCCGAGGGACGAAAATTAATCACAGTTGCCAGCGATAATGCCGACAAGACTGAAACGAAGATGGACGCAATTGCTGAAGTGCGACGCCGCAATCCGCGCAAAATTGAGCTCAAACGCCGTGACGGCACGCCGGTTGATACTGATACGACATCTCCTTCTATCGAAGTAGTTCCGGACAATCCTCCGCCGCAAAAGCCCTAGTTCAAACCCTCGCTCTGGCGCTTAAAGCCACGAAGAAAACCGTCCCAGAGTTCGAACCTCTTTTGTGGTTCCCAGATTGGGAAAGGACCCTTTTCCGTTAGAAATCTGTTACATCCGCCAAAACCTTATTACTAAAAGTTCCCTTAGGGCCTTTCACTTATTGCCTCTCATACAGCGTTTCCTGTAGATTTCTGGGAAATTTTCACGTAGTGCGGTTGCTTGGCGCAGGTTTAATTCCCGCGTTTCCCAGCTCGTAAGCAATTGACAACGTGGTCGCTTTGCGGAGGTTGCGGTTGTGTCACTAATTACGTGTGTCTCGACGTGTGTCTCGCCCCAAGTTCTCGTTGCCAAGCCAAACCTTCGTCGTCGCATTGCCCGGGAATGGTTCGGCAAAGTATTGGCTGTCTTGATCTTATGGACGGCAGTCCATTCGGCAGCATTCGCCAAGGTTGCATCGATCTCGGTACAGTCGCCGAACCTGATCTCGTCCACAACGACGAACGTCACGTCCCCGGTTCACTTTGAAGCTACGGCAGAGGACAGCTTGGACATCACGGGGTATGTCGTTTATGTTGATAACCGAAACGCCTTCCAGAACTTCAGCCGTTCGCTTGATGCCTGGGTCGTTCTGGCCCCCGGTCCCCACACCGTATTCATCAAGGCCTGGGACAGTTCGAGCAACGCCAGCACGGCCGTTTACCACGTCGCGGTAACTGGATTTGCTCCGCCGGTTCCTCCATCGGCGGCCACTAGGATCGTCAATATCGATCAATCGACCTGGACTGTCGACAACAACAACGGAGTTGGGGGACAGTGCAATTCCGGGTTTATTGGTTCTTATCTGAGCAATGTTGATCCGAATACAGCGAATTCGCCCGGTGCGGCGTTAGGGCAACATTTTCTGGTTACAAGCCGGTGTCAGTTTGACGACAGTTTGTTTTACCGGAAGTTCACGCAGAACCCCTCCCCTTATGCCAAGAACACAAACTTTCTGTGGGACTTCTGGTTCTACATACCGACCACCACCCTGACCAACACAGTGCAGGCGCTCGAGTTTGATCTGTTTCAGGCTGTGCATCTGGTCGATGGGGTGCACGAATTCATGTTTGGGACGCAGTGCAACTACGTCACGAACCAGCTTCAGCTTTGGCTGCCACGAAATGGTGGACTTGACTGGGTCAATGCGGGACCTTCGGGTTGCCGCTTTTCGACAGGAAGGTGGCATCACGCGACATACTTCTTCCAACGGGTCACACCGACGGGTTACCAGCAGATTCCAAACAACTTCTCTTCGACGACCGACAAGAATACGTGGTTACGATTCGGCACTTTGACGGTGGATGGCCGCTCGTACTATCTGGGTTCATTGGCGTATTCCACGATTCCAAACCCTGCCTGGAGTCCCGTGCTCGGTGTGCAACACCAGCTGGACTCAGCCGTAGCAGGCTCCACAATCGAAGAGTATGTACACAAAGAGTCGCTGACCGTCTGGTAATCACGGTTAACGGTTTAGGGCAGATAGGTCGATTTTGGAGACAGAAATTACGTAAGGCGTTGAGGGCCGTATTTGCCCCTATCAGGTTTCCGGGTGTGCTTCGGGAGATCCTACTCTTCACTTTGGTCGGCCGTATCTTCCCATGCTGCGGTCGAAGGATGAAAAGCCCAGGCCGGGGACGTACGGGCATCGAATCGAGAGAGAGGAGAAAAAGAGAATGGCCAACGCCCGCGCAGTTCCATGAAGGGGCGCCCGTTTTTCTTGTGCCGGGCGAGCTCGAACCAGCGCAGGTAATTGCGAATTACATTTGGCATGGTCATGCGCAACGCAGCCGAGAAATTTTGCTGCGCCATCGCTGTCTGGAGATCGTTGGACTGCAATATCTCAACAATCTTCGCGGCTAAGTCCGCCGCATCCCCTGTGTTGTAAAAGCTGACGGCCATGTCTTCATCCGCTGCCATGGTCCGGAGATCCTGGAGATCGGCGCAAACGATGGGAACGCCGTACTGGCAAGCCTGATGAGCCGGGCCACTGGACCCCGTCGCGGAATCATAGGGCATCACCACGATACTGGAGGTCCGAAACAGCTGAGGGATGTCGTTTTCAGCCACATATCCCAGGAACTCTATTCGTGAGTTCTCTTTGCGCGATTCTTTGAAGGACTCCCAATAACCCGGCTTGGTGTGATGATTGGCACCAGCGATGACAAGTTTTGCCGAAGGCATCTTCTTCAAAATAGCAGGGAAAGCATCCATCAGCGTTTCCAGCCTCTTGTAGGTTCCCCAGTGTCCGATGGCGAGGATGCGGTGGTCGGGATCGCCTCGCTCGGAAAATGCTGGTGGACTTGGGCAGTGGCCAAACACCCCGTGTTTACCGAGAAGCACGTTCTGTGCGGCATACTTTTCCTGTAGCGTTCGCCTATACCCTGAGAGCAGTACAGACACTGAGTTGGCTTTTAGCAACATTCGCGTCGCCAGTTCGCTGCCAAGCCGGAACACCCCTTCCTGGCGCACGCCGGCACCGGAGAAGTCCACGTGTTCGATGATGTGGTGCAGAGTGACGTGAGTGTAATACCCGAGCGCACGCGACAAGGCGGGAGCGCAAAGACCCCCGAATGCACAGACGGGATCTTCCTGGGTGGCAAAAGTCGAAAAGACCAGGTTGAACCAGACGATGTCGGGCTGCAACCGGCGAATGGCCTTCATGATCCGCACCGGTGTGGACAGACTGCTGAACTTCCAGCAGCGAATTACGTTGAAGTCGGGCAGTTCATGCTGACTGTTGCAGTTCAGCGGCCGCCCGTCGCCATCGGTCGCGAACTCATAATCGGTCAGTTGATCGGCGAGAATCGTAAGATTGACGAGAGGGTTCCGCTGCAGCTCGCGAGCCAAATGAAATGCGTATTCATTCAACTGCCGTCCGCTCGGGGGAAAGGTTGCGACCAAACAGATTCTCATCTAACCGGGCTCAGAAGATCGTGATGCTTACATAGGGACGGAACTGTTGGTTCTTTCCCTGGTTGAAGTTGAAAAAGCTCTCCTGTTGCAAGCCAACAGTAAATCGAATCGGGTAACGCAATGGAATCTCGTCGTTACCCTCTTTCAGGGAACGCCGGACGGACTTTGCGTAGGAGAGCGAGAAACCGCTCTGTACTGCGTCAAAGGCATGGAAGCCCATATTGCGCGAGTAGGCGACCGTGCCCTCAACTGACCAGTTGCGGGCGGGAGCAAACTGAACGCTGGCCGCAGGGCGAAGGGCCTGAGCGATGGCAAACTGATTGTTTTCGACACGCCAGGCACGCTGATGTTGCGCGATCACTTTCAAGTCAAACTTTTCGGAAAAGTGCCGATCCACGCCAAGGTAAACAGAGGTCGAGTAAAACTCCCGAATAAATGGCGAGAATTGAAGGTCGCGGGCGCCATAACCCGTCAGCAGTGCGGTCTTGGCCCACGGCCGTCCCACTCGGAAATTCAACTCCGCGCTCAGGTCACGGGAATGCAAATGAAATACATTCTTGATGAAGGGACCAGTCTCGCGAATCACAGAACCATCAACCGCGACCATGTTGAAGAACGAACTTGTCGACATGTAAACGAACTGCCGAAACAAATTCTGGTCCATATCGATGGGATCGTCCGCGTCCCGGCGAAAAGTTTCCTGCAGGCCAGCGTTAAACGTGAGCGCATTTCGCCCCAGTCGAAGGGTGGGACTCAACCCGAAATTGAAGGAATAATCGGTGGTATTCCGATCAACGATGGTGTTGGTGCTGGGCAATGAAATTTCACCGCGCGCATTGCGCACTTGAAAGAAGCCTCCCACGGTGGGCAGTCCGTCCAGGTGAAGGTGGAAAGCACTAGTCAACCTGGTCTCCAGGGATGAGCGGGGTAGGGGCAGAAGACCCTGCCGTCCGGGAATCGAGTTATTCGTGCCCAACTTGAAGTCGAGCGGATAAACAGTGGTGTCCTCAAAAATGGGGGAGAGCGAAAAGTCCGTAAGAACGCTTAATCTCCGATTGATGCGCCAGCCTTCATTGGCAGCCGCCGAGAGCAATTCCCTGTCGGCAGCTTCTTCCTGACCGGCCACGCTGGCCGCCTGCGCCAAACTGTTCAGGGCCAGAGCGTCCTGGTGCTTCTGGCGGAAGAGGCTGGCTTGCGTCAAAAGGTACGCCCGGCTTGGCTCCCCATCCTCGACCTTTACCGATGACATCTCGGCTTCTGCCCGAACGGTATCTCCTTGCGCGAGATAGGTATTCGCAAGGCCAATTCCGACCGTTGTCTCCGAAGCGCCAGCAGCAAGGGCCCGATTGAAATAGCTCTCAGCCAGCGCAAAATCGTGCATGGTTAAAAAGAAGTTCGCAGCCTGAAACAATTGATCTGCGGTTGGAGGCAGAGCTTCGCCGGCCTGGCTCTCCATTAATCCCAATGCAATTTGTCGACGCGCGCCGTCCCAATCTCCATCGTCGACCATTAATCCCGCGATCGCCAGACGCACGCTCATGCGATTGTTGTCGGGCGCGGTGATCGCCTTTTCAAATCGCTGCATCGCAGCTTCGTGTTCACCTATGAACGTCAGGGCCTCGCCGGTCGACAGGTAAACGGAACTCTCGCCATGCTGCTCGGCCAGATGGACATATTGCAGGGTCTTTTCCCGGTCGTGCATGTGGGCATAGCAGCGGGACAGGCGCGCCCAGACCAGACTCTTGTCCGGAACCATCTTCTCGACCACCTGAAATTCGGTGATCGCCTCCAGATACTCATGCAGTCCGTCGAGAGTGTCGGCAAGGGCAAGATGCAGAGTCGAATTCTGAGGCGAATATTTCAGAGCGGCACGGTACTCGACGGCTGCCTGCGTCAACATGCCCTCTTCCCCATATGCAGTTGCCCGCACTAGGTGGATTGACATTGACTCACCAAGCTGCGCCTGCGCGAGTTGGACATGCCGCAGGGCCATTCGAGGACGATGCAAATCAAGACTGGCAAAAGCCAGGCCAAGGTGCGCCTCGCCATTCTTGGGTTCAAGACGTAAAGCCGACTCAAAATCGGAGGCGGCGGCTTGAGCCTTGTGAAGGTCATGGCGCACGTAGCCGCGGTTTACGTAACCGGTCACCACTTTGGGATCCCGGTTCAGCACGCGAGTGAAGTCAGCTTCGGCTTCCGCGTAGTCCCCTGAGTGCTTGTGGACGTACCCAGCGAGCAGCGGCAGGGCCGGCTCTTTGGGCAATATCTTTTCGTAGCGCGAGGTCAACTCGAGCAACTCGTCATAGCGTTCCATGTGCAAAAGGTCGTAACCGAGATAGACCACGACATCTCGATCTTTAGGCAGTTTCTTGATCGCCTCGCGGCCAATGCCCGCCGACTCTTCGTATTTCCCCACCCACGTCAGATATCGTTCCATTTCGCGCATCAGGTGAGGCTCTCGCTTCATGTCGTCGTTGGCGCGGTCCAGCCAGCGCGCGGCCAGGGAGAAAGCATGAGCTTCAATTGCCGCATTCATACCTCCCGCGACAAGCAGAGGATTCCGCGTTGCCAGCTCATAACCCTTCTGGTACGACGCCTGAGCGCGCGGGAACTCGCGGCGCGCCGTGTACATATCGCCCAGGGCGAGGTAGGGCACATAGAGCTTAGGATGAGCGCTGGCGAGCCGTCGAAAATACTTCTCGGCATCCTGATCATGGCCCATCTCGCGCGACAGGTATCCCATGGAAGTGAGCGCGTAGCGGTTGTTGGGGTCCATCGCCAGAATCTTGCGATAAGCGCCAGCCGCTTCCTGCAGTCGCCCGAGTCTGGTGAGTACATCGCCGTCGAGCTGCAATGAGCCGGGATCTTTGGCATCGACGGCGAGCGCGGCCTTGATGTCTGCAGCGGCCCCATCCAGGTCTCCGCTGTTGGATTTGATCAGCGCGCGTAAGCGCAGGAACTCGGTTCGGTGGCCGCCATTCATCTCAAGAGCCTGGATCTCCGTCTGTGCCGTTTGCAGTTCGCGATGCGCAGCATCTTCGTTTTGCAGGCGCTGGTACAACTCCACGAGCCGCATGCGCAGCTGTATGCGATAAAGCGGACCCTCGGGCACAGCACCGGGCAAATGGTCAAGCGCAAATTCATATTCCTTCAGCGCGGCCTCATCGTTGTCCTGAATACGGTCGATGTCAGCCCGAACCGCGTGCAAGCGATAGTGATCGGGGTCGAGATCTGTGGCGCGTTTGAGGAAGCGTTCTGCTCCTTCCAGCGATCCGGCATTGACTTCAGCCTGCGCGGCCGACAGTTGAAGATCCTTGTTTGCTGGTGCGCCATCAGCGGCTTCGACGTAAAGCTTGGAGGCTTCGTCACTCTTCCCGTAGAGCTGGTAGGTGTAGGCGAGTTCAGCCTTCACATCAGGTTTGGTTGCAATGCTCTTCAGGGCTGCGATCGCGGCGGCGTAATTTCCGGTTTCACGATAAAAACCGGCCAGCGAACGCTGTACGTCGGGATTATCGGGAGCGCGCCGCTTGGCCATTTCCAGATATTGTTTCGCGCGATCGAGCTGTCCCGAATGTTGATAGGCGAGCGCGAGCAGGAGTTCTGAGCGGGCGGCTGGTTGAATTCGTTCTGCCTGCGCTAGCGTTCCAAGCGCTTTGTCGTACTGCCCGGAGCGCATATAGATCTCGCCGAGCAGGGACAAATCTCCGGCGCGATGCTGATTCTTGGCTAGTACCTGCTTCAGGATTCGTTCCGCATCCTCATAGCGGCCCGTCGCTGCATATGTTTGCGCGAGTCCCGACTGACCTTCCAGCGAACCAGGATCAAGGCGGAGGCCGTGATTGTAGGCGTCGAGAGAAAGCTGGGACTTTCCCGCAATGCGCGCGGCGTAGCCAAGAAGAAACCACAACTGGGGATCGTTTGGCGCAGCTTGAACGGCGCGTTGAGCGTATTCGACCGCGGCGGCGTTCTGACCCTCTTTCAGCGCCTGTTCAACGGCGCGGGCAAGGCGGGCGTTCTGGATGTTTGAGCCCCAGCCTAATTGAGATTGGGAAGATGGGGATCGTGTAGACCCAGATCGGGCTTGATCGTTCTGCGGCTTCTCAAAAGAGCCATCCACCTTGAAGGTTTGCGCTTCTGATGAGAAGGCCAAAGCGATCACCAGCCAACACAATGACAGTATCTTGAGGCGATCAATCCTCGAACTCAAAACACCACCGCCAGCTCCTCTACGATTTCACCCCTTCGATTCTGGAGGGGACCTTTGCGTTGGCTGGGAGAAATAAGGAAGGGGGAGAAAGGGGGGAAAGACGAGCAACCCGCGTCGATTGAACGTAATCCAAGAACCGCCGGAGGAAACTGTGTCGAGGGTTCAGTCTGTCACGCGTCTCTCGCAACCTCTGCCGCTGGGTCTGATCGTTCTAGTGGCTCTAGCGGTTCACTTGCCGCTGTTGCTGATGATGCTTCCGTTGCAATCGTACGACACCAACTTCCACATCTTTCTGGCTTCGCATTATGCGCAGCATTGGTTCGACCCATGGAATCCGAAGTGGTATGCCGGTTTCTCACAAACCACGTATCCACCTTTGCCACAGCAATGGCTGGCATTGATTTCGAAAATCACCGGGTTGGACATGGCATACATGGCAGTACAGCTGGTGGCAATTCTGCTTCTGGCTGTCGGTGTATACCGGTTTTCGATGTTGTGGGTCAATCGGCGTGCTGCCGCGTTCGCGGCTCTTGCCAGTGTTTTCCTTGGCTCTGAGTCGTTTCTCGTATACTCCGCGGGGCAATTGTCGACTACGTTCGCGGCGCCCCTTTATCTGAATTCGTTGCCCTACGTGTACGAATGGATTCGCTACAGCAAGTGGCGATCGCTTCTGAAGGGCATAGCTCTTGCTACAGCGGCGGCTGCAGCCCACAACGCAACGCTTTTATTCGGATCACTGCTATTTGCTCTGCCTGTTTTCGCCTTGGCCATACTGGACCGGCACGCCGATCGTCCGGCATCCATTCCCGGGCTGCTGAGCCGAAGTTTCGTTATCGTGGTGCTCGTCGGAGTGGCGATTGCCGTGGTGCTTTTGCCATTCTGGATTGCTCTCTTCAATTATCCAGTAACACAGGTCCCCATTCCGCATCCCAGCCGCGCGAACTACATATTGAGTCCGCAGTGGGGGCTGAATTATTTCCTTGTGCCCTACGGCGCTTTGCTGCTGGCTTTGCCATTCATCTTGCTGCGAGGCCCGGCGGCGATTCGTTTGCGCCCATTGCTGCTGGGATTCTGGGTCGCATTCCTGTTGGGACTGGGAGGAACTACTCCGTTCGCCCGGCTGGTCCTAGGCCGCGCGTTTGAAGTGCTCACCCTGGAGCGCTTCAGCTACTGGGCAACTCTCCTGGCGCTGCCGTTCGTCGGTTTGCTGGCCAAGGAGATGATTGACCGGTACCAGCAGCGTGCAGCCGTGCTCCTGAGTGTAGCGGCCGCCCTGACCTGCGCGCTGGCAGTCGCGTGGGCGACGTTCCGTCCCGCTGACGCTTCTTCGTTCAAGGTCGACGGAGTGGCAGCATGGCTCAATCGCGATGGTCATGACAGGTATCGCTACATCACGCTCGGTTTTGGCAACAAGATTTCGCGCCTTGCAGTTCTCACCGATGCCAGCAGCGTAGACGGCGAGTGGAATTCCGGCCGCATGCTTCCCGAATTGACCGAGCATGGCGCAGGCGCATTAACCAGTTCGAAGTATTTCGGAAAGTCAGGTCTGGACGCGCTGAGCGCGATTCTCCAGCACGCTGACCGCTACGGTCTTAAGTGGGTGTTCCTCCGGGATCCTTACTACGAACCTCTCCTCGTCTTCGCTGGATGGCGAAAAGTGGACGATTTGGAGGACAAGACCATCACTGTGTGGAGTAAGGAAGAAGTTCCACCGGCGACGCCCCTTAATTCGCCCCAAATACCGACGGCCTGGCAAGGCCTGCTCTGGGGCACTTTGCCCATCGGAAGCAGCATCGCGGCTATGCTGCTGGTTTTGATTCCCGATCGGCGGCGAGCTGAACGACACCTTGAGCATCCTGTTCCCGCGCGCGATGAGGATCTGGCATTAGGGAGGCTGGTCTCGTGAAGAGCGGACGGTTACTGGCTTTCCTTATTTTCCTGGCGACCGTGATACTGATTGCGATGGGGACTCTGTGGCCCAGCCAAACCGCTATTGCGATGGCCGCTTCAACTCCCAAGTTTCTTCGCTCCTTCTCTTCTCCGCAAGCGGCGGCGGACGATTTGCTTAGAGAGATTGGACGGCGCGATTTCCCGAGTGCCTATTCCGACCTTGCCAACAAGGCAGATTTCTCGGAGCCGGATTTCGTTCACGACCTAACGGGAAGTCACGGGAGTCTTCGAACTTACGCCGTGCTGGACAGCTTTGACCTGAAGCCGCTCCACGCCTCACCGACCGAGACACTTCTGCGAGCGAATATCCGCTGGGCATCAGTCGTGGGTACTTTTCAGGACGTCCGCGATCTGCGGGTTATCAAGAGTGGCGACCGGTGGAAGGTGGTCTGGCCACTGGTTCGAGAAGCGCGTGTGCCACCGCAGGTGATTCCAGTCAACTATTTACGGTGGGATGTGATCTATCGCGGGCCTGAGGACGACTGGGGTGCGCAGGATGTGGAGGCGCCGCACGTCCGCATAGTTGCTATGCACCCCGTCGAGCGAAATGGGACAGTTTCCATCCTCGGTGAACTTCTGAATGAAGATGTGGTTCCTGCGTTTGTTTCCGTCAAAGCCACACTCCTCGGAAAAGATGAAGCACCGATCACAACGGAAGACAGTTTCGACAGAATCTGTCATGTGCTTTTGCCGAAGCAGGTGTCTCCGTTCCGGATTGATTTCCGAAACGCGAAACTCTCGCAAGTAGGCAGCGTGCGCATGGAGCCATCGTCCTTGCTGATCCCAGCCTCAGCCGATCCGGTGATCGAGATTCAAGGACAGCACTTGAATGCTGCGCCGCGATCTTCACTGACTGGTCAGGTGGTCAATCAGAGCGGGCAGGTCGTGAACGTAGCGCATGTTCTTGCGACGTTTTACGGACCGGGAGGGCAGATTTTGTGGGTATCCGACCAGTATCTCGACCGTGCCCTGTCGCCACAGACCCCGGTCGCGTTTTCCGTCTCGTTTCCGCAGGAGTTGGCGGGGAAGATCACCAGCTATCGCGTGATAACGAGTCCCTACAGTTCGGAGCGATTCCAATGAGGCGGGCGCTATTCTCCGTAGTTTGCCTGGTTGTCCTCGCCGTAGTGGCGCTGCCGAGCGCCCAGGATCGCGGATCGCTCGCAGTCTCCAAGTCGGTTGAGGCGGGGAAGCCTTTTTCTATTTCAACCAGTGGTTCCGGCAAAGCTGTTCTGTATCTGGTCGGACCCCAGGTGTTGCGGCGTGAAGTCGAATTGGGGAAGACGGTTGAGCTGTCTGCAGGAGAAGTTCACAGGGCGGGTCATTATGTAGCGGCACTGGTGGGATCGGGAGTAAATGCAAAAGGGGAATTTGATGTCACCCCAGCAAGGCAACCGGCGTCCTTGATCTTTCTGGCGAAGCCGTCTCGCTTAGCCGTCGGACAACGGCAAGGAATCAGCGGGGTCGTCTTCGTCCTGGATGGGTTCAAGAACCTGATCCTGGAACCACTGCCCGTTTCTTTTGAACTTGTGGCGCCGTCAGGCGGTGCCCAGGCTCGTTCGGTAACGACGAACTACGGAGTGGCGTGGGTGAAGATGGATTCTGCAACTCGAGCCGGAACCGTGCAATTCGACGCCAGTTCCGGAAGCGCCACAGCCAAGCGTGTGATTCAACAAGTGCCTGGCGAACCTTGCCGGCTGAAAATGAGCGCGCGTCCGATGGGAGAAAGAATCGTCCTGCAAACTGAACCCGTTCGCGACTGCAACGGAAACCCCGTTCCCGACGGAACGATTGTGACATTCACGGAAAACTACGGCGGCAGGATGGCTACTGTAGACGTTCCTCTCAAACGTGGCGTGGCGCAGGCAGAAATGCCCGCATATCAAGGCGCGGTGATCTCCGCGGCCACCGGCGTAGTTCTGGGGAATGAAATTCGATGGCACTGAGAAGATCGAAGACAGCGGCGAGTTTGGCGCGAACCAGCCTTTCTGTTGCATGCTGGCTTTTTGTCGCACTGCTGGCTTCCGCCGCCGATCTTCCCACGGTCCACGTTGATACGGCCAACGTGGTCGGCCCACGGCAACTGGAAAAACAAACCCAGGCGTCGGTGATCCGCGACTACCTGGAATCTTGGCAGAGCATGGGCCGGGCATTGGGAGAGAACAGAATTGATTTGCTCGATCGATTTTTCGTGGGTGCTGCGAAGGAAAAGTTGGCTGACACCATACGGGAACAGCAGAAACTCGACATCAAGGTTGGCTATCACGACCGCTCTCACAATCTGAAAATCGCGTTTTACTCGCCGGAAGGCCTTTCCATTCAGCTTCTGGATACAGTCGAGTACGACGTGGAGATCGTCGACGCTGATAACAGTCATGTCACAGAACGATTACGCTCACGTTATGTGGCACTTTTAACCCCGGCAGAAAGACGCTGGGAAGTAAGAATTCTTCAGGCCGTACCAGATTCATTGGGGTTTGCCGAACCGGCGGCCCAGCAAGCGGTGAAGGGTCGGCAGTAAGGGTTGTACCGGTAAGCAAAGGAGCGTTCCAATGATCTCGGTGGTAGTCCCTATCTTCAACGAGGAAGAGATTCTCTCGCTGTTGCACGACACCCTGTCGCGAGCCATGGCTGAAGTTGATGAAGAGTGGGAAGTCGTTTACGTGAACGACGGCTCGAAGGATACGTCTTTGTCGATTCTGGCCGCGTTGCACTCGACCGACCCGCACGTAGTGGTCGTCGATCTTTCACGCAACTGGGGTCATATGGGCGCGCTGAACGCCGGTCTTCGCACCGCCTCGGGTGATGCGATTGTTCTGATGGACGGCGATCTGCAAGATCCACCTGAGGTCATACCGGAACTAGTAGCCGCCTGGCGCAATGGAGCCGAAGTAGTGAGCGCGGTGCGCAGGAGCAGGCAGGAGAGCCGGCGCATTCTGGCTGTTCTGTTTCCCCTGTTTTACCGCGTTCTGGGAGCCATCTCCGATTTCCCAATCCCGCTGAACTCGGGAATTTTCGGACTTCTGGACCGGCGGGCAGTAGATTCGATTAACTCCCTGCGTGAAGGAAATCGTTACCTTCCCGGATTGCGGGCATGGATCGGTTACCGCACGGCCATCGTCTACTACGACAGGCAGGATAGAGTAGGCGGCGAAGGAAAGCTGACACTCCTGAGCCGGATCAAGTACGCGATGGACGCAATCACGAGCTTCAGCTACAAGCCGCTGCGCCTCAGCTTCGTGTTGGCGGGCCTTGCACTGGGTATGGCTCTAATGCTCGGTGTATTGGCAATGGCTTCTACGACCAACGCGGTTGGGTCTGGTATCGCGGGCGCCGTGTTCCTTGTAGGGAGTGCTTTGTTGTTGAGCACTGGCATTCTGGGCGAATATCTTGGGCGCGTGTACGACGAGGTGAGGGACCGGCCGCTTTCCATCATCAGTCGCGTTTATCGCACTCCGCGTACTGAATCGGTGAACGTTAGTGAGATCGCGGTTGGCACGAGCGGGTCCAACGGCCACTCAGAAAAAATATTTCCCGCGGCATAGATTTGTTATTGACCGGTTTTGTCCGTCTTCGGAGGTGAAGCGTCACACTTTGCTAGCCCGCGCTCGATTGCGGTCCCTTCTTCGTAGTCGTTCCAGGTAGCGATCAACAGAAAGGGCAATGGATTTTCCGGGGAGTAAGATTCACGCGATATTCTGAGGGTGTCGTTGAATGTCTGACCACAGCGCTGAGAGATGTACCGCCCTAGGCTCCAGGCTGCTCTCCTGTCGTCGAAGCCAGGCCATGCGGCTCCAA
>Ga0126372_10000258_pt1 | contig 17343 bp, 16 predicted proteins | sample PanSoiMetaPlot_6_FD_92762 | JGI IMG/M metagenome (GOLD analysis project Ga0126372, IMG submission 92762) | Tropical forest soil microbial communities from Panama - MetaG Plot_6 | ecosystem: Environmental > Terrestrial > Soil > Tropical forest > Bulk soil | place: Panama | collected 2016-02-17
AGTTGACTTCCGAAAAGAGCCAGGCCAAGGAGGAGCAAAATGACCTTCTCCAGCCGAGAACGCCTCGCCTTGAGACCCTTATTCTCTGCGCGCCCTGAGCTGCCACATGAACCTGGACCCTGCATAGCATGCTCCGCGTTAGTTCTCAGGAATGCCCGACTTAATGGTCTCTGTTTCACCGCGGCTAGAAGCCACTCCCCTCTGCATAAAGAAGCACCTAATGCATTGGTGAGCCATAGCACCGGAACCTTAACGCGCAATGAAGTCAAGCTAAATTTTTATTCACGTAGCCGTAGATCTCTCAACGTCCATCCTTAAGCAATGGAATCTGAACTCGAAACACAGATCCTTCACCAACCCTGCTGGCAACCGAGATCCCGCTTTGATGCGCTTCGGCGATCCATTTCGTAATGGACAAGCCCAGCACGGTCCCGCCCGACTCTCTGGAACGTGAGCTATCCGCGCGATCGAACCGTTCAAAAATGTGCGGCAAGTCGGAAGTCGAGATTCCTATGCCGTTGTCCCGAATCTCTGTAACGGCGGACCCATTGTTAGCGCTCAGTACAACTGAAACCTCACCATTACGCGGCGAATATTTCACAGCGTTGTCAATCAAAATCAAGAGCAATCGTCGCAACGACACAGCATTTCCATTCACGCGAAGCGGCGCCTCAGGTAGCCGCTGCTCGTACCGAATGGAGGTCTTTTTAGCCATAAGCTTCGCCGGCTCTGTGGCCTCCGCAAGAAGGTCGTAAAACTTATTGAGGTAAGCTCCAATACTTGAGCACCCGAATCAGCACGAGCCAACATCATCAAGTTCTCAATAAGTGCGGAAGTCCTCTCCAACTCCTGGTGGATACGAACGATTGTTTCCCGATAATCAGCTTCGGATCGTTCTTTACGCACGGCAATCTCGGTCCTTGTGCGCATGAGAGCAACTGGAGTCCGTAGTTCGTGCGATGCATCTGCCGTAAACTGCGTGACCCGCTTGAACGCACTCTCCAATCGGGCAAAAAGGTCGTTAAGGATTTCTGAAAGCCCTTGCAGCTCATCTCCTGTCTGTGGAATTAGTAGACGTTTGGAGAGTTCGCTCTCGCCAATCGACTGCGCGGCTCTGGCGATTTGCCGCACGGGGGCTACGGCTTTCTTGCTTAACCAGTAGCCACCTGCCGAGGCAAGAAGCAGGAGAATAGGTACGGAAATCAACAGTACGAACCTGAACCGATTTATTGAGTTATAGAAGTCATCCATTGGAGCGCGATCTGGAAATCGTACGTTTTTTTCCCAATGTGGAGTTGCCCCGCCAGGATTTTCAAAGGCATTCCTCTCGAATATATTGTTGAGAACAGAAATTTGTCGGCTAGCTTTTGTGTCGCCGGCAGCCTCAATCCATACTGCAGAGCGGAAACAGAGCTATATGACCACTCTCCATGACTCTCCGCAATCTCTAGAATGTCGTCTTCCCCTCGAACGCTAGAACTGGTGGTTAAGTCGAGTTTTATCTGCACGGCAGACTGCCGCTCAAGAAGTTCACAGAGGTCAGCGGCACGGTTCCGAAGGCCCTCGTCCACCGCTGAATGAATGCTTCCCCGAACTCGAAAAAAAGGGAGCAAAGAGAACGCGCCGAAAGCAAGGCACAGGACCAGAAAGTACCTAGCAGTCAGCCGTACTCGAAGAGGCAGCGGTCGCATCAATACAGCGTCACACGCAGTGATACAGCTCTCCAAGCGATTCTGAAGAGCTTGTCGTCGACAGACCCGACCTTTCGCAAACCAACCGGATTTACCGTGAACGGTTTTGTCCCTACCGGCTAGAGCTTGCAAATGCATCGAAGTCACCGTCCTAGGCGCTCAATCCTGTGCCTCATAAACCTACAATTCTGCAATTTGCCCAGCATGCGGTGGGATCCGCCACGTGAAGACGGTACGTATCATGTGTCGGAAAGTAAAATCCTGTTCGCGCGCCGATGGAGGAGGGGATGTTTGCCCTCAGTTTCCAATGATCGGGGCCTCTTTGACGTCGCATTAAGAACTCAAGCAGCCGAAATTCGGCAGCCGTGAGATTGATCTCGTGTTTTGCCTTCGAGACCTGAATCATGGCAGCGTTTAATTCCAAATCACCGACACGCGGGACACTGGTAGGTTACCCATACTGACGTCGGCTCGCTGCCCTTAGCCGCGCCAGAAGCACTGCGAAGGAGAAGGGCTTTGTTAAGTAATCGTCTGCACCCAAGTCGAGTCCTTTCACCACGTCAGGAACTGTATCGCGCGCAGTCAGCATTAAGATTGGGGTGTGATTGCCCTTGGCACGAAGGCGCCGCGCAACCTCAAACCCGTCAAGCTTCGGCAGCATTACATCCAGAAGGATTACGTCGAAATTAAATGCCTTGGCCAGTTCCAAACCGCTAATTCCGTCGAACGCTACGTGAACAATGTGCTTCTCCTCCTCCAAACCGGTTTTCAACAACTGCGCCATGTCCTTTTCGTCCTCGACAATCAGTATGCGCATAGAGGCCTTAGAAGAGTGGGATTTTAGCGAGCCAACCTGAAAATTTGCTTAAAAACTCGACTTTCAGCATACTTTCATTTTCCCACGCTATTCTCGTTTCCGCATAAGGCATTCGTCTGTAATGCCGTGAGCCTGAGTGCAAGCAGTAGCGAATTGTTCCCTAACGTTTTCTGGTTTTCTGACACTCTCCACGCTGCTTCAGATGGACACCGCTAACACCCAGGCGGCGAGCGCAAACGTTCGTTTGCGGTGGAATTACCGGCCTGACAGTGATCTCTACATCATTTATACGGCCGGCCAACGGTTTGCCAGCCTGGTCGCCGCAAATCCGCCCCAGTACTACGAAAATCGTTTCGCTATCAAGTTCACATACTCCTGGCGTCCCTGAGGTAGACATGAAGTGGATTACACGGAAGGACATCAAAGTGGACCGCGTTGCTTGCCCCTGGCTGATTAAGCGGTTCGTCGATCCGCAGGCCGAGTTTCTTTTCGTTGAGGAAAAGGACCTGCTCGAGCAAGCCAAATTGTACGGTGCAATTCCGTTTGATGCACCGAGAATCGAAGCAATCAAGCTGAATCATCGAGGATCCCGCTGTTCGTTCGAAGCCATTCTTGAAGACTATGCCGTTGCCGACCCAGCGCTCCAGAAGCTGGCACTGATCGTGCGCGCTGCCGACGTGAAGGGCCAGGAGAGTGTTGCGCCGAGGGCATAGGATTACGCTCCATCGCTCAGGGATTTGCCGCCTTAGGTATATCGGATGAGGAACGGCTAGTTCGTCAGTTTCCTGTCTATGATGCCTTGTACGCTTACGTACACGGTAAACGATGATCTCCCATCCTACGCGCGATCTGGCGCTAATCAACACCGCAGGATTTCTACGGTCATTCGGCGTAGGGCTGCTGGGCGTGCTGCTGGGAATTTACCTCTACAGGTCTGGATTGTCGTCCACTGCAATTGGGTTCATCATCGCGATAGGTTTGGCCGGTTCGGCATGCGCAACCATCTTGATGAGCATCGCAGCTGATCGTACCGGTCGCAAATCGTTTCTCGTTCTCCTCTCGATGTTGAGCGCCGTTGGTGGCATTGCGCTAGCGCTGTCACCGAGCTTGCCTGTCCTCGCGACCATGGCGTTCATTGGAATGCTGAATGGTACTGGCACCGATCGATCGGCAGCCTTCGCTCTGGACCAGGCCATCGTGCCCGGACTAGTTTCCGACACGAGGCGGACTTGGAACTTGGCTTGGTACAACGTGCTTCTGGACAGCGGAGGATCATTGGGAGCATTGGCGGCAGGTCTGCCGCTCCTGCTTCAGCACCATATGTCTCTCTCGATTCTCACATCGTATCGACTTGTGTTCTTTGGGTACTCCGTTTTATGCGTCATAGTGGCTGTTGTCTACTTGGGTCTTTCCCCGAACGTTGAAGTCGCAAGTGCGAGGCCAATTGCATCGGAAAGAACCGGAATCACCCCGACAAGCAGGGGGATCGTTGCGAAAATCACAGCGCTATTTTCCCTCGACGCTTTCGGCGGAGGCTTTTTGACCGATGCCCTGGTCGCTTACTGGTTTTTCCGCCGCTTCGGAATTGCGGAGCAAGACCTGGGCATCGTTTTCTTCGCTGTGCATGTGCTGAATGCCTGCTCGCATCTTGGAGCAGCATGGCTTGCCCGCCACATCGGACTCGTCAACACGATGGTGTTCACTCACCTTCCGTCCAGTCTCTTCCTCATAGCGGTGCCGTTCGCGCCCACCCTCAAATGGGCAGTTGTGTTATTTCTCTGCCGCGAGGCGCTGGTCGAAATGGACGTTCCCACGCGCCAGTCTTATGTGGTGGCGGTGGTTCTGCCGAATGAACGGACGTTTGCCAGTGGCCTGACCAACCTAGCGCGCAATATCTTTTGGGCGGTCGGCTCAACCGTGGCGGGACTCGTCATGCAAAACCTGGCGTTCTCGGCGCCTCTCGTGATCGGAGGTGGAACGAAAGTCGCCTATGATTTAGTTCTGTATCGAGCCTTTCGCAAACTTCGGCCACCGGAGGAACTGGAGAGGTAAGCGACCTAATTTGCTTGAGACGACCTGCGGCGAAACAGGAAACAGAATGATGTGCAGGCAGCAATTAGCTCTTTGAAAATCGGCCAGTACAAACTCGATCTGGTCATTTACTCTGAGGCTCAACAATCAATAGTCCTTCACGGATGAGTCTACGGACGAGGACAAGCTTACCGGCGTCATCCAGAGTGCCGGGAAGGTCACGAACGGCGAATTCTGAGCTGGTCAGAGCGAATCGGAGGGCCTCAGTTACATAAGGGGGAAAAGATATTCGACGTCGTCCGCAATCAACCCAGGTCGAATCTCCGTCCATCCCTAAGCGAAAAGAGATCTCGGGTCTGGTGGCGACCACACTGTTGGTTCCCAGATGATCGAGGACCTTAATTTGTGCCATTTGTCCTCGCAGCTGTGGTGGCCGGGCCGAAAGGAATTCTCCGATGAACCGGTCAAGTACATCTTCAAAGTTCAAATCTCCTGAAATCTTCTGCAAAAGACTGCCAAAAATCTCTCGTGCTTCCTTCCTATCGAATTCCTGTCGCGCGAATCCGGGAGGAAGCGATTTGCGAAAGCTCTGATCACTCAGGCAGGCGTCCGCCACCCATTCCAGGAGTAGGTCCGTCCACGTGTAGCTCAGAATGCCGGCTGTGATGTGGAGTGAAATGCTGTCGCCAGAACGGGCATCATGCACAAAGCCTCGCGGAATATAGGCAACGTCACCAGCCTCGAGCTCAAATTCCAGTGTTGATGCTCCCCGTTCGTGCACGGCCGAATCGAAGTCTTGTTCCGCGAGCGGAAACTGTAAGGGCGTTCCGTAGATCGTCCAGTGTTTGGAACCGACCACCTGGAGGACAAATACGTCATGCGTATCGTAGTGCGGTTTGAATCCTTTCGCGGAAGCCGGGGTGAGGTAAACATTGGTCTGAAACGGGAAGCTGAATTCGTGTTCAAGACTCCGGCAGAATGACTCCAGTGCGGGGACGACACTATCAAGGTATGAGAGGATGATGGTCGAACCATTTTCGAATAGCTGATACACTTTGGCAACATCAACGCTGTTGTCGCGCGTGACGTAGTCGTCTGCGATAACGGGTCTGTCGGCGTTCTTAAGCGTAATATCCGGGTAATGGCGATCAAGCGTCGTGATTACCCGGTCCGCTTCGTCCAGAGAGAACAGCGAGCTAAAATACCCTGGCTGATTGTGGTTCACAACCAGGACTCCCTTTTCCCAATACTGCTCAAAGAACGTCTGGTTTGTGATCGGGCTGATGAGCCAAGGAAGCGTCGTCTGTTCTCCTGGCAACCGACACCTCTCCGTCCTTCCGCCGCCGTTGGTCGCTCTACCACTGAGCGCCTGGCCGCATCCGAATCGCATATTCCGTCGGGACTCTGCGTACCCCCTGACCTTCGTGGCCTAAGGCTTGTTTGTCTGGGGCTTTGAGTCAGTGTCCTTCTTGGGTTTCGAGTCCGAGTCTGTGTCCTTCTTCTTGTCGGAACTCTTCGCCGACTTGCTCTTTTTCTTCTTGTCGGAATCGGAGTCGTTCTTTTCTGTGCTGGCCTTTTTCTTCTGTTCAGCGGCCGTGTCCTTGTTCTTCGGCTTTGTATCCGAGTCCGGCTCCTGGGCCCGGGCTTGCCCTCCCACTGCGACTGCTAAGGCGCTGCCTGCCAGGACTGAACTCGCTGCAGTCAAGAATGATCGTCGCGAAATCCTCTTCTGGGTCACGATTTGGTCGTCGGCGAGAGTCTGTCGAGGTTCTCTAGCAAACACCACACCTTCACTGCCTGACTTTTTTCGTTCCATGGTCCGCTCCTTTCGATGAAGCCCGGAAACAGGTTTCCAGCGAACCTCGGAATTATCCCACCGAAATCTGAAAGAAAGCTGAAAGCCCTTTCATCCCGACAGGAGGCTTGGGACCTGAAATCCGGAACTGGTCTTAACGCGTTGTGAAAGCCAGAATTTCGGCAGCCTGCTTTCCGCGTAACGGAACGCTGACATAAAGCGATCTCATCTGGCTGGAGAACACCGAGTTGGCTGCTTGAGGGGCAGTCGCCACCCGCCCTAGAAGGGAATAACGGGAAGCGTCCTGCTGTTGGATTACAGAAACAAAGCCCTCCCCGCCGGTAATATAAATTCGCCTCTTCGTTTCGTCATACCACATATCGTCGGCGTCTCGCACCGAAGCGACCCTGACCACGATTCTTCCAGACTGAGAATCTAGGGCCAGCATCTCCGCCGGTGTGCGGCAAGCGACAAACACACGGTGCCCCTTTTCGTCGAGTGCGATCGGGAAGTTATCTCCGGCGGGTTCGAGATTCCATTTTGCAACGACCTTGCGTTCGCGCCGGTTAATCACAGCAATAAAACTGTTGTCTGGCACGTTTACAAATATCCTCGGGCCCTCCTTTTCGACGGCGAAGCCCTGGGGGGAACCCGGCAAACGAATTTCTCCCACGAGCTTGCCGTCAGGAATGCTGACGATTGCGATGCCAGTCTTGCCCTCCATCATGCAGCCGACATAAAGCTCCTTTGCCACTGGATCGTACTGAAGTTGATCCAGCCGGCCGCGGAGGTTGATGCTGACAATCCGATCGAGGGTAGTTCCATCGTAAATGTCAAGGTTCGGGCCGGTCGTAAGGTAAAGTTGATTGAACTCGCGAGCATAGAGCGCCGTTGTAGGCCTTGCCGCCGGCAGGCTTCGCCAGGCTTTTCCGGACCGTAGGTCGACAATCTCCAAAATCCTATCGGCGGGGGCGGGCACAAAGAGGCGCTCTCGTTCGGCATCCACTGACATATGGTTAAACTCGCCATGGATCGCGGGCAAGGCAATGGTTTCCCTTAATCCAAGGGGGCTACTGGTATCCTGGCTCCTTGCTGGCGAAAGTAAGCAAAAGACAGTCGCCAAGATCGACAACACATTGACGCGGACAAAAAAAATCATCGCTTTGACCGAATTGCTGCTCCACCGCGTCCGGACCCTCCAACCGCCACCCTTCGAACGGCAGGGACGTCGCTGAAAAGCAGGATCAGGGCTCAACTTGGTATACCCGAAGCTCCGCCGGTTGATTTTCATGGCGGGGAACTGCAACATACAGGTGATTCAGTTGCGGCACGAACTGAGAGGTGCGCGCTCCCGGAGCGGCCTTGATTTCGGCCATGCCCCGATAGCGGTCCGCATTTTCCTGTTCGATCACCGAGATGACGCCCTGCCCACCCGAAACGTAAATGCGCTTTCGTGCTGCGTCGTACCACAGATCGTCAGCATCCCCCGCGCACGGGACGTGGGCCATCACCTTGCCTGAATCGGTGTCCAGAGCCAGCATCTCTGCTGGCCTCCGACAAGCTACGAACAATCGATGGTCCTTCTCATCCAAGGCCATTGGGAAATTGGCACCAGCGCCACCGAGAGCCCACGTCGCGATCACTTTGCGGTCCGTGAGGTTGACTACATCGATGACCTCGCCGGCTTCCGGAATATTTACAAAAATCCTGGAACCCGATTGTTCAAGTTGAAAAGATTCCGGGTGGGCAGGAAGCTTGATGGTTCCGATAAGGTTTCCCGTCGAAGCATCGAGAATCCCCAGGCCCGCATCTCGCTCGTCGCCGTAGCCAACTATGACTTGCCTACTTCTGGCGTCGTAACGAGTGTCATCCGCATCGCTCGAGAACCGAACAACTTTGAGGGTGCTGAACGTCCGCGAGTCGAATACGTGACAGGTTCCGTCGCTGCTGTTGCATACGATGATGCGGTTGGATTGAGGAACAAACGTGATACCTTGCGGCTCGTGCAGGCCGCCAAGGGTGCGAATGAGCTTATTCGCTCGCAAGTCGAATACCTCGAGCGTGTCATTGCCCAATGCCGACATGAATAAGCGATAGCCTTCAACATCGACATCGAAATGGTCGATACGGCCCGCTACCTTTGGTATGGGGATTGTCTGAATCAGGCGAAGGGGAGAGGTCTGCTGTGCAGCAAGCGAGACGAATACGCCAAGGGTCACAATAGAAAGCCACAGTACTTTGATAACCGTTCTCATTGAGGATTCCGGCGAATATGTTACCTCGCCAATGTCCGTGAACGAAACTCTCCATTTCAAGCATGCTCGAAAGACCTGAAAATTCCCGTAAAGGAAGGCCGCAAGGATGGCATCGACTCGAGAATCGCTGATCGATTGTGGTCTGGCATCGCAAGCAGAGGAAGTCCTTCATTTTGAATTCATGCTTTACGGGTGGCTGCTGGGACAATAATAGTCACCGTGGTGAACCCCCAGCCTATCTCTCCAACCCAGCTGTCCTGCTGCAAGGTCGCAAGACCGGTAGCGATCGCTTCATAAGAGAGTCTCGGCCGTGAAATCGACCGAGTGCTCGATGTCCCCAACTTCCTTTATCGAAACGGTAGAGGTTCTGAGATTCACCCGAGAAAGCTAGCATATTCTCCTTTTGTTCGCTCTAAACCGCCGCCACTCACGTTCGAGTGTTCAGGCAACATTCACCTTCATCAGCTACGATGGCTCAGTTGGAGCCAACAACCGGTTACAACCGCGGGGAGTGCATTTGTGCAAAAACAGCTTCTACTCACACTAATACAAGCGATTTTGGCTGTTTCGGCCAAAGCTCAAGGTCAAGCGCCCGCTCCGACTCTCAGAAAGATCGCAGAGTTCGATTTGGCGGGGCCTCCCGGTAAGCGTTTTGACTACCTAACCAATGACCCAGACGATCACTACTTGATCTCGGCGCACCTGGCCGCAGGGCAGACATACGTGATCGATGTGCGCACAAACAAGATTGTTGCGACAGTTGCGGATACGCCCGGAGCGGAAGGTGTCGAGTACGTGCCTGAGTTGAAGAGGTTCTATACGTCTAACGCCGGTGATAACACGATTAGTGTCGTGGACATGCGCCAAATGAGAGTCGTCAAGAAGCTGGCCACAGAGTCCAAACCAGATGGAAGCGCCTATGCAGCACCGTTCCACAAACTGTACGTTTCTGACGAACGGGGCAAAGCCGAGGCGATCTTCGATGTGACGAAAGACGAGATTGTGAAGACGTTCCAATTCAATAGCGAGACAAGGATGCCGCAGTACGATCCGGTGGCTCGCAAGGTGTACGTAAATTTGCAGGATGAGAATATCTTTGCTGTAGTCGATCCTGCGAAAGATGAAGTGATTGCGCGATACTCAGTCGGCCGCTGTAAAGGCAACCATGGAATGACGCTTGATCCGGAACACCATCGTGCGTTCCTTTCATGCGAAGAGAATAACCTCATGACGGTATTCGATCTCGATAAACACGAACCCATCGCCTACCTCGCCATGGCGGATGGTCCGGATGTGATCAAGTTTGATCCGGTCTTAGACCGCATTTACGCCGCTTGTTACAGCGGAGCAATCTCTGTATTTCGCCAAGATGACCCGCAGCACTACCGGAAGCTTGAGGATTTTCAGGTTCAACATGCAGTACATAGTCTTTCAGTGGACCCCGAAAGTCATCATGTCTATATCCCGGAGCAGGAGGAAAACGGAAAGCCCGTGGCGCGCATGGTCGTGTATGAAGCTGTGACTGGGAGGTAGAGGAGCACCTGTCCTTTGCTCGCGCTTCAGTCGTATTTGATGAGCGCAAATGTCTTATGCAAGTCCTGATTGTGGAAGACGAGAAGAAGATGGCAGGTGTCCTGAAGAAGGGGCTTGAGGCGGAGAACCATCGTGTCAGCCTCGCCTTCGATGGTCGCAGTGGACTAGAGTTGGCGTCCACAATGGAGTTCGATGTCGTTGTCCTTGATCTGATGCTTCCCGTAATCGACGGTTTCGAGGTAGCTCGCCGACTCCGCAAAAACGACAACCACACTCCCATCCTCATGCTCACGGCTCGCGATGCTGTGCCGGACATCGTCAAGGGCCTTGATGTCGGCGCTGACGACTATCTCACCAAACCATTTTCTTTCGAAGTTTTCCTGGCTCGCTTACGTTCGGTTGCACGCCGCGGCTCAACACCACGCCCAACGGTGCTTCGGGTTGGCGATCTCGTCTTAAACCCTGCAAGCCACCAGGTTACCCGTGGCGAACGGGAGATTCATCTGAGCCCGACGGAGTTCCGGTTATTGGAACTCCTGATGCGGAGATCGCGAAGAGTGGTCACCCGAGATGCCATTGTCCAAGCTGTTTGGGATTTTGATCACGAGGTCGAGGAAAACACTCTCGATACTTTCATTCGATTATTGCGCAGTAAAGTAGATCGCGATCACGATCAGAAGCTCATACAGACAGTGCGTGGGGTCGGCTACGCAATCCGAGAGAATTCGAGAACATGAAGCCCTTGTCTATTCGACTCAAGCTAACGGTATGGTACATTACCGTGCTTCTTGCAAGTCTCAGTGTTTTCGGCATGGCCGCCTTTTTCGCTATGAAGAAAGGAATAGAGACAACTGTTGACGAAAATCTCGAAGAGCAAGCAGATGGAATCGAAGAGCTGATGGGGCGAGTACTACAGGAAGAGCCGGCGCGACTGGCGGACGAATTGAAGGAACACACAGCGCTGCGAGAACAAGCGGACTTTTCGCAAGTTTGCGATCAAAGTGGTCATTGGATCTACCGCTCGCGATTGATGACGAGCCACGATCTATCGGTGCCGGCTAGGGCGAGTTACTCGGCTTACAATCTTGAATCGAGGGGGCTCCCGCTTCGGGTTTTGGTACGGGAAATGAACGTCGGTGGAGATAAGTATCGCATTCAGGTGGCGACCCCGATGGATGATTTCTACGGTGCCATTGATCGGTTCAAGTGGGTGGTTCTGCTGCTCAGTCCTCTTGTTCTTGTCCTCGCAACAACAGGTGGGTACTGGTTGAGCCGGCGCGCCCTGATCCCGGTGGACGAGATTACGCACGCGGCTCAGGAGATCAATTCGAACAATCTCACAAAGCGGCTTGACGTATCACAGAGTGGTGACGAATTGCAGCGCCTTTCAGAGACGCTCAATAGCATGCTCGAACGACTGGAAGCTTCGTTCAATCGCATCACGCAATTTACGGCCGATGCCTCCCACGAACTACGCACGCCTCTCGCCCTGATGCGGACAACTACGGAGGTGTCGCTCCGCACATCCGAAACCGTTTCGGATTATCGGGAAGCTCAGGAAGAAGTTCTGGGCGAGCTTGAAAAAACGTCATCTTTGGTCGAAAAGCTCATGCTACTGGCGCGTGCTGATGCTGGAGTCGAGAGTCTGCAGCTCGCTCCGGTAAATTTAGCTGATTGCCTTCGGGAAGCGTGCAACGACGGCCAGGTACTGGCGGACGCGAAGCAGGTGTCATTTGAACAGAATATCGACTCCTTAACGTTGGCTGTAGAAGGCGATTTCCACGCTCTACATCGCCTTTTCCTCATTTTGATCGACAACGCCGTGAAGTACACTCCATCAGGAGGATCAATTGCTGTCGGGCTCAAGTGCAACGATGGCTTCGCAGTCGCAGAGTTTCGAGATACAGGAATTGGCATTATCGCGGACGACCTGCCTCACATTTTTGATCGTTTTTATCGTGCCGATAAAGCGCGGTCGCGCGAGTTTGGGGGCGTAGGACTGGGGCTCTCCATCGCGCATTGGGTTGCGGAGGCGCATAGAGGTTCCATCGGAGTTCAAAGTACTCCGGGCACTGGGTCAGTCTTTTGTGTCCGTCTGCCTCTTCTTCAAACCTAGGCAAGATTGTTTCCACGCCACCCTGATTGGCTTACATGGGACTTTCAGGTGGCTGTGCCATGCTTGCGTAGTGAGGGCCGGCGTGCATTATGCGCGCAGGCGGGCAATTGCAGAGATACTTGTTGGTATCAGGCCCTGGCTGCTGTCTATGCGTCGGGGAGCAGAGCGAAACCACACGACGCTTCTGATCGAGTATGTTGAGCAGGCATCTAGCTCTGGTCTACCATCCCGTGCTGGGTGAGGTGAAAGCATTGAAACTCTTGCAAGGAACGACTCTCGCTGATGTTGTGGTCGTTTGGCTTGGGATTATTCTGCTAAGTGAGTCGGTCGGTTTGGCACAAAGTTCGCTCAAATTGCCTGAGCGTCCGTTGACTCTGGATCAGGCCGTGGATTTTGCTCTCGCCAACTATCCAGCAGTTCGTGCATCAATGGAACTTGCGCTGGCCTCGAAGGAAGGGGTAAGCCTTTCTCGAACTACGTATCTGCCACGCGCTGATCTGCTCTGGCAATCCAATCGCGCCAGCCGAAATAACATCTTTGGCCTCCTGCTGCCTCAGTCTGTGGTGCCTCCCATCTCTGGCCCAGCGTTGTCGAGTACTTCTGACCGCGGCGTGTGGGGCAGTGCAGCTGGAGTATTGTTGTCCTGGGAGCCATTTGACTTTGGCTATCGTGGCGCGACTGTAGAGGTGGCGAAGGCTGCGCAAGACCGAGCGAACGCGGAACTATCGTTGACCAAGCTCGATGTTGCCGGTGCGGTGGGTGATGCATTCCTGCGACTCGCCGCCGCGCAACAGCAGGTCAAAGCCGCGGATGCAGATGTCGATCGAAGACAAGTGCTCTCGACGTCGGTTCATGCTCTAGTTAAGGAGGAACTGCGGCCGGGCGCCGATGCCTCGCGTGCAGATGCCGAACTGGCAGCGGCCAAGATCCAATTGATTCGAGCGCAGGAAGCTGAACGCGAGAGCGAAGCTACGTTCGGTGAATTGTTAGGGACTTCAGGCGGCAAAGTTGCGATCAACGCCGATTCACTGTTAACGACATCCCCAACGCCCTATGTTTCACCGGCGGCCCTTGCAAATCATCCTGCAGCGCAGCTCGCAAACTCGAATCTGTTTGAAACCAAAGCCAAGGAGACGGTGCTGAGCAAGTCGTACTATCCGCGTTTCAATCTTCAGGGTTCTTTCTCAGGTCGCGGAAGCGGGGCTAACCCAGACGGCACTTTCGGAACTGGGACGGATGGGCTCGACCTGATGAGACGCAACTGGGCGGTTGGTCTAACCGCGTCTTTTTCAGTGCTTGATTTTCCGTCTCTGCATTTCAAAAAGCAGATAGAAGAATCCAACGAACGCGCCCAACAAGCGGAGTACGCTAAGACATTGCAAAAGTTGACTGCGGACGCTCAGCGGGCCAAAGCAGCCTATGACAGTGCAGTGTTAATCAGTCACAACACACCAGTCGAACTGGAGGCCGCACGATTGGGAGAAATGCAGGCAAACGCTCGCTATCAAGCTGCACTGGCTCCGATCGTCGAGGTGGCGGAAGCCCAACGACTTCTGCTGCAAGCTGAAATTGAAGACAACCTTGCCCGCCTCACCGTTTGGCGAGCCATGCTCGGCGAAGCACTGGCTCAAGGTGATCTCCAACCCTTCCTCCAACTAGCGCGCAAGCGTGCGACAGGAGGCCAGTGAGATGTGGCTGATCCGGATAGCACTTCGGCGCCCTCTGACAGTGCTGGTGGCAGTGATTTCGGTTGGCCTCTTGTCAGTGCTGGCTCTCCTGAGAATGCCAGTCGACATCTTCCCAAACTTGAACCTTCCCGTCATTTACGTCGCCCAGCCCTATGGAGGAATGTCGCCCGCACAGATGGAAGGTTATCTCGTTTACTACTACGAGTATCACTTCCTCTACATCACGGGCATTGAAAGTGTCGAATCGAAGTCAATCCAGAACGTTGGGCTTTTGAAGCTAACATTCCATCCAGGCACGGACATGAGCCAAGCTCTGGCTCAAACAATCTCGTATGTGGATCGGGCGCGGGCGTTCATGCCTGCCGGAACGGTTCCACCGTTTGTGATGCGCTTTGACGCCGGCAGCGTACCGGTTGGCTTCCTTGTGTTTTCCAGTCAAACACGAGGTCTAGGAGAGATTCAGGATCTGGCACTAAACCGGGTGCGTCCTCTTTTTGCAACCCTGCCAGGAGTTTCGGCCCCGCCACCCTTCGGTGGAAATGCCAGAACAATCGTGGTCACGGTAGACCCGGACCGCTTGCGTGCCTACCACATGTCTCCCGAGGAGGTGGTTAAGGCTGTCACTTCGGGCAACATCATCATGCCCGCTGGAAATATTCGTACCGGAGACTTGCAGCCCATGGTACCGATCAACTCGGTGGTCTCTAACATTCAGGACCTGAGAGATCTTCCGATTCGCGTCGGCTCCGGCCCTACAGTTTTCCTGCATGATATTGGCTCGGTTAGCGACACGAGCGACATCCTAGTCGGATACGCCTTGGTCAACGGCCGACGTGCCGTCTATCTTTCCGTCACCAAACGAGCGGACGCTTCCACCCTCGCTGTTGTCAACGAAGTGAAAGGTAGCATTCCACGTTTTCGATCGCTCATCCCCGAAGATATCAACATTAGCTACGAGTTTGACCAATCGACGTACGTCAAGAATGCACTCTCGTCTCTGGTGCGAGAGGGCATCCTAGGCGCCGTTCTCACAGGGCTGATGGTGTTGCTCTTCCTGCGTGACTTGCGTAGTTCTGCAATTGTCATGACGACAATCCCGTTTGCACTGCTGACTGCGGTCGTCGCGCTATGGGGAGCAGGCCAGACGATTAATACAATGACTCTGGGCGGGCTGGCACTCTCCGTAGGAATTTTGGTCGATGAGGCAACGGTCGCGATAGAGAACATCCACACCCATCTAAGTCAAGGCGTCCCACATGCTAAGGCAGTTCTGGACGCCAGCCGTGAAGTGGTGATCCCGCGCTTGCTCGCAATGCTCTGTGTTCTGTCGGTGTTCGTTCCGTCATTCTTCATGACGGGCATTGCAAGAAGTCTTTTCGTTCCTCTGTCACTCTCGGTCGGATTTGCGATGGCCGCGTCCTACTTCCTGTCCAGTTCTCTGGTCCCTGTCCTGGCGACTTGGATTCTTCGTGAACCAGTTCATGCAGAAGGCGAGAACAACTCACGGATGGCTAGGTGGCGCGACCGGCTTGGCCGAGTTCTCGAGAAACTCATGGGACGGCACAAGACGGTATTGGCGGTGTATTTGGGAGTCACGTTGGCTGTGATTCTTCTGCTGGGACCGCTGATGGGCCGAGAGATCTTTCCCAGAGTCAGCGCCGGACAGCTTCAGCTTCGGTTTCGGGCACCAATCGGCACACGGGTTGGGGCTACGGAGGTCATGGCGCTTCGCGTGCTTGACGAAATTCACGAAGTTGCCGGGGCGAACAATGTTGCTGTGACGCTTGGCTACGTAGGAACTCAACCTCCCGCGTATCCGATCAATACAATTTTCCTGTGGACCAGCGGCCCTCAAGAGGCGGTGCTGCGAGTCGCTCTTAAACCTAACGCTCCGATCTCTATAGCCAACCTTGAGAAGCAGCTACGAGAAAAGCTGCCCGGCATGTTTCCCGAGAGCGAATTTTCTTTCGAAGCCGGCGACATTGTGAGCCAAACAATGAACTTCGGCGCCCCGACTCCTGTCGAGGTCGCTGTCAATGGGCCGAACCTGCAGGAGGATCGGGGATATGCGGAAAAGCTGCTTACCGAGCTTCGCAAGATCCCTGTGTTGCGCGATCTTCAGTTCGAGCAACCTCTCGATTACCCGAGCGTCGAAGTGAACGTGAATCGGGAGCTTGCCGGCCAGCTTGGCGTAAGCGTCGAGCAGGTCGGGCGCTCCCTGGTAGCAGCGACTTCCTCCAGTCGTTTCGTCACCCCCAATTACTGGGCCGATCCGCGATCCGGAATCGGTTACCAGGTGCAGATCGAACTGCCACAACCGCAGATTGCGTCGATTCAGGACATCGAAAACGTCCCAATCACCCGGAGTGATGCACTCCACCCGCTCGTGGGAGACGTTGCCCAGGTTCGTAACAGCATCATGGTCGGAGAATATGACCGGCTGAATGGTCAAAGAATGATAACCATCTCAGCCAACGTTGTTGGCGAAGACCTCGGTCGAGTCGCAAGTCGAATCGACAAAGCGATCGAACGCGTCGGAACTCCGCCACGTGGAGTGACGGTACGGGTAAGAGGACAAATTGCTCCTATGCGGGAAACGCTCACGAATCTTGCCATCGGGCTGGGGCTCGCAATTCTGGTTATCTTTCTTCTATTGTCGGCAAACTTTCAGTCGATGCGCCTTTCTCTTGTCGTGCTCTCCACCATTCCGGCGGTGATCTCGGGCGTCATTATCATGCTTCTCATCACAGGCACCACGTTGAATATTCAATCGTTCATGGGAGCAATCATGGCCATTGGAGTGGCTGTCGCTAACGCCATTCTTCTGGTCACGTTCGCGGAGCAATCGCGCCGGGGAGGCATCCATGCAACCGAAGCCGCCATTCACGGAGCTCAGAGCCGTATGCGCCCGATCCTAATGACCAGCATGGCGATGATTGCCGGTATGATTCCATTGGCAGTCGCCTTGGGAACCGGTGCAGAACAAACGGCGCCGCTGGGGCGAGCCGTCATAGGAGGATTGTTGGCTGCGACCGTTACGAGTCTGCTGATCCTGCCTTCCATATTCTCTCTGGTTCAGGAGCGTGCAGGCACGCATTCACCTTCGCTCGATCCCGAGGATCCGGACAGCCGTTACGCTTCTCATTCGATCGGAGGTGAACAATGAAGCTGGCGAAGGCCATCGCACTTTGTGCTGGTCTCTTGCTCGTCACCTCGTGCGGAAAGCAAGATACGCCGTCGGCGAAAGCTGCTTCCGCTGACTCGAGTCCGAGAGTTCAAGTCACGAATGTGATCGCGCAGAAGCTTGCGATCACGGTTCACCTACCGGGAGAGATTGAACCCTACGAAGTGGTGGCGATTTTTCCCAAGGTGACGGGGTTTGTAAAATCCATCACGGTAGACCGGGGTTCACATGTA
>Ga0126372_10000259_pt1 | contig 17324 bp, 18 predicted proteins | sample PanSoiMetaPlot_6_FD_92762 | JGI IMG/M metagenome (GOLD analysis project Ga0126372, IMG submission 92762) | Tropical forest soil microbial communities from Panama - MetaG Plot_6 | ecosystem: Environmental > Terrestrial > Soil > Tropical forest > Bulk soil | place: Panama | collected 2016-02-17
GCGGATCTCTCATCCGCACCGGCCGCCAAACTCAAGGAGCGGCCCGCCGCCCTGCTTGCATAGCCCTGCCACAGTTTCGGCAAGCAGGCGCAGGAATTGCCTCGATTTAGGCCAGTCTCTAACATCCGGCCGTCAGCATTGTCCATCATTGGCACGTCAGCATCTTGTAGTGCGACATGCCGCCCCGTCCAGGGGCTGATCTTACGGCCGTTAATATTTTCAATCAAAGTGTTCGTCGAGGGGCGGGGAAAATAACGGGGGTTGCGGCCCGATCGGTGTCGTTCCGACCACATGTTCGCCTTCCACGCGAACTTCACCCGAGGCCACTAGCTTAAGCGCGTGTGGGTAAAGGTGATGCTCTGCTTCGAGCACGCGCGCCCCAAGGCTCTCCGGCGTATCGCCGGGCAGCACCGGAACGGCGGCCTGCGCCACAATTGGTCCAGTATCCATCTCGGCGCGGACGAAATGTACGGTGCAGCCGGTGATCATTACGCCTGCATCTAGGACCCGAGGGTGAGTATGCAACCCCCTGAAGGCCGGAAGTAGCGATGGATGGATGTTGAGATGCCGGTCACGCCAATGCGCCACGAAGCCTTCGCTGTGCAAGCGCATGAACCCGGCATTGCAGAGGAGCTCGACGCCAGCCTCGTTCAGCGCATTGTCGAGAACTGCGTCGAACTCCTCGCGCGAAGCGAAGTCCTTGTGATTGATGACGAGGGCGGGGATGAGGGCGGCTTCGGCGCGCAGCAGTCCTTGCGCGCTCGGCACGTTCGACACCACGAGCACGATCTTGGCTGGATAGTCATGGGCTTTGCAGGTCTCGATCAATGCGCCGAGATTTGAGCCGCGCCCCGAAATGAGGACGCCGACGTGCTTCCTCACGGCGCGCCCCAGGCGCGTGCGCCTTTGTAGCGGACGGAATCGCCGCTGCCCCGTTTGACGATCGCGCCGATTACTTTTGCCTCCTCGCCGAGGTGCTGACGCACACGCTCAGCATCATCCCGCGAGACGATAAGAACCATGCCGACGCCGCAATTGAAGGTCTTGAGCATCTCATCTCGATCGAGCCGCGCCTCTGCCATGAGCCATTCGAACACGGGCGGAAGCGCGAAAGTGCCGAGATCAATTTCCGCGGCAAGCTCTGACGGAAGCACGCGCGGGATGTTTTCGGTCAGGCCGCCGCCAGTGATATGAGCGAGCGCTTTGATCGCCCCCGTTGCTGGGATCGCATCAAGGATTTGCCGCACATAGATGCGTGTCGGTGTGAGCAGCGCCTCGCCAAGTTTCATGTCCGGCGCAAATGGGGCGGCATCGCCCAAACCGAGGCCGCTTTCCTTGACGATACGCCGCACGAGCGAGAAGCCGTTTGAGTGAAGACCTGAAGAGGGAAGCGCTAGTATTACATCGCCGGTTTCCACATCGTCGCGGGGAAGCACGCCTGAGCGTTCGACCGCGCCCACGGCAAAGCCGGCAAAATCATAATCGCCGGCCGCGTAGAGTCCCGGCATTTCGGCGGTCTCGCCGCCGATCAGCGCGCAGCCGGCTTCCTTGCAGCCTTTCGCAATGCTGCCGATCACCGCCTCCGCCACGCTAAGGTCGAGCTTCCCGGTCGCGAAGTAGTCGAGAAAGAACAGGGGCTCTGCACCCTGCACCACAAGGTCGTTGACGTTCATGGCCACAAGGTCGATGCCGATCCCGGAATAGATGCCCGTCTCGATGGCGAGCTTGAGCTTGGTGCCCACGCCATCGGTGGCGGCGACCAGCACGGGATCTTTGAAGCCGCACGGCTTGAGATCGAACAGGCCGCCAAATCCGCCAATCGAGCCAAGTACGCCCTTGCGGTCGGTCCTAGCGGCAAGGGGGGCGATCGCTTTGACCAGCGCGTTGCCCGCGTTGATATCGACGCCAGCATCGCGATAGGTCACTCTGGTCTTGTCCTTGGAGGTTGCGGGCACCGAATGGGCTCGGGGTGCAAGTTCAGGCGATTTGGCATAACAATCGTGCCTTAACAGGCCCGTCAAGGGTCCGCCATATTGCGGTGTTTACCAAATGCGGACGGAGCCAGGCGGCAGGCCCGGCGTCTTGCAACAAAATCATATGGCGTTCTGGCGAACAAGGTTCAGGGTTAGCACAGAAGGTAGGGCAACGGCTCTCTTGCTTGCGTTCATCCTTGCGGGCTTCGCCTGCGCGCCCCTCGAAGCGGCCGAAAGCCTCTACTCCGTCGCCAAGATCTCGGTCGACGTTACGGCCAAGGACGCCGTGGCGGCGCGGGACACAGGCATGGCCCAGTCAGAGCAGCGGGCGGTCATGACCGTGCTGAAGCGGATCATGCCGGCGAGCGCCTTTGCCTCACTGCCGGAACTCAGCAAGGACGACATCGACGCGATGGTCAGCGGCGTGTCGATCAGAAGCGAGCAGAACTCCACCACTCGCTATCTCGCCGTGCTCGACATCAGCCTCAACGATAAGGCGGTGAAGCAGTTTCTGCAGAATCAAAACATCTCCTTCAGCGAGGACCGCGCGCTTTCGGTCTCTATCCTTCCCCTCATGATTGATGGTGGAAGCGTGAAGAGCGAAGGGCCCGAAGGCTGGCGAGAGGCGTGGGAAGGTCTCGATCTCTCGCACAGCGTGACGCCCGCCACGATCTTGAGACCGAGACCCAACCTCGATGCAGCCACAGTGAAGTCGGTGCTGGCAGGGGACGCCCAGGCGCTTGCCTCGATGCAGGAGGATTACAGCTATGGGCCTCTGGTCATCGCCGTCGGCGAGATCGATCACGGCCAGTTCGTGACGCGACTCGCCGGCACCGACGCTGTGGGCGCCGTTACCTTCGAGCAGAGCGACAAGCTGTCGGGCGATGCTAAGGCTGCGGCGCGCAACGCCGCCGAGATCGTCTTCGGTGTCCTGGAGAACCGGTGGAAGGTGTCGCAGGAGGGCGAAGCGCCTGCGACCGAGGTCAAACATGAGGAGGGAGGGGCGACCGATGAGAAATCGAAGGAGCCGGCGGAAGTCCCGCGTAACGTGGTTGCACAGGTCGAGTTCTCGGGGCTCAAGGACTGGCAGGACATTCGCGGCCGCCTGATGAACATCGCCGGAATCCAGGGGCTTGAGGTCAATTCGCTGTCGGCCCGCGCCGCCTCGATCACCTTCGACTACGCCGGCTCGCTCGGCAAGTTGCAGACCGAGCTTGGCCAAAACGGCTTCGAGTTCGGCGAAAAGGATGGAAACTTCGTGCTCCGCTCCCGTTAGAACCCGACGCGCCCCGAGGTCACGCCCTCTTATTCGAATCTGCTAAAATCGCGACTTCTAGGCCAGCCAAGCGGCGATAGGCCTAAGCACGGCCCCTGGGAGGAATGTTAGTGAATATCCCCAACAGCCTCACGCTAGCGCGGATCGTGCTCGTTCCGCTGGTGGTGTGGCTGATCATCACGCATGAGATGACGGCGGCCTTTCTGCTGTTCCTGGCGGCGGGCATGTCTGATGCCGCCGATGGCTTTGTCGCCAAGCGTTATGGCTGGCGAAGCGAGCTCGGCGCCTATCTCGACCCCATTGCCGACAAGGCGCTGCTCGTCAGCATCTACGTCACTCTCGGCCTCGCCGGTCATCTGCCGGTCTGGCTTGTCATCGCCGTCGTGAGCCGCGATATCCTGATTGTCGGCGCGGTCGTGCTGTCCTGGATGCTGTCGCGGCCTCTCACCATGCACCCGCTCTTGATCAGCAAGGCCAACACCTTCGCCCAGATCGTGCTCGCGGGGCTCGTCCTCGCCGAGCTCGGGCTTGGCCTTGGCCTTGATCCCCTGGTGCAGCTCCTGATCTGGGTCACTGGCGCGCTCACCATTGTGTCGGCCGCGGCCTACTTCTGGGCTTGGCTCGTGCACATGGCGAGCTACGAGCCCGCGCCTCGACCGCTCCCGCCACACAAGAGGACAACACCTGGGCTCGATCAATCGCAGCAGCGCTCTGGGGTCAGGGCTTCGTGACGCTCACGCAGCTCACGCTCGATTTGCCGCACCGGGCGGCACTTGGCGCCGAAGACTTCCTGGTCAGCGATTGCAATATCGCGGCGGTGAAGCTGGTGGACTCGTGGCCCAAGTGGCAGGAGCCGGCACGGCTCCTGATCGGACCGCCATCAAGCGGCAAGACGCATCTCGCCCGCGTCTGGCAGGCGCGGTCCGGCGCGCGGCTTCTCGATGCGAAGATGCTCGACACGAAATTCATTGATGACGTGCGGGAGGGGACGCCCCTTGTGGTCGAGGATGCCGACAGCAGCGCCTATGACGAGCGGGCGCTGTTTCATCTTTTGAACCTCGCGCGGGAAAAGCAGCTTTTCGTGCTGCTGTCGGCTCGCGGCGCACCGAGCCGTTGGAGCATCTCGTTGCCGGACTTAGCGTCGCGGCTAAAGGCTGTTCCCATCGTGGAGATCGGCGCGCCTGACGACGCGTTGCTCAGGATGGTGATGCTCAAGCATTTCGCCGACCGGCAGCTCGATGTCGACCCAAAGGTGCTCGAATTTCTCGCCCTTCATGTCGACCGCTCGCTGCAAGCGGCTGCCGCTGCAGTCGAGGCAGTCGACCGCCTGGCGCTCGGCACGGGGCGCAAGATCAACCGCCAGCTCGTCGTCGAGGCGCTTGCGGGGAGGGCCGCGACCGACTAGGCGTTGCCGACCGCTCCGTAACGCACTTGATACAGATTTTGGGGTAACATGCGGCGCGCGGCACCGCAAAAACGGGGGAGGCGCAACAAGGCGCCATGTTTTCAATAGGTTAGCAATGACTCTGCAAGAGAAGGTTGAGCATCCTGAACCGAGTCCAGTGATAGCCGCCTTCGGGCCGAGCCGCTTCTACAACCGGGAGCTGTCTTGGCTTCATTTCAATCAAAGGGTGCTCGAGGAAGCCGAGAACGAGCGCCATCCGCTGCTCGAGCGGCTGCGTTTCCTCTCGATCTCTGCCTCGAACCTCGACGAGTTTTACATGGTGCGCGTGGCGGGGTTGCGCGGACAGGTTCGTGCCGGCATCGACACGCCAAGCGAGGATGGCCTCACGCCGGCGGAGCAGCTTGATCGCATCAATCGCGCGGTCGCCGAACTGACCGCCGAGCAACAAGAGAACTGGGTAACACTCGAGGCGCTACTCGCCGAAGCGAGCATTCACGTTCTCCACGCAGATCAGCTCACCGACGAGGAGCGCGCGTGGCTCGAGGAGCATTTCCTCGATCACATCTTCCCGGTGCTGACGCCAATCGCCGTCGATCCCGCCCATCCATTTCCTTTCATTCCGAATTTGGGATTCACCCTTGGACTCGAGCTCGTGCGTGAAGGCTCGTTGCGCGCCATGCACGCTTTGTTGCCAATCCCGCCCCAGCTTGCCCGCTTCATCCGTCTGCCGAGCAGAGGCGAGCCGAAAGAGCCGATCCGCTTCATCAGGCTCGAAACCGTTGTCGCCATCTTTGTGTCGCGGCTCTTTCCCGGTTACCGGGTGAGGAGCCAGGGCGCGTTCCGCGTGCTACGCGACAGCGACATCGAGGTCCAAGAGGAGGCGGAGGACCTGGTGCGCTTGTTCGAATCGGCGTTGAAGCGCCGGCGGCGCGGCTCGGTCATCAGGCTTGAGATCGAAGCCTCGATGCCCTCAAGGCTCCAGCGCTTCGTCATGCAGGAGCTAAAGGTCTCGGAGCGCGAGAGCTTCGTGCAAAAGGGCCTCATTGGACTCGCCGACACCAATCAGCTTATCGTGGCCGACCGGCCCGACCTCAAGTTCCAGCCCTTCGTCAGCCGTTTCCCTGAGCGCATTCGCGAGCATCACGGCGACTGCTTCGCCGCCATCCGCAAGAAGGACATCGTGGTGCACCACCCTTACGAGTCCTTCGACGTGGTGCTTCAATTTCTGAAGCAGGCGACAGCCGATCCGGACGTCGTGGCGATCAAGTGGACGCTCTACCGCACGTCGAAGACCTCCCCGATCATCGAAGCGCTGAAGGATGCCGCTGAAGCCGGCAAATCGGTGACCGCCGTAGTCGAACTCAAAGCCCGCTTCGACGAGGAGGCCAATATCAAATGGGCGCGCGACCTCGAAAGCGCCGGCGTCCAGGTGGTCTACGGCTTCATCGAGCTCAAGACTCACGCGAAGCTCAGCCTGATCGTCCGGCGCGAGATGGGCGAACTCGTCACCTACTGCCACGTCGGCACTGGTAACTACCACCCGGTCACCGCCAAGATCTATACCGACCTGTCGTTCTTTACTGCCGACCGTACCGTCGGTCAGGATGTTTCGCGCATCTTCAACTATGTCACCGGTTATGCCGAGCCTGCCGAGCTAGAGCTGATGGCGGTGTCGCCCGGAGGCATCAGGGCGCGCATCCTCGACCACATCCGCGAGGAGATGTACCACGCCAAGGCCGGGCGACCCGCCGCCATCTGGATGAAGATGAACTCGCTCGTCGATGCCGAGATCATCGATGCGCTCTACGAGGCGAGCCAGGCTGGCGTCGAGATCGATCTCGTGGTGCGCGGTATTTGCTGCCTGAGGCCCGGTGTCCCCGATTTATCGGAGACCATCCACGTCAAGAGCATCGTCGGCCGCTTCCTCGAGCATTCGCGCATCTATTGCTTCGGCGCTGGACACGGCCTTCCGAATCGAAAGGCCGTGGTCTATATCAGCTCGGCAGACATGATGCCGCGCAACCTCGACCGTCGCGTCGAGGCCATGGTGCCGATTCTCAACCCAACGGTGCACAAGCAGATTCTCGACCAGATCATGGTGGCGAACCTCAAGGACAATTTGCAGAGCTGGCGGGTGCGGCCCGATGGAAGTTCTGAACGTATCCATCCCAGCAAAGACCAGGAACGGTTCAGCGCTCAGGACTATTTCATGACCAATCCCAGCCTATCCGGCCGCGGCACATCTCTTACCGAGAACATGCCGCCGCGCTTTACGCGCCTAGTCGAGTGACGAACTGACGCACGCACCAAACGAGAGGTCATGCTCCACAGCAACGATCTGAGCCCCGTCGCGGTGGTCGACATCGGCTCGAACTCGGTGCGTCTCATCGTCTATGAAGGGGCGGGACGGGCGCCCGCCCCACTATTCAACGAGAAGGTGCTGTGCGGACTGGGACGCACGCTGGCCACCACCGGAAGGCTGGCGTCGGATGCCATCGTTCGCGCGCTAAGAGCCCTCAGACGTTTCCGCGCCCTGATCAACCAACTCGGCGTCGAGCATGTCGAGGTGATCGCTACGGCGGCGGCGCGCGAAGCCATGAACGGGCCGGAATTCATCGCTCAGGCCGAAAGGGTGCTCGGCCACCCGATCACGGTCCTCTCCGGCACCAAGGAGGCCGAACTTGCCGCGCTCGGCACTGTGTCGGGCATCCACGCCGCCGACGGCTTTGCCGGAGACCTTGGCGGCGGCAGCCTCGAGCTGATCGACGTAAGAGGCGGACGTATGTCCGATGCCGCGACCCTTCCGCTTGGCGGCTTACGCCTGATCGATGCGTCCGGCGGCAGTCTTAAAAAGGCGCGCGACATCGTCGATGAGGCGCTGTCGAAGGTCGACTGGCTCGAGAAGGGCAGGGGCCGCGACTTCTACGCCATCGGCGGGACGTGGCGGGCGCTCGCCCGGCTGCACATGACGCAGACCAATTATCCGCTGAGCGTCATGCACAACTACCGCATCGCCGCCGAAGACGCGCTGAGATTCTCCGCCCTGTTAGATCACCAATCGCAAAGCTCGCTAGCCGGCATTCGCGATATTTCCAGCGCACGGCGCGAGACCATTCCCTACGGTGCCTTGGTGCTCGAGCGCCTCATCAGACAGATGAAGCCGCGCGCCGTCGTGGTCTCGGTGTTCGGCATCCGCGAAGGCCTGCTCTACAGCCTCTTAAGCCCCGAGGAGAAGCGCAAGGACGTGCTGATTGCGGCCTGCGACGACATCGCCCGCCGTTGGTCACGCTCAGTCGACAGCGCCTACGAGCTGTGCTTCTGGACCGACGCCCTGTTCCGCGCACCGGGGCCTGTGGAGACGCCCGAGCAGAGGCGGCTCCGCCATGCGGCCTGCCTGCTCTCGGATATCGGCTGGCGCGCGCACCCAGACTATCGTGGCATTCAGAGCCTCAACCTCATCGCGCACGGCACGTTTGTCGGCGTCGATCATCCAGGCCGCGCCTTTCTCGCGCTCACCGTCTATTACCGCAACGAGGGGCTGGTCAAAGACGAGCTCAGCCAGAAACTGATCGAGCTGGTCGACAAGGACATGCTGAAGCGGGCGCGCATACTCGGCGCCGCCTTCCGCGCCGCGCATATGGTCTCAGCCGCCATGCCGGGCGTTCTCACCAACACGCCCATCGCCTACGAAGGCAATCGGCTGGTCTGGACGCTACCGCAACCCTATTCGAATCTCGAAGGGGAGCGAGTCGAGCGGAGGTTCAAGGACCTCGCCAATCTGCTCCATCGCGAGGCCGAGATCCGCGTGGGCTCGGCATTCCAGCTCGCTGCGAGCTAGCCTCGGCTTGCCGAGGGAAGGCTCCCTCCCCAAATGATGGCCCACTTTGTCATTCCCGCGAAAGCGGGAATCCAGTAACCACTGACCGTTGATTTCACTCCAATAGTAGACTCGGCGATGGCAGAAGACCTTTATTCAGTTCTTGGCGTGCCGAAGACGGCGAGTGCCGGGGACATCACCAAGGCCTATCGCAAGCTCGCCAAGAAATTGCATCCCGACCTCAATCCCGGCGACAAGGCGGCCGGGGAGAAGTTCAAGAAGATCACCGCCGCCTACGACATCCTTGGCGATGCCGAGAAGCGCGGGCGGTACGACCGGGGCGAGATCGACGCGTCTGGGCAAGAGCGGCCGCAGCAGCACTACTACCGCGAATATGCCGGAGGCCAGGACGGGGCGCGCTATCGCTCGACGGCGGGCTTCGAGGATATCGGCGCCTTTAGCGACTTGTTCGGCGATCTGTTCGGCGAGCGTGGAGGCACGCGCGAGGGCGGACGTGGCGGTGCTCGATTCTCTATGCGCGGGCCCGATGCCCAATATCGCCTTGAAGTCGATCTCCTCAACGCGGTGAACGGCACCAAGACGCGCATCACCTTGCCAGACGGGGGCACGCTCGACGTCGCGATTCCCGCCGGCGTCACCGACGGCCAAGTGCTGCGGCTAAAGGGCAAGGGCGGTCCCGGCATCGGCGAGGGCGAGCCCGGCGATGCGCTGATAGAGATCAGTGTCCGGCCGCATCCCGTATTCAAGCGCGAGGGCGACGACATTATCGTCGAGGTGCCGATCACCTTCGACGAGGCGGTGCTTGGCGGCAAAGTCGAGGTGCCGACCATTGGCGGCCGCGTGTTCGCCACGGTCCCGCCCGGATCGAACACCGGACAGACGCTGAGGCTGAAGGGCCGCGGTATCACGACGAAATCAGGCACCGGCGATCAGCTGGTCAAGCTTAGCGTCGTCCTGCCGGAGCGGATCGACGACGATCTCAAGGGCTTCGCCGAGACCTGGCGCGAGGCTCACCGATACGATCCGCGGCGCAAGCTCAGGGAGCGGGCCTGATGCTGAGCGAGCGTGACCTCGTCGCCAGAGTGCAGCGCCTGACGGTCACGCGGCTTCGCGTGTGGGTCAAGCAGGGTCTGATCAAGCCGGCCGAGGAGACCGCGCAAAGCTTTTCGGAAGCCGATCTCGCGCGGGCTACGCTGATCTGCAATCTCGAGGACCAGCTCGGCTTCTCCGAGGAGGATGTGCCGGTGCTGCTCAATCTGATCGATCAGATCCACGGGCTCCGCTCCGAGCTGATGAGCCTGCTCGGCGTGCTCGAGGATTTGCCGCCGGACGTGCGCGCCACGGTCAAGATGCGGATCGAGAGCCGTAGGGGCCGAGGATGAAGTTCGTAGCGGGCCTCCTCGTTTTTCTGGTTGGCGTCGCGGTGTTGACCTTCCTCAGCATTCGCTACGGGCCGGGACGGCTGCCCGGCGACATCGTGATCGACCGCGGTAATTTCTATTTTTACGCGCCGTTCACCACGGCGATCATCGTGAGCCTCTTGTTAAGCCTTGCCGTTTGGCTGTTCCGCCGCTAGCGCACCGGTCTGGCGCACCGCGACCTCTCCGTCTTTGATGGCCAACGCAAGCTCACCGCGCTTGAGCGCAAGCGCATCCTCACCGAACAGCTTTCGCCGCCAGCCCCGCAGCACCGGCACATCGTCGTCGTCGGAGCGGGCGATGTGCTCGAGCTCGTCACTCGTGGCAATGAGCTTTGGCGCAACGCCATAACGGCCTGCCGTGGCCTTTAGCAGCACGCGCAAGAGATCGACCACGGCTTGTGCCTCCGGCGGCATTGGCTCCCCCCGCTCGATCGGCGGTATGGTCTTGGGATCGCGGCCGAGTCCGCGCCCCACGGCCTCGAGCACGGCGCGTCCGCGCATCGAGCGAGCAAAGCCGTTATGCAGCGTGCGCAAGGAGCCGAGATCCTCCACCGTCTGCGGCGCTTGGCTCGCGATATCGTAGAGCGCTTCGTCCTTGAGGATGCGGGCGCGGGGCACGTCTTGCGTCTGCGCCTCGCGCTCGCGCCAGGCGGCAAGCTCCATGAGCACGGCGAGCGACTTCGGGGTTTTGACGCGCATCTTGAGCCGCTTCCACGCCTGCTCAGGATGAAGCTCGTAAGTTTCAGGGTCGGTCAGCACCGCCATCTCTTCATTGAGCCAGCTTGCACGCTCGGATTTGTCGAGCTGGGCCCTGAGCTTCGGATAAAGGTCGCGAAGATGCAGGACGTCGCCAAGCGCGTAAGTGAGCTGGCGCTCCGATAGGGGGCGGCGGCTCCAATCGGTGAAGCGCGAGGTCTTATCCAGGTTGCGGTTAAGCAGCCGTTTTACCAGCATCGAGTAGCTCACCGCTTCGCCGAAGCCGCACACCATGGCGGCGACCTGGGTATCGAAGATCGGGTGCGGTATCACGCCCGCCAAATGGTGCACGATTTCAATATCTTGCCGCGCCGAGTGAAAAACCTTTAGCACCCGCTCACTAACCATCAGCTCGAACAAAGGGGTGAGGTTGAGGCCAGGCGCCAAGCTGTCGATTAGCACTTCGCTGCCGTTCGCCGCCATTTGGATCAGGCAGAGCCGCGGCCAGAAGGTTTGCTCGCGCATGAACTCGGTATCAACCGCGACGAAGGGGGCGTGGCCGAGTTTGACGCAAGCTTCCGCGAGTTCGTCGTTGCGGGAGATTAGCTTCATGGGGGCGGATATAGCCCAAGCGTGCGCGAGAGGCCAAGGGGCGCTAAGCGTAAGAGCTTTGGTTTTGCGTCCGGTTTGTCCTAAGCGCGCTGCCAATCGTGAGCAGCGTCAACGCGATAGGGCGTCGATCGGTCATGCCCGCGGAATACGCCGGCTTGGAATCGAATTCTGTACGCAAGACGAGAGTGTTATCCGGCTAGCGAGGCGTGGTCGCAGCCATCACGCCGTGAAGCGAGGCTTTAGCCTGTTCGAAGCTCGCCACTCCATGCACAAGCGACGACACAATAGAACAGAGCGTGATGAGCCCGGCGAAAGCCCAAGCGGCGAGGGCAGTTGCGTCTTGACCGGGGGCAGGTCTGGCATCTTGTTCTCCCTCGTTGGTGCCGAACGCTGAAACGCGGACAGACTCGCTTCGTTCTCTTCCGCACCTATTTCGGTTCTGCGTTCTCGCCGCCGGGCATTTGGGGCGGCGGGGAAATCTCATCGCGAGGCCCGGCATTGGGATTGGGGACTTCAGTGTGGATGCTCTCGTCGCCGGTCGGGGGCGGCTTGATCACTCCGTCCTGCTGTGCCAGAAGCGCCTGACGGTTGTCGTCTGCGCCTGGGGCATCTTTGCTTTGTGGTGCAGCCTGCTGTTGTGTGTCGGTGCCGGCGGCGGCGCAGGCCTGATCGAAGCCGGAGCCGAACAACAAGGTTGCGACAGCGGCGGCCGTGAGTGCGCCGGTATGGAGCTTTGACATGGCGTTTCTCCCAACGGTTTGGGTCTAAGAGCGAAACCGATGTGCCAAGCCATCGTTCCAGGGGGTGTGACTCATGCGGCCGCCTTGACAGGGACGCCATCCCATGCGCTGTTCCCGCGCACTTACAAAACCCCTGCCTCGACCAATCCCCGAGGCCATCCCCCGCTATGCACGACTATCGCACCCACACCTGCGGCGAGCTTCGCAAACAGGACGTAGGCAAGACCGTCCGCCTCTCAGGCTGGGCACATCGCGTTCGCGACCATGGCGGTCTTCTCTTCATCGACCTCCGCGATCACTACGGCATCACCCAAGCCGTCGCCGATCCGAAGTCGCCCGCCTTTACGCGTGCCGAGACGCTCAAGCCTGAATGGGTGGTGCGCGTCGACGGCGAGGTCGTTGCCCGCTCCAAGGAGACCATCAACCCCAACCTGCCGACCGGGGAGGTCGAAGTCAGAATCAAGACCCTTGAGGTCTTGTCCGAAGCGAAAGAGCTGCCCCTGCCGGTATTTGGCGAGCCGGACTATCCGGAAGAGACGCGGCTCAAATACCGCTTCCTCGATCTCCGGCGCGAGCACCTGCACGCCAACATCATGAAGCGGCAAGCGATCATCTGGTCGCTGCGCAACCGCATGCGGGAGGCGGGCTTCTTCGAGTTCCAGACGCCTATCCTCACCGCGTCCTCGCCAGAGGGGGCGCGCGACTATCTCGTGCCGTCGCGGATCCATCCCGGCAAGTTCTACGCGCTGCCGCAGGCGCCGCAGCAATTCAAGCAGCTCATCATGATCGCGGGCTTCGACCGCTATTTCCAGATCGCGCCCTGCTTCCGCGACGAGGACGCCCGCGCTGACCGTTCTCCCGGAGAGTTCTACCAGCTTGACCTCGAGATGAGCTTCGTCACGCAAGAGGATGTGTTCGATACCGTCGAGCCGATCCTGCGTGGGTTGTTCGACGAGTTTGGCGGCGGCAAGCCGGTCACGCAGAAATTCCCGCGCATTCCTTATGCCGAGGCGATGCGCAAATACGGCACTGACAAGCCTGATCTGCGCAATCCCATCGAGATGGAGGACGTGACCGAGCATTTGAGGGGCTCTGGCTTCAAGGTGTTCGCCGGCATGCTCGACATGGACGTCAACGCGCGGATCTGGGCGATCCCGGTCAAGGGCGGCGGCAGCCGCGCGTTCTGCGACCGTATGAATGCCTGGGCGCAGAGCGAAGGCCAGCCTGGTCTCGGCTACATCTTCTTTCGCGAAGGCGAGGGCGCAGGTCCCATCGCCAAGAACATCGGCCCTGACCGGACCGAGGCGATCCGTAAGCAGATCGGGCTCGATGATGGCGATGCCGTGTTCTTTGTGGCGGGACCGCCGAAGGAGTTCGCTCCGTTTGCTGGCCAGGCGCGCGTCAAAATCGGCAACGAGCTTGGGCTCACCCAGACCGATCGCTTCGAGTTCTGCTGGATCGTCGACTTCCCGATGTATGAGTGGAACGAGGAGGAGGGGCGGATCGACTTCTCGCACAACCCCTTCTCCATGCCGCAAGGCGGGCTAGAGGCGCTTGAGACCAAGGAGCCGCTCGACGTCCTCGCCTACCAATATGACGTGGTCTGCAACGGCGTCGAGCTATCGTCAGGCGCGATCAGGAATCACAAGCCTGAGATCATGGAGAAGGCGTTCGCTATCGCCGGCTACTCCAAGGAAGAGCTCGAACGGCGCTTCGGGGGAATGTTGCGCGCGCTGCAATACGGCGCGCCACCCCATGGCGGCATCGCGCCTGGTATCGACCGCATGGTCATGCTGCTCTGCGGCGAAGAGAATTTGCGCCAAGTCGTCATGTTCCCAATGAACCAGCAGGCCGAGGACCTGCTCATGGGTGCGCCCTCCGAGGTCTCGCCTAAGCAACTGAAAGAATTGCATATTCGCGTGGTTTCGCCGCCCAAGGCGTGACGGTCGAACGGCCGCACCCCAAAGCGCCGCTCCAACTGTTGCCCTAATGTCGAGTCATTTCTTACCCTTGGCGAGAACCGCTTACGCCAGATCGCAATCATCAAGGCGGTTGGGAGGGCAGGCATGAATCAATCTGACGTGTTGCGCATTGCCGCGCTCGCGGCCTTCGCCGCTTTGTGCTTCCACGCCGCGGCCGTAGCGGCGAAGCCCGCCGCAGCGGCGCCAGCGGCCAAGCTCAACACCGCCGCCTTCCTTGACGCCTGCAGCGCCGACCAGAACGTCACCGACGAGCCTGGCTTCGCCGACGGCAAAGTCACGCCGAAAGCCTATTGCGAATGCGTCGCGGGCAAGGTCGAGGAGAACAAGCTCACCCAAAAAGACGTCGACATGCTGACCAAGATGCACAAGGACGAGATCACCGATGCCGACGCCCAAGCTTATCCGACGCTCGAAGACCTTATGACTGCCAATGAAGGCTACGAGGATGCCTGCAAGAAGAGCCTCGGGCTTCCAGCCGATGCAGGCAATGACGAGGTGCCGATGGAAGAGGACACAGTGCCCGACGAGGAGGCGCCCGATCAAGGCGCGCCTCCGTCTGACGACGCTTCGCCTCCCGAATAACAGGGAAGCGTAACTGGCAACAACGACCGGAGGTGGAACCTCCGGCGAGGGAAGCCTCTTTCCTGGAGTGGCGGCTGAAAGGGAATGGGCACCATGACATTCGGCGAACACGTCTTCCTTTATTGCGAGCGCGGCACGAGCACGGCGCTCAGCGCAGAGCCCATCAACGCCGTCTCTAATGTCGCCTTTATTCTTGCCGCGCTCATGGGGCTTCAACTCCTCGAATGGCGCCCGCGCGAACAGCAGACCTCGGACCATTTCCTGCTGATTGGCCTGGTGGCCCTGATCGGCATCGGTAGCTTCGCCTTCCATCTGCTCGCGACGCAGGAAAGCGAGCTGCTCGACGTCATTCCCATCGCCGTGTTCACTCTGGTCTATCTGGGATTTGCGCTGAACCGCTTTCTCGGCGTGCCTCCCGGCTGGATGGTGCTGCTGGTGATCGGCTTCACCATCCTCATGGGAGCGACTTCGCAGGTGAGATGCTGGGATGGCGGCGTTGGCATCCCTGGCCCCGAGGCGCAAGGGGCGAAGACTTGTCTCAACGGCAGCGTGTTCTATCTTCCTGCCTTAGGCGCGTTGATCGTGGTCGGGCTCCTCCTCGAGGAGCGGCGCCACCGCGCCGCGCCATATGTGCTATGGGCCGCCGCCATCTTCGCCATTTCGCTTACGCTCCGTTCGCTCGATCTTGCGCTCTGTGGCAAGTTTCTGATTGAGGATCAGAAGGTCGGCACCCACGCTGCTTGGCACGTGCTGAATGCGCTCGCTCTCTTCCTATTGCTGAGGGCAAGCCTTGAGGCAGGGGCTGCTGCTGAGACGGCCGCTGTCACGCCAGGCGATGAGGCGGAGGAATCCCGGCCCGCGACACTCGCCGAAAGGCTCCCCCCCGAGGAGGAAAGCGCGACCGTCGCAGAAACCGAGCCTGTTGCGCCGGCACCCGAAGAGGCGGCAAAAGAGGACGCGCCTGAAGAGCGCAAGAAGGTCTTCTTCCCGGCCTAAGGGAACTCTACACGTTCCCCTGCCAAGCTTTGGCCGGATGCGGACGTGGTGGAACTGGTAGACACACAGGACTTAAAATCCTGAGACCCGCAAGGGTCGTGCGAGTTCGACTCTCGCCGTCCGCACCATCACTTTTCTATATGGCTCAAAGAGTTCAACACACCAGGCAAGGATGCTGGCCCCGCTAGTCAGTGCGCCTTTGATAGTTGAGACCCAGGTGAGACGCGGAAGTGCGAGGCTCTACTCACCGCATCCAGCCCCGTCGGCTGTCCCCCTGCCAGGGGGGTCCCCGGTGACCAGGAGCTAGGGGAGGTACGCACCAGCCGCGATAGTCAATCCGCACGGCTTGCAGGGTAGGCCCAGATTGCAGAGGCTCACGTGCAAGAACGGCAAAACGGCCGGAACCGCACCCCTGAAGCAGAGTTGAACGCGAGTGGCGCCTAAGCACCCCCCAGGGCCCCAGCGTGCCGCACCGTACCGACTGTTAGAAGCCCGGCGGGTGGTGCCGGGCTTCTTTCGTTGGGGATGGCGTCTTCCCGCGTGTCTTCCAATGTGCTGCGCGCTAATATGTCTTAGGGGCTGGCAAGCGGTGTCACCTGCTTCAACATTGTCTAGGGAGGCCCCCTATGCCTGACGAACTCAAGAACATCGGTGAGGAGTATCAGAGGCTCAGCAAGGAAGGCTTTGACGCGGCCGTCCGCTCGTTCGCTGAAGTGAACAAGGGCTTCCAAGCCCTTACTGCCGAGATGACCGACTACTCGAAGAAGTCTATCGACGACGGCATCCGTGCATGGGAGCAGCTTCTCGGCGTGAAGTCGTTTGAGCGGGCGTTCGAGATCCAGTCTCAATACGCCAAGACGGCCTACGACAACCACATGGCCGAACTGTCAAAGCTCTCTGAGATGTGTGTCAGCCTGGCGCGTAATGCGTACAAACCAGCCGACCAGGCTGTTGCTAAGAAGGCCGCCTAAACGGCCCCTCCACCGGGCCCATTAATCGAGGTCGGAGTTGATTACGCGCCCGACTTCGAGACCTGATGGGAAGTGCCGGACGGCCATCCGCGTCCGCCACCAATTGGTTCCGCCGCGTCGATGGCAGACCCGAGATCTGCCAGCTCGTAGCGTATAACCTCATCGACATCGTGGTGAAGGGATCGTGGATAGGGCCAGGGCGCCTGCACCTCGTTCCCCACGTCAACGCGCCGGTCGCAGACTTGCCGGTCAAGAAGCTGACAATTGCGCACCACTTCGTCGCCGATCTCACTTTGCCTTATGGCCGCGTGATCTACGACTATAACCGTGAGGCTTGAGTTAATCCGTGCGCCAGCCCGCTCTTGGTGAGCTGGAGTCAGACAGCCTACTCCGCCGCGTGCTTCTATGCGGCGTCAGCCTTCACTTCCTGCAAAACCGTGAAGCCCTCGAACTCGGGATGGCCGAAATAGAGCGGCTTGTTGGCGCCGGCGCTTTCATGCGCCTTGCGAAAGGCCTCTGACCGCGTCCAATCTGCGAAATGTTTTTCCGACGGCCACAGCGAATGCGATGCGTAGAGCACATACTCGTCGCGCTCAGGTCCTTTCAGAAGGTGGAACACGATGAAGCCTGGCACATTTTCGAGATGCGTCTCGCGCGAGAGCCAGACCTGCTCGAAGTCGCGCTCGGCTCCCCTTCTCACCCTGAATCGATTCATCGAATGAACATGCTCGAACTCCGTCGCAAGGCCATGGCCCGGCTCGCTTTTCACGCGGCCTTCCTCTATTTCTAGTGCGTTTGCCGCAATTTCAATTGAGCGGCGTCAAAAAGCCCTA
>Ga0126372_10000263_pt1 | contig 17085 bp, 24 predicted proteins | sample PanSoiMetaPlot_6_FD_92762 | JGI IMG/M metagenome (GOLD analysis project Ga0126372, IMG submission 92762) | Tropical forest soil microbial communities from Panama - MetaG Plot_6 | ecosystem: Environmental > Terrestrial > Soil > Tropical forest > Bulk soil | place: Panama | collected 2016-02-17
CACGTGGCTGTCGCCAGCGGCAAGGATCTGCTCGACATCGAGATGCAGATCGGGAAACGCGGTCACGTAGACCTTGAAGAACTGACGGGCACCGTCGTGTCCGGCGAACGGCGCCGGGAAGGCATCCGATTCCCACGTGGTCTTCGTGTCCAGCCGCTTGACGAAGGCTTCCACATCGTGTGCATTCCACGCAGCGAACATCTCCCGAGCGATATGGAGGGTGTCCTGTCCAGTCATGGTGTCCTCCTTTTGCTCGATAAACTCAACTTAGAGCTTGAAGTCCGAGCCATCGGGGTCGCGCACTCTTCACAGAACTTCGCCCCGGAGCGATTCTCGTGCTGACACCGGGGACACTTCATCTAACCCTCACGAGCCAGGGCGGCGAAGGTCGGACGGTGGGACGACGTTAGCTCCAGGGCCCAATCAGGGTCAACAACGGTCTTAATGGCGAAGGACGCGGTTTCTTTGGATGCTCGGAGCGGCCACTTATGGCAGACGGTCAGGTCGTGAGCCTTGGGCGGGACTCTCGGATGATCTTCGGGAATTGCCGGACCCACAGCTCGTCGGGGATGCGCCCCTGCTGGCCGGGGTTGCGTCCTGAGTCCTGCTTGACGAAGAGCGGTACGTTTGCCTCCCGACATTGCGTGACCGTGTCGGCCAGCCAAGTCAGGTTCATCATCCGACTCTGATAGCTCGGTCCCGACGCGCCGCCCACGATAATCCAGTCGAGCCCGACTCGGCCGTCTCCGCCTAGCCACGGACGCCAGTCCACCGGGGCGAGGATCGGCTCATACGAGACCCATCGGACCCGTGCGCGAGTCTGCATGAGATAGCGGAGCCGCTGGTCCTGCGGGCTGGTGATGCTCACGCCCGCCCACACGTTGGGCGGCAATGTGTGCCGTAACGAAAACTCCCTTTGTCGGTCGGCGCGCTTCGTGAGCAAGATCCACTGGTGCGGGCTAGCGGCCATGATCCTAAGCTCGGGAGCGAGCCAGTCATCCGGCAATGACGCTGTAAACGTATCGCCCATGTCGTTCACGAAGATGATCCGCGGCAAGCCATTGAGCCACGGCTTGTTCTCTCGCGCGGTACCGGTCAGATCCCTCCATCGCGCCGCCGCAGCGATCCGACCAGGGAAGATCCTTGGTTCGTCGAACGTCGGGGGCCAGCCCTTGAGCGGTCCCTTCGAGATCATCCGCTGCGTCTGCAATCCGGCATAGCAGATGCGGACCTCGTTCTTCGGGTCCCACAACTCGCACCCGTCACATCCCATCTCGGCATTGACCGTATCGTCCGCCCACTCGATCTTCGTGCCCTTAGCCATCAGTCACCGGAAGCCAGTCGTCGGTCTCGTGAGTAGGTAGATGGGACGTCGGAGTTGCGTCTTGGTCTTCTGTGCATGGACAAGAGCCGCCGTCCAGCCTTCCGCCACGATGCTGGTGTGGCCGCGCCACGCCTCCGCTTCCTCCTCCGTCATGCCTGCGGTGGGGCAAACTCGTTTTGCCGCTCGCGTGATCTGAGCTTCAGTCCCCTTTCGCGCGGCACTGGCAGCACTGATGGTCAGTGTGCTCGGCGCAATAGTGGCCGCAGGCAAGACGGTAGAATTGAGCCAACACTGGATCCCACTCGGCGCGGAGCTCCTCGCAGTTGCGAGTGCAACCGTGTACGGGTGCTTGAGATTTTAGATGCGCCAATAGCGGGGCCACCAAGGCGGCTTCGCGTCCCTCGATTTGTCTGCGGCAGATCCAGCACAGCTCCTGCGACGGATCTCCCACCTACGTCACCCCGCGCGGCGAACCTAGCGGGGAACACTTTCGGCGTCAACCATACTACGCTCAACGAGCCTGCACCCTTCCTCTCGGGTTGGCGTCCGCAGGGCGCCGAGTCTGGGTGAATTTGGCACGTTTCGCTATGCCCGCCACCCGAGAGGATCACATGAACCAGGCGGCAATCCGTCTCCACACCCGAGAACAGACTGAACGTGACCGCAACAGACTGCTCGTCCAAGGGAAACGTCTGGCTCGCGCTAGCTTGGCGACCATCGAGCGCACCGGCAACAGCATCATCCGCTCCCGAGCACGACTCGTGCTGAGCCGTGTGCGATTGGGACGGAGTCATCGAAGACTACTCAAGCGACGCGGGGTCGGACTTGTCGTTATGAACTTAAGCGTGACGTAGTTGTCCCGAAAGTGTGCCAGGCCTGCGCCGAATGGCGGTAGGCAGTTTGGCAGACCTCTCCGAGTATTCCCCTAGCGGTCACGGGGCAAAGAGTGTAGCCTCTTCCTCGCCTTCCATCGGGCTTGCTGGTTTGACGCGGACGGCGGCGTCAAGGCCTTGTGGCATCTGGCTATGTAACCCACGCCAGGTCCCGGAGACGCCGCCATGAGCCAGAAATGCCCGCGATGCCTTCAAGTCATCTCCGCACAGGACACCGTTGAGGTGGTCGGCAATCAAGTTGCCCACGTTGATTGCCGCCGGCCACACGATCTGACCTACGAAGAGCGCGCGCTGCTCTTCACGTACTGCTTCGAGCACAGGGTGGCGGAATGCCCGCGGTGTCTCCAGGGCTTTCGGCAGTACGAGCTTGGGGCAGATCTGTTCGGCAATCATACCCACCTGTGCCCGCGTTGCCGCGCAGACCTCACCGAAACTCTACGCGGCCATCTGTACGCCTGCGCGATGCTTCCGGAGGAAGTGCGGCGAAGGGCGCAGGCCTTGCGCGACGCCGCACGGAAGCTCGCGAAGGAGAGCAGCGAATTGCGGGACCATGCGGATGTGTTGATGCAGGAAACGGAGGCTGCACTCGCTGCGCTCCGGGAGACGATGCAGCGGACGGCTGCGGGCTAGGCCGCGGCGAGGGACTGTCACCGCCTCTCAAGTACCCGCCGGCGTCCTCAGGCAGATACGGTAAAAGCCCATGCGGTATTTTGCGTTCTGGACAGCTGCTATCCCCGTTCCGATCCTGACTAAGATAGGCGGCATTCGCGATATTGTGCGCGGGCAGACATGATCGACCGGGGCGAATGGGCTGAAAGAATTGCGCGGGCAAAGGCGCTCCTCGCCGTGGCGAAACAGACGATTGCCGCGGCCCGCAATCAGCGTCATACGGCCGTTCTTCGGCGGGCGCTGGATAAGCGCCTACGCCTGCCCGGTATCATGCGCCAGCGCTGATCCGCCGTTGCCAGCGATCTTCGGCATCAGTCTAGCCGTGCTGCTTCACCTTCAGCCGCCGCCGTGTCGGCCCCGCTTCGCTACTGATCGCCTTATCAAAGTCATTCATGTCCGCTTGAACGCGGACGATGCATTCCCCGGCTACAGGCGAGAAATCTCCTTTCGGATGATTGGCTGAGGAGCACGACGAAGGCTGCTACCAGGCTGCTGCCAACCGCAGCTACCAGGCACACCCACACACCCGACCTGGGTATGTAGGGGAGAGACGGCGAAAGCTTAGTGTTTCAGGAGGCCTGGGCCTAGTCAGGCAAATCCCAGTACTCCGGCGGATCTCGTGAAGACTTCTTTTAATCAGGGGGTCGTGGGTTCGAGTCCCACGCGGCTCACCACATCGAATCACGAAATTACGGCGCAAGGCTTCTTCGACGCGATCGCCGCGCCAGCCGCAGGATGTGTCGCAGGAGTGCGAGGCGGCCGGTTGACCGACGCCGGGCGAGAAGCTCGCTGCGACCCTCCTCAGTGGGCGGCGAACAGCGCCCACACTGGCGTTGATTCGCGACGCGCGTGTCCAGTCACCCGGAAGCCGAGATTCTCGTAGAGGCTGACGTTCGACTCCGAGTATGTCGTGATGGCTACGCCCGTGGAGCGCAGATCTGCACGGGAACGCTCCTGAACCGCGTTGAGCAGCGCCCGTGCGTGACCGCGCCCCTGCGCACTCGGTGCCACCGCCAGTTGCATAATCATGCAGCGCGGTTGGTAGGGCAGGAGCCGAAACGCCGTGCGGGTATACCAGCGAAGACGGCGGCGTACGCCCTGGGGGAGGGCCAGGAGGCCGATGTATGTCCAACACGCGTAGAGGTGGTCGCCAGGGTTCAGCGATCCCCAGCCACTGGGCAGAACGTAGTTGGCAACGGCCACAACAGCGCCTGACTCGACCACAGCTAGCGGCGCAGAGGCAGTGATCTGCTGCGCGTGCGCAGCGCGAAAGAGCTTGCGGAGGGAATCAGCGGCGACGACATCCGCGCCCCAGAACGCGCGTGCGAAGCTGGCGTCACTCTGGTGGGCCGCCACGAAGACCTCGATGATCTCCGGATTCCGGCGGCGCGGTAGCTCAACGAGAAGGGCAGAAGTCGCGGCGGCTGTCACCCATAACGATCATAGGTGGTCGGACACGAGCGCCGCAACGTAATCCAGAGCCGGTCGCTGCCCGTCAAACGCTTACGGCATCGAACACCCGGCAAAGCTGAGCGGCGAGCTATGAGCGCCGACCGCGTTGATCCAGCACCCGACGACGCTACTTCGGTCGTCGTCCATGCGTCAACCGACTGGGCCTTGAGGCTTCGCGCGGGCGGCCATTCACTTCGCGGCACAACGGGTGTACTCTCGGAGCGCCTACCATCAGGCTTGCGGGTTTGACGTCGGTGGGCGTCAAAGCCTTGTGGCATCTGGCTCAGTGCCAACGCCGGTCACCGAGAGTTCTCGATGAGCCGATCGAAGTGTCCGCGGTGCCTCCAGGTGATCGGGGAAGACGACACCGTCAGCCTCAGCGGTGATCGTGTCGTCCATGTCGACTGCCAGCGCCCGCGCGACCTGACCCTTGAGGAGCGTGTATTAGTCTTCCGGTACTGCTGGGATCATGCGGTGGCGAAGTGCCCAGCGTGCGACCAGAGCTTCCGGCAGGCGCAACTTGGATCGGATCTTCTCGGCCACGGAACACACCTCTGCCCACGTTGCCGAACGGACCTCACTGCGCCTCTACGAGCCCACATCTACGCCTGCACGATGCTGCCCGAAGAGGTGCGACGCCGGGCTCAAGGGGTACGCGACGTAGCGCGGAGATTGGTCAAACAGAGTCACCAGTTGTCCGACCGCGCGGACGTCCTGACTTACGAGGCCGAGGCCGCGATGGCGGCGCTACGCGAGACGATGCAGCGCTTGGCGAAAGCGCCAGTTATCGGGACGCCAGATGAGCTGCGTCTCCGAGAACAAGCCCGCGAAGCAATCCGGAATGGTCTGCTCCCCGCATGCCCGCCTGATCGCAACTTGATGCGGCACGGTAGGAGCGGAGCAGCTTGCCCAGTGTGTGGCCGACTGGTGAAGCGCGAGCAGGTGGAGGTCGAGATTCAGTTCAGACGCCAAGAACTCGGATGGGACTGCTACCACATTCACCCGCGATGCTTCGCAGCCTGGGAGTTTGAGCGCAACAAGCTGTAGTGAGCCAACTGCGAAGTCATGCGCCTCCGCCGGCGATCCTGTCCTGCAGGTAGCGCGAGAAATAGCCGGCATAGCGTCGGCGAAGCTCGGGCAACCGCCAGTCGCTACCGGTGATGATCTTGCGGCACTCTGGTGCTCGGCAGGAACATTCCATTCGCTCCGTTGGATCGCCGTCGATCATCGCGTAGTCGATGGTCAACTCTGAGCCTGCGGCGATGCCGCGCATTGCCACGAAGGTGATCTGACCGCGGACGCCGACATTCGGTCGGCAAGAGTGATTGAGGCAGAGGATGTTCGCTTCAACCTCGGCCGCGGTTCGCGGCGCAATGTATAGATCGTCCTCTATCTGGATCTCGGCCGGCGACACATCCTTTCGGATGAGCGCCAATGCGTTGGAGTCCATGATGACGCCACCCTTGACGGCGACGACCTCGCCGGCTGCTATTGCCTGACGCGCGAAAAGCCCGCGGCCCTCGATAGGGCTGGTGCGCTTCTCCACCTTCGGGCTGAACCAGCTACTCACGAAGACCATCCCGCAGACTTCCACCCACCATGGTGATGAACGCACGCCGGTCCATCACTGGATGATCTCGTCAGCCCGGACCAGCAGCGACTGGGGAATGGCAAGGCCGAGGGCCTTCGCCGTCTTGAGATTGATGACCAACTCGAACTTGGTGGGCTGCTCCACGGGGAGATCGGCGGGCTGCGCACCCTTCAGGATTTTGTCGCCATAGGACATGAGGCCGCCTGCTTCCACATCCGCCCTTTGCGTGAACATCGATGGGAGCCGGTTCCTGGTTGCGAGATCGACGAGTCGTGACCGATGGGCAATGTACGTCGGGTCTGTCACGACGAAGAGTGCCCCCACGCGCTCCCTGGCCATCGTCGCGAAAGCCGCGTCGAAGTCCCCGGGCCTGAGGGCCCCGACCGGCAGAAGCTGCAACGCCAGCGACCTCGCCGCCGTCTTGATGTTGTCCAGGATGAGCGGCTGGGAGGGGCCATCCGGGTTCGAAAGGACGGCGACACGCCGGACCTTGGGGACCGCTTCCGTGAGCAGCTCCAGGTCCTTGCCGAAGATATCCGCGCCGACGCTGTAGGACATGGCCACAATGATATCCACCTTGAGTCGGACGAGCTCGGTCGCGAGCGCGGGGAGCCGATCGAACTGGTTCGCAGATCGAAACTCCATGACGAGGTTCTGACCTTCTACCCAGCCGAGATCGCGGAGCCCTTGCCTGAACGCCTCGGCGTTCGGAGAGTTCAGGGTGCTCGAGCCAACGGAGAGATAACCGAGCCGGTAGACTTTTCCGACTGGCTGCGCGTCGATGGCGAGCGGCGTGGTCAGGACGCTCGCCGCCACCATCGTCAAGAACGCGCGCCGCTCCATGGCCCTTCAACGGTGCCCTTAGAATGCTTTGGTCGTCTCCCATGCCACTTCCGGCCGCAACATACCGCTCGGCATCACGCCCAGTAGACCGGCAGGCGGCTAGACCGGCACGATCTCGTAATCGAGGACGTCGATTCCGCCCTCGAGGGCGAGGGCGCGGCGGAGAAGCCGCTGCTTGGCGGCTACCGGCATCAGCGAGCGGCCCGCCTCGTCGGGACCGGCCGCGTTGCGCCGCCGGCTGCGATCGAGCTCGACGATTCCTAGCTCGAACGTGATCGCGGTCGCGCGCGCGCGGCGGAGGGCCAGCACGTCACACATCGGTCGGCTCGCCAGGAGTGCATCGCGCTGCCGCGGACTGCACGCGCGAATCGTTCGCGCCAGCTCGATGGATTCCGAAAATATGCCGCCGGATGGCACGACGGTGATCCCCGGAGCGTCAAATAGCGGGCCGGGCGCTCCGGAAGGCGGCGCGAGCCACCGCTTGCTCAGCAGGAGCATGGGGGGCTCGAGCTCCACGTATACATTCGATGGATCGAAGCGGGTACTCCCGTCAGCCGCGAGGCTCGTGAGTCGATTGAGCAGGCCCCACGTGCGCTGGGTGATGTTCTGCACGACGTAACTCAGGCGCAGCGATTGCGCCGCGGCCCACAGGGCCACCTCGAGACGCGGTGTGTCCCGAGACCCTTGGGCGCCGAGGTCGAGCCCGCCCGTGAAGCACGTGGCCCCGAGCACGATCCCGAGCTTGAGAAAGTCACGCCGTTCGGTGGCGATCCCCATCACCGATGCCCGTCGTGCCTACGGCAGGACGCGGTAGTCGCGGGCTTCGATGCCCGCGGGCGGTCGCTCGGTCTGGCTGACGACGCGCTGGGCATCGACAGGCGGACCCGGCGGCCAGACGCGGAAGATATCCGGATGAGCCGGCGACACCGGGTCGAATCGCCAGCTTTCCTGCACCGCAAACGCTCCGATCGAGAACTCGACCTCTTCCGCCCGCACGGGCTGGTCCGCCACGACGATCCCACCGCCCGCCTTGAGCATGATGAGCGCGCGCCGATACGGATTGCAGGCCAGGATGGGTAAGGGGAGCCGAATCTCCTCGCTGAAGACGCTTTTCCTGTCGACCAGCGTGATGCCCGGAACGTCTCTCGCGCCGACCTTCAGGTCGGGAGGGATCGGCAGCACGATCTTCCGCACGAGGAGACGATGCCCCTCGAGATCGACGTACACGTTGTTCGGGCTGTAGTCGGCCGTCCCGTCGAGTCGGATCGCGCTGATCCGATTGAACAGGCCGAGACGACGGTCGGCGTCGTTGGCAACCCGGTAGGAGATGCGGAGCTCTGCCGACGAGACCTGGATGGCGCACGCGAATGTCGCGGGCGTGCCCTGCGAAGACATCGTCAGTACCCTCCCGGACGGACACTGGTCGGCGGCAAGGCGTTTGCGGGCGGATCGTTGGTCCGGAAGTGGTTGTCGCGCTCCGGAAGGCCCATGTCACGTCGCAGGCTGTTTTCACTGGGATTCTGCGCAGAGTGGCTACCAGTTCCGATGGCCTGTGCTTCTTCGCGGTCGATTTTGGGCTCCGACGCAGGGGGATTCGGATCCGTGCCGGTCTGTTGAGTCCCCTGGGCGTTGGCGAGGGCATGCGCCATCTCGTGGCCGAGCACCACCTGGACCGGCTGGGCAATTGCGTTGCCCGAGCGATCGAACACGTTCTGCTTCGCGTTGGGATTGTAGGCGATGGTCGACCCCGTGCCGGTTCCGTTCTGGGCGTCCGAGCCGCTGTCGGGGGTACAGAAGCTGTTCTGAGGGTCGCTGTCGGGTACGAAGGTGATCGGCTTTCCCGAAGCGCCAAGTCCATCGATGAGGGCCTTGCCCGTCGGGGTCGTTGAAAGCTGGTAGAGATCGCGGATGAGCTTGTTCTGGAAGTCGGGGTCGCCCTTGAGGGTGAAGTTCGCCGGCAAGGTGAAGGTCGGACCGCCGATCAGCACGGTCGGCGCACACGGGCTGACGATCGAACCGCCGTGGACCGTCTTGTCGGTCATGCGCGCGGCCGGGAGGTCTCCGATCAGCACCGTCGTCGAGCCCTGGGCGATCACGTCCGTGGGACCGGTGCAGATGCCGAAGTCGGCGAGGCGTTCGGCGGGGAGGTCCAGGACGAGCGTTTGCGCTTGCGTCGGCAGCATGTTGCCGCCGACATGCGGGACGAGCACATTCACCACCGGGCACGCGTGAAAGTCGTCCTGCTTCGATGCGGGCAAAGTCATACTGGATCAGGGCTGAGCCGATTCGGCTTCCTTGTACATCTCCAGGACGTCCTCTCTGATGTTCGCCTTCGTCTCGTCGTCCAGCGTGAACCCGGATCGCTCCTCGATCTTCTTGATGACGTCCCGCACTCGCGTGTCGCGGCTGACGGAACTCAGGGCCGCGGCGGGGCCGGTCACCTCCTCCTCGAAGGCCCCGCCGATCCAGGGCAGCCAGCTCAACCCCTCGGCGATGAACTTCGACACCGGCGTACCCACGTTGGCGTTGGCCTCAATGCGCCCTGCGATAAAGAGCAGTTCCTCCGTGTATGCTTGCTTGACCGCCTCTACCTGCACAGCGGCGAGCAGTTCGTCGTCGTCAGCCATAACGGTCTACCTCAGGGAGCCACTAGTCGGAGAAACTCCGTCACCGGATAGGCCGTGACCGGGGTGCCCGTGACGTCCACGATCACGCGCAAGATCCTGCAATTCTCGGCCACGACTCCCTCGCCCCGCCGGAAGCGCGTCACGCCGATGATCTGCTCGAACTCTCGCTCGATGATGACCACCGGCCTGCCCTCCGCAACGTCATGCACGACAGCTTTGGTTATTTGTCTACGCCCCTTCTTCAGGGTCTCCTCGATGAGCGGCTCGAGAAGGTCCTTTCTACGCAGCGCACTCACGAACACGCCGTGAGTAACCCTGTTTCCGAAGAGACTTGGGTTGAAATGTTGCGCGATGTGAGTGAAGGCCTTGGTCCACGCTCGCGATCCCCTGGCCAGCTTCGTCGCCGCCTTCTTGGCGGCCGCCGTCAACGCCTTAACCGCGATTTGTCTGCCGATCTCCTTGGCGACGCTCGCCGGGATCTTTGCCTTGTCGGAGTCTTCCCGCAAGTCGGGCAGCCGCGATCTCCGGTCGAATGCCCCCTTGCCATCGATGGAGAGCGATCCCGGACGCTTCGCGGCGCCTAGCACCTCCTTCAGTTCACCCATGACGCTCCGGGATCGCCCGTCGAGGAAGGTTAGGGATTGTCCGGAGGAACCGTGAGTTGCGCCGCTGGCGAGACGGTCGGCGGGGCCGCCCCGTTCGGATTCAACTTGATCGTCGGCGAGCCGAGAATCGTCACGCCCGCCGCATCGATCACCAGGGACGATCCGGCCGCGACGAGAGTGATGCTCGTCGTGCCCTGTAGCGTCACCTTGTTGGCCGTCAATAGGATGCCTTTCGCCCCCTGGAGGGAGAATTCGCCCCCACAGAACCCGGCGTTGTCTCCCTTCACGTTCACCGAGGACTTGCCTTCGATCCCGACGCGCTCGTCGCCCATCACGTGCAGGTTGTGATTGTTGTGCACGAGCTCCTTGACGTCGCCCTGTTTGACGCCGTCCTTCTCACTGCCGGTCGTGATGCTGCGGCTGCCGCCGACGCTGATCGACTGGCCCCCACCGACGCTCACCGACTGGCTACCTTCCACGGACTCCGACATCGTCCGCTCGGCGTGGATGATGAGCTGTTCGTGGTCCTTCTTGTCCTCGAAGCGGATCTCGTTGAAGTTCGACGGAGTGCCCTTCATTGCAGAGCGCGTCTTGATACCGCTCTGTGTCTTGTTGGCGGGCAAGTCGTACGGGGGCATCTGATCCCGGTTGTACACGCTGCCCACGATGATCGGCTGGTCGGGATCGCCCTCGAGAAAATCGACGAGCACTTCCTGCCCCCTTCGGGGCAAGAAGATCACGCCGAAATTGGAGCCGGCCCACGGCTGCACGACCCGGAGAAAGCAGCTCGAGTCCGCGTTTTCCTTTTCCTTGTGCTTCTTCTTGCCGATCCGATCCCAGTGAAACAGGACCTTCACGCGGCCGAACTGGTCGCAGACGATCTCGTCGTCGGGTGTTCCGACCACGATGGCCGTCTGGGGTCCGGTCATTCTCGGCTCCAGGGTGCGCCGTTCGGGGCGAAACTGTTGCTTGCTCTGCAGCGCCGAGAACTGGCATCGGTAGCTGGTTGGCTCCTCGGCCGAGGACGTCTCGAAGGAGTTGTCCCGGAGCTCGTACGAGGCGCGGGTGATGAGGTACTCGCGCTCCTGGTCGGCGCGGGGCCCGTTGGTGAGAGTGAACAGACGGCCGACGGCGATCTCGCGTATGTTGCACTCCGCCTCGGCACGATCGAAGTCCGTGTGGATCTCCTGGAGGCGCGCGCGCACCAGGTGCTCGCCGTTCTCGGTCTCGATATATTCACCGGGCCAGTCGAAGACCTCGGCGTCAGCCTGGTCGTGCTTCTGGACGAGCTGAGCCTTGACGGCCAGCTCCGCCTTGGGGTTCTTGAAATCGAAATCATCGAGGGCGACGACACCAGTCAGGACACTCTGGGCGAAGTCCCAGCGGTGAATGACCTCCTGGCCGGCGCGGGCCGTCTGGCCCGGCGGAAGGAAGGGCAGGCTCTTCTTCGCGAGCGTCTTGTGCGTCGAGTTGGCGTCGAACAGCCTCATGACGTGGCGATTTTCCTGATGTTCGAAGAAGTAGTAGATCCCTTCCTCTTCCATCAGGCGGCTCACGAAATTGAAATCGGTTTCGCGGTACTGGACGCAATATTCTCGTGTGGCAAATTTTTCGGTGAGCTCGCTCTGAAGCGACGACACTGCCGGGTGATCGGCGAAGACGTCCTCGATGATCTGGGGCACGGTCTTCTCCTGGAAGATGCGACTATCGGCGGTGCGCGTCAGGAACCACAGCCATGGCCGCACCGTGAGCCGATAGTGGAAGAAGCGGCCGATCATCCCTTCCTGGGCAAAGCGCGTGACGTGGCCGTTGAAGAATCGGGAGCCGCCGCCGCCGAGCTCGGCCTTCACGGTGACCTTCTTTCCGAGAAGACTCGTGAAGGAGATGTTGGGGTTCGTCGAGACCGTCGAGAGATCGAACTCCGACAGCCGTCCGAGCTCTTCGGTCCCGCGCAGGGCGCGGAAGCGAAGCACGTCTTCCCCCTTCGCATCTTTTCCGAGCGGGGTGGTTAATTCGAAGGTCCTCGCCATCGCGGGCTCATGCGAAGTCGAGCGAGCAGTCGCCGTTTGGGACCCCGAGGGTCGTGCCACCAGACGGGCATCCCTCGACGATCCTGGCTGCGTACTCCTCGCTGATTCGCGGCAGGGCGGTGTTGGTCTGGATCGTGTGGATCATACGACCACCGTGCTTCGGACTCGCGCCTCGGGTGTTGCGCGCACGACGGAATGCTGACCGCCATTGGGGATCGGGACGGTGTCCAGGTTCAAGGCGAGTGGGATCATGGAACGTGACACGCTCGACGCGGAACGCACCCGGGACTGGTCGGCAATAGCGTGAACGCTCCTCCACGTATAGGCCAACCCGCGCATCCCAATGGCCGCCTCCTAGCGGGGCACAATACCATGGTCAAGAGTCGCTCAGCCACGCGCGGGTCGCATCGTTCCCAAATGGCCTCGTGCGCCTTCGCGACCTCGAGATTGATGACCAGCTCGAACTTCGTCGGCTGCTCGACCGGCAAGTCCGCGGTGCTGGGCTCGGCGCGCTCGATTGGCCTTTGCGGCTCTGCTGCGCGCCGGTCCTCTTCAGAGCACGACATCGACATTGGGGTAGGCCCCTACGATGTGTACGCAGTGAAATCCCAGATCTGCGCGTACGATGCCGGGCGGAGCGTCGGCGGCGAACACCCGGCCGAGTTTCCATGGCGATGTTGTCCACCAGAAGAAAGGGTCGTCGGGGAACTCGAACTGAAACGACCGGTTCCAACGGTCGCGCCTCGTACTGTCCACATCTTGACAGAACAGGAGATGGTGGAACTTCGCCCGCGGCTCGAAGTGTCCATCGTGAACGTGCACCGTTGGGAAGAACAATTCATCCGGGTTCCGCCGGGGAAACTCGAGTGCTATTGGGTGGACCGTCATCACGCGAGGCATCGACCTGAGCTTGAAGACTGCAAATCCCCAGTCATCGTAGCCCGACAGCGCCTGCCACACGTCGTCGGAAAGCCGGAACCTCGCATCGAGGCGGAAAAAATCATGACGTGTCGGCACGAACGAGGCCTCAAAGGAGCCGACGTCGTGAACAAGAAGGGGCGATTCCACTCCAAAACTACCCCAGGAAAATGCTCGGTTCATGTCATCGAAGAACTTTGGATAGGCACTGAGGTCGATAAATCGGACGGCCTGCTCCGCCGATCCACGGGGCACGGGAAGTGGCAGGACCATCGCGACGTCTGTGCTGATGGTGAGCGCCATGCTGTAGACGAGTGCCTGACGACCGTTGTCCATTGGTCTCGCGAAGATCACCGTACTGGATACGTCGTGGACGGTGTCCGTGAACATGCACATACGTGAGTTCTCGGCTCGAGAAAGCTAGAGTCAGTGGGGAGGACAGTCAATCGCCGCGGGCTTCGCTCACTTCCGCGGCGAGTTTTTGCGTTTGACCATGTCCATGTAGACGTTGGACTCCATGAAGACGTACATCTTTTCCTTCCCCGCTGCCTTGACGTTCACGGCGTAGCTGCGGAAGCCAGCTTTCGGCATCAGCGTCGCAGCGCGCTCCAACAACGCGTGTAGCTCTTTGTCTGCGTCCACTGTCGCTCATCCTCCCCTGCAGGAATCGGCCAGCCACGGTTTGACGTTTCTGGACACGAGCGGCTGATCCGAGCACGATAAGTATAGGCGCGCTATGAGTCTGCGCTCAGAATGGACGAGAACAATAGTGAAGGCACGGCGAAGAAGGAGACGACATGGGCAAGCTCATGAACATCCTCGGTCTGTTTTCCAACCTCGGCGGCGTCTTGCTGCTGTTCGTGTTCGGGATGCCCATCCGCGTTGCAGCCGGCGGTACGACGGTGACGTGGAGTACGGCGAGCATCAACTACCAGATCAAGAAGTTCGACGACATCTACAACGCGCTCGCGTGGCTCGGGCTGGGGTTCGTCGTCTTCGGAACGCTGCTCCAAGCTCTCGCGACGCTGGAACGTAAGTAGCTCTACGGCCTCAGATTACGCTGGACGGCCAGTAAGACGACGCCAAGCGCGGTCAGGCAGAAGCCGACGACGAGCGCGGGCCATGGGTTCTGGATCGTGTTCGCGGTGATGACGAACGCGGCGACGGCGAGGAGGATGCCGACAACGACGCATCCCCAGGCGAACGCTCGCATCAGTGATCTTGCTCGACCGGCGTTCCGACGATGCGGTAGGTCCAGACGGCGCCGTCGCGGGAGGAGCCCGTCGTGGATGCAGCGAAACAGTCCAGGTGATAGACCCGCTCGGCGCGTTCATTCTCGACCGTCACGTACACCGCTTTTGCGCCTGGGGTAATCTCCTTCGAGCACAGGGCGCATGGGGTGGCCTGGGTATCCCGCATGGCGGAACAAAGAATGCCATCGGAATCGCCGCTGGTAAATATCTAATTGCAAGGCCCTCACCTATGACGCGGTGCAGCGGTGGACGGCGGACGGCAGTCATTGCCACCTACGTCGTCCTCTCGGCGGCAGCGACCGCGCACGCTGAGTGCGCGTGGGTCTTGTGGCGGGGGCCCGCGACGCCGCTGGCCGGCTACGCGAGCCAGCACGAATGTGAGAGCGCTCGGAACGACGATCACGCGCTCGCACAGCTGCTCTCACGGGCGTACGCAAGCCCTCAGGCGCTGGAATGCCTGCCTGATACGCCGATCACCGCGACGCGGTCCGCGTGCACGTGGACATTGTGGAAGGTCTCCGTACCGTCGGCCCGAGCAGGGGCGGCCGAGCTCGACCGATCGGCGCTGGGCTCGTTCGAGACGCGCGAGCTGTGCGAAGGGCGACGTGCGCCCGACGCGATGAAACGCGACGAGCGTGAGCTGACGGCGTGCTTGCCCGACACGGTCGGCCCGCGCGGGCGAGCGAACGGTAAACCCTAAAGGTACTGGCCGGGGCCGCGCCGCTCCTCGGGACCTTCCGGCACGCCTGGAGGTAGGCCGCGGCGGCGCATCTCCTCGAGGCCGGCGCGCGCCTGCGCGTGCTGCGCCCAGAGCGCAGCCTGGATGCCGTGGAACAGCCCTTCGAGCCAGCCGACCAGCTGCGCCTGCGCGAGGCGGATCTCGGACTCGCTCGACTTGGCGTCGAGCGGCAAGGTGAGCGTCTCGAGCTCCTTCTGCAGATCTTCCGACAGGCCTTCCTTCAGCGCGGCCAGCGCCTTGTCGTAGATCGCGCTCAGGCGCTTGCGGCCGCCTTCATCAGGTGACGACTTGCGCACTTCCTCGAGAAGCTCGCGGATCATCGCGGCAATCCGCAAGAGCTTCGCCGGCTGCGAGACGAACTCGCCGCTGGGCTGGCCGTCCGACGGCATCAGGATTTCAGGCTCTTCGCTGGCCATGGTTGGTCTCCCGCGCGACTCCTCGGAGCGTTCGGGCCCAGCGTACCACGCCGCCCGCGCGGCGACCTGCGCTATCATGCGTCGGGCGCAAACGCGCCACCAGAGGGGACAGCTGACGTAAGATGTTCCGCATCGTGTTCAGCGCAGCGTGGCCCCGGCTCGTGCTCTGCGCCCTCGTCGTTGCCGCCGCTGCACTTCCGGTGGCCGCGCAGACGCCAGCCAATCTGCGTGTCACTCACACCGTCGACAAGACCGGCCCAACATCCGCCGAGCTGTCAGGCCGCGTCTTCAACGACGGCGCCGTCGACGTGATCGACGTCTACGTCAATGCCTCGGCAGTCGACGCGTCCGGCAAGGTGCTCGCGCAGGGCATTCCTTTCGTCGGCACCGTGCCGGCCCGCGGGAGCACACCCTTCAAGACGCGCGTGCCGGTGGTGGCCGGCGCGACGGGCTATCGCGTCGGCATCAACAGCTTCCGCTACGCCTTCGGGCGCGAATCTCCCTGATCCACGCGGCCATCGGCCGCGCCCCGCCGAGGCCGTGCCCCCCGCATTGCGCGGCGGTATAATCACCCATCCGTCGAACGGGTCGGTTCGCCACCCAGAAAGGAGAGGGTGATGACCGCTCAGACCGGCGCGACCACCGAGCGTCCTTCCCACATCGAGGAGTCCTCGCGCGACGTCACGCGGCTCTACCAGGAGGGCCTGATCGCGGGCCTCGTCGGCGCCGCCACGGTCGCCCTGTGGTTCCTGATCATCGACATGATCCAGGGCCGACCGCTCTACACGCCCACGGTCCTCGGCGCCGCGCTGTTCCATCGCGGCGCTGCGCCGTGGCTCGACGCGGTGCCCAATCTCGAGATGGTGCTGATGTTCACCTGGGTCCACGGGCTGGCCTTCGTCGTCATCGGCGGCATCGTCGCGCGCCTCCTGGCCCTCGCCGAGCGCCAGCCCAACGCGGGCTTCGGCATCCTGATGCTGTTCGTGTTCTTCGAGTTCGGGTTCATCGCGGCCGCGATGCTGTTCGCGGCGCCCGTGCTGCAGACCCTCGCGTGGCCGGCGATCCTCGTGGCCAACCTGCTGGCGGCAGCGGCGATGGGCGGATTCTTCTGGCTGCGACACCCGAATCTGAAGGTGCAGCCCTAGGTCAGGTATACTGACGCGGCTGACCCCGTCGTCTAGCCTGGCCCAGGACGCGACCCTTTCAAGGTCGAGATCGCGGGTTCGAATCCCGCCGGGGTCACCACAAAACTTCTGCGGCTATAGCGACTTCGCAGCGCTAACGGCGAGCCAGAGCGCGCGCGCCCCAGGCGTAGTCGATCGCCACCTCGCACAACTGACCGCGGACTCTGTAGGTGGCCCTGTGCTCTGTGCCGATCGTCGCGTGCGAGATGATTTCAAGCGGTAGCCGGCCCTCCGAAGAGATTGTCTGTCGCTTCTCGATGATGCGGCCCGCGTAGACCGACTCGATCGTGACCTCAGCGCCCGGCGGGAAGCCAGCCCCCGTCGCGACGAAGCGGTCCCCCCGGTACGACACGAGCTCGAGCTGGACCGTGCAGATACCGCTTCGAGAAATGATCGGACGCGGAATCACCGCGCCAAACGCCCTGATCCCACGATCGACTGACACGAGCGCCACCGACCACGCGGCTCCTTGCGGGTACGGTCCAGGTCCAATCGTGATCGACGGAGGCGGTTGGCCTGGCTTCACTCTGCTTGAAACCAC
>Ga0126372_10000264_pt1 | contig 17083 bp, 16 predicted proteins | sample PanSoiMetaPlot_6_FD_92762 | JGI IMG/M metagenome (GOLD analysis project Ga0126372, IMG submission 92762) | Tropical forest soil microbial communities from Panama - MetaG Plot_6 | ecosystem: Environmental > Terrestrial > Soil > Tropical forest > Bulk soil | place: Panama | collected 2016-02-17
CCAAGACGAAAGCCCGCTGCTGCCCCGCAGCCTACGAGTAAAAGCGCCACTCGAAAACAGCCAACCGTGAAAGCCACTTCACGCCGCCAGGGCAAGCGCTAACCGTGCCTGTGACCTTCCACATTCCCGGCGCCTTACGCGACTTCACCGGAGGACAGTCCACGGTCGAGGTCCAAACATCGCCGACCGTTGTCGACGATGCGCTGAAAGAACTCTGTGCCCTGTATCCCGGCCTACGTGACCGCATTGCCACCGAGCAAGGCGAAATCCGCCAGCACGTCAACATTTTCGTCGGGAACGAAGACATACGCTTTACCGGCGGTTTAGCTACACCAGTCCCGCCGGGTTCCAGCATCTTCATCGTCCCCGCCGTGAGTGGCGGCAACACAGAAGCGGAGTGGGCCGGTTCTCGATCGCCTCCAAGCCCGAAACTCGATACCTGAGACCTGTAATGAGAAGAACAATGGCCATCGGCCTGTGGGCGATGAACCGAAGGGGGCCGTTATTCGTGATTTTCCGTGCTACCTTGAAAATAACTTGGAATAGTGCGGCGTTTGAAGCTTCTACCCGGTGCGCCACCCAATCCTACCAAGAATGGTACTCAGATCAGAGCCATGGTGACACCATTTCTGAAGTGTCTCCTCGAAAAAACCTATGTCCACATCGCTTCCCGTGGCCTCATAGCGAGCTTCACAGCCAGGGTTATCAGATATGTTTACTTTCGGAACGGCAGACGAATACAACTGGAACCATCGAGCGTCCGGAGCGTTTTTAGAGTCGGGGCCCAGACGCGAAGCAGGTCTTAACACCTGATACAGGGGACCGCGATACCTGCTTTCCGAGCTATTAAAACAACGAGCTCTGCCTTCGATTCGGTGCGATCCCGAAATGCTCGTAGGCGAGTTGGGTCGCGACCCGGCCTCGCGGTGTGCGGTCGAGAAAGCCAATCTGGATGAGGAACGGCTCGTAAATTTCTTCGATGGCGTCGGATTCTTCTGCCAGGGCGGCCGCCAGGGTGCTCACGCCCACCGGTCCCCCCTGGTATTTCTCAATGATCGTTAGCAGCAACTTGCGGTCGATTTCGTCAAACCCGTGGCGATCCACTTCGAGCATCTGCAACGCAGCCTGCGCCGTCGGAAGGTCAACCATTCCGCTGCCGCGCACCTGGGCATAGTCGCGTACGCGCCTCAGCAATCGGTTCGCAATTCGTGGCGTCCCGCGCGACCGGCTGGCAATCTCAAGCGCTCCCGCCTCGTCGATCTCGACTTCCAGAATCTCCGCCGAGCGCTCCACGATGACCCCTAGGTCCTTGGGTGTGTAGAACTCAAGTCGCAACACGATCCCGAACCGGGATCGCAGCGGCGCCGAAAGCAGTCCCGCCCGCGTAGTTGCGGCGACAAAGGTGAACGGCTTCACATCCATCGTATGTGTACGCGCTGACGGCCCCTGCCCAATAATGATGTCCAGCTTGTAGTCCTCCAGCGCTGAGTAAAGTAGCTCTTCCAGCGCTGGCTGCAGCCGGTGCACTTCATCGATGAACAGCACTTGCTTCTCACGCAGATTCGTGAGGATCGCCGTCATATCGCCCTTGATCTCGAGAATCGGCCCCGATGTCTGCTGGAACGCAACCCCCAGTTCGTTGGCAATGATGGTCGCCAGTGTCGTCTTGCCCAAACCCGGCGGCCCGTAGAGCAGCACATGATCGAGCGCCTCGCCTCGCGATCGTGCGGCCTCGATGGCGACCGATAGATTCTCCTTGACCTTCTTCTGCCCTATGAACTCGCTTAGTCGCTTGGGCCTCAGCTTAAGTTCAAACGATGAATCATCCTCGACCGCCGACGCCGAGACGATCCGCTTTTTCAAATTAGGATTTTCTTTGGGGAAAGCCACTGCGCGGATAGTAACAAAGCCGCTAACTTCTAGCCACTAGCTTTCTCACCACAATGTCCTTGAGGCCTCGAGAGCAGATGAGGGGCATGTCTGAAAAAGCTCCTGTAGCGACTCCGGTCTCAAGTGTGTGAATGACGTAATAGCGCAGGAATCACGTTGGCTTTGTTCTCGAACCTGAGCCAAGGCTGCAGACGAAATGCAGAGGACATTGGCAGAGGGACGTGAGGACAATTCAGTCGCGCTTCGGCAGCGCTCGGAGGCGAAGCGCCGCGGCCAGAGGATAACGGGCGTTGCTGGGGAGGTTAAGCGATCACGTCCCGTCTCAAGTACGAAGTTTGTTCTCAAGTCGCCAGCTACCCCGATAGGTCACTGCTATAAGCCCCAGCAAACCGAGAGTCACGTTAATGGCCAAGGCAACATGGCTTTTACCCCTGTCGGAATCTCTTTCATCGAACCGGGCGCAGGGGCCATAAGATCAGATCAGGGCAGTTTCTTACGACTCGGCCGGGTGGGTCGTAACAAAACGGTTTTGCGCAAGAAAAAAGGGGTACTGGGCCAAATCAAACTGACCCAGTACCCAAAAAAGAATGCACCTCGGCTCCTTCTTAGTAATCGTAGTTAACTAGTTAGTTAGGCTGTTTTTGCCTGATTTTGCATAGTCGCCCAGAACGCGTTGGCGCGCTCCTCGATTTCTTGCGGGGTCAAGTCTTCCTTGTGAGTGGCCAGCCCCCAGGAGTGCCCAAAAGGATCGGTGAGCACGCCATAACGGTCGCCCCAAAACATATCTGCAACCGGCATGCTGGTTTTCGCTCCGGCGGCTACGGCTTTTTGGAAAGAGGCGTCGACGTCTTCTACGTACAAAAACAGGCTGCAGGTTGTGCCACCTAGCGTCTGCGGTGCTTTGCAATCAGCTTGCGGGAATTCATCTGCCAGAAAGATGACCGAGTCACCAATCTTCAGTTCAGCGTGGCCGATCTTGCCATCAGGCCCTTCCATGCGGTTCAGTTCCTGGGCACCAAGCGCGCGTTTGTAGAAGTCAATCGCCTTCGCCGTATCCCGGAAAACCAGATGTGGGGTGACGGTATGGAAGCCTTCAGGTATTGGTTTTTTTGCTGCACGTGGCATATTCCAATCTCCATGAAAAAATTTGTAATTTTCTTTAGAAGCTCATTGTACTAGAGCTGGTTCCAAGCTCCCGACTGTCGGAATTCAAGAGCTGTCTCAGCTGGACTCGCGAAGAAGTGGACGAGCGGCGGCACAGTCGGGATGGCAAGCGATTACACGTGCGATTCGGATTGCTTGACACCGTAGTGGATGAGAAAGACGAGTGCCGGGATAAAGTGCGGTTCACCGGGACAGTGGTGTGGGACTTCGTTACGAGCCGCTAGAGGCGATCTCCTCTCCATTGAGTACCGCTACTGAGGGGAGAGCCCAGCGCATCTATCACTGGACTGGAGTAGAGAAATTGCACTACCTCAAATACTGCAAGCTTTGTTCAATCAGCCTACTTGTAGCTGCATAGGGATCGCCTTTGCCACGGTCGAATTCCATGGAGCAGTAACCGCGATAGCCGCTGGATTTCAAAATATCAAAAGTCCTCTTCATATCTATGTTGAACTCCTGGTTGTCACCAGTTTCCCCGTCTTTCACATGGCAAATGCAGTAAGCGTGCTGAAACATGGCTTCCACCGCGCGGTAATTGAAGCTGGCATCGCCCGTCAACATAGAGTTTGCGAAATCCGGCAAGGCTCGCAGGTAAGGATTGCCTACGCTTTCGATCACCTTGACGAGAAAGAAAGCATCTTCGCTCATTAAGTCGTCGTTTTCGAGATTGATCACTACTTTCCTTTCCGCCCCATACTCGGCGACTCTACGCAGGCTGTCGGCGGCGCGTTGCGCGTCAGGAGACGAATTCGTTGCCCGCGCAATATGCGTGCGGATGCTGGGAGAAGCGATGGCAACGGCGACATCCACCCACGACTTCGCATACATCACCGATCTCTGGCGGGTGGTGGGATCTACGTCATAAAAACTGCTGGACCCATCAACGGCTATGTCCACAACCTTTACGTTTGCCTTTGCGAGCACTTCCCGAAAGTTGGCAAGATATTCGGGATTCAACGAGCGAAAATGGCGGCAATGCGGCTCGATGTTGTTGACGTTGAATTTTGTTACCACCTGCGACGCGAACTCGGCCAAGTCCATTCCTGGTAGTTTAGGATTGCGATCACGATTGCTCGGACTCTCGATGTAAGCACGAAAAGGATACGAAGCAACTGCCAAGCGCTGTCGCGGAACTGTGGGAAAGTTTACGTGCGGCTGAGCGGCGCTATTGGCGCTACTTTGCCGGGAGCTGAGGAAGACAAACACTCCGGCTGCTGCAGCGGGAAGAGTTTCAACAAACTTGCGCCGTGTGATCGTAGGCATGAAATGATAAATCGGTGAAAAACCGTGCCGCGGACCGAACAGCAAAGGATATCAGAGAGAGAACCGCGAGCAGAGAACTAACTCGATCCGAACAAGTGCAGAGTTTCCTTGAGGCACCCAGCATCTCCGTGATCCCAGTGGCGCAATCTGTAAGAGAAAGTGACACGGTTCCCATGTTCTCCCAGAGGCGAAACGAATTTCACCCATCGGACAACGTCTCGATGTTTTCGATCACCAACGGGCCTCGATCAGCCCCGCTGGACGAGCTTGCACGCTGGCGGCGATCTTCCGTCCGGCAACGATAGCAGACTTTCCCTCTGCCCGGATGCGGGGGTGGCGTCGGCAATCGGCCAGTGGGCGTGCCGTCGTCCGACACGATCACCAGTCGAGACCCCACTTTCGCACAAGTCATAGCGCTCTCGGCTGATGGGCTTCTTTAGATTCTTGGTGAACGCACGTCGGGGATCGAAGACATAGCCCTTCGGAAAAACAGGCAGCTTGGCCGTATCACTGGCCGCAGCCAGGGGCCACGAGCAACAGGCACACAATCTCGAGAGTCTTGCCGCGTTCGGACGATTTATTTTCAGTCTTCTTCCCACTGGAGTTTCCAAACTCCCCAGCAGGGGCACGCCAAATCCGCAGGAACCCCAGCGGGTCAATGTCCAGCATGAGCGCAGCCGTACAACGAGCACTCGTCGCCTCGAAATAAAAACCGTGAGCTTCACCCAACGACAACTCGAACAATTGCACTCGGCTGGGTATCTTGTGGAGCAGCTAACCCAAATGCGGTTGCCGAAGCCTTCACATTGCTAGGGTGACGGACTAGATATGCAGGCTTTATATGAACTTAGAAAACGCCCTGCGGGTGGTCACCGGTCACCTCCTCGTCAGTGACTTTCTCGAATTAGTTGTGGTATCTCGAAAGGGCGGCCGAGATGTACACCTTGTTGCGGGCTGATGTACGGCCAGCTGCTATCCGGTTCCGTTTGCATACTAGCGTGAGGCCCGGCAAAGAAAAATCAGTGACCGCAACGCATGCATCAGCAGGTTTCCTTGCTAGCATAGGAGTCGCTGTGAGACGACTTCTCGTTCTTCTCGTACTGCTCAGTGCCTCGTCGGCAGCTAGCTTCCCCTTAAAAGCATGGGTGAGCCTCACGAAAGGCGACCGCGGTCTGGGTTCCTACTTCGTCCAGATTCGTATCGATCGCACGGTATACATCAGCCGAGATTTCTGTGCAGAAGCCGGATATTTGGGAGGGCCTTACCCTGCCACTATGAATGATCATAAGACGGTCGTGCAACTGCAGGCTGGAAAGAAGGTGTGCAAATACCACATTGTCGACAGCCGTCCATTCCTCATGAAAGGCAAGCCCTGACCCAAGTCCATTGAAGGGTAATTCACGCAAGGGGGCAGGTTGGGCCTGGAGTGACGCTTGGGATGGAAATTCTAGAGGACCCCTATCGCATAAAATCACTGCGCGGGCCGAGGCGTAAATCGGAAGACTGAGACAGATGTCGAAACCGTATTGGCTGAGCTGGAACTCCCAATTGGAAGCGCGGAAATTTGTGATAAAAGCACGCGTGGCCGCGTGTCAGAAGGCCGGCTTCGATCTGATGAATACTTTGTTCGTACCTGGTGGTCAGTAAACGTTTCGTGCTTCCGTACGTTGCCGAACGGTTATGGTCGGGACGGGCAGATTTGAACTGCCGACCCCTCGCACCCCAAGCGAGTGCTCTACCAGGCTGAGCCACGTCCCGACGGCAGGAAAACCGGACGAAATCCGGTGGGTTGACATTCAGATTCTACACCACTAGGTGACACGCGGCTAGGATCACAGCTTTAACCCCGATGACGGAGTCCGATGAGACCCTATCCGCTTCTATTCCGCTATTTGCGCCGGGAGCGCTTTTGCTTTCTCCGAGGCTCTTCCTCCCATACGGCGAAATGAATCTTCTTGGCCACGGGATCAATACGGTCAACGATCACGCGAACGCGATCGCCCAGGCTGTAGGCTTTACGCGAATGTAGGCCGATGATCTGCTTGGTGTTCTCGTGATAGGTGAACCGGTCGTCGGCGAGTGTCGACAAGGGAACCAGGCCTTCGACAAACAAGTCGGTTAATTCGACAAAGAAGCCGAATTTCGTCACGCTGACAATCAGGCCGTCGAAGTCCTCGCCGATGCGATCCTGCATGAATTTGACCTTCTTCCATTCCATTAGCTCGCGCTCCGCGTCATCGGCACGGCGTTCGGAGTGGCTGGATTCCTCGGCGATCTGGTGGAGATCCTCGAGTGGAATCGGGCTCTTGAGCGGCTGGACCGACTCGCGATGCGCGGATTGGTTGCGGCGTTTGGACCAGGGGGACACGGCTGATTCCTGTACTGGCTGAAAATCGCGGCTGTGGCGCTGGGACGCCACCACTGGCTGCCCCGTGCTTGCCGATGGAACAGCCCGCCGGAGATCGGCGCTGCCAACCGCGACCTCCGCATCCTTGTATTCAGCAGACTCTTTCAACACTCCTTTCAAGATTCGATGGACGATGAGGTCGGGATAGCGGCGGATCGGAGAAGTGAAATGGGTATAGGTAGGAGCGGCGAGGGCGAAGTGGCCCGCATTTTCCTCCGAGTAACGGGCCTGCTTCAAAGAGCGCAGCATGAGGAAGCTGAGGATCCGCTCCTCAGGTTTTCCCGCGATTTTTTGTGTCAGCTTCTGGTACATGCGCGGCGTGATGTGGACTTCTTTGGGGATCTCAATAGCGCGAGGACGCCGGCCGGTGCCATAGCTGACGCGCCGGTCGCTTTTGGGCTGCACGCGTTGGATTGGCAATGCACCGACACCCAATGAATAACCAAATGTTGCGGCAATTGTTTCGAAATCGTAAACCCGCTTGGGGTCGGGCTTTTCGTGAATACGGTAAATTGATGGGACTCGCTTATTCTCCAGATATTGCGCCACGCACTCGTTGGCGGAGAGCATGAATTCCTCAATAATGCGGTGCGCGACATTGCGCTCGGAGCGGGTGATGCTCTGCATAAGTCCATTTTCATCAAATTCGATGACCGGCTCGGGAAGATCAAAGTCGATCGAGCCGCGACGCTGGCGTTTGCGATTAAGAATTTCCTCAAGCTCCCGCATCAATTCGAATTGGTTCAGCAGATGGGCGTAACGCTTGCGCGCGTGCGCATCGCCTTCCAGACAAAGGTTCACATCGGTGTAGGTCATGCGCTCGGCAGAGCGAATTACGCCTTCGCTGATCTCATAACCCACGATGTCACCCTGGTGGTCAATTTCCATAACACATGACACTACCTGGCGATCGACGTGGGGGCGAAGACTGCAGATATCGGTCGACAGTTCCAGTGGAAGCATGGGCACGGCACGATCGGGAAAATATACTGAAGTGCCCCGCAGGCGCGCTTCCTCGTCCAGCGGCGAGCCCTCCGTCACATAATGTGCGACATCGGCAATGTGAACCTGAAGTTGGTAATTGCCGTTTTCTAGCCGGTCGACCGATACGGCGTCATCGAAGTCCCGGGCTGTCTCGCCATCCATGGTGACAATCGGCTGATTGCGATAGTCGCGCCGCTGGTGTAGTTCGCGAGCGGGAATAATCGATTCGACCGATTGTGCCTGCTCGAGTACTTCGGCTGGAAAGTGGTGGGGCAGGTGGAACTTACGGATAATGATCTCGACGTCGACGCCGAAATCGTCCTCGTAACCGAGAATCTCAGCCACACGTCCGCGCGGATTCTGAGTTGACGAAGGCCACTCCATAATTTCAACGTCCACTACAACGTTGTTGAGGTCCGTCCATTCTTTTCGCCGCGCCGCCTCTTCCCCAAGAACGCGGTGCCTGCTCTTGCCGGCCTTCGCGGAAATCTTTTGTTCTGGATATTCCATTCCGGGTGGGATGATGATGTCCTGGGTGATCTTCTCGTCGAGGGGACGAACGTAGTTCTGGCGGCTATAGTGGAAGGTTCCCACCACCGTCTGGTGGGTTCGGCCGACGACTCGGACGATGCGTCCTTCGGCCCGGCCATCAGCGCGCATAACCGCGATTTCGACCAGCACGCGGTCGCCATGCATGGCCGAGCCAATCGCCGGGGGCGGGATAAAAATGTCACCTTCCAGATTAGCTTTTAAACTCCGATCGAGCGACTTGGCATCGGGAGTGACGAAGCCGTAGCCATCGCGATGCACACTGAAGCGGCCCACGACCAGGTTCTTGCCGGTCGCAGCCTGTGGCGTTGCGTAACGATCGAAGTCGACCTGCAGTAATTTCCCGCTGGCAACCAGGCGGCGCAGGCGTTCCGACAATTCCTGGCGCGCATCGCCGTGAACTCCCAGTTCGCGGACCAGTTGCTTGAACCCTGCCGTATGCCGGGGCTGGCGCTCGATTTTCTTGAGAATCGCGGAATCGCTAAGACTTGCCAACGGCCTTACCTGTTTCACCCAAAGCAGAAAAATATTTTTCCTGCAATATCCGGCGATGATGCAGCTCGTGCCCCGCTATGATGTACGCCGTGGCACGCACGGTCACCTCATTATTGTTGGCAGTCCCACGGCGGTCCCATGCTTCTGGCGCCAAGTGGCGGAACAACAGGACCGTCGCGTGGCGGACAGCGGTGAACTCCCGAACCAGTTCTGCCAGGCTGACGGATGCGGGGCCGTTCGCTACGTAATCGTCCTGCTCGAATCCCTCGATAGGGGTCTTATCGTTGCGCGCGATGCGTAAAGCGCGATAAGCCAAGACTCGCTCGGCGTCAATCAGATGGCCTAGCACCTGCTTGATCGTCCATTTGCCAGGCGCACAGCGGAAGTTTGCCTCCCGATCGCTCAATCCGGACAGGGCCTCCGCCGTTCGCTCGGCCTGCTCAGTTAGCAGGCTGACAATATCGCCATCGGGAACGAGCGAAATGTACCTCGAGGAGTAGGAAGCGTATTCCGATACTTGGGGAGCATTCGGGCTTAGAGATTTCATAGGCTCTCCTGTTTCAGCAGGATGCGAATATTTAGATAGTTTATCTGAGGCGCGCCCGAATCAGCTTCCCCTTAAATTCCGGTACAAACGTTCACTGGCGGAAATGCTTACATCCAATGGCGAGCCGGCCGCCGCACCAAAGGCCGTACCGTGCAAAAAACCAAAATGCTGTCAGGCCGCATTTTCCACATCACATCCTCAGCAACTCCGGGGTACAATGCCGACTGGTCGTGTAAGTGCACGCCAAACCATCACCCCAACACCAGGAAAGGATTTTTCTCATCATGTGGAAGCCCACGAATCAACCTACGCCCACCGGCCGGCCGTCTGAACCGGAGCGTCATGTGTCCACGCCGACCGCCCCAGCGCCCGAGCCTGCGTCGTCGGCGCCGGCTCCACGTCCCGTCGCCAGCAGCAGCAGCACCGCCGACCAGGCCACCATTGGCAAATCGCTGGTGATCAAGGGCGAGGTGACCGGGTCGGAATCGCTGTACATCGACGGCCGCGTGGAGGGCTCCATCAGCCTTTCTGGCAATCGTGTGACCGTAGGCCGCAATGGCGTGGTCTCGGCCAACATAAGCGCGCGCGAGATCGTGGTACTCGGCAAGGTACGTGGGAACTTGACTGCTAGCGACCGCGTCGACATCCGCAGCGATGGCTCGCTCACTGGCGACGTCGTTGCCGCTCGCATCTCGATCGAAGACGGGGCCTTCTTCAAAGGCGGCATCGATATCCGCAAGGCCGGCCAAAAGGCAAACGGCGAGGACATCAAGCCCACCAGCGAGAAGCCCGAGGCAGTCGGCGTAGCAGCCCGAGCCTAGTTTTCTGTCGAAAGATCAGCGGCGGACAATCCCGAGGAGGGGTGTCCGCCGTTTTGCTTTGACCCGACGTACCACCGGGGAAAGCGCTGGTTCTGAGTGATAAACCGGTTTCGTCCATGAGGCCAGTTCTCTAGCAACGAGATTTTGATTGGGAAGAAGCCCTTATGGGTCGCAACTTTCCGCAAAAGAAGGATCGGGCATTCTTCTCCAGTCCGTGTCCGGTTTCCTCTCGGCTGCCCTCACAGTGTCGATAGCCTGGACGCTCGAGGCGGTTGCAACGGGTGAAATTTTCCTACTCATCGGTTTAACAATCCCGATAGTTACGCTGTGAGTTTCCTTGCATTAACCCCTGACCCAGATCGGGGCTATCTGCTGGCTAGGAGCCGGTTGGTAGCCGAGTGTTCGCGGTTCGACCGCCGCGAAGGATGTTCGAAGTATCTGCAGGTGTGGTTCGCAACTAGGAAAACCACGGATCCTGCTGAAGCTTGCGGAAAAATCTATCGATTGGTCAACATTCCACTAGCGCCCTGTTTGACCTTGGAAAATAGCTGACTTCGCAGGTCTAATTCTGCATCCGGCCGCATCGCTCCCACAGTTTGCAAGGCTGAGTCTTGCCAGTCTAGGTGCCGAAACGGGACCCGCCAGCTGTCAGGTGTTTCTAGGGTTCGATTCCCGAACTCAGCTCTTCGGCTTGCTGCTCGGCCACCCGGTAAGCGGCTTGCTTGCGCCAACGCAGGTCGCGAGGCAGATGGGAACGGAAGAGCCATAACCCCAGAGCTACCACGGCTGTCCAGGTGATCGTCACCACCACAAGGTTCAGCAAATCTGCGGTACGACTTCCCTGCAACCGTACCAGCTCGGAAACGCGATGTGACATGTATCCCGCAGCGACCGCCGTAATCGCGGCTTTTCCTAATTCTGCCCAGGGCAGGTCGCGCATCGGCACAAGTTTTCGATGATTCAACAATAAGGCGACCGCGACACTGTTCGCGATTATGCCCAAATCGGAGGCGATGGCTAAACCGACTACCGAAAAAGCGTGAAACAGGGCTGAATACACCGGCAACGAGGCGAGGGTAAGCGCGGAGGCGGCGATCATAGGAGTTAAGGTGTCCCCGGTGGCATAGAACGCGCGCGCATAGAGCGCCTGTGCTGACCAAAATGCCAGGGAAAGCGAAAACCAGAAAAAGTAGACCGCGGTGGTTTCCGCATTGGAAAACGTGAAGCGGCCGCGCCGGTAGACCAGGTCAATGATCGGCAGGGCGGCCGCCATCATCCATGCGCTAGCCAGAAACGAGGCGGCTGTAACTCGGTAGACCGAGGTGCTCACCGTGGCCGAAAACTCCGCGCTTCTCCTTTCACCGAATAGCTTTGCAAAAAACGGCAACGATGCCTGTCCCGTCGCTTGCCCAAGAACGGCGATGGGAACCCCGAAAAGTCGCTTTGCGAAATTGAGTCGAGCGATGTCACCCGCGCCTCCGGAAGCAAAGTACCGCAGAATCCAGTCATCGGCTGTGACTAACGATACCCCGAGCATGAGCGGGATCGACATTCTCACCCACTCCCGGAATGCCTTGTTCTTTACCTCAAAAGACGGCCGATAGCCCGTTCCCACCCTGGCAGCCCCCACAGCATTAATCAGGAACGGACCAATGAAACTCCCCAGCAGGGCACCATAAGCGAGTGACGCAATGCCTAGCCGGCGCCCGAAAGCGATGCCGCCGACAATAATAAAGACGTTGTAGAGGACCGGTCCGAAGGCGGGGAACAGGAACAGCCGTTTTGAAAGCAAGACCGCCGAAACAATGCCGCCGACATAAAAAAAGATCTGTGCTGGAAGGAGAACGCGCGTCAGGAAAACACAAAGGCGGATCTGTTCGGGGTTGAATCCGTGAAACATCCAGCGTACAAACGCAGTAGTGTAAATCTCAGCCAAGGCGATTCCGGCCAGCAAAACCGTCGTCATCACGGTGATGATGATGGAAAACGTCTTTTGCGCCTCCGGTTCGCGGCGTTCAGCAACAAAGCGCGTGTAGATAGCAATGAAGGTGATGGAGGCGGTCCCGCCCGCAACCATATAGTTCAGCCAATCCGGCAAGGTGAAGGCAGCAACGTAGGCGTCGACCTGGGACCCAGCCCCGAAGGCATACGCAATGTACATCTCGCGCAGATACCCGATGACGCGCGATGCCAGGATGGTCGTGATCAGCAGGAACGTGGCCGATAGTTCGGTGTGCTGGTGCGAGGGACGAAACAGCCGCAACGCACGCCAAAAGGAAGCTAGAGACGGTTTTGCGGTTGATTGCGATGATGACTGCATGGATGTGGCGATTCTACACGCCAGCCCGTCGTCGATCGTTCAACACTTTTTCCCGCCCTGTCGACTACCCCGTCAAACCGTTGAGGCGCACGTTCCGACCGGGGAAAAAGACAGCCATGGGTGATCGGAGAAAAGCGAACAACCAGCGAACAAGAAAGCACATCGCATCACGACACTTATGAGCAGCCGATTGGCGCGAGCGTCGGGGGATAAATGTGCGTCTATTTGCACGCCCCCCCGGGGTACCCCGGGATCGAGATGGGCGAAACTGCCCGCCGGGAATCTGTCATCTTGGCTTTATCAAAGGCTTAAGGGGAAAAGTGAGTGAGCCATTTTGTGACTACAAGGGTAGTGCCTTCACCAGGCTGAGTTTCCATGCTTAACCGGTTCGTTTACCATGGGTATAGAAGATTGCCCGCCATCCGGCAGCGAACCTATGGCTATTGAACAGATAGATTATTGGACAGATAGATTAAAGATATGAAATTCAGTCTCGCTTTATTCGCTTCGATGCTGTTGCTGGTCACGTTCGTGGTTGGCCAGAGTGCTGACAATCCAGCCCTGCGGCCACCCAAGGGAGCGCAGGTCGCCATCGTTGTATTTGAAGACCTCGAGTGTCCTGACTGCGCACGGGCAGCGCCCTTGGTGGAAGAAGCTTCGCGCACTTATCACATTCCGGTGGTGCGCCATGATTTCCCTTTGCAGATACATCCGTGGGCCTACGACGCCGCGGTGCTGGCCCGATACTTTGACACCCATTCCAAGAAAATCGGCAACGAGTTTCGCGATACGGTTTTTCGGCACCAGCTGGAAATCAGTAAAGACAATCTGCACGCTTTTGCTGAGAAGTTTGCCGCCGAGCGCAAAATTGAGCTGCCATTCGCCGTTGATCCGCAAGGAAAATTAGCAGCTGCGGTAGAAACCGATCGCAGTCTGGGCAACAGTCTTGCTTTGAACCACACTCCTACAATTTATGTGGTTTCTAACAAGAATGTTGGCAAGCCATTCGTTGAGGTGGTGGATCGCAGCCAATTGTTTCAGTTGATCGACGCAATGAAGCAGGGCGAGTAACATTGCCAGACTCCGTCGGCGTCCAGGCATTTGATTTCCGCTGAGTGTTTTCCCTGATAAACCAAAACTCCGTGTTGCAGCATTCGATCGCCGGGTTAGGGAGAACGAGGGTGGCTGAGTTGGATCGAAGAAAGACTCGAAGCAAACCGAGTCGTGCTCGAAAAGGAACGGTTGGGTGACTGGGATGCAGTCGAACGGCGGTCGGTAAGCAACTTAATATCGAACAGGTCTGGTTGCATATGCTTGCTCCAGTCGAGCGGGATGTAAAAGCATGCAATTTGGTTGGAGGCTGGGCGATCAGCGGCAGTTGCAGGTGACGACAGGATCGACATGGATCACGGGGTAAATGCTCACCTAAGCAGCCTACAACGGAAAACATGGCAAGCGGCGCACGGTATCCTGCGCGTCGAGTTGCGTCGCCGAACCAATGCCATCCTCTACGATGGTCGTGCGAGCTTCACCTACGAAGAAACCGCGCATCTCGTGCCGCCGTGCCTTAAGCCGGGCATCCGGTATCAGGTCGGTTCTCAACTTTCGCCAAACTCGGTCGACTGACACCGTACTTGGCTTGAGGGTACATGCGGTCGAAAATCACCCACATAGCCGCAATCAGGATAAATACAAATACGCTGCCTTCGGGGCCGACGCTGCCGCCGGTGAGCCAGACGGGGCCATGAAACGATGAGTTCAAAAGGTGACCGGGCTCGACCGTCCCGCTATTGGGCACGGAGTAGAGAAACGTTTCTCCCCAATCGAAGGCCTGATGGAATCCGACGGCAAACCACAAATTGCCGGTGCGCCGCAGTGTCAAGCAGAGAAAGAAACCTATCAAGGCAGCGCTAATCAGGCCCAGCCAAGCCTCGCCCGAATTTCCCCAGTGCAGCCCGCCGAAGGTTGCCGACAGAATAGCGGCAGCCGGCCAGAAACCCATGGCATCGGTCAGCGTGAATTGCGGGTAGCCGCGGAGCAGGAGCTCCTCAAAGAATCCGACCAGGAGAAAGAAGAAACCCCAGAAGACCGCGAATTTAAGGATGCGAATACCATGCAGGGCCAGGTATCCAAAGTAGAAGCCGTCGAGTCCGCGGATCGCCACCAGGAGAACCGTGATGGCAAGCAATCCCCAAAGACAGCCGATCCAGAAGAGTTTTCCGAAAGCCTGGCGGCCGGGTAAGCCATAATCGCCGAAGTGGCGTTTCTCGATGCGGGCCATGACCAATGCAGGAACGGCCGTCGCGACGACCAGCATACCTTCCTGCGCAACTTGCACCCATAATGGCCGAGGCCGATGGACATGCGAGAGCTGAAGAATAAATCCCAGCCCCAGAGCCATCCCCACCACCATCAGCAGGTACAAGAGGAGACGCCATCCCGCGCGGATGCCCTGTGGGTTTAGAAAGAATCTATGGGCTAATGATGGCTGCGGCGCTATTGCCTGCGAAACATCGGTTGGCGGCAACATATTGCCGGTGGGAATGCTGGGATCGGATTCGGTCATTGAATTTTGCTCTCGCTCAGCATAGCTGACAAATCGTCTTCAGCAAACCTGACGCTCGACGTGGTAAAACTTGTTTTTCCCGAATGCGCAGGTTCTTCAACAAACATCGATTCGGCGAACCGCAGTTTCTCGCGGGTCTTCTGCTACTCTTTTTTTTAGCACAATGCTCGTGGCTCGTCAGGTCTGGCCCGGGCTCCGGGCATCTGAATGCCACCCAACAAATTGTTATTCGACGAGGCTTAGAGCAGTGGCAGGGGAAACTAGATCAGAGTTCTGCGCCTGGTGCATTTGAGGGAGACAAGGACGGCGTAGGGTTCCCGTCGTCGATGACCGACACGGTGGATGCCGACGTTCAGCGACCTATACCGATCTCGGATCCGGATCATTCCGCGTTGTATTACCTGGTGTCGGCAGCGCCACTGCGGTTTTGGCTGGCCGGCCGCGCCAGCGATTCGGTTGCGAGCTGGGGATGGCTGGCCAGCGCGCCTGGTTTACTGTTCGGACTTTGTCTGGGAGCCTCGGTTTGGTACGTGGCCCGGCGCTTATACGGCAATGCCGGTGGCTATATCGCACTCACACTGTTCTCGTTTGCCCCTGGCCTCATTCGCGCGTCAGCCGGCTGGTTCGCGCAGCCGGAGACAGGAGCAGCGTGGGGAGCATTCGGTGCAATTTTCACTGGCATTGCCGTAGCTCACACTTTGTATGCTCCGCGAGAAGTGGTGCTATGGAATTGGCGGCGAATCTTGCTGCTGGGCGTTGCTCTGGCCATGGGCATCGGTTCGCAGTTCTCGCTGGTAGTCCTGATTCCGCTCGTGCTCGCTTTTGTCTTGTATCTCGCGCCCACGCGAAGAAGAGCAGCCCTGGTGATCTGGGGAACAGCTTGCGCTATCGCCTCCCTGCTGCTGCTGGCATCCTACTTTTTCCGTATTCCGGCATTTTACGGTGCTATGCGAAATGCCAAATTCTTGCCAGTAACGGGCCGGCCGTTTGCCATGCCGGGCGCTTACGGGCAACTCTTGCGACAGATGGTCGAGAATTGTCCAGCCCTTCTCGTGGGGTTACCGGCGGCACTGGTTGTGTTGGTGCTTTGGCGCCGCACCCGCTATTTTGGAAATGTGGCGCCCCTGCTGGTAAGCGTACTCTTTATGGCCCTTGGTCTTACTATGCCGCATTATCCAGGGTTGGGGTTCCGACTTATCGCTCTGCCGTTTCTTTTCTTATTTGTGGCAGGAATCGCAGCCGACGCACTCGAGAGTCGCTACCGCGCCGTCCTCCCAGCGATCGCCGGTTTGCTGGCCTCCTACGCGCTGTGGAGCATGCTGGAAGTGGCGCGCGTCCGAGCTTAGTCCGATAGCTGCCCGCTCGACGCTTGAATGGCATTTCGCAGTTGGTCGACGCTCCAACGAATTTCTTCCGCGGCAATCACCGCGGGCGGAGCAATCAGAATGTGGTCTCCGGCAATGCCATCGACGCAGCCTTGCAGGGGATAAACTAATAAGCCGCGTTCCAGGGCGGCCTGGCCCACACGAGCAGCAAAATTCTGGTCGGGAGGAAAGGGCTGCTTGCTCGGCTTGTCGGCGACAAATTCCACCGCCCAGAGCAGGCCGATTCCGCGGACATCGCCCACCGCTGGGCAGTCGCGCAATGTTTCGAGTGCGACTTTGAGGTTCGCCGCTGCCGTGTCGCTGATTTCCGGATTGGCAGCAGCGATCAATTTATTCTTTTTCAGATACTGCAAAACAGCGCACCCCGCAGCCAACGCGGTGGGATGGGCATTGTAAGTAAATCCATGCAAAAACGCGCCTGAACCGCGGGCGATGGCATCTGCCACCCTCTGGCTGGCGACGACTGCCCCCAGGGGCGCATATCCGCTCGAGAGACCCTTGGCCGCGACCAGAATGTCGGGAGCAATTTGCCAGTGCTCCACCGCAAAGTTCCGGCCAGTGCGGCCCATGCCCGTCATTACTTCGTCCGCGATGAGGAGAACACCGGCGTTACGGCAGACTTCCCGAATCCGCTGTAAATAGCCGGGTGGAGGAGTGACGGCGCCTAAAGTCGCGCCGCTGACTGGTTCAAA
>Ga0126372_10000265_pt1 | contig 17081 bp, 18 predicted proteins | sample PanSoiMetaPlot_6_FD_92762 | JGI IMG/M metagenome (GOLD analysis project Ga0126372, IMG submission 92762) | Tropical forest soil microbial communities from Panama - MetaG Plot_6 | ecosystem: Environmental > Terrestrial > Soil > Tropical forest > Bulk soil | place: Panama | collected 2016-02-17
ACATCGAGAGCATGCTCGATCATCATGGTTTTGAAGTCATTCGACACGATGTGACGTTTCCGCTCTATCTTGAGGCCGATCAGATCTATAACTTGGCTTGTCCCGCCTCCCCCATCCATTATCAGCATGATCCGGTTCAAACGACCAAGACCAGTGTGCACGGCGCCATCAACATGTTGGGCTTGGCAAAACGCCTGCGCGCCAAAATACTTCAGGCCTCGACATCCGAGGTTTACGGCGACCCGAGCGTCCATCCGCAGGGCGAGGACTACTGGGGTCACGTCAATCCAATAGGGCCGCGCTCTTGTTACGACGAGGGCAAACGCTGTGCCGAGACCCTGTTTTTCGACTACTGGCGACAGCACAAGTTAGCCATCAAAGTGGCGCGGATTTTCAACACCTATGGGCCGCGCATGCATCCTAACGACGGCCGGGTGGTGTCGAACTTTATCGTCCAGGCCCTGCTCGATCGTGACATCACCGTATTCGGCGATGGCCTGCAGACCCGGTCATTCTGTTACGTTGATGATCTGATTGATGGTCTGATGCGCCTCATGAACACACCAAATGAGTTGATCGGTCCCATCAATTTGGGCAACCCCAAAGAATTCACCATCTTGGAATTGGCCTCCTTGGTCATCGAGCTGACCGGCTCGCGCTCGCGCATCGTCCATCGGCCGCGACCACAGGATGATCCGCGACAGCGCCGCCCGGATATTTCAAAGGCCAATGACGCGCTCGGTTGGTCGCCAAAAACACAACTCAAAGAAGGGCTTAGCCGAACCATCGGCTATTTTCAGACTCTGCTGAGCGACGGCACGGTCAAAGCATCAATCGCACACGATCAGAGCGCCGACGCCTGACCGGTAAAGGATGTGCTGCAAAGATTGAGCGATGAAGTACGCGAATGCTATGCGCATGCAAAAGACTGCGCGCAAAAAGCTGCGGCTCAGCCAGAACCTGCACTTCGACAAAGTTTCTTAGATGCGCAGCGATCCTGGTTGCGACTGGTCCGGCGCCTCGCCTCACTCCCGGAGCCTGGGTGCGATTAAGTCTGCCTTTCCGATTCCATTTTTATTTCCCGATTTCGTACGCCGCCGAACCGCTGAGGAGCTAGCCTTCAGGTCCGCGCCTTGACCTGAACATAAATGTGCTTTGGCGCTTCGGCAAAATATCGAAACAGTGCCGGGCATAACCAGCCTTCGATATCGAGCGCGGGCGAATAGTACCAGTTGCCGCCGTCCTCAGTGCGGCGCCAATCGATACGATACTGATGTCCGGGAAAAGCCGCGCTAGAAAAAATCAAAGCAAAGCCTCGATCCGCATTGGGAATATCGGCGACAACCCGGTCGATCCAAGTATCGGCGCCGGCGACAAACGGCTCTTGCCTGAGACCGACCCGTGCGTCATCGAACACCCACATGCCGAGGTGCTTGTAAGGGGAAATGACATTGATCTCGTTCATGCGTGCTCGGCGCTGGGCGGGCGCACTGGCCGACCGCAAGCTGCGCAACGACGCCTCACGCCAGGTCGACCGCAAATCGCTTGAGATCGCCCAGCGCGCAGTATGCCAGCGCCGCCTCATGCGTGGCGCGCAGGACGACGCGCGGTGCGTGATTGGCTTCAAACGCCTCTTGCCAGCGCTGCGCGCACAGGCACCAGCGGTCGCCGGCCTTCAGCCCGGCGAAGCCAATTTCCGAAACCGGCGTGGAGAGATCATTACCGCGCGATTTTGAAAAATTGAGAAAGGCGTCGGTCATGACTGCGCAGACGGTATGACTGCCGACGTCCTCCCGGCCGGTGTTGCAACAGCCGTCCCGGTAGAAACCCGTCATGGGATTGATTGAGCACAGTTCAAGCGGCTCGCCGAGGACATTGCGCGCCGGGAGCCGGCCGCTCCAATGCTCTTGCCTTTCGTCTCGCAACATTTGGCGGCTCAGGAGATCGCTGCGTCGTGCAGTTACGGACGGAAATTTCGATGCGGGAATTAAATCAGCAAGAATCGCAATAGGATAAAACGCGCAGGAAAAACATCCGTACGAAAAAACGCACGCAGGGAGCGACCGAGGTGGGGCCTTGCCTGACTGATGTGGCCCCGAAAGATCGCTCCCAGCGCACCGCCCGCGTATTGACCGCTATGATGCCGCCCGAACGGATGCGGCGTCAGTCATCGCGGCATTCCTGGCCCGGTGGAAGCATACGCACCTCCATGACCGCGACAGCTACGACTCGAATTTTGGCGCAACTGCCGCATCTGTCAAGAGAGCAAACGCGCGCAGGTTCCATTCGGCGATCGCCGGCGAACTTAATAGCGCTCGTCGGCGCGGCAGGTCATTCAATCTGCAGCTTCAGCGACGCAATGACTTTCGCCCAGCGCTCGCGCTCCTGTTGCGCAAAGTCGACGAATTCATCGAGAGGCCGACGCTCAACTTCGATGCCCACTTGTTTCATCCGCTCGACAAATGCGCAGCTCACCACAAGGCGTCGAGCTGCGCTCGCAACCGCTCGATGATCGACGCGGGAGTCACAGCTGGAGCGTAGAGCGCGACCCAGGCCGAGGCGATGAGATCGGGATAACCGAGATGCGACATGAGCGGAACGTCGGGCAGAATCCCGGAGGCGGCATTGGCGGCAAGCGCAGCGCGCGCACTTGATCGGCGCGCATGGCCGCAATGACGTCCGGTACAATCGGAAACATTGCCGCAATGCGGCCGCCAATCAGATCTTCGAGCGCAGCGCCTTGGCCGCGATAAGGCACGTGGATCATGTCGAGCCCGGTGCGCGCCTTGAACATCTCGCCAAATAGATGAGTTGACGAACCGATTCCAGAGGAACCAAAGCTGAGCTCGCCCGGACGAGCCCGTACGTAAGTGATAAAGGCATCCAGCGATCGCGCCGGTATGGCGGGATGAATCACGACGAGATGCGGCGCTGACCACATCATGCCGATCGCGGTAAAATCAGTCGCTGGATCATAAGTCAGATGCCGGTACATACTTTGGTTGATGGTCTGCGTGCCGTTGGTGCCGATGAACAGCGTATGGCCGTCGCCTTGCGCGCGCGCCGCTTCCGCGGCGGCGATATTGCTGCCAGCACCCGGCTTGTTCTCGACCACAACAGGGTGCCCAAGCACGGTCTTGAGGTGCTCGGCCAATAACCGTGCCGAGAGATCGGCGCTTCCTCCCGCTGGAAACGGTACGAGGATGGCGATTGTCTTGCTGGGCCAAGTATTGGACGACGGATCCGCCCGGCTTGGAACCGCCGCAGCGTTCGCGACTGCGGCGGCGCCTCCCAAGATCAGACCTCGACGGGCTAACAACGTCATGCTTTCTGACAGGGTGCTTACTCAAGGCTTGGCGCGCCGGAACCCTGTGGCGCTGAAGTGACACTTCCTGGAAATCGGCGGCTGTTGCAAGCCGCTTGCGTGGCCGATCCGCTGCCTGTCTGATTGAATGGCTCCGCGGTGGGGGACGGGTGCCGGTTTTGACTGGTGTTCGGTACTAGTGTTTTGAGGGGCAATGACGCAGACTTCGGCGTATCCGGCGCGCTCGAGCGATGCCGCCGCTGCCAGTTCTCGGACGAGCGTTCATTTACGTGCGGGCTTGGCGCGGCTCCAGCCGTGGAGTGACTGGATCGTTTTGATTGTGACGGCAGCGGCTCTGTACCCGATGTTCGGCCGCAGTTCGGACATGGGACCGTTTTACAGCGCTGCTGCGCGCTGCGTTTTGCATGGCGAAGCGCTGCTGAGCTGTTTGCCGCAATACCCTTATCAGCCCGCCTTGGCGATCTTTTTCATTCCGATCGCTTTCTTGCCGGCGGTTCTGCAAAGACTGATCTGGTACGTGGTCTTTGTCGGCTGCTTGGTGCTAGCCGTTCGACTGACCGAGGCAATCGCCGAGCGGCTTTATCCTGGCTCAACGCGCGGTCAAAACCTGTTCTGGCTGCGCACGATCATGCTGATCACCTGCGGTAAGCATTTTCTCGACGTCATCACGTACGCCTCTCATGATCCGCTTTCGCTGGCGCTCATCATGCTCGGGACCTGGGCGTTGTTTAACGGTCGCGAAGCTGTGGGCGGACTGTGGCTCGCGGTTGCTGCCGCGATCCGCGCTTCGCCGCTCATCTATCTTCCCTATCTGATCCTCAAGCGGCGGCTCGTTGCCTGCGGCGTTTTCATTATCGCCTTATTGGGCGTGAGCATGATCCCCGACATCATTGGCGCGCTACGTGGCGGCTATACCGGCCATCTCAGCGATTGGCTGGGTCAAGTCGTAGGCCCGGCGCTTGTGCCCGGCAATGCCTCCAAACTTGTGTTCTGGGATATCTGGAACGGCACCAATCTCTACAACCAGTCGCTGCGCGGCCTGATCAATCGCTTCGCCACCGGCCCGGTGTTTGGGCTCACGCCGACAACAATCCTCATCGTGGTTGATGGCATCTTCGCCGCGATTGTCGGCGTGCTGCTGCTCATATCGCCGCGTCGGAAAGAGTACGTCGCCATCGACACGGCGGTGCTCGTGATCGCGATGCTAGCGCTGTCCCCGATGACCAGCCGCTATCATTATATTTTTGTGCTGCCGGCCGTCATTCTGGCGACCGCAGCGACGATGTCCGATCCGCGCCTGCGCACGCTCGGGACCTCTGTGCTGGTGGCGAGCTTCCTGCTGCGCGCCGGCACTTCAAACGATATCGCCGGCCAGCGAATGACCGACTTTGCCTATACATATGGTTTCATGCCGCTGGGTGCGATCGCGCTCTACATAATCTTCGGCGCGATATTGTGGGTTTGGCATCCTCCGGGATTAAGCGCAGCCGAGAGGGATGAGACTGACAATGCGCCCGCGCGGACGCCCCGGCCAAGCTGGCGCCCATCACCAAAATAAGACCGGCAGATCGTCGCTAGCGTAAGCGCTCACCGCGCGGAAGATTGCGGCGGGTTGTGCGCTGGAGGATGCGGCGGCTTGAGTGCAGGCGGCGCAAGGACCTGCTGCCTGACATCTTGCTCGACCTGCTGCAGCATCGCAATGTTCTGATTCATTTGCTCTTGCTTGGCGGCAAACTGGTCCTGATTTGCGGCGAGTTGCCCTATGTTCCGCCGCACGGTCGCGAGATCAGCTGCGATTAGTTTAATCTGCTGCGCTAATTCCGGTGACGTCGGGCCATCGGCAGTTTTCTTCGGATTTTGCGCGGGCAATAACCAAGCCGCGGACGGCGCCCAAGCCGTGATCATGTCGCTCAGCTGGTCACTGTAGGATTGGCCGGCCAGCGTCAGCGCAACGCCAATCAGAACCGCCGCAACAAACCGGCTTACCGACCGCACCATTCGGCTCGCGCCGGAAGGTTTTTTTATCGCGTTTTGGCGCACCGGCCGCCGCATGCGCTGTAAATCTCGCTCGGCATCCAGATCGCGCGGCGCAAAATCGCGCTCGTGATATCTCTCATCGGGGACTAACGGAGTAGACGCAGGATACATGCTTCGATCTCCGGGCCAGAATGGTTCCTAAGTCAGAGGTGCCCAAGTCAGAACGGTGCTCAAATCAGAGCGGTGCCCAAGTCACTCCGCTGAAAGATCGCGATCTGACACGCGCAAACGTGGAACGTTCTCGAGCACGGTTGGCGTGCTCATGGCGATGCACCGACCTAGACGGCGCGAACGACTGCGGCGGGCTTAGTCCCGCATCGGCGCGCTGCAATAGACGCCGAAGATCGTTCACCCCGGTCTCGGTTCGGGATATTGGCTCGGCCTCAACTGGCATTGGCGAGCTGGGGTCATACTGCGCCGCGTCTAAGGCCAGCTCAGAATCCTCATTGTAGCGACGCGAATCCGCGCGCAGATTAAAGCGCTGCAGGCGTGCAAACCGCACCAAAGCCTCCGACATCAATAACAATGCCAAGACCATCGCCCCGGCCAGACTGATCGATCCGAAGTATGTCTGCGTGCCGCTATGCTGCCGCACCTCGCCGTTTGCGGCGGAAACGTTCGCCAAGGTCGGCAATAATTGGTCTTGCCCATTTTCTGCTACGTGTTCGGCCGCATAACCCTGGCCTTCCGCAGCAAACTGATGCGCGTTCAAATCCACCGATCTCGGCATCTCGACCCAGCGGGCCACGAAATCGGCAGTTGGCCGCTCAGCGCTCTCACTTTGCTCATCTTTCGGCTGTGGAATTACCGAAGGCGTTGTCCAGACTTGATCGCCAGGGTTGTCATTCTGAACATCTGAATTGCGCGACGCCGTATTGCTGAGCGAGTGCACCCGCATGCCTTGCTCATGGAGATACCAGCAATGGCGGTTGTTGGCGCGGTCGACGCGATAGTACCAATGCAAGCCCGCCGGCGCGGTACCATCGGGTTTGGCCCGGCAGTCATCGCCTTTAGCTTCGCCAAGGCTTGCGTGGCCGCTCACCAGAATAACTGCTGGTATCAGGGCAAGGCCGATCGATAGGATCTTTGATCGCATTGATGCCCCCAATTCGTGTGTAGTCACGCCCCGACAGCGAATCGCGACTGCCATAGCCAATCCTCACGCGCAATAGGGCGTGAGTACGTTGTCATTGTGAAATTCCCAAAGGTTGCCCAGCCATGATTTTGCCCAAGGTACGGCTAGGGATCCAAAACCAATCGAGAAGCCGTGTGCGGCAGCCGACGCAAAGAATAGTAATGTCACCGTTGCGGCGAGTACGGCCGTGAATGCGCGGATCTATCGGCTGCGGTCTAGGTACTCAAAGGGCGATTATCGGCTCGCGACGCCCTGGTCACGGACACACGAACTGTTCGCCTGAGCGGCCGAAACAGAATTTCTTGCCGACATTGACGAGCTGAACGCGCCGGTTGACTCCGGACGTCGGATGCGCCCGATCACGCAGCTGCTCCTCGCCCATACCCACCGCTTCGAGCACGGCCGGATTGACATTGAATGGATCGACCAAGGCATCCCGGATCGCTTCGGCGCGGCGCTGACTCAAGCCCACATTGTACTGGCGGCCGCCGACCGAGTCGGTATGACCGATAACGAGAAAGCCATAGCCGAGCAGAATGGGATTATGCAGCGCATCGGCGATGGCACCGATGGTGCGATATGACGACGGCCGGATGACGGCCGAATTGAAGTCAAAGTCGACCTCCACGACGAATTGCGCAAGGTTTTCCAGCTGCGGGAATGAAAGCGGCCGCGGCGGGAGCGCTCCGGGGTAATTGCGGATGTTGTCGAGCACGGCTTGGCGCATTTGTGCGCCGGTCAGCGAAAGTTTGGTATTGCTGACACCGGCCAAGCTCGTTGCCATCTGGCCTGAATTGATCTGCTGCTGAGCCGTAGCGGCGGTCACCGCCGCCCAGATGAGAAGGGCGGCGGCAACGGAAAATGTGATGAACTTTCATTGCCGCGCCCTTTCCGTACGCCAGCCGGTATCGATGAATGTCTGATTGCATTGCGGGCTCATCGCCGCCGGCGACACGCTGAGCAGGCACTCGACCAGATGGGCATCGGCGTACGAGGTGCCGCATAGTCTGGCGATATCAGCGCTGCAAACATCGCCAATATTGCGCTGCGCCGCGGACCTTCGCGAAATCGAGGTGTAGACCGCTGCGCGAGCCTGCTGGCATTGGGGAGACATTCGCGCGTCGTTGGTGTCGAAACAGGTTTTGAGCCGAGGACCGAGCGGCACACCCTTGCAGTACCTGGCGATGTCGTTCCTGCACGCCACGGCAAGCTGAGAAATTGCATCGGCGTAACTCATCGTCTGTGCGTTCACGGGAAAGATTGCGGCCACCACAAGCCACAGTGCGCAGATGAGCGACCCTTGCTTGATCACTTCGCCCTCCCCTCACTCACGGTGCTCGCGTACGAAGCGCCTTGGCCCGGAAATCTCTCCCTGCCCACAGCGTAATATGAACTGGCTAGCGAGGCGAGCGGAATTCGCCCCAACGTTGAACAAACTATGTGAAACTGCAGTCAGCTGGCGTCGCCTCGAAAATCGCGAAGGACCTATGTAAACTGGCAGCACCCTGCCCTCGCGCGCGCCGCCGCGTTTTGTGATCAATTTAACCTTCGGGTGCCGATCCTGATGGCGCCAATGGCGAGCGCCTGCCCCCCTTCGCTCGCCATCGCCATTGCCAATGCGGGAGGCCTCGGCGGCTGCGGCGCGCTGATGATGCAGCCGGACGCGATAAAGAAGTGGGCGTCGGACGTGCGGGCCGGCACCAATGGTGGCTTTCAGTTCAATCTGTGGATTCCCGATCCGCCGCCCAAGCGCGACGCCGCCGCGGAAGCGGCGGTGCGTGATTTCCTCGCTAATTGGGGTCCGCCCGTCCCGCCCGAAGCCGGCAATCTCGTGTTGCCCAACTTCCAAGCGCAATGCGACGCATTGCTGGAGGCGAGCCCCGTGATCGTGTCCTCCATCATGGGCCTCTATCCCGACCGTTTCGTCAAGCAAATGAAGGCCAAAAGCGTCAAGTGGTTCGCAACTGTCACGACCGTCGGCGAAGCAAAAGAGGCGGAACGCGCGGGCGCCGACGCCGTTATCGCGCAAGGCATGGAAGCCGGCGGCCATCGCAGCGCATTTGACGTCACCCACGCCGAAACGCGCATGGTCGGACTATTTAGTCTCATTTCCGGCGCGGCCGATGCGGTGAACATCCCGGTGGTGGCGACAGGAGGAATTGCCGACGGACGCGGGATTGCGGCGGCGTTGCTGCTGGGTGCCTCCGCGGTGCAGATCGGCACTGCGTTCCTGCGCTGCCCTGAGGCCAAGATCCCGAACGCCTGGGCTGACGCGATCGGCAAAGCCGCGCCGGAAGATACGGTCATCACCCGCACCCTGACAGGACGCCCGGCCCGCAGCATTGCCACCGAATTTGTGCGCGCCGCGATGGCTCCGACAGCGCCGCCGCCGGCCCCCTATCCGGTGCAACGCGGGCTCACTCAGGCCATGCGCGACGCGGCCACCAAAGCGAACGATGTCGCCCGGATGCAGGCCTGGGCCGGCCAGTCGGCCCGATTGGCGCGAGCAGAGCCCGCCGGCGAAGTCGTTCAACGCTTGTGGCAAGAAACCCAAGCTTTATTGAGCTAGCTGTTATTTCGTCGACCCTCGCGGGAAATCATGCTTGCGGCGAAGGACCGAAGCGGCGTTCATAGGCGCGGATGTAAGCTTGCGGCGACGGTTTCAAGTGGCTGCGCGTCAGCGCGATCAGATCGTCGCGGCGTGCGGCACGCAGAGCCTTGACCATGTCGAGATGATCGCGTCGTGCCTGGTCGAGCGCCTCGGGAAAAGCGTTGGCATAGAAGCGGATTCCATACACTTTCTGCTCGAGCTGCCTGATCGTGTCGATCAAGCAAGGATTCCCGCACAAGCCGAACAAAGCCTGATGAAAATACAAATTGGTATAAAACACTGTGAGCATGTCCTCGTTGTCGATTGCCGCACTGTGCTGCCGCTGTAGCTGGTCCAATTTGGCAAGTTCGGTTGCGCCAACCGGAAATGGCAGAATGCGCGCGGCCATGACTTCTAGTTCCTCACGGACCGCATAAATGTCCATGACTTCCCTTGGCGTGAGATCGCGCACGATTGCGCCGCGATTGGGAATGCGCTGTACAATGCCCTTCTTTTCGAGCTCAAAAAGCGCAAGACGGACATCGGCGCGGTGGGTGTTGAACCGATCGCACAAATCCTGCTCGACCAGGCGTTCGCGCGGGTGGCGGCGACCCAGGACGATGTCCTCCTCAAGCCGCGTGGCGATTTTATCCGCTGTTGCGCGCTTCTGCCGAAGGGATTCGACAAGCGATGCGGCGGCCGGTCGGCCGGGGCGACGCCGTCTCGCCGGCGCCGAAGTTCGTCGTTTTGACGCGCGCAAAGCCATGGGAGAATTAACAGTCTTATTGATCCCGCCGCCTTTTGCGGGCGCCCTCAAATTATCGTTTACAATATTGTATACTTGCAAGTCACGAACCCGGGTCGTTCGCGGGGGTCGCACGGAATGCTAAAACGCCAGAACGCCAACAATCGTCGGCGCTTCAAGGGGCGCTGATTTCGGGGAGGTTCACATGAAATGGTCCAAAAATGAGCTTGATGCGACGCGGCTTGGGCGCAGGGATTTCCTCGTCAAATCCTCTGGCGCGCTCGCCGCAGGGGCGGTCGCCGGATTTAATATCCGCACGGCAGCGGCAGCAGACACGGTCAATATCGGCGGACTTTACCCGGTCACCGGCAGCTTTGCGCAAATTGGCCAAGGCTGCGTCAATGCTGCGAAGTTGGCGGTGCAGATGGTCAATGATGCCGGCGGCATCAAATCCCTGGGCGACGCCAAACTCAATCTGATCGTTTCGGATGTTCAGAGCGATCCGACGGTGACGCGCACCGAGACCGACCGTCTGATCTCGAGCTACAAGCCGGCTGCGGTTCACGGCGCTTTCGCTAGCGCCCTGACGCTGATCGCGAGCGAAGTTGCTGAGCGCGCCAAGGTGCCGCTGTTGACCGGCTCCAGCTCGGATCAGCTCAACAAGGATCGCCATTTCACCTTCACGCCGTTCTCGCGCGCTTCCCAGTTCGCCTTGGCGCAGCTGCAGATGTCCAAGCTCGTGAGCGATCAGCCGAAGGTCGCCGTCATCTTCGAGAACACCGCCTTCGGGACGTCCACTTCGAACGGCCTGCGCGAGCAGGCGCCGGCCCAAGGCGTGGAAATCGTGATGTTCGAGCCTTACTCGGCGGGCTTAAGCGATGCCAGTCCGCTGATCAACAAGGTCAAGGCGTCAGGCGCGAACATGCTGTTCCCCGTCTCCTACCTCAACGATCTCATTCTGATCATTCGCGCTATCAAACAGGTCGATCTGAAGATCGCCATCAATGGCGGTTCCGGCGGTTTCGTCATTCCGGATTTCTACCGCAACGTAGGCAACGCCGCCGAGGGCCTGCTCGGCGTCGCGCATTGGAATCACGACATCAGCGACGATGCACAAAAGGTCAATGCCGCCTATCAGAAGCAGTTTGGCGAGTTCTTGTTCGAATATGCCGGCGGTCTTGTCGCCCAAACGTTTATGATTGCCGACGCGCTGGAACGCGCCGCATCGACCGATCCGCAAAAGGTGCGCGAGGCGCTCGCGGCACTCGACGTCTCGAGTGGCTACGCCGCTATGTGCCCCGGCGGTAAAGTCAAATTCGGTCCCGACGGCAAGAACATTTACGCCCACCCGGTCGGCGTGCAGTGGCAGCACGGTGATCTGGCGACCGTCTTTCCAAAGGAAGAAGCCCGCGCCCAGCTGATCAAAGCATAATACCGGCGGCGGCGCCGATGCTGGCAACACTCGCACAGGCAGTGATCAACGGCCTGCTCATTGGCGGCATTTATGCGCTCGTGAGCATCGGCGTCACGCTTATTTTCGGCGTGGTCAAGATCGTCAATTTCGCGCAAGGCGAATTCGTGATGATCGGCATGTATATCAGCTTCTTTCTCGCCAGCAGTTTCGGCGTCGATCCGCTGCTGTCGCTCCTGATTTCAATGCCGACCTTGTTTGCCGTCGGCGTGCTGGTGCAGCACTTTCTGATCCGCCGCGTTCTAGCGCTTGGCGATATGCCGCAAATCTTTTTGACCTTTGCGCTGTCACTGTTGTTGATGAACGTCGCGCTGTTGCTGTTCACTGCCAATTATAGGACGGTGCAGACCGCCTATAGCGAGCTGTCCTTTCACATCGGCCCGCTTTATTTCGCGGTGGCAAAGCTTATCGCTTTCGTCATCGCCATGCTGCTAAGTCTCGTCCTCTATCTATTTCTGCACGGCACCGACATGGGCAAAGCGATGCGGGCTGCGGCACAAAACCGCGAAGTGGCGATGCTGATGGGGATCAATCCCGATCGCGTGTTTTGCGTCGCTGTCGGGGTGGCATTGGCGCTGGCTGGCGCCGCCGGCTCGCTGCTGATGCCGTTCTATCCCGCCTATCCGCTGGTCGGACAGGTGTTCGTGCTGATGGCCTTTGTCGCCGTGGTGTTGGGCACGCTTGGTAATATCACCGGCGCGCTGATTGCAAGCCTGATGATGGGCGTCGCTGAATCGCTGGGCGTGCAATTCGTCGGCGCCGATTCTGGTCTGATCGTGGTCTTCGTCATGCTGCTGCTGACGCTGGCGCTGCGGCCAAACGGGCTGTTCGGGGGCTGGGCACGGTGAAATCGGCATTGTTTATCCGGCCTTGGTTTTCGACAGCCGCGCTCGCGGCAGCCGCGCTTGTGCTGCCGCTTGTGATCGCCGATCGCTTCGCGCTCGACATTTGCATCCGGGTGCTGCTGTTCGCCTTTATCGGCGTCGCCTGGAACCTGATGGGCGGCTACGCCAAGCAGCTATCGCTGGGCCATGCGGCCTTTTTCGGCTTGGGCGCCTACACCTCGACGATCCTGCTTATCCGGTTTGGCATTTCGCCTTGGATCGGCATCCTCGCCGGCGGCGTCGTGGCGATGCTGGCGAGCCTGCCGATCGGCGCGCTCTGCTTTCGGCTGCGCGGCCCCTATTTCGCGATCGCCACCATCGCCACCGCGCAGGTCTTGATGCTGCTGTTTCTCAAATTCCGCGATTTTGCCTGGGGTGCCGAAGGCACGACTTTGCCGAATCTCGGCGATGCGCCGTTGATGATGCAGTTCGAGTCCAGAGCCGGCTACTACTATCTCGCCCTCGCTCTATTGGCGCTCGGGCTCGTTATTACCTATCGCATCGAGCGCTCCTGGATGGGCTTTTATCTGGTCGCCGTCGGCGAAGACGAGGATGCAGCCGAAGCGATCGGCGTCGATACGACGAAGATCAAGCGTCAAATCTACATGATCAGCGCATTCCTGACCGCGCTCGGCGGCACGTTTTACGTCGAATACATCTACTTCATCGATCCGAATACCGCGTTCAGCTTCAATGTTTCGGTCGAGGCCGCGCTGGTGTCGATCGTGGGCGGCATCGGCACATTGTGGGGTCCGGTCGTCGGAACTGTTTTGCTGGAGGCGACTTCCGCGCTCCTGCAAAGCTGGTTCGGCAGCGGGCACGGCGGCGTGCAATTGACCGTTTACAGCCTGATTTTGATCGCCGTGATCCTGTGGCGGCCAAGCGGATTGATCGGGCTTTTCACCGAGTTGTACCAGCGCTTCACCTATGCCGGCGCGACGCAAGCAAAAGAAGTGCCGCTCGATGGCTGAGGCGCTGGTTATTCGCAACATAAGCAAGCGGTTCGGCGGGCTACGTGCGGTCCAGGATCTCAGCTTTTCCGTGCGTGACGGCGAGACCGTCGCGCTGATCGGACCCAACGGCGCCGGCAAGACGACGAGCTTCAATCTGATCACCGGCTATTATCGGCCAGATGCCGGCTCGATCTCTGCGTTCGGCCGCGAACTCGTGGGACTGCGGCCGCACGAAATCTGCGATCATGGCCTGGCGCGTACTTTTCAGGTGGCGCGGCCATTCGGAAAAATGACAGTGCTGGCGAACGTGATGACCGGCGCTTTTCTACGCAATAAGAGCCTTGATATTGCGCGTTCGCGCGCCCGCGCCGCGATCGATTTCGTCGGACTTTCCGCCAAGGAACATAGCCCGGCGCGCGAACTCACGACGATAGACCAGCGACGGCTGGAAATGGCGCGCGCGCTCGCAACCGAACCGCGGCTTCTGCTGCTTGACGAGGTGATGGCCGGATTGAACCACGCGGAGATCGATCAGGCGGTGGCGCTGATCGGAAATCTATCCAAGCGCGGTCTGGCGATTGTCATCGTCGAACATGTGATGCGCGCGATCATGGCCGTGGCGCGGCACATCGTCGTGCTCGATCATGGCCAGAAGATCGCCGAGGGTAGTCCCAAGGAGGTCATTGCCAACCAGGAGGTTATTCGCGCCTATCTCGGCACCGGTTATCGCCACGAGGTGCCCGCGGGAGGCGCCGCATGCTGACATTGTCCGCAGTCAGCGCACGCTACGGCTCGGTCCCGGCAATCAGCGATATCAACATAACTGTCGGCGAGGGTGAGGCCGTCGGCCTCTTGGGCGCAAATGGCGCCGGCAAGAGTACGACGTTACGCGCGATTTCCGGTCTGATACGCCTGAGCTCGGGAAGGGTCAGCTTTTTCGGTCAAGATCTTGCGGCGCTGCCCGCGCACAAGATCGCGGCCTTGGGCATCGCCCACGTACCCGAGGGACGGCAAGTCTTTCCCGAGCTCACGGTGAAGGAGAACCTCGAGGTCGGCTCTTATATTCCAGGCGCCAAGGCCGATCGCAATCGCACTCTTGATTTGGTATTTGCGATCTTTCCGGCCCTTGCCGAACGGCGCAATCAGCTGTCCGGCACGATGAGCGGCGGCGAACAGCAGATGCTCGCGGTTGGCCGCGGTTTGATGCTCAAACCCAAATTGCTGATGCTGGATGAGCCCTCGCTCGGGCTCGCGCCGGTTGTGACCGATGCCACATTTGCCAAAATTGCGGAAGTACACGCGATGGGTACGGCGATTTTGCTCGTCGAACAAAACGTCAGCCGCGCGCTAAGCATGGTGCAGCGTGCTTATGTCCTGGAAAGTGGGAAGGTGATCATCCAGGGTTCGAGCGCGGAGCTTGCCAACAACAAACAAGTGCAAGTGGCCTATCTCGGCATGTAGTCGCCGCGCTTCGGGATGCGTTACGCTTTTCATTCAGGAGGCAGCCTCATGGGCATGACTGATCGCCGCGGTGTCCTGAGATTCGCCGCTGCGGCTGCCGTCGCCAGCACGCTGCCGGAGAGCAGCTTTGCCGCTGCATGGCCGAAAGAAAAGATCATCCGCGCGGTCGTGCCGTTTGCTGCGGGAAGCACAATCGACATCATCGGCCGCATTGTACTCGATCCATTATCGAGCGCGCTCGGCCAAACCATCGTAGTGGAGAACCGCGGCGGCGCCGGCGGCACCATCGGTTCGGCTGCGGTGGCAAAATCAGACCCCGACGGCTACACGCTTCTAATCAACGCTTCGGCTCACTCGGCCGCACCAGCGGTCTATCCGAATCTCGCATATGACCCGGCCAGGGATTTTGCCGGCGTGGCGGTGTTCGGCTCGTGCCCAATGTGCTGCTGGTGGCGCCTGAAACGGGCATCACAACGGTCGCGGCCCTCGTCGAGCGCGCCAAAGCCGGTGCGCTCACGTTCGCCTCGGCCGGTGTCGGCAGCGCCACGCACTGGGCGGCGGAGCGCTTTTTGCTCTCGGCCGGGATCAAAGCGACTCACATTCCTTTCAGCGGCGGACCGGCGGCGCTTACCGAGGTCATGACGGGGCGCGTCGACTTTTGTTTCATCGGCATCTCGTCGGCAATCCCCTTCGTCAATAATGGCCGGTTACACCCGCTGGCCGTCAGTCTTCGCAAGCGGTCGCCGACATTGCCGAATGTCCCCACTACGATCGAACTTGGTTTTGCCGATTCCGATTACACCTTCTGGAATGGCGTGCTTGCGCCGGCAAAGACGCCACAGCCGATAATCGCGCGCCTGCACGAACAGGTACAGAAAGCGCTGCAGCTCCCGGCTGTGCAGGAAAAGCTCGCGACCCAAGGCGTCGAGCCGATGCCTCTCAGCCCGGCCGAATTCGACGCCATGATCGCGAGCGAGATTGCATCGAACATCACGCTTGCGAGAGCGGCCGGCCTGAAATTTAACTGAACAATTTATCGGACGACCGCGCGGTGCGAATTGAATCGGCGAAGGATCAGTAAGACGAAGCCCAAACGAGCGACGAGGGGCCGGGGGCCGGCGCCTCGTCAAACGCCTTAGAACAGTTCTACAGCTTGGTGGCCTCAAGCCCGTACGCTACTCGGGCAACTGTCGATACCGGAGTAGAAAGCGAGCGTCGGCGCTCCAGGTTTCTCCCATCGATCTTGATCGATCGAGCGCGCAACAAATTCGGTGCACCATAAGTCAGCGCGAAACCGCGCTTGCTAAACCGCGTCCGTGCTGTTTCCCGCGCGACCGCGTGCGGGCTTCCGATCGGGCCGTTTTTGAAACTGCATCGCGCCGTCGAGTGTCAGCGCGCCCGTTTCTGCGCGGCGCGTTCTAGCTTTGTTCCGTAAACGACGAGGTCGGCGGCCCGGCTCACGGCCGGGAATAATCGCCGTGGCTGGCGGTCTCGTATGGGTGAACGCGCCACGCCCGCTGTCGGGCCACTTTTCGATGCCGGACGATCTCACAACCCAAAGATTCTGATCACATCGCGATCAAGGAGGCGGAGCAATGGCAAGCCTGACGACGCAACAGATCACCGCCGCTGATTTCTCTCATGATCCAAGCGTGGAACATTCGCCATCGGCCGACGAACGAACGTCCTTCGATGGCGTGACGCTCACATTTCATTGGGTAACCGTCATGCTCGTGCTCGGGTTGTTCACAACCGCAATCTGGCACGCGCAGTCACATGACGACGTGCTCAGAGTCATGCTCCTGCGCATCCATAGATCGTTGGGCGTGACAGTCTGGATGACAACGGTATTGCGCCTCGTCTGGCGCAACACGCATGCGAAATTACCCCCGTTTCCGGACGGCATGAGCCAGCTCCATCGCGCGCTCGTGCAAATAAGCGAATACTGTTTGTACGCTTTGCTGGTTATTCAACCGACAGTCGGTTTCGGCGCGGTGCTGACGCGGGGACGTTCGTTTACCTTGTTCTGGGGACATGTGCCGCCGCTGGTATCGCACTATCCCACAGTTGAAACGGTGTTATTCGCCTTGCATCGGGTCGGGCATGGGCCTTGGGTCTTCTGATCACCGCCCACGCCGTGAACGCTCTTGTTCATCACTTCATCATTCGCGACAATACACTGGCGCGAATGGTCCCCGTCCTCGGAACCGAGCGTGGCGTTGGTGAGCTCGCGCTGGGGCGCGGCGATTCGCAAACATCATTTGGCCGCTAAATGCGGCGCTCGCCGCGTTTAAATAGATGGAGCCAGCCATGGCGGAAATGCCGAATGGCAAGACATTCGTTTGAGTGTCGGCGCAGTGAATGTTCGGACCGGCCAGTTTAGCTATTTCGACAGCGTGAAAATGCCGATCCGCGTTGAACACATTATGGCCAGCGGCGCGCTGCCGCCAGGGTTTCCGCCTATTGAAATCGATGGCGAG
>Ga0126372_10000267_pt1 | contig 17068 bp, 15 predicted proteins | sample PanSoiMetaPlot_6_FD_92762 | JGI IMG/M metagenome (GOLD analysis project Ga0126372, IMG submission 92762) | Tropical forest soil microbial communities from Panama - MetaG Plot_6 | ecosystem: Environmental > Terrestrial > Soil > Tropical forest > Bulk soil | place: Panama | collected 2016-02-17
GAGCGCAAAGTGCGCGCGGTCTTGGCGTCTTCGCCCGACCTGGTTGCATCCGGCAATCCAGGCTGCCTGCTCCAGTTGCGCAGCTGCATGCAGGCGGCTAAAAGCACGGTTCCCGTGGTTCACTTTGTTGAACTGGTAGACGCGTCGATACGGGGAGTCCCGCCTGAATCATTGCTCAAGCGCTAATTGCGCCCTACTTCACCGCGCCGACTGTAAATCCTGCAATAAATCGATCGAGAAAAACGTTGTATAGAAGTGCGATGGGCAGGCTGGTGATCAGGCACGCTGCCATAAGCGAGCCCCAATAGTACACGTCGCCACGCACCAGATATATCGGCACCCCTACACCGACCATTTGATGAGACTCGGAAGAAATGAAGGTCAGAGCGTAAACGAACTCTTGAGTGACGAGGGTAAAGGAGAAGATAACCACCGTCAGGATGCCGGACATGGAAATCGGGACTACTAATTTAATGAATGCGCCAAAGCGGGTTAATCCGTCGACCATGGCGGCATCCTCCAGTTCTCGCGGGATCGACTTGAAAAAGCCCATGAGCAGCCAGGTGGAGAACGGAATCGTGAAGCTGGGATAGACCAGCACGAGAGACCAAAGGCTGTCCTGCAAGCCAAGGATCGCGACCAGGCGAGACAGTGGAATAAAAAGGAGTGTTGGTGGAACCAGGTAGGTCAAGAAAATAGCAATGCCCAGGCGTTGACCCCAGCGTCCCGTAAGTCTGGCAAGTGCGTATGCTGCCGGAAGAGCGAGCAGTAAGGTAATCACGACGACGAACAAGCCAACCACAAGTGTATTTTCGACCCAGGTGAGATAGCGCGTTTCATTAAAGAGGAGTTTGAGATGCTCGAGCGTGGGGTAATCCGTAAAAATGAACGGATTGTTTTTCAGATTATAGAGATCGTTGGTGGTTTTGAACGTGGTGATAAACATCCAGTAGAAGGGAAATCCGAGCAAAACTGAGAATGCGACAACGATGAACCGGTGCGCGAAGCGATCAAGAAACTTACGTGCTCCGCGGCCCATCTTTACGCAACCTCCGTGCGATGCGCAACCCGAAGCATGAGATAGGCCACGGCAATCAGGATTGGCACAAGAAAGATCGAAATCGCAGCACCCTCGGCTAAATCGCCTCCCAGAATACCGGTAAAGAAAGCAAGCGAAGGCAGCACCTGAGTGGAATCATAGGGTCCGCCTCGGGTCAGAATGTAAACCACCGTCATGTCGGTAAACGTGAAGATGACGCCGAAGAGGATGGCCACATTCACGATCGGGAGCATCATGGGAATCGTGATTTGAAAGAGCGTCCTCCAGAAGTCAGCGCCGTCTACGGCCGCAGCTTCCGGTATATCGCGCGGGATCGCAGTGAGACCTGCCAGCAGGATGACGGTCGAAAATGGCAACAAACGCCAGCTCTCCACTGCGACTACAGAAATCATGGCCAAGGTGGGCTCTCCCAACCACATGGGAGTATCGAACGGACGCACCAGGTGTATGGCCACGAGCAACCAATTAATGACGCTATAGATTGAATCGAGAATCCACTTCCAGCCGATTGCTCCCAGCGAAACCGGCGCGACCCAGGGAAGAAGAATGAGGAATCGAACAATTCCGCGACCACGGAACTTATCTTTGAGAGCGATCGACAGAATCGTTGATCCAACAAGCACCACAAGCTGCGTTGCCACTGTGAAAACGATGGAGTCGTACAAAGAGCGTCGAAAAGATGGGCTCTGGAGAACGCTCCGGAAATTATCCAACCCTACGAAGTGATAGCCGACGCTGGCAATCTTCACATCGCCAACGCTGTAAATGAACGCAAGCACGAACGGAAGTCCGATGACCGCCAGCACATAAACAATCGCCGGCAAGAACATTGCCGCACCCAACTTGCGGTTGCTTATTGCCACAGAAATGCCCTTGGCGCTGTGCGTTTTTCCGAAGCACGATCAAAAAACTTCAGTGCGCTCTCAGGAACAACAAAATCATGAACTGAATTTACTTGTATTTCTGCGCCCAGGCGGGAGGGAATGCGCGCGCAGACTTCCTTCTCGGCAAATCGCGTTCCAATGAGCACGCCATACAGGATTCTCTCTGATCCGAGATATTCAAGGTTGTCGATTCTAAAGCGCAACGGGATGATGTTTCCTTGGTTCGTCCCAAGTTGGTGTTCGCGCCGGACTTGTTCTGCCTGCTCGGAGCGGCTGGAGTGGACCAGTACTTCGGCTGGCAGAAGGCTCTCCGGACGAAATCCTACGATCGTGTCTTCGGCTTCAACCAGGTTCATTGGAGGTGACCCAAGGAAGGTGGCGACGAATGTGTCCTCCGGTTCGTCATACACTTCTTGAGGTGTGCCGATCTGGCGAACAATCCCCTGGTGCAGAACCACGACGCGATCCCCCATCGCCATGGCTTCGACCTGGTCGTGAGTGACGTAGATCGTTGTTGTACCAACACGCTTTTGAAACAACTCCAATTCTTCGCGGGCCGACGCACGAAGCTTCGCGTCCAGGTTCGAGAGCGGTTCATCGAGCAGAAAGACCGAGGGCTCACGCACGATTGCCCGCGCCAGCGCCACACGCTGCCGCTCGCCTCCTGAGAGTTCCCGAGGCTTGCGATCGAGCAACGCCCTTATACCCAGCAGGGAAGCGGCCCAGTCTACCTTTTGTTTGTGAAGTTCCCTGTTGACCTTCTGGGCTTTGAGCGGAAAGGCAATGTTCTGATAGACCGAGAGGTGGGGATAAAGGGCGTAGCTCTGGAAGACCATCGCGATACGGCGTTCGCGTGGCGGTAGATCGTTTATTACTCTGCCGCCGATCAAGACCTCGCCAGACGTAGGTTCTTCAAGCCCGGCTATCATCCGGAGCAGCGTGGTTTTTCCGGAACCGGATGGTCCGAGAAAAACCAGAAACTCGCCTTCACGAGTTTCCAGGTTCACGTTGTTAACGGCGCCGGGTTGGCCGTGCTTGAAGACCTTGGTGAGGTTCCTGGTTTCTACGGTCGCCATTCTGTCCCAGTTACGCGGCCTTCCACTTGTCGAAGATACGTTTAACTTCCCTTTCCGCCGCCGAGGCTGCATCTTCAGGCGAAGCGTCTCCACGCGCTACTCTGGCGAACATCGTAGGCAGCACGAACGTGTTGAAGACCTCGTCAATCGCGGCTGTCGCGTAACCCGGGTGGCCAACGTTGGTGGCCCAGTCGAGCACATCGCTCAGAACTTTGTACTTATCCGTGGGATCTGCTTTAGGGTCATTCGAGATTTCCTGCTTCAGATTCGGAACTGTACTTGGGAAGCAGGGGAAGTTGTAGAAAGCGCTCGCCTGGAAAGCATCGTGGAAGTGATCGACAAAATCCACGAGGAATTGCTTGGCGCCTTCCTTGTTCTCGGCGAATTTCCAGATCGCATAGCACGACATCACGTGTTCAGAGGCCAGGCGCGCCGCCGGACCTTTCAATGCGCGCGAGATCATGATTTGCTTACCGATATCCATCTTCTTGACTTCGGCCTCACGGGTAATCGAAATCGCGTTATCGACGAAGGAAACCTTGCCGGCAAGCATCGCCCGATTGTTTGACGAGGGATCCCACGTAAAAACCTCGGGAGTCTCCGTATCCTTGTAAAGGGCCCGCATGTATTTCAATGCTTCGATCGTGGCCTTTGAGTTGATGACCACATTGCCGTGCTCATCCTGCTCCGAACCGCCGAACGACCACAGAATGGCGCGGGTAGCCATGTTGGTGTCAAGCTCCTGGGAGAGGCCAAGACCGCAGGGATTTCCGAATTGTTTGCGAATCTTGCGGGCGCCGTCGAGCAGTTCATCGTAGGTGTCGGGTCCATTGGGATAGCCAACCGGAGCCCACAAGTCCTTGCGCCAGTTGCCCGGGTCCGGGACATAAGAATCGGAGAAAGCAAAATAGTTTTTGGTTTTGGGATTGAAAGTGGACTTCAAGGCAAGCGAGATGGGCTTGCCATGTTTCTTCTGAACCTCTTCATAAATCTCCCGGTGATCAATTACCTGGTTTTCGTATGCTGCGGGAGGAGAGAGAAACATGCAGAGATCATGGCCCTTCTGCGCTGAAACTTCAGCTGCAGCGCGCGCATTGATCTCCGGGATAGAAATATGGTCGACTATAACGTTGGTATCGTGCTTTTCTCCCCACTGCTTCGTAAAAACGGTGTCGAACCATTCTTTGTCGTAGGCCGGGACGAAATGGCTCCACTGAATGATCTTGAGTGTTTTCTGTGGACCTTTCTGGAAAAGGAAGGCGGGAGCGAATCCTGCCGCCAGCGTGCCGGCGCCGGCGATTTTTACAAAATCTCTGCGGGAAACACCTCGGATGTTTCTTTTCGCCATGACAGCACTCCTCCTGCGAATCAAGCCCGGATGCGATAGCGAATTTGGAGGTAGCCGTAACGCAGCCAGGCATTATCGATTCAGCGCAGCGAAAGTCCGGCTGTCTCGATTCAACGCGCGGTATTCTATCCCCGCCCGACCTCTACCGCAAATCTTAGAGTGTGATGTATGAAATGTCGGTAGAAGACAACCGGTTGACAGATTCCGGTGTTTGGTAGAGCATTCCGACGCTTCAAAGACTTGCTTGATTGCATCGTGCACGTTGTCTGCGCAACAAGGAGACTCCTGTGGCCAAGATCCGTGGATGCGATTGGGGAAAACGCTGCTGGGCGTGCTGCTTTGTCATTCTGCTTTTGTTCTCGCTCTCGGTTTGCAGCAAGAAAGAAGCAGGTGGAGACCAGATAGCGATAGGAGTCGTGCTGCCGATTTCAGGCCGTGAGGCCAAGCCCGGTCAATATCAGCGCGAAGGCATTGAGTTGGCAATTCATCAGATCAATCAAGCTGGCGGCATCTTTGTAAAGGATAAGGGCAAGAAAATGTGGGTTAAGGAAGTCTTCTACGACGACGGTTCGGACCAGGCTAAATCGGCCGGCCTGGTGGAGCGAGCCATGACTTCCGACAACGTCGTTGCGGTTCTGGGCGGATACTCCACCGCTCTCGGTGAAGCGGAGTCCGTGATGCCAGATCGCTACCACACTCCGTGGATCACCACCGGGGCCGCGGCCTCTACAATCTTCGGACGTGGTTACCAGTATATTTTTGGAACCTTGAGTCCAACCGACGTGCTGGGTTTCACGACAGCAGAGTTTTTAGGGAGCCTGGTGGATCACGGCAAGCTCAAGAAGGGCCTGAAAATTGCGCTCGCTCTCGAGAACACCGATCACGGAGTCGACTACGGCAAAGGAATCGACAAGTGGATCCAAGCCCACTCTGGCTACTTTCAGGTCGTATTCAGCGAAAAATTCGATCTCGGCTCGGCTGATTTCTCAGGCTTGCTGCAGAAAGTGAAAAGCGTACGCGCCGACATCTTTTTGGCCGACGCGCACCTGCAGGACTACATCACAATGCAGCGACAATATATTCAGTCCGGGATGAGCCACCAGATGCTCAGCTACGGCGCCCGCGGGCCGGAGGCAGACGCACGGAAGGCGCTTGGCGACGCCACCAACTATATTTTCGCGGGAATCTGGTGGTCATCAAAGCTGCCTTATGCGCAAGTGAAGCAATTTTCTTCTGACTACCAGGCATTTACAGGCCACGCCCCTGACTCCTGGTATCCCGCTACCGCATATGACGGGATGCGAGCTCTAGCAGCGGCCATCGAACACGCGGGCACGCTGAACAAAACCGCAGTACGCGACCAGCTTCGAACGGTTGAACTGAAGGATTCTCTCCTTCCCGGGCAAGTTCTTCGGTTCGGAACCAACGGTCAAGTCGGCACTCCCTTTGTGGTCGTCCAGAACAAACCTGACGCCAAAGTAGACATTGTTTATCCTTCCGACGCGGCAACCGGCGAGGCGATTGCTCCAAAGCCTCACTGACTGAGGTTTGGCGATGAATGCGGCTGACTTAATGAACCTGGTGATTTCTGCCTTCTTGCTGGCTGGTGTCTACGCAGCAATGTCGGTGGGAATGACGATCATTTATGGCGTGATGAAAATCGTCAATCTGGCGCATGCCGGGTTTCTCATGCTTGGCGCTTATTTTGTCTACGAATTGTATGAACGATTTGGAATAGATCCTTTACTGGGTGTGGTACTTGCATTTCCGACATTCTTCCTGTTGGGCATGACAGTCCATTGGTTGCTGGTTCGACGCATACCGACCTCAGACCAGCCTACTCTGCCTTCGCTGCTTCTGCTCTTCGGCCTTTGGCTCATACTGCAGAACCTCGCCTACCTGATTTGGGGCAATTCTGATCGCTCCATCCTGACTCCTCGGACGCTCTCGGTGTTCCATCTTGGCCGAATCACTTTCCCGATGGTCCAACTGGTGGTGTTTGGAGCAGCGGTTGCGTCTCTCACAGGACTGGAATTTGTCCTGCACAAGACCTGGTTTGGCAAGGCTGTCCGCGCGCTGATGCAAAACAGTGAGGCGGGAAAGATCGTCGGAGTCAAAGTAGAACGGACTGCGAGAGTGTCGTTTGGAGTGGGGATTGCATTTGCCGGGGCGGCCGGCGGGTTATTGGCCATGATGTATTCATTCAGCCCGGATTTCGGAGGGCTGTTTCTGCTCCGCGCCTTCGTCATTATCGTACTGGGCGGTCTTGAATCTTTCACCGGTATCGCAATAGGTGCATTGATTCTGGCCCTGGTTGAGACATTCAGCATCCTCATCTTGCCGGCGAATTACCAGCCTGCAATTGCCTTTTCGCTGCTGGTGGTCGCTCTCGTGGTTTTACCGCAGGGGGTTGCCGGACTTTGGAGTAGAAGGCGCCGTTTGGCATGAAGGCGCGGCAAAACATCTCTGGCAGCCGCAAGATTCTTTCCGCTCTGGGCGAGGTCGTCCTTGCTGTACTCACGCTGCTTCCACTGGGCAATCTCAGCCCGAACACAATTCGTCTCTTATTCGTGACGCTCGTGTGGGTGACGGTGAGCGTTGCATGGAACCTCGTAGGAGGGTTTGGCGGGCAGATCTCTTTTGGGTTCGCAGTATTTTATGGGTTGGGAGCATACACGGCTGCGCTTGCGATCAATGGCGGAATCAATCCCGTTTTGTCCTTTGTACTGGCAGCGCTGGTTGCGATGGTTGCGTCACTCCTCGTGGGTCTGCCGACGTTTCGCCTGAGAGGCCCGTACTTCGCCATTGCAACCATTGGAGTGAGCGAAGCTGTCCGCGTTCTGATGACTAATTTCTCGCTCACGGGTGGCGCCAGTGGCTACCGGATCATGGAAAAAGGTGTATTCCGTCAGTTGGATCACTATTACGCCGCGCTCATATTGGCATTGTTAGCGGTAACCGTTTCTATTTACATTCGTCGATCGGGCTTTGGCTTGGCGCTCGTTGCGATACGTGAAGACGAAGATGCCGCTTCCGACCTTGGTGTGAATCCGTTCCGAGCAAAGCTGTTAGCTCACGCGATCGCAGCAGCCCTTACCGGGACAGCGGGAGGCGTTTATGCACGCTACGCCGCGTTTATCCATCCTCAAGGAGTCTTCGCCTTCAACATTGGAGTCGCGATTCTGCTGATGCCGATTATTGGAGGTGTGGGCACGATCTGGGGACCGGTCATTGGAGCCGTTGTTTACGGTTTCGTAAACGAAGAACTCGTGGCATCCTTCCCCCAGTTGCACCTTTTGCTATATGGGACGCTTCTTGTGCTGATTGTGCTGTTTGAGCCCGAGGGGGTCGTCGGGTTGTTCAGAAAAGGATATCCGTTGCTGGCGCGCATCAGGAGAGCGCATGCCGTCCATTCTTAAGGTTGATTGCGTTACGAAGAATTTTGCCGGGCTCGCCGCGTTGCGCCAGGTTACCTTCGATATCGAGGAAGGTCGTGTGTGTGGCCTGATTGGGCCCAATGGCGCAGGCAAGACAACGCTTCTGAGTATTATTGCCGGATCTGTATTGCCAAGTTCCGGATCAGTCATCTTCCGGGGGAAGCGGATCGAAAGCGGCAAGTCCTACCAGGCGGTGCGGGCAGGTATCGTCCGAACTCACCAGATTCCCCGTCCTTTTCGAAGTCTGTCGGTGCTCGCCAACGTGGAGTTGGGAATCCACTTTGGCCGGAGTTCAAACCGAGACGACAGCTCTAACGAAGCCATGGAAATTCTCGAGTGGGTGGGTATTGCGCATTTGGCTCCCGCGGCGGCATCGACGCTTTCGGTTGGAAACCTGAAGCGAATGGAGTTGGCTCGAGCTCTTGCCACAAAGCCAAGTCTGTTGCTTTGTGATGAGGTCTGCAGCGGCCTCACAGAGAGCGAAACCGCTTCGGTTCTCGGCTTGCTGCGGGGGATTCAGAAAACAGGTACGACCATCCTATACGTTGAGCACAACCTGAAAGCGATTATGTCGCTGTGCAATCCGGTTGTCGTCATGAATCACGGACAAAAACTGGTCGAAGGGTCACCTGAAGAAGTGCAAAGCCATCCCCTGGTGATCGAGGCCTACATCGGGAAGAAGGCGGCTTAGTGCCGGACAAATCTCAACCCGCTGCCCTGCTTCTTCAAGCACGCGACTTGGAAGTGGCGTACGGGCAGATTCAGGTGATCTGGGGATTGCACCTCGAGGTGACGCGAGGGCAAGTTGTGGCTGTCATCGGCTCAAATGGCGCGGGAAAAACCACTGTACTCCGGGCTCTCGCCGGACTGATTCCAGCCAAGAAGGGCAGGATTCAGTTCAACGGACGAGATGTTACGGATGAGTCTCCCCACGAACGTGTGGGCCAACACCTGAGCCTGGTGCCGGAGGGAAGACAGTTGTGGCCACGCATGACCGTGGAGGAGAATCTCGTGATGGGCGCATTCTCACCACCGCTGAGAAAGAATGCGCATCACAAATTGACGCACATCTATGAACTGTTTCCCCGCTTAAAGGAACGCGCTCGACAGCTGGCAGGCACGCTTTCCGGTGGCGAGCAGCAAATGTGCGCGATCGGCAGAGGTCTGATGGCCGACCCCTGGCTCTTGCTGCTGGACGAGCCGTCGCTTGGGTTAGCTCCGATCCTCGTGGAACAGGTATTTCAGATGATTCATCGCATTTCAGCCGAGGAGGGCGTGACCATCCTTCTGGCGGCCCAGCACGCAAATATCGCTCTCGATGTCGCGGACTACGCGTACGTCATGGAATCGGGTCGCATCGTCCTGGAGGGCACGAGCGCCGAAGTAAGAAAAAGCGATCACGTCAATCGCGCATACCTCGGTGCCGCGGACTGATCCCGAGTAAACCTGCCCGGGTTTATTTGACGAAGGTCAGTCCGTGCGGTACTGCATATTGGAAAACGTATGCGTACAACATCACAATGATGCCAACGATGGCTCCAAGAGCAATCGAATGCCACACTACAAACCGGAAAATGATTCCCTCGTTTCCGACTTGCTCCGTCGCTGCAGTGGCAATCGTGATCGACTGAGCGTCCACCATCTTGCCCATGACGCCACCAGCGCTATTGGCGGCACACATCAGCACTGGATCGATGCCCAACTGCTGCGACGTAATGCGTTGAAGACTTCCGAACAGCGCATTCGATGACGTGTCGCTACCCGTCAGAGCAACTCCCAGCCAACCCAGGAATGTGCCAAAAAATGGATAGAACCATCCCGTCCTGGTAAAGGCGAGCCCCAGCACAGCGTCGAGGCCCGAATAACGGGTCACGTAGCCGAGACCCAGCATGAATGAAATCGCGATCATCGCCAGCCGCATTCGAACCAGCGTGCGCCAGAAAATCTTCAAGAGCTTGACCGGACTCACTCCCAGCAGCAGCCCTGCAACGATAGCCGCCAGGAAACAACCGGTACCTGTAGCCGACAGCCAGTTGAAATCGTAGCGAGCAGCTTCCGGGGCTGGCTTGGCGACAACAGGAGCTGAACGATACACCGCGTTGTGAAGGTAAGGAACGTTCCATCCCGGAGGACCTGGCCGAACTTTGCCATCTGCCATCACCACTTTGAACGAGGGCGTAGTGGCCTGGTTCATGGCGAGCTTGATTTTCGGAAGTCCCCAAAGCAGAACGAATATCGAGAGGATGGCGAATGGCATCCACGCCTTTAAAACTTGACCTGTAGTGTAGGTCCGAGTCTTTATGTAGCCATCGAACTTTTCGGCATCCCACTTGCCGCCGAATTGGTCCTGGATTTCGCCTGTCGGAGGAGGCGTAACGGTTCCGTCTTCATCGTAGTCAAACCGCCAGATCTTTTTGGGTTTCCAGAAGCGAAGGAAGAGTACTGTCGCCACGATCGATACCACACCTCCCATGATGTCAACCAGGTTGCTGTCCACATGATTCGACCAGAAATACTGCGTGAGCGCGAACGATATGCCAACGACCAGAATGGCAGGAAACACTTCAAAGGTGTCACGCCAATTGACCATCGCTCGTACCAGCCAAAAGGGCACGATGATCGCCGTGAAGGGGAGAATGCGCCCGATCATCGCATTCAAATCTGATTCCGGTAAACCGCACACCGCGGCCAGCGTGTGAACGGGCGTTCCGATTGCTCCCCAAGCGACGGGTGCAGTGTTGGCGATAAGATTCAACGCCGCCGCATGAAATGGCCGGAAGCCAAGACCGATCATAAAAGCGCCGGCAATGGCGACAGGAGCCCCGAATCCAGCCGCACCCTCGATGAAGGCGCCAAAGCAAAATGCCACCAACAGGACCTGTAGCCGCCTATCCGGAGTGATTCCGGCAACGGATTCCTTCATGATTTCGAATTGGCCAGTCTCGACGGAAATGTCGTACAGATAAACCGCAGCGAGCACGATCCAGGCGATCTTCAGAACACCGAACGCCACCCCGTAGCCGAAACTCATTGCGGCCAGGGCTAGCGGCATCTTGAAGACAAGAATCGCCACGATCACGGCGGTCAAGGCACCGGAAATTGCGCACCAGTGCGGTTTTACCTTCAGTCCGGCCAGTAGCCCAAACAACACGATAATGGGCAGCGCTGCAACCAGCGTGGACAACCACCAATGGCCGAGTGGGTCATAGACCTGGGTCCACTGCATAGTGCTCTTCTCCTTGACGTGTAGTTTCGCTCCCTGAAGCGGGTGTGGGGCTCCGCCATTGCCCCGACTGATGTAACGGGAGACGGGATTTCCGCCAGAAGGGCATTTCAGCCGTGCTGTGGTCCTATAGTCCCGTATGCGCCGTTTGTCAAGAACTACCCAGAATTACAGCCCCGCCTTTATTGATCCTCAATAGAAGCCACCGTTTGCTTGACTTTTACAGGCAGCGCGAGTATCTAGGGACACCACAATTGCGTTGTCAACGGAGAGGAAGGGCCGTGTCACGCTACTAATCTGGCCACGTTCTGAAATGCGCTTCTCGGGAGCTATGGACGACGCGCGGGAAGGAACCGCGCGGGTGCCGGGTTGAGAACCGATTCTGATCGCCTGAAAGTGGGGAAAATATGAGCACTCGAGGACAGGCACTTGCCACGGAGCGTGCAGGCTACAGTCTGCCGCTAGTCATCGCTGCTTCGTCTGTCGGAACGATGATCGAATGGTATGACTTCTACATCTTTGGAAGTCTCACAGTAGTACTTTCGCAAAAGTTTTATCCACCTGGAAACGCTACCTTTGCCGTCATCGCTTATCTCGCAACGTTTGCCGTTGGTTTCCTGGTGAGACCGTTTGGGGCACTGTTTTTCGGACGCATTGGAGACCTGATCGGCCGGAAATACGCTTTTCTAGTCACGTTGTCGATCATGGGAGGCTCCACAGCTCTCATTGGCTTGTTGCCTACATTTGCCACCGCGGGATGGGCTGCTCCCGTGATTCTTATCGTGATTCGAGTTCTACAGGGGTTGGCTTTGGGAGGCGAGTACGGAGGAGCGGCGGTATACGTTGGCGAGCACTCACCAGATAACCGGCGCGGGTTCTACACCAGTTTCATTCAAATCACGGCGACGCTGGGTCTCTTTGTTTCCCTGCTCGTGATTCTGGTCACCCAGTCCTCGATGACTCCACAACAATTTGACGCTTGGGGTTGGCGCGTTCCCTTCCTGATCTCGATCATCCTTGTGGCCATCTCTCTTTACATTCGGCTCAGGTTGCGTGAGTCTCCGATTTTTGCGCAGATGAAGAGCGCGGGTAAAACGTCCATCCAGCCTTTGAAAGACGCTTTTACCAAAATGCCGAATCTGAAGCAGGTTTTGATTTCACTTTTCGGCGCGACTGCAGGACAAGGCGTGGTCTGGTACACGGGGCAGTTCTACGCTTTGTTTTATTTGCAGACGGTTCTGAAGGTGAATCCACGAATGGCAAACGTGATTATCGCGTGGGCTTTGGCGCTGTCGATGCCCTTCTTTGTCGTCTTTGGTTCGCTTTCTGACCGGATCGGCCGAAAGAAGTTGATGATGGCCGGTTGCCTCCTTGCTGTCATCACTTATATTCCCATCTACCATGCCATGCAGCGCGCTGCAGGCAACAACGTTACGACGGTTAAGTCCACGCGTAACAAAGTGACCGGCGCGATCGGCTTGGTTCCCATGACAACGGACGCTGCATCGGGGGCGTTCGTTCCCGCTAAGGAAGCGGTTAACGCGAATCAAGCCATGTTGGTCTTCCTGGTGTTCATCCAGGTGATTTATGTTTGCATGGTCTATGGGCCGATTGCCGCTTATCTGGTTGAGGCTTTCCCAGCCAGGATCCGCTACACCTCCCTTTCGCTTCCTTATCACATCGGCAACGGCGTCTTCGGAGGTCTGTTACCACTCATCGGGCTGTCGCTTTGTGCCGAGACCGGAAACATATATGCGGGGTTGTATTACCCGATCGTTGTCGCCTCTATAACATTCCTGGTTGGAAGTGTCCTGCTGCGTGAAACCCACAACACGAAGATCTGGGATGAAGTCGGCGGGCAGCCAGCAGTAAGTTCAGCGGACTAACTCATCTTAGAGAGGACGATTGCTACAGCGGTGTCCTCTCTTATTAGAATTTTTCGCAGCAAAAGCAGTCGAGCAATCTACGGGCGAGCCCTTTACGAGCAGGCAGGTCTGAGTCTGGACGACGACTTGGAGCTGCTGAATAAGTCAGCCCGAATTGCGGCCAACCCTGCCTCCTTCGCTTACCTCGCACAGAACATCAGCTTCGATGGAAAGATCAATATTCCGGTGCTTACAATGCACACCAAGGGCGACGGCCTGGTCGTGCTCGAAGACGAACAATCCTACGCGAGGGTGGTACGCGAGGCCGGAAACGACAAACTGTTGCGCCAGGTCTTGGTACACCGCGCTGGCCACTGCACAGTCCACTCCGGCGGAAACCATTGCGACCCTCCAGGCATTGTTGAATTGCCTCAACACAGGCCACCGGGCAGGGCATTGATCCGGATGATCTGAACAACGCCGCAGCCGCATTGGGCTCTACGTTCAACATTGCTCAACCGTCTTTCTTTGAATTTAAGCTGGCGCAGTTCCTGCGTCCGACTCCGGTTAACAATCACGACTGATTCTGTTCGGTTCGATTTCGAGGCCTCGACGTCGGAGCGGCAGATAGACGCCGATCTGGAGCGATTTCAAGGACCGAAAGAAGGATGTCCGGGTTGTGAATGTCGAACATGTGAGGCAAGGTTTCTATCGGCTAAATTCGATGGAGGCTTGAGGCCAAATTCACGCCAGTCCGTTGTAAAGCTCGGAGTCCCGATACCTTAGTTCGGCTGAAATGCTGGAGCTGCTCAATGCTCTCTGCTGCCGGAGACGGAAAGCACGTCCCAAACGAATAGCCTCCCGGCTGCGATCAATGCTAGGCTTATAAGATGAATCGGGGTTGCAGCACTCTTGTCCTACTGGTTGCCCTTGGCTTGGCGCCCATCGCCGTCGCCCAACAGCCGTCCGAAACCGCGCTCGCGGAAGGGGATTTGAATACGGAAATGCAACAGCTCAAAGCGGAAGTGGAACGCTTGAGCCGTGAACTTGAGCGCGTCAGTGCCGAGCTCGAAAAACTGCAGAATGAGCGCACCCAGTCGCAAGCGCCGGCTGTGCGCGAAGTGAAGCCGCCGGCGGCGAAACCCGCGACCACGGCAAAAGCTGCGCCGGCTCCGGCGCCTAGTGCAACCGAAGCGGACGAACCAGCCCCGCTCACCGTCCTCGTATTCGAAGATGGACGGCGAATCGAGTGCCGTAACTACGCGATCGTCGGACAGACTCTTTGGGTGTACACGGAGCAGGATTCCAAGAAGTTTCCGCTCTCGAGCCTTAACGTCCAGGAAACCACCCGCGCCAATGCAGACCGCGGTCTGGCCTTCCAGGTTCCGCCAACTCATTAGCGCAGCTCCTCAAGATCCCCGGTTCGCCGAAATAGTCTTCCGTAACTTATTAATTCTGAATATGTTGTAGCCACGTCCAAAACGTGCAACCCGGTCAGGTTCTTATGCAACTAAATAATTAGTTGACGCCTGGTAGCCTCGCGCGTCCAATCATTGGGAGAGGATAAAAGGTGCCGCCAAGGAAGTCCGCTACCCTGACTGAAGCCGAGCTCCGCTTAATGGAAGTCTTGTGGACACGTGGCGAAGCCACGGTTCAGCAAATACTGGATGCCCTCCCCCCGAAGCAGGCTTTGGCTTACAACTCCGTCCTGACTACCATCCGTATTCTCGAGAAAAAAGGGTACGTCAAGCACGCCAAGGATGGTCGTGCACACGTTTTTATCCCGCTGGTCGGGCGAGACGAGGCGACTCGTTCGGAGATCCGCCACCTGATTCAGCGCTTCTTTCGAAATTCCCATGAAATGCTCGTTCTCAACATCCTGCAAGACCAAAGTATCGATGAAGACGAAATGAAACGTCTCCGATCGTTGCTGGAAAGGAGTGAGTGACAGGCATGATCGCAACACTCACTCTGCACTCGATTTCTACGGTGCTGGCCGGACAATTGCTGAACGGTCTGCTCGACGGTTTGGTGATCGCCTTCCTGGCTTGGGCGGTGTTGCGCCTCTCTGGCCATCAAGGCTCAGGCACTCGTTTTGCCGTCTGGTTCGGTGCGCTGTTGACGATAGCCGTATCGTCTCTTGCAGGACATTGGCCTTCGGTTAACACTGCTGGAGCTTCTGCAGGTTCGGCCATGTCTGCGATAACTCTGTCGAGCACGTGGGCCGTCTCGATCTTCGTGACTTGGGGCGTGATGGCGTTTTTAGCCCTGATCCGGGTCGTCGTGGGTTTGTGGAAGTTGAGGAAACTTCGCAGTTCTTGCGTGCGTGTTGCGGAGAGCTCGCTGGATCCTGTTCTCCAGGAGACACTGTCGCGCGCAACTTTCAGGAGAGAGATTGCGCTCTGCACATCCAATCAGGTACATGTTCCGACCGCCGTCGGCTTCATAAAGCCGATTGTGATTTTCCCCGAATGGTCGCTGCAGGAATTATCGACTGCGCAAGTTAATGCCCTGCTGGTTCACGAGTTGGCCCACCTCTCACGCTGGGACGACTGGACGAACTTGATTCAGAAAGTTCTGCGGGCGGCTCTTTTCTTCCATCCCGCAGTGTGGTGGCTCGACAGACAGTTGTCCCTGGAAAGGGAAATGGCTTGCGACGACGCAGTACTGGCGCAGACCAACAATCCCCGTTTTTACGCCCAGTGCCTGGTTGCAGTGGCCGAAAAGAGTTTTCTGCGGCGCACACTTGCATTGGCTCAGGCGGCCGTGCATCACGTGCGGCAAACCTCGTTGCGCATAACCCAGATACTGGACTCGCAGCATCGGTTTCCAACGGGAGTTTGGAAACGGGCGGCGACTTTGGTGGTGGGCCTTTCCGTGACCTGCGCGTTTTTTGCCTCACGCACTCCCACCCTGGTCACGTTCGAGGACAGTCCGGCGCACGGAGTCGCGGTTCTGCAAGCCACTTCACCTCTTCCGAGGAGTGATACACGTCATTTCGCAGACGCTCGAAACGGCAAAGTGATAACTTCGAAGGTCACGACCGACAATAGGATCATGTGTAGTCCTCAGCCCTCACAATCGCCGTCAGTGGTCGCGAAATCGATTGCGAAAGCTGCGGTCGTGAAAGCAATGGTCGCGAAAGCTGCCGTGAGCCGACGGGATGCATCCCGCTTTGAGCCGATTCAGGCGGGACTGAAGACGCCTGACTTGATGAGCAGCGGCCCACTCAATTCAGTTCCCCAGCCGGGCAATCAGTCTGCCGCAAAGGCGGTGTTTGTCGTTATAGAAAGCGAGCAGTTGGGAGAGTTTGGGCCAAGGTTTTGGAGCATTCATGTATTCCATCTGACGATTTATCATCCGCAAACCCAGCCGACAGGAAGCGAAAACCCGAGAAAATCGATTTAGGAAGGCCAGAAGCATTAGTAAAGCATTCTTTTTAGAGCAATCAACTAAATAATTAGTTGCAAAGGAGAGATAAATCATGAAGCAAGTGGTTACATTTTGCAAAGCGATCGGCCACCGGAAAGTCTTAGCTCCTCTGCTCGCCATCGCCCTGGCTCTATCTTTCGCGGGGTATGAGTCGATCAAGCCTGCCACGGCACGAGCTGCAGTGGCAGCGCCGGCCGCGGCTCCGCTCGATGAAAACAATGTGGGCGCGCTGCTGGCGCTCGACAAAGCAATGGAAACATTGGCCGCGCGAGTGACCCCGTCGATCGTAAATGTGGCCGTCACCTCGCGTACCAAGCCAGGGATGGCTGAAGCCGAGATTCCACAAGACATGCAGCAATTCTTCGGGCCATTCTTTGGCCGTTCTTTCCGCCAGCAACCCCGCGTCGAACACGGGATCGGCAGCGGTGTGATTATTTCGCCCGATGGATACATCGTTACGAACAATCACGTGGTGGAAGGCGCGATGGACATTCGCGTCACAATGAGTGACCGGAGAATACTGCCAGCCAAACTGGTAGGCGCTGATGCATTGACGGACCTCGCGGTAATTAGAGTCAACGGCTCCAATTTCCCAAGCGTTCCCTGGGGAGATTCAACCAGCTTGCGCCCAGGGCAGACCGTATTGGCTTTTGGAAATCCTTTCGGATTCCGCTTCACGGTCACGCGCGGCATCGTAAGCGCGCTGAATCGTCCTAATCCCTATTCGACGGAAGCGCGGAAAC
>Ga0126372_10000268_pt1 | contig 17012 bp, 15 predicted proteins | sample PanSoiMetaPlot_6_FD_92762 | JGI IMG/M metagenome (GOLD analysis project Ga0126372, IMG submission 92762) | Tropical forest soil microbial communities from Panama - MetaG Plot_6 | ecosystem: Environmental > Terrestrial > Soil > Tropical forest > Bulk soil | place: Panama | collected 2016-02-17
CGCCGCACGTCCTTGTCCGACGTGTGCTTGGCCTCCGACCAGGCTTCTTCGAGATGCGCGACCAGGAGCACGACCTGGTCGACCTCGCCGTCGACGTAGGCTCGCCGGTCCGCGGCGGTGTCGAGCCGCGGACAGTCGTCGGCGAGCACGCTTTCGAAGTGTCTGACGATCTGGTCCGCTTCTAGCAGATGATGCTCGACCCGCGGCCGGGCCTGCTCGGCCGTCCGGTCGCCGGCCGAAGCCGCGGCAACCAATGCAAGAGCTTGCAGCGCGATCAGCCCCGTCAATCGGCGCATCATCGTAAAGAATCTTACCATCGGTCAGCTGTGATTCCGGGAAGTGGTCTGAACACCGCCAGCGAGAAAATGGACCACCCCGACAACAGCCAAACAACCCTTTGGGGACTATAAGTTACAAAGATTTCCGGGCCATGGCATCGAGTTCGCACTGTAACGCGAGCATGGCGGCGCTGAGCCGGGAACCAACGATGCTCCTCGTGGACGACAACACCGTCGTCCGGGACATGCTCGTCGACCTCGTCGGGTCGCTGGGCTATCGGGCAGACGCGGCGGCCAGCGGCGAGGAGGCCATCGCGAGATTCGACAAAGGCCCGTATACGATCGTCCTCACCGACTTGCTGATGCCCGGCATGAGCGGGTGGGACGTACTCGCGGCCCTTCGCCAGCGCGACGCTCACCTTCCCGTGATCATCATCACGGGTTCGCCGGTCGGCGGCGACCCGCGTGCGAGTCAGCCGGGCGTCGCCGTCATCAAGAAACCGGTCGACGTGACGGCGCTCGACGCGACGATCAAGCGGATGCTCAGCGCCCGTCTCGCTGCGTCCTAGAGCGGCAGCGCACTGTAGTCCGCGTGGCGAAGCCGGCGCCGACCCAGGCGCGTGATGCGAAGACGCGCGCCACAGTGCGGATCCGGGCTCGCGATCTCCGTGTCGGTCGTCATCCAGTCGTTCGGGTGCGTCGGGCGCTGCTTGGCCGGAACGAACGGCAAGACGGCGAGCATCGCGTAGAGCGAGAACGACGGCTCGCGCCCGGGCGGAAAGACGATCCGGCCGCCGATCACGTCGAACGTGTCGCCGGGCCTGGCGTGCATGACGAACGGCTTGCCGGTCTCGATCACTTCCACACGCAGGTCGTAGAGCTCGAACTCGTCGTTCACGGTCTGGCTCATCGGCTCCCCCTCCGGGCGGCCGGCGGCGCGTCCGCATAGCGGCCGGCGGCCGGGACGCCGCCCGCGTTCTGGTTCTTCCACATGATCGCGCTGTGCGGGCCGTCTTCCGCCCGCTCGAGCTCGTAGCAATCGCCGCGAGGGCCTGGCGCGCGCGAGACGACGCTCCTGATCGCGGCGCGATCGCTGTCGTCCAGCGTGACGGGCCGCACGAGGCTGTCGAGGTGCGCGGCGTCGCGCGCACCGACCAGCGCCGCGGCGACGCCGGGCTTGTCGAGCACGTACCGGATCGCGACGCCCGCCAGGCCGACGCGATGACGCTTCGCGATCGCGTCGAGGACGGACAGCAGCTCCTGGAATCGGCGCCAGCCGCCGAAGTCGTCGATGATCAGCCGGTACTTGACCAGCGAGCGGTTGGCGAACGGCGGCTCCGGCTCGGGCGCGCCAAGCCAGCGCTCGGCGATGAAGCCGCCCGCCAGGGTTCCGTAGCAAAGGAGCTGGATGTCGTGCGCGAGGCAAAACGCGGCCAGGCCGTTCTCGGGCCGGTGATCGAGCACCGAGTACTGGAGCTGGTGCGTCGCGACGGCGACGCCGCTGGCGACCACCTCGGCGAGCCGCAGCGTGTCGAAGTTCGTGGTGCCGACGAGCTCCACCTTGCCGGCCCTTCTCAGGTCGTCGAGCCAGCGCATGGCCTCCACGTAGCCCGGCACGCGGTAGTCCCACCAGTGAAACTGCACGAGGTCCAGGCGCTCCTGGCCCAGACGCGCGAGGGACGTATCGACGATCTGCTCGACGTCGCGGCGCCGCAGGCTCGGCAGCGACGCGAGATCCGGCACGAGCTTCGTCGACACCCGCAGGCATCGCGCGTGGTCGGGATGACGGCGACGGAACTCGCCGATCAGCTGCTCGACACCGACGTAGTGGTCCGCGCAGTCGAAGAGGGTGATCCCGGCCTCGACGAAGCGGCGCATGTCGTCGATCGCCGCCTCACGCGCGTACGCCGGGCCGTGCCGCTCCGCGAGCTGCCAGTTGCCCTTGGCGATCCGCGAAACGACGAAGCCCGGCGCGAGCGTCACGACTTCGAGGGCCATGTCAGTCGCCCGATGTTACCCTTTCCGCGCCATGGCCGACCGATCGCTTCGCCCGCCGCGCGTCAAGCTCGGGCCCGGGCTCGAGGTGCCGCGTGTGCTCACGGGCCTATGGCAGGTCGCCGACATGGAGCGCGGCGGTAGGCTCCTCGACCCGGACGTCGCCGGCGCGGCCCTGGGCGAGTACGTCAACTCGGGATTCGACGCATTCGATATGGCCGATCACTACGGCAGCGCCGAGATCCTGGTCGGTCGATATCTCGCGCGGGCCGGGCGCGGACACGCCACCGCGTTCACGAAGTGGTGTCCGCTTCCCGGGCCGATGACGCCTGAGGTCGTCCGCGATGGCGTCCAGCAGCGGCTCGAGCGCCTCGGCCTCCCGCGCGTCGACCTGCTGCAGTTTCACTGGTGGCAGTACCGGCACCCCGGGTATCTCGACGCCATGCTCGAGCTGGACCGGCTGCGGCGCGATGGCTCCATCGGCCATCTCGGCGTGACCAACTTCGACTCCGATCATCTGCGTCTGCTCGTCAAGCACGGCATCGCCGTCGTCTCCAATCAGATTTCGTTCTCGCTGCTCGACCGCCGCCCGGCCGGCCGCATGACAGAGGTCTGCCGCGAGACGGGTGTGAAGCTCCTGGCCTACGGCGTGCTGGCCGGCGGTTTTCTCACCGATCGATGGCTCGATCGGCCCGAGCCGACGGACATTCCCGACTGGAGCAAGTCGAAGTACAAGCGCTTCATCGACACCGTCGGCGGCTGGGACGCGCTGCAGCGCGTCCTCGCCGCGGCCCAGGTCGTCGCGGTCAAGCACGGGGTGTCGATCGCCAACGTCGCCGCGCGCTGGGTGCTCGAGCAGGACGCCGTCGCGGCGGTGATCATCGGCGCGCGGCTCGGCGAGCGCGAGCATCGCGACGACAACCTCGCGCTGTTTGCCTTCGCGCTCGACGGCGCGGACCACGCGCGGCTCGCGGAGGCGCAAGCGCTCCTGCGCCCGCTGCCCGGGGATTCTGGGGACGAATACCGAAAGCCGCCGTTTCTCACGGCGTCGGGCGATCTGAGTCACCACCTGGCGGGGCTGCCCCGCGTCTTCGCGTCGAGCCCGAGCGCGGTCCGGCCCGAGCGTCGGATCGTAGACTCGGGTAGCCGCTGGGAGCCGATCGCGGGCTACGCCCGCGCGGTGCGGACCGGTAATCGCATCCTCGTCAGCGGCACGACCGCCACGCACGGCGAAAGCACCGTGGTGTGCCCGGGCGATGCGGAGGGGCAGACCGTCTACATCCTCGACAAGATCGGCGCCGCCATCGAGGCGCTCGGCGGCGAGCTCGAGGACGTGGTCCGCACGCGCATCTACGTCCGGGACGCCGCGCGCGCCGAAGCCGTGGCGCGCGTGCACGGCCGCTACTTCGGCGCGATCAGGCCGGCCAACACGCTCGTGGCGATCGGCGGGCTCGTCGGTCACTACGAGGTCGAGATCGAAGCGGAGGCCGAACTCTCATCATGAGCAGGAAATTCGTCTCCAGCGGCTCGCCGTGGGAAGCGCTCGCCGGGTATTCGCGTGCCGTGGTCGACGGCCGCTGGGTCTTCGTCTCCGGCACGGTAGGATACGACTTGCGTACGAGCACGTGGCCCCCGACCGCCGCGGCACAGGCCGAGGCATCGCTCGATACGATCGAGCGTGCGCTGCGCGAGGCGGGCTCGGGGCTTCTCGACGTCGTACGGGTACGGGTCTACGTCCCGGATCGCGGCGACGTCGAGGCGGTGTCCGGAGTGATCAAGAAGCGGCTTGGCCCCGCGCGCGCCACCAATACGACGGTCTGCTCGCCGCTGGCCGTCGACAACGCCAGAGTCGAGATCGAGGTGACGGCGCTCAAGCCTCCGGGGCGGCGGCCCGTCCGGCGCCGTAGTCGCGCGCGGCGGCGCCCGCGCTGATCAGCCCCGAGGTCAGGTCCGCGTCGATGCGGCTCTTCGCGCGCCGTGCGGGATCGCCCACGCCGCCGCCGCCCGGCAGCTCGAGCACGATGCGGTCGCCGGGTGGAACCGTGTGCACCGCCTTGGTCGCGAGTATCGTGCCCGAGGCGAGCCGCGCGGCTCCGTGACGGCCCGGGCGCCCACCGGAGCGCCCGCCGGCCGGGTTGCGCAGCCGGTCGAACGTCCCCGCGGCCACCGTGAACGGCGTCGGGTCGCTGTTGCCGATCTCGATGCGCTGGCCGAGCCCGCCGCGGAACTCGCCCGCGCCGCCGGAATCGGGCAGGTACTCCTTGACCCAGAATACGAGCGGCGACTCGTTCTCGGTGATCTCCACGGGCACGACGCCGACACCGCTTGGAAACGCCGTCGTGTTGAGCCCGTCCTTGCCCGGCCGTGCCCCCGTGCCGCCGAGCCCGACGTTCAGCACGTTGAACGACTTGCCGTGGGCGCGCGTTCCAGCCATCGGCAGCACCCAGATCGATCCCGCGCTCTCGGCCGGCACGCGACCGTCGAGCGCCTGGGCGAGCGCGCCGAACATCACGTCGGGTAGCATCTGACCGATCACGTGCCGCGCGGTGACGGGCGCGGGCCGGAGCGGTGCCACACACGTGCCGTCCTCGACCAGCACGTGGAAGGGCTCGAGCGATCCCGCATTGTTCGGGATCGCCGGCGCGATGATGCACTTGAGGCCGAAGACCGAGTAGGCCTCGGTGTAGCACCGCGGCGAGTTGATCCCGCGGCCGGAGGCCGGCGAGCTTCCCGCGTAGTCGACGGTGATCTCGCCGTCGCCGATCTCGAGGCTCGCGTGCAGCTCGATCGGCGCTTCGTACCCGTCGAGCATCATCGACGTCTTGAACCGGCCGCGCGGCAACTTCCGGATCGCCTCGCGGGTCGCCTCACGCGACGTGTCGAGGATGTGGTGCGCCAGCTCATCGATCGAGTCGAGATCGAACTCGCGCATCATCTCGGCCAGGCGCGCCGCGCCCACGTCGTTGCAGGCGATTAGCGACGAGAGATCGCCGCGCGCCTCGATCGGGTTGCGCGAGTTCGCCATGATGATCGCGAAGATCTTCTCGTCGATCTCTCCCTCTTCGCGAAGGCGCAGATGCGGTACGCACGTCCCTTCCTCGTAGACCGAGCGCGCCTCGGCGGAGAAGCCCACGCCGCCGACATCGGGCGTATGGCACGTCGACGCGAAGAGCCCGACCGGCCGCCCGCCGCGAAACACCGGAGTCACCATGACGTAGTCGAACAGGTGTCCGGTACCGAGCCACGGGTCGTTGGTGACGAAGACGTCGCCCGGGCGCATGGTCTCGATCGGATAGCGATCGAGGAAGTGGCGCACCGCGGCGGCCATCGTGTTGACGTGGCCGGGCGTGCCCGTGACCGCCTGCGCGAGCATGTGCCCACCGGTGTCGTACACGCCTGCCGAGAGGTCGCCGGCCTCGCGGGTGATCGCGCCGAACGCCGTGCGCAGAAGGGCCTGCGCCTGCTCCTCGACCACCGCGATCAGCCGGTTCCACATCACCTGCATGTGTATGCGCTTGAGCGCTTCATCCATCGCGGCGTTCTCCCATCACCCGGAAGTATACGATTTCGCGGAGCCTGGCCGCTGGGCTTTGGACCGGATTTGTCGGGAGCCAGTCTATTTAGCCGGTGCCAGCCGCGTGCTCCGAGGCCCGCCGCGAGGGCATGGGCGAATTCATGAAATCTTCAGGCTGCGTTGTGTATGTTCGCGGCGATGTCCGGATCGCCGCTCGTCAATCGAGAACCATGAGGGAGCCGATGATGCCCTCGCACTCGATACCAGCGCTGTCCCGCCGGAATCTGCTGAAATTGGGAACCGCTGCCGCCGTGGCCGGCACGATCGCCTTCCAGAAGCGCGAGAGTCAGGCAGATGGCGACCCGCCGCCGGAAAAAGCGAGGCAACCCGACCGCGGCGGCACCTTTCGCATACGCGTCGCGCAGGCGCCGGCTCACTTCGACCCCCACCAGACGGCCGCCCACTCGACCATTGTGCCGCTGTCGTTCGCCTACAGCCGCCTCGTCATGATCAAGCCCGGCTTGACGATCGTCCCGGGCACGCAGCCCCTCGACAGCGACCTCGCGGAATCGTGGGATCGCGTGGGAGATACGGTCTACGTCTTCAGGCTTCGAAGGGGCGTGCGTTGGCAACCGAAGCCGCCGGTCAATGGTCGCGAGCTGACCGCCGAGGACGTGAAATACACGTTCGACCGTTTCCTCGGGAAGGGCAACCCCAACCGGACCGTCTTGGAGATGGTCGATCGAGTCGAGGCTCCGGACAAGTACACGGTGAAGTTCACGCTCAAGGAGCCGAATGCCTGGTTCTACGATCGTCTGGCCGCCACGTCGACCTGGATCATCGCCAGGGAATGCGTCGAAAAGTACGGTGATCTCAAGAAGTGGGAATCGGTCGTCGGTACCGGCCCGTGGATGCTGGATCGATACGAGCCGGGCTCCAAGCTCACCTTCGTCCGCAACCCGAACTGCTTCTATCCCAATCTGCCGTACGTGGACTCGGTAGAGCTCGCGATCATCCCCGATCCGAACGCGGCCCTGGCGGCATTCCTGGCGGGAAAGCTCGACTTCGGTCCGGAGTATGGCATGACGCTGCGACGAGGCGACATCGCCGTCGCCAAGAAGCGCCTCGGTCATTGGTGGCTGCCGCTGCAAACCCGCGAGCTCCTCATCCCCTCGGGCCGGATCACTTCCATGAAGCTCGACCAGGATCCGCTCAAGGACGTGCGGGTCCGTCGGGCCATCGCCATGGCTGACAATTGGCGCGAGGCCCTCGAGCGCAATCCCTTGGCGCAGGGGAAAGGCATCCCCGGTTCGATCATCCCGGCCGCGCTCAAGGACTGGTCGCTGGGGATCAAGGAGCTCCCCCCTGACGGCCAGAAGCTCTATGAGCCCCTCGATCCGGCGGCTGTTCGGCAGCTGCTCACCGCGGCCGGCTATCCCGGCGGAGTCAAGATCCCGGTCGAGACGACGGCAGGGTACGGGCCGGAATGGATGGAGGCGGTCCAAGGCACCGTGAAGAGCTGGAAGGCCGCTGGTATCGAGACGGAGCTCAAAACGCAGGACTACGAGGCCTTCGTTTCCAGCTCCGTCTACGGGAAGTTCGACAAGATGATGCTGGCCCTGCGCGATGGCGCGACTGATCCCGATTCGTACCTTTCGGCCTTGATGCCGGGCGAGGCTCCCAACTCAGCAGGCGTGAACGACCCGAAGCTCACCGAGATGATCAAGCACCAGCGCCGCACGTTCAAGGACAGCGCGCGCCGGGACATCGTCTACGACATCCAGCGTTATTGCTCCCAGCAGGTCTATTACGTCTCCGGCCCCTCACCGAGCGTGGTGGCCGCGTGGCTGCCGAACGTCAGGGATTTCGGCCCGAACATCGGGCCGGACTACGGCGGGCGGCTCATGTCCGCGTGGATCGACAGGCAAGTTCAATAGCGCGCCCGCTGGTTCTCGCCCTCGTCTTGGTCCTCCTCGCCGGGCTGGTCGCCTGGGCCCACGACGAGAGATTTTCCACCTCACGAGTGGAGATCAAGCCGCACGAGGTGCTGTGGACCGTCGACGTTGGGGTGGCGGGTCTCGAGAAGGTCATACGGCTCCCGGCCGGCGAGCTCAATCTCACCGAAGCCCAGCTTCAGGCATCGAAAGCGGACATCGACGCCTATCTGCTCGAATGTCTCAAGGTCAGCATCAACGACACCGAGGCGGAGGCCGAAGCCGGCGCGCTCGAGCCGGTTTACGCCGAGACCGTCGCCACCGGTCAGAAGTACATCTCGTACGCGCGCCAGCACTTCCGGTTCCCCTCGACTGCCGAGGTGACGCGAGTGCAGCTCTCGTCCGCGCTCTTCTTCACCGTCATCAGGAACCACCAGGCGGCGGTCGTCGTCTCGTGGGGGGGCGTCCAGAAAATCTTCACCAAGTACGGGCCCTTCCAGCTCGACCTGACGGCCGCGCGGCTCAACCCGACCGTCCTCGGTACGGCCTCGGAGTTCATCCTCTGGGGAATGCACCACATCTTCGTCGGGTACGATCACATCGCGTTCCTCATGGCCTTGCTCCTCGCGGCGCAGCGGCTGGGCGACATGCTGCGCGTGGTGACGTCGTTCACGGTGGCCCACAGCATCACACTGCTGCTGGCGGCGCTCGATGTGATCCGACTACCCGGCGCGGTGACCGAATCGTTGATCGCCGCGTCGATCGTCTACGTGTCGGTCGAGAACTTCTTCATCACGACAGGACGCTACCGCTGGGTGCTCACGTTCGCATTCGGCCTCGTCCACGGGCTGGGCTTCTCGAGCGTGCTGCGCGATCGATTGCAAGATTTGCAATCGATCGCGGTACCCGTGGTGTCGTTCAACCTCGGCGTCGAGCTCGGCCAGATCACGATCTTGCTGATCGCGCTGCCCGTGCTCATGCTGCTCCGCCGGGCGCCCGACGAGAAGGCTCGGGAGCATCGTCAGTGGTGGCTGGTCCGGGTCGGCTCGGTGCCGATCTTCCTCCTGGGCTCGTTCTGGCTCGTCGACCGCGTCTTCCAGTTCGGCCTCATGCCCTTCTGAGACGTCACCTGGCCGGGGCAGCCTGGGCCGGTGCGGCTCTGATCACTTTGGCGCGCGCCTCCATTTCTTGTGCGGCGGTGGCCCGATTCGTTCTTCGAAGAAAGCGTGCGAAGTCCTCCAGGATGCCGGCCACGTCAGGATGCTCCGGTCCCAGAGCCTTCTCCGCGATCGCCAGTGCGCGTCGGTATCGCGGCTCAGCCTGCAGATACTTCCCTTCTGTTTCGTAGAGACTCGCAAGGCTGTGGTCAACCGTCGCCACGTCAGCGTGCTCGGGGCCGAGCGTCTTCTCGAGGATGCCTAGCGCTCGCCGATACCGCGATTCCGCTTCAGGGTAACGACCCTGGGCCCGATAGAGCTCGGCGAGGCCAACGAGGGTGCTGGCGACCGCCGGATGCTGCGGTCCCAGACTCTTGTCTCTGATCGCCAAGGCGCGCTGATGCTCCGCCTCGGCGGCCGCGTACCGACCCCGAGCACGGTCGAGCTCCGCTAGATTGTTGAGGCTCGTGGCCACATCCGGATGGTCCGGCCCCAATATCTTCTCCTGAATGGCCAGCGCACGCCGCTGAAGGGGCTCGGCCTCGGCATATCTGTCCTGGGCCACATAGAGGAGTGCTAGGTTGTTCAAATTCGCGGCGATGCTCGGGTGATCGGATCCCAGCGTCTTCTCTCCCATCGCCAGCGCGCGCTGATACAGCGGCTCGGCGTCCGCGTATTTGCCCTGGGCATGATAGAGCCCCGCCAAGTTATTGAGACTCGCCGCCACGTCCGGCGACTCGGGCCCGAGCGTTTTTTCGCTGATCGCGAGCGCGCGCCGATACAACGGCTCGGCCTCAGCGTACCGGCCCTCCGCGCGGTACAACCCGGCCAGGCTGTCGAGGCTCGCGGCAACGATCGGATCCTCCGGCCCCAGCGCCCTCTCTTCGATCGCGAGCGCACGCCGGTATAGCGGCTCTGCTTCCCGATATCGGCCTTGTACGCGGTAGAGCCCGGCCAGGGCGTTGAGGCTCGTGACGACACCCACGTTGTCCCGGCCGAGAGCCTTCTCGCGGATCGCGAGCGCCCGCTGGACCAGCGGAACAGCCTCGGCGACCTTTCCGCGGCTCCGCAACGTCGCGGCCTCCCGGATCAGACGCTCGGCCTCGGCGAGCGGATCGGCGCCGGGGGATGGCTGCGCCCCGGCGATGCACGGTGACGTGAGCATGAGTCCCGTGGCCAGCAACAACCATGCGACATGCATGGAGCGTTTCAGGATGGAAGACCTGACCTAGTCGTGCGCGTGCAGCGGCAGCCCATCATGCACGTGGGCCTCGATGCGATGATGCCGCTCGCCGCTCTGCTCAGCGGGATCGACGTGAACGGTCATGCTGCCCAGATGCGGCAGATGGTGCAGCAGTCGGTGACGTACGGACTTCGCGACCTCGTGTCCCTCGCGGACGAGGAGTGTGCCGGGGACGGTGATACTCAGGTCCGCGTGCAGCCGATGACCGATCCACCGCGCGCGCACGTCCGTGACCTCCGTGACCTCCGGGACGTGTCGAGCCGCGTGCACGATCTCGTGTAGCGCGTGAGTTTCGACGCCATCGAGGATCCGCAGCAGGATCGATCCAGCAGAATGCCACACGAGCACGAAGATCGCGACCGAGATCAGCAGGCCGACGACGGGATCGGCCAGCGGATAGCCGAACCACACCGCGATCGCCCCGACCAGCACCGCCAGGCTCGTCCAGCCGTCGATGCGCGCGTGGTAACCGTCGGCGACCAGCGCGGCGCTGCCGATCTGACGACCGACACGGATGCGGAAGACGGCCACCGCCTCGTTGCCGATGAAGCCGATCACCGAGGCCGCCATGACCGCCCACAGCAGCGCCACCGGCTCGGGGTGAAGGAGGCGATGGACGGCCGCGTAGGTGGCGGTGATGGCACTGGCGAGAATCGTGGCGATGATCGCCAGCCCCGCCAGATCCTCGACGCGGCCCAGACCGTACGTGAACCGCGGGGTCACGCCGCGTCGGGCGAGCCAGAACGCCACGCCCAGCGGGATCGCGGTGGCCGCGTCACCGAAGTTGTGAATGGTATCGGCCAGCAAAGCGACGCTGCCAGACAGGAGCACGACTGCGGTCTGGATCGCGGCGGTGCTCATGAGCCCGATGAACGACCACTTCAGTGCCCAGAGCCCGCGGTCACTGGAGGCAATCGAGGGATCGACGACACCGTGGGTATGCGCGTGACCGTGGCTCGCGCCATGGTCGTGCTCGCGACCTTCCGCGCCTGCATGATGATCGTGGTCGTGATCTGCCATTGGCGCCCCGGACCCCCTCTTCAGGCCGCCGCCGCTGCGACGAGTCGCCACCGCTGCAACAACGCCTTGGCGCCGCCCGGAACGAGGAACAGCCCCGCCGTGGCCAGCACGATAGGCCCGGTTGGCAAGGAGAAGACGAACGACAGGTAGAAGCCGACGAGAGCAGCCGCCACGCCGAACGCGACCGACAGAACGAACGCAGTCCTGAGCCGCTGGGTGAGTGTCAACGCCGCCGAGGCCGGCATCACCATGAGCGCAAACACGGGAAGCGCTCCGATGGACATGATGGACACGGCGATCGTGAACGCGATGGTCAACAATAGTATGCGGTTGAAGAGCCGCGTCTTCATGCCGCAGGCCGTCGCCGTCTCCGGGTCCAGCGACGTGAAGATGAACTCCTTGTACAGGAGCGCGTGAACGAGCAGCACGACGACGGCCGTCACCGCCTGCACCCGCAGCTGCTCGGCGGAGACGAACACCGAGTTGCCGAACAGGATGTCCTCGATCGCATGCGCCTCGGCGCTCAACAGGTCGAGGATCACCAGCGTGAGCCCGGCCGGCAGCACGTACCCGATTCCGAGGATGCTCTCGCGCGTGATCCGCTTCTCGCTCACCTGCCGCGCCAGCAGCAGCGCGGCCAAGCATGCAAACACGACCGAGGTCAATCCGGGACCGCTCAAGAACTGCGACTTCACCTCGCTGGCGTGATGCCCGAGGAGCGCCGCCACCAGGAAGGCGCAGGCGACGCCGAGCGACGAGACCTGAGAGATCGCCGCACTGACGAACACGATCCGCTTGAGAATGACGTACACGCCGAGGAAGGCGCTCACGAGGGCGACGAACAGGCCGGCCAGAATCCCGTTCTGGAGGATCGGGAGGGCGTCGAGGAACGTCATTCCGTTCCGCTCGACGAGGAGGAGACTGGACAGCACGGGAATCGACCGCACCCAGTCCATGGCTATCTCTCTGGTCGAGGCTCGTTCGCGCCGTGTGCGAACAGGAATTTGCGTCCGTCGAAGGCGTGCACGTCGACGCTCAGCCCATACACGTCTTTGAGCGTTGCGGCGTTCAACAGCTCGTCGGTCGGGCCAGTTCGGAAGACGCCTTCGTGGCCGTGGATGAGCATCAGTTCGCGGGCGTAGTTGGCGACTAGGTTCAACGAGTGGCTGATCATCAGGATGGTCAGGCCGGATCCGCGGTGCAGATCGGAGATCAACTCCATGATGCCAGCTTCACCCGCGATATCCATCCCATCGGTGGGCTCGTCGAGCACGAGGACGTCCGGCTCCGGAACAAGCCCCCGCGCAATCAACGTCCGCTGCTTCTGTCCGCCCGACAAGGAGCGGAAGGGCCTGTCGGCGAGGTGGGCGATCCCCACCCTCTCCATGTAGTGGCGCGCGAGCTCGCGATCGGCCCGGGTCACGCGCCGGCAGGGCCCGATGCGAGGATAGCGTCCCATGACCACGACGTCGAGCGCGGCGAGCGGAAAGATATCGTCGATGACGCCTCGCTGGGGGACATAGCCGAAGCTCAACCGGGCTTGATGCTCGATGCGGCCCTCGAGCGCTGGGATGATCCCGAGGAGCGTCTTGACCAGCGTGGTCTTGCCGGCGCCGTTGGGACCGACGATGCCCCACCAGTCCCGCTGGTCGATCGAGAGGTTGATGCCGGACAGAAGGATGGATCGACCATAGCCGATCGCCAGCCCGTGCACGCCCAGTAGCTTCGACATCACGGGAGCTCCTTGATAGCGTTCAGGGCCTGGGTCAACGATCCGTAGATCCGATCGAACAGGGCGAAGTAGTCATCGATACCGTCGGCTTGGCTCACCGACGACGGCAAGAGCAGCACCGAGGCCCCGGCTGCGCCGGCGACGTCCTTGATCAACGCCTGGTCTTGATATCGCTCGGCAAGGACCAGCTTCGCTCGACTCTGTGCCATTCTCGCGACGAGCGCGGCCTTCTCGTCCCGGTCGGGAGGGTTGTCTTGATTGGTGGAGCTCAACATGAGCGGCTCGTTCGGCTCGATGTAGCCGACGATCTTCAGGCCGTGCCGGTGCGCGAGATACGTCCAGCTGCGATGATAGCTGACGACCGCCATCCCTTCGAACGGCTTCATCACCGCGTCCCAGCCCGCGAGCTTGTCTTTCAGCTTCGCCGCGAAGGCCTCATAGTTCTCCTTGAAGAGCGTCGCGTTCGACGGATCCAGGATCACGAGCTTGTCGAGGATGGCCTTCGCGATCGAATTTCCGTTCTCGGGGTCGAGCCAGTAGTGGTGATTCGGGCCGGCCGAGAGGTCCGGGGGCTTGGAGACGACCAGCGACTGCAGCGCCACGAGCCCCTTCAGGATCAGCGGCGCCTTGACGTCAGCCGCGTCGTACGGGATCAGCGCGGCGCCGGTCGACGCATCGAGATACCCGGGCTTGCCCTCCCGAATCCGGGCGTTCGTGCAGTCCGCGAGGGCCGTCGGAAGCCACGCCGACTCGAGACCCAGACCGTTCACGATGAGGAGGTCCGCCCGGTTGAGGGCGACCGAGAAGCTTCGCTTCGGGAGGATCGTGTGGGGGTCCTGAGTGCCCCGGGCGAGATATGCGACCGAGATCCGGTCTCCGCCGACGGCTCGCGCGATCGCCGCCTCGTGCTCTGTCGTGGCCACGACGCGCACCGTGGCCTCGGCCGTCGCGTGGACGAGCGCCGCAAGCGCGGCCGTCACCAGCGCGAGCTTCACGGTCGACCAGTCGATCATGACTGCCGCGCCGACTGCAGAGCCGGAACGATCTCGCGATAGAGCCGGTCGAAGAACTCGAAGGCCGTCCGGATTCCCAGATCGTCCGCGATGGAGCTCGGAAGGACCAGCGCCTTGGCGCCTGTCTGCCGCGCGACCTCGTCGATGATCGGACGGTTCTGATAGGTCTCGGCCAGGATGATCTTGACGCCGCTTCGCTTCATGCGATCGACCAGGGACGCCATGTAGGCCGCGCTGGGCGGCAGCGTTTCCTTGGGCTCGATGTAATCGAAGACCTTCAGGCCGTGCCGGCGCAGCAAGTAGTTCCAGCTCCGGTGGTAGCTGACGACCTGCATACCCCGGAACGGCTCCATCTGCTTGTCCCACTCCTTGAGGTGCTCGTTGAAGTGGGCGGCGAACCGCTCGTAGTTGTCCCGGTAGTAGCCGGCGTTGGGGAGGTCGACCTCGGCGTACTTGTCGGTGATGTTCTTCGCGATGATCGTCGTGTTGCCGGGGTCCAGCCAGTAGTGGTGATTGCCGAGTCGCATCGTGCCGCCGACGCCGAGATTCAGGATGAAGAATGGAGTCCCCTCGATCTCCTCCGACGAGTACGGGATGATGTCGACGCCGATCGAGCAGTTCACGAAGCCCGAGTGCCCCTCCATGATCTTCTCGTTCCTGGCGTTGATGAGCGCAGTGTCGAGCCAGCCCAGCTCGATGAGCTGGCCGTTGGCCACCAGGAGCTCGGCCTTGTTGAATAGCACCGAGTAGCTCGGCTTGACGGCGATCGTGTGCGGATTCTGGGATCCCTTCACGATCGAGCTCACCTTGACACGGTCCGCGCCAACCACTTTCGCGATCGCGCCGTAGTGCTCCAGGGTGGCCACGACGTTCAGCGGGCCCTGACCGCGCTTCGTTTCGGGTTTGGGGATATCGACATCGTGCGCCGCGGCAGCGCTCGCGAGGAGGCCCGCGGCGGTGAGCATGATCGCGGCCCGAGACGGCAAGCGACGTGATTGCATCAGACTCCTCCAGCTATAGTTCACGCGCGCCTAAAACGGATCAAGGAACTTCCCGACACCCGGGGTGACGGTTCCCAGTCCAACGTTGAACTGGATGAAGATGGCGGAATACGGTAGATCCCGCCCGGATTTCCCGACGTAGTCATACTGGATCCCGATCTTGGCGACCGGGGTGAGCAGGTACCGGATGCCGCCCGAGACGCGAAGTCCTTCGTCCTCGTTGCCCTTGGGGATTCCGACATAGTCGAAACGGCCGGTCACTTGCCAGTGTCTCGAGAAGCGATAGCCCACCTCCGTGAAGAACCCGCCGACCACGTCGTCGCCGAGCTGCAGCCCCTTGTTGGCGCCCGCGGTGATGATGGGGTTCTGTCTGACCGCCCAGATCCCTTCCGTCAGCCACCGGATGTAAGGATAGGCTTGAGCGCCCGACTTCCAGCGGTACAGGACATCCCCGCCGATCAGATAGGTCATATCCGAGCTATTGGGCTTGTTCTTGCCGATCGCCCCCGAGGTCCCCAGCGCAAGGTCCGAATTGTCCGTGAGGTCGAAGAACGTCTCGACCCTCGGGAACACCACCACGTCAGCGGCCGATTCGAGCGCGAAGGTGGGGGGCGTGTTGTCGGTGGGCGCTGGGTATCCGCTCAGCGCACCTTTGCTCTGCACCGAGAGGGCGAACTGGATGAACGGGGAGATGGGCGGCTGGTACGTCACCTCGGCGCCCAGCAGATGCACGCCGTCGGGCCCGAGGAACTTCACGTGGACCAGCGGCGCATTGTCGAGAAACCATTCGTGGTCGTGGATCTGATTGAACTGTCCGAACTTCGCCCTGAACTGACCGACCGTCGCTTGAAAATCGGAGAGGATATCGGCAAATGCCCCGAGCTTGTGAAAGAAGAGGAACGCTTCCTCGATGCTCGCCGTGTCCTGGCCGAAGCTCAGGAACATGGCGAATTTTAGCGGGAATTCCGGGGTCTCGCCGGTCAGCGAGAGATCGAAACTCGTCAGGTTGAATCCCTTCTGCTGGCGATCGCCGATTTTGTCGAAGTTGACGCGCTTGGGGTCCGAGAACGCCACATAGTCGACGTTGGCCTGCAGCGAGACGTCGATCAGGCCGAATCGACTGAGGGTGAGCCCTTTCGTATGGGCAGCCGCGTCGGGCACTCCACCGCAGACCGCGAGCAGGCCGATGGCCCCGAGCAGGAAACAGCGCCGTCTGATGGACCAGGCCCCTGCCTCGACGATGCGCACGATGGGACCGTAGCGAAACGCGCATGAAGAATCCCTGAAGACGCGACGCGGGACATGACCCTTATTGGCGGCATGGGCGAGCGACGGCCGCTATGCGATCGGCGACGAAGCGCTGCTGCCAGGGTGCAGCAAGTTGGCCGTTTACGCCGCGACAGAACTAGCTATGGCGCATCTGATCGAAGAGATGCGCTCCTACCAAGACGGGCGGGTTCGAATCTCGTACTCGTGCGGCAAGAGGGAATCGTTCGGCAGGGTTCGAATCCTATGCCACGTGTATGAACGACGCTTCATGCGATTTGACTCACGGCGTCACTGCATGCGGCCGACTATGCCGCGTGCTGTGAGGGCAGCGGGATCGCCGTCCTGTCTGATGCTCGACGCGCCCACAACCGAATGGGATCTGCATCCCGGATCACCGGTCAATGGAGGACTTAATCATGCGCGAGACGCGTACGCCGTTCACGTTCCTGCTCGTGGTCGCCCTGCTCGTCGCCGTCGCTGTCCCCGCCTGGGCTGACACCCAGCAGTACGTGGTGGTGTACGGCGAGTTCAAGCCCGCCAACACCAAGGCGGGAAGTCGTGTCCTCGCTGATCTGGCCACACATGCCCTGGCCAGCGGCGCCGTGCGCTTCGATGTACTGCAGCAGGTCGACCGCCCCAACTTCTTCGCCCTGTTCGAGATCTGGAGCAGCCAGTCGGCCTACGTCGCGTTCCTCAGTTCGTCGGACACTCAGGCCATCTTCGCTCAGCTCGCTGCTCTGCAGCAGGCGCCCCTCGACGAGCGGGACGGCAATTTCATTGCGGGCAACGTTGCGCCCCGCGACAGCCACGCCGCCGCCCGTCAGATCTTCGTGATCACCCACGTGGACATCATTCC
>Ga0126372_10000269_pt1 | contig 16982 bp, 13 predicted proteins | sample PanSoiMetaPlot_6_FD_92762 | JGI IMG/M metagenome (GOLD analysis project Ga0126372, IMG submission 92762) | Tropical forest soil microbial communities from Panama - MetaG Plot_6 | ecosystem: Environmental > Terrestrial > Soil > Tropical forest > Bulk soil | place: Panama | collected 2016-02-17
CGGGTGTAAATCCATTGGCTTTAATCGCCGAGGGGCAACTCCCTCCTCCAAAGTGGGATCTGCCCCGTCCGGGCCTTAGCGGCCCTTCCTTTTCTTGCTCGCTACCGCAGGCTTTGCGGCTGGAGCTGCAGTCGCGGCCGGAACTAACTCATCGGCGGTTACGAAGATGGGTTCAATGTCAGTCGGAATCGAGTCCAATCGCACCAATGCTCGTCTTATAGGAGGTCGAATGACACCTAGTTCATTCAACATCTTCTTCGCCCCAACATAATTGCCCTTAGCTTCCAACAGAAGAAGATCATGATCCAGCTCGCGAACCGCATCTCGGATCTTGCCCATGTCCACGCTGTAGGTGCCATCAGCGTGAGCGACAAAGGCGCCCCTGTCGGTCAGGTAATTGAATTGCATCGCCATCCCCTTGCCGTGGGCGTCCTTCAAACCGAAGCGCAGGCTCCGGAACGCCGAGGCAAGATACGTGATGTACAACTGTCGTTGCGCGGCATCGTCAGAGGGCAGCACCTTTGCCAGGTCCGTCTCCTTGCTGTGATCCATCATGTATTGCAGGGCAAACAATCCGGTGACGTCCGCTTTAGCCTCTTCCACCGCACCATAGAGCTCTTTTAGTTCTGCGCGTGCCGTAGTAGCGCGGCCATCGAGGGTGATCTGTTGCGGCCCTAAACCATGCATCAGTTCGTGGGCGACGATATGAGTGAAGAATGAATCGAAGTTCACATCAATGGCATTGGATCGGATCAGCATTTTCCTGGCAATGGGGACCAGAACGCTGTGGAATTTCGCCTCCTGCACGTTCTTCATCATGACCCGTTTGCTACCTTTTTGCTGCACAACGCGCTCATCGTTGGGAAGGTTATACGCGGCAGTTTGAATCCCATGAGCGCCGTCGCCGGCGCTGATAATCTGGTCAACTACTCGGATTGGAGCAGCGCCGCCAAGCTTCCTGTTACGGTACTCGGGATCGATGGGAAGGTTGTCTTCGATCTCCTGAAGATGCTTGGTGTAGGCAGAGAGCTTGGCGCTCTCTTGTTCATCGCGCAGGTTCACATACACGTCAAAGGCCGCCTTGTAGCCGAATAGCTCGTCATTGTAGGTTTCGTAGGGACCGATGGTTACATCGAGTGGCGCGTCGAGATCCATCCACGCCATATCGCTTTCGTAATAATCGTTCGAGAGGAACGCGTCGGCGCGGGTAGTGAGGAATTTCTTGAGCGAGGAGTTCTGGGTGAGCGCTGCGGCCTCGCGAAGCAGGCCTGCTGCACGCGTCAAATCGTCCTTATATTCTTCACTGTAGGGAACTGCCACCAGGCTGTGGCGCACCCCTTTCTTGCCGTCTTCGGTTGGACTCCAGCGGATGACGGAAAAAAAACTTTTTGCCTTCTGCTGCCCTTCCTCCGGGAGCGAGGAAAACCAGGTCTCCAGCTGTGCCTTGGTGACATTTTCGGGATAGAAATTGGCGCCTGGCGGCTTACTTGTTGGCACGCTCGGCAGAAATGCTTTGTAATCGTCGATCTCTGACCACGGACCCTTATTGATCCAGAAATAGTGAAGGCGGGCGCGGCCCAACGGGCTGGTGTCCCTCTGCAGCCGCTGGTACAAAGCTATATTCCCGGTCCACATCTGCTGTAGAAACACCTCATCGAAGATTCGGGCAGCCTCGACAAGCTTGGCCAAGGCCTGACGGTCGCCCCCCGTTAGTTCAGAGATGTCTACGCGCAGGGGGGTGGGAGCAAATCGACTGGCCATATCCTCGAGCTGAGCTTCTCCAGTAAAACTACGGACCTGCCCGGCCATGTCACCGATGCAACCTGTTGCAATTACTAGTAGGACTAGAACAACCCTCATGGGGTACTTCCTCGCGACCCTAAAAAAACTGATTATCATAGCAGCCCACCTATGGCTCAAGGCGGGTTGCGGGATGTACAATTTACAGAATCAGCACAAGAATTCTCAATCTGGTAGTTGCCTCTATGTTGTCGGTTTCCATGAAAAAACGGGTTTTGTGGTTGCTCTGCTTCAGTGTTGCCGTCCTCCCCGCGACTGCCTCCAACCCGGATTCGGTCGTCGAAGAAATTATTGCCAGGGTTAACAACCAGATTGTTACCCGCTCCGAGTACCTTCGCGAAAAAGACCAGCTCAAACAAGAGATTCAGCAACAGGATCCCGCCAATGCCGATAAGATCTATCTCGAGCGCGAACGCGATATCCTCCGCGGCCTGATCGACCAGCAGCTCTTGCTGGAGAAGGCCAAGGATCTCTCGATTTCGGCCGATACCGAGTTAGTAAAGCGCCTCGATGAGATCCGCAAGCAGATGAACCTCACCTCGATGGACGATCTGGAGAAAGCGGCGCAGGCGCAGGGTGTCTCTTTCGAAGATTTCAAGCAGAACCTTCGCAACCAGATCATTACGCAAAAAGTGATCAGCGACCAAGTCGGGTCGAAGATTCAAGTCTCCAAGGACGAGGAGCAGGAGTACTACAACAATCACAAGGGGGAAATGACAGAGCAGGAGCAGATCCGACTGAGCGAGATTCTGGTTTCCACGCAGAAACCTGCGGCTGCCAATGAAAAGAGCGGTGGCGGCGACAAACCAGTCGCGACAGAGGAAGATGCGCAACAACTCGCTGCCGCCGAAGCCAAAGCCAAGAATCTGCTTGAGCAGATTCACAAGGGCGCAAAGTTCGAGGACGTCGCCAAAAAGAGCTCCGATGGGCCGACAGCATCCCACGGCGGCGACTTGGGTTATTTCAAACGCGGAGCCTTGGCCAAAGAACTCGAAGACAAGACATTTGCCATAAAACCGGGTGAGGTGTCGGACGTAATTCGCACCCGCCAGGGATACGTGTTGCTGAAGGTTACCGAGCATACCGAAGCTGGCATCCCACCTTTGAAGGATATCGAGCCAAAGGTGCAGGAAGCCATCTATATGGAGAAGCTCAATCCCGCACTGCGCGAGTATCTGACCAAGCTTCGCGAAGAGGCGTTCATCGTCGTTAAGCCCGGATATGTGGACACCGGGGCAAGCGCCAACCAGACCAACCCCATCGAAACCTCGGTAAAAGAGGCTTCCGCAAGAAATCTGAAGGGCAAAAAGAAGAAGAAGTTAGGCGTTTTTTAGGTTAAGCTGAGCCTTCCAGAGCTGCGAGACGTACCAGAAAACATCTCTACAGCCAGGATTCTTCTGCCTATGAAGGATTTTTATGTCTCCGATGCATCGCGCCATGAGAACAAGGTCATCATCTCCAGTTTTGTCGTTGCCATAAAGCAGGTAAAACCCAAGAAAAGTGGCGAGCCCTATCTGGCCTTGACCCTGGCTGACCGCAGTGGCCATATCGAAGCCAAGATGTGGGACAACGTTGCTGATTGCATCGATGCCTTCGAGCAGGACCAGTTCGTCAAAGTCAAAGGACTAATCAATAAATTTAGCCGGCGTTTCCAGCTCACCATATATAAGCTTCGCCGGCTGGAGGAATCAGAAGTCGATTTTACGGACTACCTGCCAAAAACAACGAAAGATGTCGATGAGTTATGGAGTACGCTCTCGGAATTCGTCCGGGGTTTCGTGGACCCGCACTTACAGGCATTAGTCCGCGCGTTTATGGGTGATCCCGAAATTGCGGCTGCCTACCGTTGTGCGCCAGCTGCCAAGACCCTGCATCATGCTTATATTGGTGGACTGCTCGATCACGTGGTATCGCTATTTCGCTCCTGCGATTTAATCTGCCGCAACTACCCGCAAATCAATCGAGATCTGCTTTTGACGGGCGCGTTCCTTCACGATATTGGAAAAATCCACGAGCTTACTTATAACCGCGCGTTCTCCTACACCACGCGTGGCCAGTTGCTGGGGCACATGGTTATTGAGCTGGAAATGTTGCAGGCCAAGTTGCAACTTCTACCGGACTTTCCGCAAGAATTAAAGACTCTGGTGGAACACCTCATCATCAGCCATCACGGCGAGTACGAATTTGGATCTCCCAAGCTCCCTATGTTCCCCGAGGCGCTTATGCTGCATTACCTCGATGACCTGGACTCGAAAATGGAGAGCATGCGCGCCCATTTCGAACGGGAAGCAGCGCAGGAGATTCCCTGGACCAGCTATAACGCCTCGCTGGGCCGTCCGCTATTGAACAGTGCCAAGTTCCTCTCGCATGCCGGCGAGCGATTAGTCCAGCCCTTAACTGCCGCGGCGGCGGCTGACGGTCCCCAGCCAACTCCGCCCGCGCGCGAGAGCGAACCCGAGGACCACCGATCGGGATTGCTGACGATTCTGGGCGATGGCAGTACCGGGAATGGATCCGCAGAAAAGTAAGCTTTGAACCGCAACCCATCGCGAAGGTACTCCATGTGCATTCGAGGGGTGCTGACCTTTCGATAGTCTCTCCGACCGGACTCATTGCGGTACACTGTCCAGCAAAGCTTATTCAACAACAGATGTTTTTTGGAGGCTCCCATGCACTCCCGCCTTATTACACTCGGCCTCGCCTTGTTCTTGGCGGTTGCCATGCCCGCCTGCAGCAAACAACCCGCTGATACGACCGGCAGCACGAATAATCCCAACGCCACAAATGCTCCCGACAACTCTGCCAATGGGGCAAACTCCGCGGCCCAGCCAGAGGCTGCACCCAGGGCTGAAAGGGTAAAGGCTGAACTAAAACCAGTGGTACTTCCCGCCGGCACGGTTCTGACCGTCCGCATGGGGGATGCCGTAGGCTCAAAGATCAGCCAGCCTGGTCAAAGTTTCTCCGCCACCTTAGCCCAGCCGGTTGAGGTCGAGGGCAAAACCGTAATTCCCGCCGGTGCCAGTGCTTCGGGTGTTGTGGCCGACGCGAAACCTCTCGGCCGCTTCAAGGGCGGCGCAGCACTCGAGCTTAAGCTCACCTCTATTTCTATCCACGGAACCGATCGCCCGATCGAGACTTCCGCTCTGACCCGTACCGGGAAAGGGAAAGGGAAGCGCACGGCGGTAATGGCAGGCGGCGGGGCCGGTCTGGGAGCACTTATTGGAGGCCTCGCCGGCGGGGGCAAGGGGGCAGCCATCGGCGCACTGGCCGGCGCGGGAGCCGGCACCGGCGGTGCTGCCTTTACTGGCAACAAGGACATCGTTATCCCGGCCGAATCAGCCCTCGGCTTCACCTTGTCCCAGCCGCTGGAAATCAGGTAAAGCGGGTGTCGATTGTGCTCGAATAGAAATCCCTGACGCTGGCGGGCATTGGCTTTTTTGAGTTAGACCAGATGTACACTGAAGTCGATTCGAGGTGACCACTGAGAGCTAAAAACCAAGACCTGAGTACTGCTTTATCACGTTTTCGATTTCTGACCTTTGATTGTTATGGAACCCTGGTCGACTGGGAAAGCGGCATTCTGGGTACGCTTCGCCCAATGCTTCTCAGGCACGGCAAAGAAATCGGAGACTCACAGCTGCTGGAATGGTACGGTGAATTTGAAGCGCAGGGAGAAGAGCCGCCCTTTCGCTCTTACCAAGAGGTCCTTGCTGGAGTCGTGCTCGCTTTCGGCCGTCGTCTGGGATTCACGCCGAGCCTCGAGGAACAAGCATCCTTGGCGGCTTCGCTCAAAAACTGGAAGCCTTGGTTCGATACGGTCGCGGCGCTTCACCAGCTCAGAAGGAAATTCAAACTGGCGATCTTATCGAACATCGATGACGACCTGTTTACTTCCACCTGCCCCAAGCTGCAAGTTCCGTTCGAGGATGTAATCACTGCCCAGCAGGCCCACTGTTACAAGCCGTGCTTGGATCTATTCCGCTTAGCGCTCGAACGCCTCGGTACCTCGCCCGACCAGGTCCTACACATAGCGCAAAGTGTTTATCACGACGTGGCGCCCGCAAAGTCGCTGGGCCTGGCCACGGTGTGGGTAAATCGACCTTCAGCGCGTCCGGGCGTGGGAGCAGTTAAGACAAGCGCAGCCAAGTCGGACTGGGAGATCCCGGATCTGGCAACTCTGGCCGCGGCTGTCGATTAGAGTTGTCTGGCCTTCTAGGCACTAGCGGGCACGCTCACAATCTTTTTCTGAATAGCATAGGTCACGAGCTGCGCCTTATTGTGAATGTCGAGTTTGCGCATGAGGTTGAACTTGTGCGCTTCGACGGTTTTAGCGCTGAGTCCGAGCATCTCTGCCGTTTGTTTGACCGAATTCCCTTCCGCCAGGAGCTTGATGACCTCGCGCTCGCGCGGCGTAAGGATATCGGACTGCCTTCGGGCGGGGCGGCCATTGATGCGCAAATCCTCCACAACTCGTCCCAGCAATCGAGTGCTGAAGTAGCTTCCACCGTGATAAACCTCGCGCACGGCAGCAAACAGTTCCGGCACTGGCGTGTCCTTAACCACATAACCGGCCGCACCTGCATCGAAACACTTCAGCATGTAGTCCTCATCCTCGTACATGGTCAGAAAGATGACTTTTGTCAAGGGGAATTCTTTGCGAATAATCCGCACCGCATCGAACGATGACAAGCCGGACATGCCGATGTCCATCAGCACAATGTCCGGGCGAAGCTCCCGGACTTTCTCCAATGCCTCCGCTGCGGTCCCGACGTCGGCGACCACATGGAAGTCGAACTCGCCTTCCAGCAAACGTCGTACGCCTTGGCGGAGTAGAACGTGATCATCTACCACCAGGCATCTGATTTTATTCATCGTTACACCTGTGATCCGTTGGCCAGAGGATTTCGGAAGCGGCACTGCGCAGCAAAGCTTGCTGGTGTACAAGACCTCCGAACGGCATTGTAAACATTCTCATCGCAACGCGCTACCGGCAATCGATTCAGGGTCATCCGGGAACTCTGAATTGGGGAATTGGTGGGCGGGATCAGATACAATCCATGGTTCCGATGCTGCGCTACTTCACAACTGGGGAGTCCCACGGGGAAGCGCTGGTTGCCGTCCTTTCCGGCATGCCTGCCGGCCTGAAGGTCGATCAGACATTTCTGGATCGGGAATTGTGGCGGCGGCAACAGGGGTATGGCCGCGGGGGACGCATGAAGATTGAACGAGATAGCGCGCATATTTTGTCCGGCGTGCGTCACGGCATCACCATCGGTTCACCCATCTCCGTGTTGCTCGAAAACAGAGACTGGAAGAATTGGCAGGAATCGCTCCCCGTCGGCGAGGGTAATCCGGACAAGCATAAGCCGGTAAAATCGCCGCGTCCTGGCCATGCCGATTTAGCAGGTGCTCTAAAATATAACTTCCCGGAGGCTCGCTACATTCTGGAACGTGCTTCCGCTCGTGAATCTGCTGCCCGGGTGGCCGTCGGCGCTATTGCCAAGCTGTTTCTGCGGGAATTGGGAATTCAGGTTCTAAGCCACGTGATCGCCGTGGGGGGCGCCAGCCTGGCCGATGTCGAAGTGCCTTGGCAAAAAATCGTACCCATTGCCCAGCACGACGAAATCCTGCTGAACTGCGCCGATGCCGAAACCGAACAGCGCATGAAGGAGGAGGTAGACAAAGCCTTGAGAACGGGAGATTCGGTGGGTGGCATTTTTGAAGTGGTGGCTCATGGCGTACCACCTGGGCTGGGCACATATGCGCAATGGGATGAACGTCTGGACGGACTGCTGGCCGGTGCGGTGATGTCCCTGCAGGCAGTAAAAGCAGTCGAAATCGGCGTCGGCGTCTCCGCTGCGGTTTCGCCTGGCTCAGCCGTACATGATGAAATAGTTTATGGGGCGACGAGCGGCCACACTGGCTTTTCGCGACGCAGCAATCATGCTGGCGGCATCGAAGGCGGTATTTCTAATGGCCAGGAGATTCGCCTCCGCGGTTACCTAAAGCCGATCTCCACTCTGCGCCGCCCCTTGCAATCGGTTGATTTTGCCACCCGAGAACCGGTGCAGGCCGCCTACGAACGTTCCGATGTCTGTGTGGTTCCCGCCGCCGGTGTCGCGGCCGAGGCTATGGTCGCCCTCACCCTCGCCCGCTGCGCGCTGGAGAAATTCGGCGGCGATTCCCTGGGCGAGACCTTGCGAAATTTTCAAGGCTACTGCCAGCAGATAAAAAACTACTGAATGATTTATCCCATCGTTAAATATGGCGATTCGGTGCTCGAGACACCGTCGACTGCCGTCAAGGTGTTTGACGGAGATTTGGAAAAACTCGTCGCGGACATGTTCGAATCCATGTATACCGCCCACGGCGTTGGCTTGGCCGCGCCCCAAATCGGCATCTCTAAGCGCCTGGCAGTAATTGATGTCACCTTCAAAGAAGATCCCGAAGCTAAGCTGGTGCTGGTGAATCCAGAGATCATCCACACCGAGGGGCGGCAGAGCCAGAATGAGGGCTGCCTCAGCATTCCTGAATTCCGCGAGCCGGTCACGCGCCCGCGTAAAGTCACTGTCCGCGCTCAAGACCTGCACGGCAACTGGTTCGAGAAAACCGGGGAGGACCTGCTGGCTCGTGCCTTTCTGCACGAGACTGATCATTTAGACGGCAAGCTCTACATTAGCCACTTGAGTGCCCTGAAGCGCGATCTGATGAAACGCAAGATCCGGAAGCTGATCAAAGCTGGAGAATGGTGAGATTGGGCACTCCGATGACCCGATCTCTCAATCTCGTCTTCTGCGGCACGCCGGCGTTCGGCGTTTCCACTCTCGAGAGGCTGGCAGACGCGGGATACAAGATCCGCCTAGCCGTTACCCAGCCTGACAAGCCATGCGGTCGCGGCCTCGAGCTCGCTCCATCTCCTGTTAAAACACGCGCAGCCAAATTGGGGATTCCGATCGCCCAACCCGTAACCATTAAAAACAACGAAGATTTCAAGTCCCAGCTTGCCGCCCTCAACCCCGACGCGATAATCGTGGTCGGCTATGGACGCATCATTCCGCAATGGATGATTGAACTCCCGCCGCTTGGCAACCTCAACCTGCACGCCTCGCTGCTGCCGAAGTACCGTGGCGCTGCTCCGATCCAGTGGGCCATCGCCAACGGCGAGACCACAACCGGTGTCACTGTCATGCGCATCGACGCCGGCCTCGATACCGGCGACGTCCTTCGGCAGCGCGAGATACCAGTGGGTGACGAGGATACGTCGGTTTCATTGATGCGGCGATTGGCTGACATCGGTGCCGACTTAATGGTTGAGACCCTTCAAGGGCTACAGGACGGACGGGTGTACCCGCGTCCGCAGGATGACACCCGAGCCACTCTGGCGCCGATCCTCCGAAGGGAAGATGGTCTCATCGACTTCAATCGCACTGCATCTGAAACCTACAATCGCCTGCGCGGCTTTCAGCCTTGGCCCGGTGCCTACAGCTCACTCCGCGGAAAGCATTTTCAGATCCATTGGGCGAAGCCCACCGACTTGGAAGCGAGTCTGGCGCCAGGCGAACTCCATCTCCAACAGGGCAATCTTCTTGTCGGCTGCGGCTCGGCGACCGCATTGCACTTGATCGAAGTCCAACTGGAAGGCAAAAAGCGCATGTCCGGCTCCGATTTTGCTCGCGGCTACCGACTAACGCGCGGCGAACGATTGGCCGAAATGAAGAAGAGAGCGCCAGATCCGTCGTCATCGGTGTAAATCCGGGGCCGCCGCCGATGGTGCTCAATCTTTGCCCTGAACGCCATTGAAACCGCAATCCTCAAGTCGCGCCCGCGTCTCTCCCGCCCGTATCGCCGCCTTCGACATCCTCATCCGTGTCACCCGCGAGAACGCCTATGCCTCCGAACTGCTGCACTCCGCCCGCTATTCTTCCCTATCCCCGGCTGACCGCCGTCTGGCCACCGAAATCGTCATGGGTGTCCTCCGCTGGCGATCGAGCTTGGATGATAAAATCTCCGCCTGCTCCGCCCAACCGCTCCGTAAGCTAGACCCGGAAGTCCTGGAATCCCTGCGAATCGCCGCTTACCAGCTTCTCTATCTCGACCGCATTCCGGCGAGCGCTGCGATCAACGAAAGCGTAGAGCTGGTGAAACGAGCCCGGAAAAAATCAGCCGCTCCTTTCATCAACGCCGTCTTGAGGGAAGTTTCGAAACGCGACTTCCAATCAGAAGAGTCCTTGGGCAATGAATCCGCCAGCTTAGCCCAGCAGTTCGCTCATCCAGCCTGGCTTGTTGCCCGCTGGATCGCTCAATTCGGCATCGAAACAAGCGCAAGCATTTGTTCCTATAACCAGCAGCCTCCGCCGACAGCGATTCGTCTAATAGCTTCGGCAGCCGAGCAGGAATTGCGCGACGCGGGAGTAGGCATCTCTCCCGGCGCCCTGCTCTCCTACGCCAGACTCGTGAAAGCCGGCGATATCACTGGTAGCGCCGCTTTCAAACAACACCGGGTTGCCATTCAGGATGAAGGCTCGCAATTAGTTGCGGCCCTGGTTGGCCAGGGATCGCGAATCCTTGACTGCTGCTGTGCTCCCGGTGGCAAGACCTCCATTCTGGCCGAGCGCAATCCCGGCTCACTGATCGTGGCAGTCGAGTTGCATGCACATCGCGCGCGGCTGACTCGCGAGCTGGTTTCTCAAAAGAATGTCAGGATAATCACCGCGGACGCCCGCAATCTTCCAATTGCCATGCAGTTCGACCGTGTCCTGGTTGATGTGCCTTGCTCCGGCACAGGGACCCTGGCGCGCCACCCGGAAATCAAATGGCGACTCGAAGCAGAAGACCTTGCCGACCTGCGGCGGCGCCAGCTTGCGATTCTGCGGTCTGCAATGGAACACTTGGCTCCTGGCGGCCGATTGGTGTATTCCTCATGTTCATTAGAGCGGGAAGAAAACTCGAATGTAGTCGAACAGGCCATGGTGAACAGCGGCGATTTCATTTTGATGGACATTCACCAGGAACTTCGAGATCTGCGTGTTCGTGGCGATCTCATCTTGCCTGACGTTAGTTCGCTTGCGGATGGCCCATATCTGCGGACAATTCCCGGTATTCACTCCTGCGACGGTTTCTTTGCAGCCATTCTTGTCCGGGGCTGAAAACAGAGACTGGAGCGAGTGCGCAAGGATGGAGCAGGCCTTCAGACCTCCGTGGACTCTCGTCCTTAGGGATCAGCCGGCCATCAGGATTACCTTTCTACCCTAACTAATACTTTCACATTATTGATTCTACCTACCCTCTGCCTATAATCGCGGCACTCTCGTTGGGGTGAAATTCCGGTTCTCACGAAAATCGTAGCCTTCGGTCTTGGCTTAAAGGAAATCCATGCGTCGCTGTAGTGAGCTGCTCTCCATATTATTCGTGATCTTTTGCAGTCTGACTCTTTCCGCCCAGCAAATCACCGGCAGCGTGCGCGGCACCATTTCCGATCCGACCGGCGCGGTTGTCGAGGGCGCGAATGTCACCGCACGCCAGATCGAAACTGGTTTCGCTCGCACGGTTGCTACCGACCGACTGGGAAGCTACGTCATTGCGGAGCTACCCGTCGGGCATTACCAGATACAGGTCGAAGCACAGGGGTTCCAGAAATACTTGCGCGAAGGGGTCTCCCTTGATGTCAACGACATGGCGATCGTCAACGTTCAACTGCCAGTCGGAACGAAGAACGAGCGTATCGAGGTCATGGCCGATGCGCAGCTCATTCAAAACACGGCAACCAGTCTGGGTAGCCCCGTACTTGAGCACGAGATCGTCGATCTGCCTCTAAACGGCCGAAACTTTTCACAGCTCGGACTGCTCGAGACCGGGGTCGTGCCTTTGACTCCAGGACTCGCAGAAGCGGGTGGCTCGTTGCGCGATGGGCAAGCCTATGCCGTCGACGGTCAACGCCCCGAGTCGAACAACTTCCTCATTGATGGTGCCACCAATTTCAACAGCGTGGATGCTGGCTTCGTCCTTCGCCCACCGGTAGATGCAATCTCCGAGTTCCGCATCATCAGCCACAACGGGGATGCTGAGTTTGGACACAGTTCCGGCTCGACCACCAACATCGTCACCCGTTCCGGTTCCAACTCCTTCCACGGCACCGCTTGGGAATTCCTGCGCAATGACACATTGGATGCGACGAACTATTTCGCTCAAAACGTAGAACCACTCAAACAAAATCAATTTGGCGGAAGCTTGGGCGGTCCCATACGACGCGATCAAACGTTCTTCTTCGGATATTACGAGGGCTTCCGCAACCGTCAGGGTGAAACCCGCACCGCCACGGTTCCTTCCCTGCTGGAGCGTCAGGGAGATTTCTCAAAATCGGGAATGACGCTCATGAATCTATTCGCCCAGCCGAACCCCCAGCCACTTCCCGGTGACCAGGTGCACTTCATCGATCCAATCTCCGCCAGTCTCCTCCGGTTCATTCCTTTGCCGAATCGCGGACCCAACACCTTTGTTTCGACCCAGACCTTACAAGACGATAGCGACCAATTTGGCGTTCGTTTCGACCATTACCTCTCGTCGGCGGATGTTTTGAACTTTCGCTACATGTTTAATAACAGCAGTGTGTTTGACCCGCTGTCGGTTGCCGGAGCCAATGTACCGGGGTTTCCAGTGGGAGAGGACCATCGTACTCAGAATTTCCTTGCCCAGGAGACGCACACGTTTTCTCCGCACATGATAGGCATCTTCCGATTTTCTTTCCTGCGCCATAAGTTTCTATTCGACCAGCACTTGAACCACACTCAACCGTCAAGCTTCGGGTTTCAGTATCAGCCAAGTCTCAGTGTGGCTGCCGGGCCGCCCTTCATTCAGATCAATGGCTACTCCTCGCTGGGCGATCCGATCACCGGCCCCCGCGATACTTACCAGAATTCATTCGACTATTCGGGCGCGCTGACCTGGATTCGCGGGCGGCATGAAATCAAGTTCGGCGCGGGCTACCAGCGCGATCAGATCAATGCCCTGCAAGGCATCGCTTCCAATGGCTTTTTTGTATTTGCTCCCGTTCCCATCAGCGACGCTTTCGCGAGTTTCTTAATTGGCCAGCCTGCATTCTTCCTCCAGGGCGGGGGAGATCTCGGCCGTGAACTACGCGGCAACAGCTTGAACTGGTACGCGCAGGATACGTTCAAACTCGCATCCCGTCTTACTTTCAATTACGGGCTTCGTTACGAACTTCCATTTCCGTACACGGAGAACAAGAACCGGCAAAGCCTATTTGTGCCGGGTGTCGAGTCAACGGTTCTCCCGCACGCACCTGCAGGACTTTTATATCCCGGCGACCCGGGCGTTCCGGCTGGCTTGATTGCGACGTTTAAGAAGGGCTTTGCTCCGCGGGTTGGTCTCGCCTGGGATCCTACCGGGAAAGGACAATTGCTGATAAGCGCAGCCTATGGCATTTTCTTTGAGCCTTACTATACGGGCCAGGGCGGCCCCCTTCAGGATGCCATCAGCGCGCCCCCGTACCTACAAACTCCCCAGGTCAACTTTCCCAAGTTCGCTAATCCCTTTGACGGGTCCAATCCCTTCAGTTCTGGCTTCTCAACCCCGATGACTCTGCTCGTCTTGAATCCCAAGCTCAGCTTGCCCTATGCGCAAGACTGGCACCTTACGTTGCAGAAATCATTCGGGACTAATTGGCTCGCCGAAATCGGCTATGTGGGCACAACCGGCACCAAGCTGCCACGATTCATAGAAGGCAATCCAGCAATTTACATTCCCGGACAGTCGACCGAAGACAACGTGAACCAACGCCGCCTCTACTCCGGATGTACCCTGGCGCGGCCGAACAATTGTAACTTTGCCTCTGTCGGTGAAATTGCCGGGATCGCGAACTCCTCATATAACGCACTACAATCCAGTCTGCGCAAGCGCTTCAGCCACGGCTTGTCATTCCTCGCCTCCTACACCTTGTCGAAATCCATTGACGACGTCTCCTCGTTCAACATCACCGGCTCGGCAGCCAGTCCCACGGCGGGAGAGAACGATCTTGCGCAAAACCCGTTCAACCTCGGCGCTGAACGCGGCCGTTCGATGTTCGACGCTCGCCATCGGCTAGTACTTAGTTATCAGTGGAGCCTGCCTTGGTTCCACCAAGCGCAGACATGGTACGAACACATTCTTGGCAACTGGCAACTGAACGGTATCACCACTTTTATGAGCGGCACCCCGTTCACGGTTTTCGATTCGAACGACGTATCCTTACAAGGCGGAGCGCCCGAGATCAGCGGATTTTCCGCCAACCGACCTAACCTGATTGGCGACCCCAATTCCGGCCCCCACACCGTCGCCGAATGGTTCAACAGTGCAGCATTTCAGCGACTGACGGCAAACCCCAATTCCCCGGTTCAGCAATTCGGCAACGAAGGCCGCAACGTCGTTCAGGGGCCGGGTTTTGAGCAGTGGGATTTCTCTGCATTCAAGAACATCCGCATCGCAGAAGCCAAGAACCTACAATTCCGTGCAGAAGTCTTTAACATCTTTAACCATCCCAACTTCCGCTTACCTGACAGCGACATCAGTTCGCCGACCTTCGGTCAAATTCAGGAGGCTATGCCGCCACGCTTGATCCAATGTGCGCTGAAGTTTATGTTTTGACGAGTAGGTGACCAGTGTCGACGAATCCAGTAGCAGTTCCGAAGGGCGCAACAACCACAAAGGGCAAATTCAAAGGCATTTTGCTCAGGGTATCTATCGTGATTTTCGCATTGTGGGCGATAGCTTCGGCCACGGTATACGCGGCTATGCGCCGGCCGCCGGAAGCTTTTGGGCGGTTCATGATGCACGTGCCCGGCCCGGTAGCGTTTCTGGCTCTACCGTTCGAAACCATGTGGATGCGGGCCAGGGCTGGCACTCTGCAAATTGGCGACGCCGCTCCGGACTTCTCCCTGATGAAGGTGGACAAAACCGAGCGGGTGCAACTGTCCAGCGTGCTTCGAAAGCAGCCAGTCGTCCTGGTATTCGGCAGCTATACTTGACCACCCTTCCGGCGGGAGGTTCCCGCCCTCAACAAGCTCTACGAGCAGTACGGCAGTCGGGTTGCTTTCCTCGCGGTATATATCATGGAAGCTCACCCTAGCGACGTGTGGCAGATGGAAAGCAACATCCGGGATAAGGTGGTCTTTGCCAGCCCCCGCAATGAGGAGGAGCGCGCTCTGGTTGCCGGCGCTTGCGTGCGCAAGCTGGGCGTCAAATTTCCGGCAGTTCTCGACCAATTCGACAACACTACGGAAAGGGCTTACACCGGCTGGCCTGATCGCATTTACCTGATTGACGGAAAGGGCCGCGTGGCCTACAAAAGCAAGCCTGGCCCATTTGGCTTCAAACCGCAAGAATTGAGTAAAGCATTGGCTCGGCTTCCATAACGGGACCGATTGCTCTAGGCAATCCCTACGCTGCCGAGCGGGAGATTGTTCCCAGTCTGGGAAAGGTTCAGCCGGAGCTGGCCGGTGCTTTGCGACCCTGAGCTGGGCATCTTTTTCTACGCCCAGCTGAGCAAAAGCGATCAAGGAGATACCCGTAAGCGGGAGCCACTTAGAGAAGAGATGCGAACCCGACCGACGAGAAAAATGCACGTGGTCGGAATCGAGGCGCCCCCCTCAAATAAGGCGGAATCAATGTATACCCTGGCAGCTAGGTCTGCCTGTTCGGGTTCGCATATCGGGATATCGTAACCCTGGGACCTGAGAACATGCACGTACCAGGGGGAGCTCGACGCAACTGGATCCCAGTGGTATTTCAACCTTCCGAATCAGGCTTCACTTAGGGCTTCAGTTTCTCTTCGACATAGAGCGAGAGCTCGACCATGCGCTCCGTCAATTGTTCGGCTGGCAGTCCGGCAAAGTTCCTGAGGACCAACTCTTTGACGTAGAGCCGCACGAGGTACCGTAGCTGCACGGCGCGGCTGCGCGTGGCGAAGACAAAATCGCGATGCCCGTTGTTCACGATAATCAGGTTCCGCTCAGCATCGAATCGCGAGCGCCACAGTTCCCCGGCAGCCCGTTCAAACGTGTAGCCCGGTAAGCCGCGGGTATTGACGACAGCCTGGTCCATAGCCACCTCCAGGCTGTCGGTGATTGTGATCAGTGCCTCCGCACTCGAGCGCACGTCGTGTTGCGAAACGACGACGAACAGACGCACGAGACCCGGCAAAGGCGGGGCCTGGAAGCTCACTTCTTGATCGGAGGTGGACGAGAGCGCGCCACTGCCTTCGACGATCTTCCAGGTAAAAATTAAGTGTTGCTCGACTCGCCTACGCGAGCGATCCCGGGGCAGCGCACGAAAGAGGCGGCTTTGGTTCACTGTCAAGGTGCTTGCCGAAGGCGAAATCACAACAGAGTACAGAGGCCCCGCATAGTCGAAGAATTGGCGCTGGGCTGATTCTCCTCCGTTTGGTTCCGGACCAACGGTCACGGCCTCTTGCTCACCAGAGGAGTCCAGGGGTTGCTCTGGCGGCTCGCCGGATCCAGCCGCTTGCGGCGAGCGTGACCGGATATCAAACCAGTCGTATTCCTCGCGAGGCAAGATAAGCATGGCCTCGCGAAACGCACGCTGGATGGCACGCAAGGATTCCCGGTTCGCCTGCTCTTCCTCGGCACGGCGCTGTGCCTCGATGAGGCCGTTTAGGTGGGCCGCGAGCGGTCCGAGAGCTTCCGCAAATGCCCCGTAGCGTTCATCGTGAACGATCCCGGAGCGCGTGCTGGGTGTGAGGTTAAGGTAAGGCACGTCGATCAGGCCCTGCAAGTACCGAGAGGTCCACGGCGCGAGCTCCAAACCGGGCAGCGTACCCATATCCTCGATCACACGCGTGCCACCTCGGGTAAGGGCGACCCGGCAGTTCTCAGCCGGTTCCGTGAGATATAGTTCGGCATAAGCCTCCCCGAATGACGAGCGAACCGCCGGTAGTTGATGGAGCAAGCGGCCTTCGAACTGCCGCGGCTCGACCTGGTACTGCTTGCGCGCAAGTTTGTCGACTACCGTGACACGAACCTGGGTAGTACGGATCCGGTCGCGTAGCTCCGAGGCCAGATACCACTGGATCTTCTCGCCACTCAAACTGCGGATGCCGTCGAGCAAGGGACAAATCTTGAGTTCGGTGCCCGACTCGACAAAGAGCACGCGTCGCGGATTCACGGTGTAGC
>Ga0126372_10000270_pt1 | contig 16972 bp, 9 predicted proteins | sample PanSoiMetaPlot_6_FD_92762 | JGI IMG/M metagenome (GOLD analysis project Ga0126372, IMG submission 92762) | Tropical forest soil microbial communities from Panama - MetaG Plot_6 | ecosystem: Environmental > Terrestrial > Soil > Tropical forest > Bulk soil | place: Panama | collected 2016-02-17
GCTCGGCTTGGCGAGCAGAATCGCGTAGTAAACGTTTGCTAAGCGAGAGCCAGGGACCGTCCCTATGCCTGCCATGAGTCGCCGTGTTTTCCTGAAAGCCGCTACCACTGCTGCTGCCGCCACCTACGCAGCTCGCGTGCTTCCTGCCTCGGCCGCGGATCGCGGCGCAGTCGCGATTCATACGCCGGTCGCACCCTTTGCTTATTCCGATGTCGAACTGCTTGATGGTCCCATGAAGCGCCAGTTTGAAGAGAATCATGCCCGCTTCTTGAATCTCGATGATGATCGATTGCTTAAAGTTTTTCGGCAGGTGGCAGGATTACCCGCACCCGGCGAGGACATGGGCGGCTGGTACGACTTAACCGGATTCAGTCTGGAGCGTGCCGACTTTCATGGATTTATCGCCGGCCACAGTTTTGGTCAGTATCTTTCCGCGCTCGCGCGGGCTTCTGCCGTTACGAATTCCCAGGCGACTCGTGCCAAGATTAATCGTCTCGTGAAGGGCTACGCCGAGACCCTCGACTCGCAGGCAAAGTTTTTTGTCGACTACCGTTTGCCAGCCTACACCTACGACAAGCTTTCCTGCGGTCTGATTGACGCACACGAGTTTGCTCAGGATCCCATGGCTATGGACGTTCACGAAAAACTGACGCGTGCCATTACCGCCTACCTTCCCGAGAAGGCGCTGTCGCGCGCGGAACAACGTGCACGTCCTCACAAAGACACCTCCTATACTTGGGACGAAACCTATACCCTGCCCGAGAACCTTTTCCTCGCCTATCAGCGTAGTGGAAAGTCGTTCTATCGCGACCTGGCCATCAGATTCCTCGAGGATCACACCTACTTCGACCCGCTAGCTCAGGGCAACAACGTCCTGCCCTTCGAGCACGCCTACAGTCATGTGAACGCGTTCAGCTCAGCCATGCAGGCCTACATCACGATGGGCAGCGAAAAACACTTGCGTGCCGCCAAGAACGGCTTCGAGATGCTGGTTAAAACGCAGAGCTTCGCCTCCGGCGGTTGGGGCCCCGACGAAGCATTTGGAGAGCCGGGCCGCGGCCAACTGGGCGACAGCCTGACGTCGACCCATGCCAGTTTCGAGACGCCCTGCGGCGCATACGGCCACTTCAAGATCACACGCTACTTGCTGCGCGTCACCCAAGATGCCAAATACGGCGACAGTATGGAACGGGTGCTTTACAACACCATTCTTGGAGCCTGGCCGATCCAGGCCGATGGCACCTCCTTCTACTACTCCGACTACGCGACCACGGGCAAGAAAGTCTGGTACAAAGACAAATGGCCCTGTTGCTCGGGAACATTTCCACAACTGGCGTCGGACTACCATATCAGTACTTATCTTCGTTCTTCAGACGGGGTCTACGTGAACCTGTTCACTCCATCGAAAGTGAAATGGAGTGACGGCAGCGGACGCTACGGGTTGACGCAGGAAACCAAGTATCCCTTCGACAATAAGGTCGCCATTCAAGTTTCAGGATCGCAGCCGAAAGCTTACGCGCTCTACATACGCATTCCCGCCTGGGCGGGACCAAATCCGCTGCTATCGGTCAACGGCAAGCGGGTTTCCCAGCCACCGCAGCCGGGTACTTTCGCCGCCATCCAGCGAACCTGGAAAGATGGCGATCGGGTCGAGATCGAATTACCCATGCCGCTGCGCTTGGAGGTTGTCGACGCCAATCACCCCAACCTGGTGGCTCTGCTGCATGGCCCATTGGTACTGTTTGCGGTGGCCGATTCGCAGCCCAGCTTCGACAGGAAAGCGTTGCTCGAAGCCCACCCCACGAGCACCTCATCAGGAGATTGGCTGGCAACGTCGGTTGATGGAAACGCTGTAACGATGCGTCCCTTCATGAACATCGACCGGGAAAGCTACAGCGCCTACGTGCTGTCGAGGACTTAGTCTGACAACGCGGCCCAACCTACTTGGGTGCCGTATCGTCTTCCACCAACTTGTACCGATAACGCTCGCTCTCTTCGTGGGAAGCTTGCCGACGAAGCATTGCTAGGCGCTTCAGCAAGTCAGGAATCTCACCTTTGTCTCCCGTTTTCCGCAATCCCTGAATCAGGTGGTACAACGCCGTCTGGTCCTTGGGATTCTGCTCCAAGGCCTTTCTGCATTCTTCGACCGCTTCGCCGTAATTCCCGGCCTGCATATCCAGCCTCGCCAATACAGTGCGCGCGCCGCTGAGCGTGTGCTGCAGGGCAATTGCCTGCCTGGCCGACCGGGTAGCTAGCTGAAATTCCGGCGTACTCGGACCGACGCCCTTCTGCGAAAGAAAGTCCGCCTGCAGATATAGCAACAGGGCATCGTTTGGTTTTCGTGCCAGCCGAGCTTGCACCGTCGCGAGAGCACGATCCAGATCATCTTTTTGGGCTTCTAGCAATGCCTGGGCGGCGGAGCTGAGTGACTGCCGTGGATCGATTTGGTGCGCCACTTCAAAGTCAGACTCGGCTTTCGCGTACAGCGCTAGCTGCACGTAGAGAACACCGCGCGCTAAGTAAAGCGGGGCGGCCTTCGGCAGCTGGGCGATGCCATCGCTTAGCGCATCGACGCCCACCTGAAACGAATCGTGGGCGGAACTGAGGTTCGCAAAATCCAGATAGAGATTGACATTTTTGGGGTCGAGCAGAATCGCTCGCTCGAGCGTGGCAACCGCTTGCGGGGTATCCTTCGAGTCCTCATATGCAGTGGCGGCTAGCTCCAGGGTGTTAGGGCTCGGGCTGCTCTGCTGCAAAAGCGGCTGCAATGTGCTCAGGGCCTCCTGCGGCTCATGGGCCATCAACTCGAGCGACGCCAGCAATCGCCGTTCCCCCGCGTTGTCCCGGTCGAGAGCCAAACTACGTTCAAAGAGCTTGGCGGCTTTGTCAAATTGCCGAAGTTTCACCAAACAAGTGGCATACGCATGAAGCGCGCTGGGCTGCGAATCAAACAAGGAGCCAGACTTTTCAAAATGTGAGACCGCCGCACGACAGTCGCCTTGCTGATATTGGAGCACCGCTAACATACCGTGGCCGGTTACATCCCCGGGATGCATCTCGAGCACGCGCTCAATGAGAGGAATGGCTCGCGGGCTGCCGGCATTGAACTCGATCTGCGCCGCGCCTTGTAAAGCAGGAAGCGAGTCAGGTGCGATTTTCAGGGCCGTGCGAAACGATGCGAGTGCTTCCTGGGTCCGGTTTTCTTCGGCGTAGGCCTTCCCTTGCAACGTCCACAGCCGCGAATCGGTCGGGTTCTCCTGCAAAGCGGAGTGAATTAGCTCCAGCGCTTCCGCAAATTCCCGACTTCGCAAAGCTGAATCGATAGCATCGCTCCTTTCTGCCGACTGGCCATATGACCAAGCAACACAGAAAACCACTACCAGAGGAGCATAGACCCCGAAGATGTGATGTCTGCGTTTCCCCTCTTGTGCCATGCGCTCTCCAGGACTCTTATACTTCACCTGAACACGACTCGCACAGGAAATCCATCTCGCCCGGGCTTATGGCTCGCCGGTTACAAAAGAAAACCCCAGCGCTCTAGGCGAAGCACTGGGGTCCCTTGCCTGCCGCAGATCGCAGGCGATTTAAAACGTCAGCCGCCCGCCAATCTGCCAGTTGCGCGGCAGCTGTTGCGCCGTGGCTTTCCCAAAGTTGCCGTCGGGCAAGTTCTGGTCAAGGCTCGTAAGGTTAACGCGATTAAAAAGATTAAAGAACTCAAACCGCAGTTGCAACACAACCCGCTCGGTAATGTGCGAGTCCTTGTAGAAGTTCACATCTGTTTCCGCGAAATTCGGCGCACGGAAAGGATTGGCCTTTTCGTTTCCCTCACTACCCAAAGATGGCGCTGAGAACTGCCCGGCGGAAAACGCCCCGCTGAGGAACGCCGCCTTCGATGTCCCCTGGCTGTAGCTGTTGATGTTCGGATAGTCCAGTCCCACACCAGCCACGCCTGCACTGTCACCATCGGCATTGTAGTCGCCGCTATTGGGGGCAAAGCCCACTATCTTGTTTCCGACAGAGGGACACGTCAGGTTGGGATTTGAGCAGAGAGGTTGGAAGGAATTGGTGTTCCACACCATGACTGGATAACCGCTCTGGAAGATGCTAGTCCCGCTGATTCCCCATCCTCCCGTAAGGTGTCCCCATAAGCCTTGACCACCCTTTAGTCCAGGGAGTTCGTAGTTGAGGGTCAGAGAGAAGCGATTCGGTACGTCCCAGGGAGACGGTCCGTAATACTGTGCCGGATTGGCTTCCGCCGGATATGCTCCAGCATCGTCCCTCGACCGTGAACGGGTATAGGAAGCGTCAAAGAAGCCACGGCGCGAGAACCGCCCTTTGAACTCGAAGAAAACGCTCTCATAGTTGCTATGACGGTCGTTGTTCGTATAACCGATCTGACCGAAACTGGGGTTTAAGCGAGTCGGCGCCAGGCTGTTGTTTTGGATCAAATCACCCGCCACGGCATTGATATCCTGGCCATAGCTCACGATGCCCGACTGATCACCGCCGCCCACCATGTTGTAGCCGCGCGAACCGGAATAGCCGATTCCGAGTGAGTAGTTACGAGCCATCTTACGTTCCAGGCTCAACGACCAAATCACCGCCTTCGGCGAGTTGAGGTTCGGATTGATGGCGCCAATATTAAAGTTGCCGCCCACAATCCCGCCCTGTGAGTTTAGGCAGCCACTGAGGCCGAGGGTTGGGCAAATCGGTGATCCTGCTAGAGACGGATAAGTAAACCCGAACGGCGGCTTACCACCCGTGCCTAGCACAAATAACGGAGGCGTCGGCGTTCCGGAGGTGAAGTTCGGCGAGACCGGACCGGGGGGACTGCCCCGGAATTCTTCCTGCACATTGGCTTGCGTCAACCAATTGTTATAAAGTCCTGCACCACCTCGTACTACCCAATCCCCGTCGCCGGCGATATCCCATGCGAAGCCAACGCGAGGGCTGAGAAGGTTGTTTACCGAATGATTCAACGCGTTGTGCGTTCCCTTGGCAAACCCGTTGGCGACCTGTTGATTGATGGTCTGGCCCGGTCCCAGGTAGAAGTTTCCGAACACCGTGGTCGCGCTCTTGGACCAAGGATTACCGCTGTCGTCCCAGCGGAGTCCCAGCGTTAGAGTCAAGTTCTTGCGAGCCTTCCAGGTGTCTTCCGCGAACAGCCCCCAGGTGCGGGACGCCGCATCCCAAGACCACAACACCGGTTTTCCGGTAATGGGATCATACATAACGTGGTTTTCACTATGAGGCGAGTCCTGGGCGAGCGTTAGCAGATTATCGAAATTGAAAGTTGGCTGCGACCACGGACCCTGAAACGGCTCCACGTCATCTCCGTACCAGCCTTCGTAGCCAAACTTCAAGGTGTGCGTGCCACGAACGTGGGTCAGAACATCGCGCCAGTGATAGTTATGCTGGATGAAGTCTCCCTGCGCAAAACCGACGCCGAATGCCTGGCCGGCTTCGGTACTAATCCCGCTCACTGCGATAGACGGGACGCTGTAGTCCTTCGCGCCGCTGCCCAAAACACCCTCAACCCGATTAGCGGCGAAAATCGCTTCATTCAGCGTAGTGGGCGAGAAAGTGTGCGCATAGTTCACCTGAAAAGCGCGTTGCCAGTTGTTGTTTAAGGCGGAAAATGCGGGAATAGCGGATGCCGCACCGTAATTGAGGAGAGTGCGGTAGAAACTTCCGTAGATTCGATCGCTCTTAAAATACTTGTCAACCCGGACAAAGTACTGCGTGCCGTTTCGAATTTGCGGCGCACTGAAATTCCCCGTGTCGATCATGGGCAAGGCACAAGGGATGAAAGCGGTCGCCGCCGTGTTACAACCCGAGGTGCCTGTACCGAACACTCCGGCGGCAGTTCCGTTGTTGGCGACTGTCGCTCCGGTTACGTTCGTCGGCAAGTAGGTTGAGAGTACATGCGTACCGACTGTGTTCGGATAATGCTGTTGCGCGAACGCAATGAACTGCGGGTCAGCAAAGGTAATCGAAGAGTTCGTGGCCAAGGACGAACGTAGAGGTTCGACCGCAAAGTAGAAGAAGAATTGATGGTGTGGAACGATCGGACCCCCAACAGAAAAAGACATGTTGTTGCCGTGAAACGGCAAATACTTGGGGCCCGAGAAGTGGGTCGTGGCGAACATGTTCTGGTAATAAAACCAATCCGCGGCGGAGCCGTGGAACTGGTCAGAACCCGACCTCGTGGTGAGAACTTCCTGAACCCCTGTGGCTCGGCTATATTCGCTCGAAAAGGTGTTGACCTGAATGCTGGTTTCCTGAATGGATTCAGGATTAGGCGTCAGATTGAGAACGCCCTGGCGAATTCCGCTGGTAACATCGAGGCCATCGATGACGTACATGTTTGACATTTGGCCTTGCCCGTTGGCACTGGCATCGACTTGGGTCTCGGTCGAGTAGTTGTCCACGCCCGAACCCGGTGTTCCGGCTCTGCCCGGCTGGCCGCCGCCCATGGTTCCTAAGCCCGAAACCCCTGGCGCCAAAGTCGTCAGCGTCACTAGATTGCGGCCGGCAACAGGCAACGAGGCTACACCTGCGTTCTCCAGAGTCAGTTCGTTACGGCTGTCTGCCGTGTCGACCACTTCAGCTTCCGTCGTCACGGTCACCGCCTCGCTCGCCGACCCAATCTTTAAGGTGACCGGTACGCTCAAGTTCTGCTCCGTAAGCAAGGTGACATCGACCTCGGAGCTGGAAAATCCGGCTGCCTCTGTGATGACTTTGTAAGCGCCTGGCGCCAGACTCACGAAGCGATAGTTTCCTGACGAATCGGAAACGGTATTCGCTTTGACCTGCGTTACGGCATTCACCAGGGTGATCTTTGCAGCGACCACGGCGGCGCCACTGGGATCGACCACCGCGCCCTGGATGCTGCCGGTGAATTGCGCTAGCGCGGCACGGCCTCCCATCAAGAACACAAGGAGGAGAAACCACCTGGACCAGCCACATCGGATGCTCACGGCCATAATCACCTCAGAAGTGCAGCGGATCTGTCCGAGCTTCCTGTCGAGCAAACGTTTGCTGTAAATTCGCAAGGGTTATAGCTCCTTGCAATAGCAGTGTCAAGAAATTTCTGAATATTTTTGAACTACGCGGGCTCCGCCATTACCAGGACCCGCCGATACCTCCCTGTTGAGGCGAAACCAATTAGAAACGCTGTGACGCAACTCTTATGGCCGGTTCCATCCCTTCGAAGCAACCATGCCCGCACCCTCTCTAAGGGTCAAGAGTTGGTTCGCTTTCACCGTCTTGAACTCCTCGCGGAGCCCGTTCGGCCAATAGACTTCGATGTCCACGGCATCATGCCCGCCCAGACCAAAGTGTAATCTTGGATCATTGCAGGAATAAAAGCTGGACTGGCTAAGTACCGATTGTGCTTGGACTTTCCTGCCATACCGTACCAGGACACGCGCTCCAATCGCGCTGCGGTTGGACTTCACTCCCTCGAGTTTGATTTTGATCCAATTCTGTTTCCCTGGCACATCATTTCGCAGCAGCGTTGGAGGCTCGTTCAAGTTGACGATGAGAATGTCCAAATCCCCATCATTGTCGAAATCGCCAAATGCACACCCACGGCTGGTGTGGCATTCTCTGATTCCCGGACCGGCTTGATCGCTGAGTTCTTCGAATGTGCCATTGCCCAGATTGCGAAAGACTGCCCGTGGCGTCTTGTTCGGATACTGCGATAATTTGCGCTCCACTTCCGGGTACACGTTACCCGAAACCAGAAATAAATCGGGATATCCATCGTTGTCGAGGTCAACGATGCCTGCGCCCCAGCAGATGTAGCGCGTCTCCACTGCCAGACGGGAGGACCGCGTGACATCATCGAAATTTCCCTTGCCGTCGTTGTGGTAAAGTCCGTTGGCGTCATCCGCGAAGTGGGTCTTAAAGAGATCCAAATGGCCGTCCAGATCGTAGTCGCCCACCCCCACTCCCATACCAGCTTGCTCCATACCGTCGTCGCTGAGCGCAACCCCGCGCAGCACGCCTTCTTCACGGAAGGTCCCATCATGATTGTTCATAAACAGCAAACTGGGGGTAGAGTCACAAGCCACAAAGATGTCCGTCCAACCATCTTCGTCCAGATCCGCAGCGACGACAGTCATGCCATAAGATTCCGTAGCGCCAGCAATCCCGGCTTCCTTGCTCACATCCGTGAAGGTCCCGTCGCCGTTGTTGCGGTATAAAGAGTGACGTCCGGTAGGTAATCCGCGAGGGCCGCACTCCACGGGCACGCCTTTCCAATTGCAATTGACGTTTTCCCCTGGCACCGGGGCGTGTTCCAAGGAAAAACGCACGTAATTGGAGACGAAGAGATCCAGATGGCCATCGCGGTTGTAATCCAGAAAACTGCACCCAGCTCCCCAACGTAATTGATCGTTCCAAAGGCCGGCTGATTTGGTTACGTCGGTGAAGGTCTCATCCCCATTGTTGCGATAAAGACGATTTTGTCCGAAATATGTACAAAAAATGTCTTCTAACCCGTCATTGTTGTAGTCGCCAATCGACACCCCGGACGCCCAACCAACTGCTTTCAGGCCGGCCCTTTCAGTAACATCGGTGAATGTGCCGTCGCGATTATTCTTGTAAAGGCGGTTCGTCGCCTCCGGTGGATCTCCGGTTAAGCGCGTGCCCGAAAGCAGAAAGATGTCCATCCATCCGTCGCCGTCGTAATCAAGGAACGCGCACCCGCAGCCGGTGGCCTCCAGAATGTATTTCTTGCTTTCCACGTCTCCGTAGAACACAGGTTCCCGCAGCCCGGCAGCCTGCGCAACGTCTACAAAGTGGGCATAGAAGGGACGTCCCGACGGTGCTGGCCGAGCCAGGGGCTTGACCGTGTGGGCGGCGACTCCTTGAGCGAAGAGTCGCGGAGTCGCCGCTAACGCGGCCGAACCAAGAGAGAGTCGCACAAAGGCACGACGAGTGAAGATCAAGGTTTCTTTGTCTCCGTCGAAGTCGGTTCTTGCTCTACCAGCTTGTAGCGATTGTGCTCGGCTTCTTCCTTGGTGGTCTCCATGCGCAGTTCGGCCAGCTTCTTGAGCAGTTCTGGAATCTCCTCTTTATTCTGACCGCTCTTACGCAAGGCTTGAATGAGATGATAAAGCGCTGTCTGGTCTTTGGGATCGCTATTAAAAGCCTTTCGGCTTTGCTGCGCGGCAGCTTCGCTCTGCCCCTCCTGCAAGTACAGTTTCGCCAAGACATCACGGGCGGCGGCAAGAGATGGGCGAATCGCAACCGCCTTGCGTGCAGATTCGACAGCTTCGCGAAACTCAGTACTACCTGGAGCCGGTCCTTTTTGCGTGAGTATTTCCGATTGCAAATAAAGAAGAAAGGGATCATTAGGACTCTTACCCAATTTCGCTCGCACCGTAGTTAGTGCGTGCTCTGGATCATTCTGTTGCACCGCCGCCAAACCCTCCGCGTCCGAGCCGAGCGATTGCCGAGGATCCAGAGCGTCCGCCTTCTCGAAATCAGCTTGTGCCTTGTCAAAGTCCGCTGTCTGCACGTAGAGGATACCCCGAGCCGCGTAGAGTTGTGCCGCTTTAGGTTCCGCCGCCAGGCCGGCGTTAATCATATCGATACCTACAGAAAAGGACTGGTGATCCAGGCAGATGTTGGCGAAGTCAAGGTACAGGTTTACGTTATGGGGGTCGACCACAATCGCCTGACGCAGCAGCCGCACCGCTTCAGGCGTATTCCCATCGGCCTCATAGGCAGCGGCAGCAAGCTCGACCACGTCCGCTTCCCCAAGGTTTGCTAGTAACAGTGGCTGCAAGGTGGCAATGGCATCTTTTGGACGTTGCGCCATCATTTGTACCGACGCAAGACGACGGCGGACACCTGCATCCGCGTTTGGCTGGGCCAAGGCTCGGCTCAAGAGGGAAATCGCCTTATCAGTTTGCTTGAGGCGAATCAGGCAACCGCCATATTCCTGTATGGCTTCCGGTTGGCCATCTAGCAGCGCACCGCTTCGTTCAAAATGCGCAACCGCGCTTGCACAATCTCCGCGCCGGTAAGCCAACACTGCCAGCATGGCATGACTGGTAGGATCGTCCGGGTGGAGCTGCAATATGCGCTCAAGTAGAATCGAGGCGTCTCTGCCGCCGTTGTCATATTCAATTTGCGCCGCGCCTTCCAAAGCAGGCAAATAGTCTGGAGAGATCTTCAACGCGTGACGGAACGCAATCAGCGATTCCTTCTTGCTTCCCTTGCCGGAGAGTGCGATGCCGCGCAATGCCCATAATTGCGCATTGTCGGGGTTCCTTCCGAGTTCCGGACTCAATAACTCAAGCGCGTCGTCGAAGCGTCCAGCGCGCAACGCGGAAGTGACGGCCGAAATCGCCCCGGTCCTAATCTGCGCAGGCACCAAAGAACTTGCCCATAACAAAATAAACAAGATCCCCACCCGGCCGACACGAACCATGACTTTATTATCTCCCACCCTCATTCCGTCCAGCACCCAACCTTCTCGACCGACTATAGACGGTAGGTGCTCTCTCCCCGAGATCCGCACCACCGGCAAAGGCGCAACGCAATCATTTTGGCAGTAGTCGCATGATCCATGACTTTCGGCTGAGGGTGACCATTATCGCGCTTTTAGAAATCGTTTGCTCACGCCCTCCTTGCGGACAGACGTCTCGCGCTCCCCGCCAGTACGCGGTTGTTTGGATGATCACGCAATCGACGCCACGGTCGTCGAGCTCACTTGATTCCTTTGGACCACCCGCACGGGGTTAGAAGGGCGTCAGAAGTGTCTATAATTCATATGCCGCTAAGCGAGCTGAACCCACTAGGGTCCCATCTACTGTTCGCAAGATCTGTCTTTTAGTTGATTTCACCCATTCGGTCATTGGTCGCCGACCCGGCGGCTCGTTCCAGGTGAAGGATCGATGACAGCCGCAAGCTGTTGAAAAAAAGAGCACGAAATCGTGAGTCGGTGAGGACCGTTTTTGGACTTTTTGCCTCTCTAATTACCTTTTGCCTCTCTAATTCCTCTCTAATTACTCTTTGGCTCTCTAATTAAAGAGATGATTCGCATAGCCAGACGCCTTGAATTCGTCCGTCCGCCAGCCATATCTTGGACGAAATCCAGGTTTACGAAAAAAAGTTTGCACGAAGTGGCGCTAATTGCAATCATAATTGTAGAACTTAGCTTTAGCTCCCCGGGTACTGGTTACGATCGAGTGTCCGTGCATGCACTTGTCTCCCGCTGAAATTAGCCCTCCTGAGCCACTGATTGCTCCGCCTCGTCCGTCGGGCACGTCGCCTCCTAAACGTTCGCTTCGCGCCATTGTCATTTCCGGAGTGGCTTTATTTCTGGTAGTTGCCGTCCTGGTTGCGATTTTCTATCGCGCACGCTCCTCTCACGGCAATCTTGCGCCAGGTTCAAGTTCGGCCATAAGTTCAGGAATGGCACTGCGCCTCACTGGCACAACGGAAGCCATCCACACGCGCTCCATTGTTGCCCCCATGCTCGCCGGCGAGCGTTTTGGAACGCTTACACTCACCAAGCTTGCTACTAGCGGCACGCGTGTTCACCAAGCCGACCTGCTCGCCGAATTCGATCGTCAGGCGCAAATGCGGGAATTTGTCGACAAGCAGGCCGAGTATGTCGATCTTGCGAATAAGACCACCGAGGCGCAGGCGAAAGAAGTTACCGAGCGCGCCAAAGATGAAACCGAAATAGGGCAAGCGCAGAGTGCTCTGAGCAAGGCCCAGTTGGAAATGCAGAAGGTCGAGCTGCTCTCAAAGATTGACGCCGAGAAAGCCGACGAAGCCCTAGAGGAAGCCCAAACGACTTTGCAGCAGCTTCGAGCGACCTTTGATTTGAAACGCCAGGCAGCGCAGGCCGGCATTCGGCTGCTTGAAATTCAGCGCGACCGTGCCAAACAAGTTATGGATCATGCACAAGCCAATGCTGCTCTGATGCAGATTCGTTCGCCGATCGACGGCATCATCGTGCTCAACACAATTTGGAAACAAGGCAAGATGGGGGAGGTTCAAGAGGGCGACCAGATCCGCCCCGGCATCGCTTTCATGCAGGTCGTCGACCCTTCGCGAATGCAGGTCAGAGCTTTGGTGAACCAGGAGGACTTTCTCGCGCTGCGTATGGGTGTTCCAGCTCGTATCCATCTGGACGCGTATCCTGAGTTGGTTTTCAGCGGCAAGCTGGAGGAGATGGCGCCGATAGCCCGTACCGGTGATTTCTCGTCGAAACTTCGCACTTTTTCCGTGGTGTTTTCGATTCAAGGTAGTGACACACGGTTGATGCCCGATCTCTCCGCCGCCGTGGATGTGAATCCGGCGACGCCAAACGGCAACCCAGGCGGGTTCTGATGATCTGGGAGCAATCGCGCGCTATGATTAGCAGATGGCAACAGCTTTACCGGCGCCACAAACCTGCGGCCGCCGCTGCGCAGCTCATCATTGGTTGCGTTCTTCTGCTCGGAGCTATCAGCTACACCCGTCGGCCTCCAGCCATTCCAACAATTGATGTTGAACGCGGAGAGTTCCTGGATGCGCTGGAAATTCGCGGCGAAATCAAAGCCCTTGAGTCCATTGGCGTGGCGGCGCCTGCCGAAGCTGGAGATTTGCAAATCCTGAAAATCGCCAGCGATGGCACAAGGGTAAATAAGGGCGATGCTATCGTTGAATTTGACAAGGTCAAAACGGAGCAGGATTTTGCTCAGTACCGCTCTTTGCTGAAATATGCGACTGCGGATATCGAACAGGCCCGCGCGCAAGCGCGTTTGACCGAAGAACAGGACCTGACCGCCGTCAGCAAAGCCCGGTACGATCTTCAATCGACCCAATTGGACGCCAGCAAGAAGGAGATCGTCTCGAAGATCGACGGTGCCGAAGCCCTGTTGAAGGTCGAGGATGCGAAACAAGCTCTCAAGCAGGCGGAAGAGAAGCTCAGATCAGATCGAGCGGCCAGCCAGGCAACTATCGACGGCAAGATTGAAGCCAGCAAGAAGGCGGCCTTCGATTTGCAACGCGCGCAAAAGGCCCTCTCGAAAATGACGCTGCGAGCACCGGTCGCAGGAATCGTGAGCCTGGTCCTGGTGTCGCGAATGGACGGTCCCAACACGCCCTTTAAGCCCGGTGATCGCGCCTGGCCCGGTGCTCCTATTGCCGAACTTCCCGACACCTCGTCCCTGCGGGTTGCAGCGCGTGTCGACGAAACCGAGCGTGGCCGCCTAGCTCTGAATCAACCCGTCACCGTTCACTTGGACGCGATTCCCGACCGGCAGTTCACTGGCAAAATCGAAGAGATCAGCACAATCGCAAGCGAAGACTACAGCGCCGGCTGGCCCATTCCCCGAAACTTCGACCTGCGAATTGCGCTCGCCGAATTCGATGCGCGCCTTCGTCCCGGCATGACGGCGCAGATGACCATCATTGTCGACCGGATTCCGAACGTGCTGATCCTTCCAGTTCACGCCACTTTTCAAAAGGAAGGAGAAACTTTCGCCTACGTTTGGCACGGTTCGAAATTCCGTCAGCAAGCGATCGAGGTGAGTAGAAGAAGCGGAGATCACGTTGTGGTGGCGAAGGGACTGCAAGCTGGTGACCGGGTCGCGCTGCAAGATCCCACCGCGAAAGAATAAAGATGACCCGCTCGCACATCGTCGTGTGGGGTTTCGTGGCCGCCGTGCTCGTGGCCGCGATCGGAGTGGCCGCCACGGCGCGGCGCAGCAATCTGAGCAGGTCTGAAGATGATGTACCGTTCGCGATGGTCAAGCGCGGCGAACTCGAACTCAAGGCGTACACGAGCGGTGAATTGCAGGCCAATCACTCGATCATGCTTTCGGCTCCTCCCATTGGTGGTGGCTCGCTGCAAATCACTAAACTGCTGCACACCGGAACTCCAGTAAGAAAGGGTGATGTGGTAGTCGAATTTGATCCCAGCGAACAAGTCTATAAACTTGAGCAGAGCCGCTCCGAGCTTTTACAGGCCGAGCAGGACATCATCAAGGCCAAAGACGATGCCGCAGTGCAGGCCGCGCAAGACAAGGTCGCGCTCCTGAAGGCCCGCTTTGATGTGCGCCGCGCGCAACTCGAGGTGCAGAAGAACGAACTAGTCAGCTCCATCGATGCCCGCAAAAACCAGCTTTCCCTCGACCAGGCCAACCGCGCGTTGGCGGAACTGGAGCATGACATTCAATCGCACGGCATCACGGGAAAGACTGGAATCGATCTCGCACGCGAAAAGTGGAACAAAGCCAAGCTCTCGATGAACGAGGCGCAGCAGAATATTCAAAGAATGCGTATCGTTTCGCCGATCGATGGGCTGGTCGCCATCCAGAAAAATGTCGGCGACTTCTCCTTCGGTGGCATGTCCTTGCCCGACTTCCACGAAGGCGACCAGGCGCAGCCTGGTGCCGCGATTGCCCAAGTCATCGATTCGCGCGACATGGAACTTAGCGCAAAGGTGAGCGAAACCGAACGCGCCAATATTGCTATCGGCCAGTCGACGGAGATCCAGTTTGATTCCCTACCGGGCAGAGTTTTTCATGGTGTTTTGAAATCGGCGGCCGGCATGGTGCGGCGGGATTTCTTCTGGGAGGACCAGGGCAGCAAATACGATATTACCATCCAGCTTACCGATCGTGATCCTCGACTTCGCCCCGGGTTGAGCGCGCAGATTGTAATTCTGAACGAGAAGAAACGGAATACGCTCTATATTCCGCGCCAGGCGCTCTTTCAAAAGGAAGGCACGCAGACGGTTTTCCTGCAGAAAGGAGCAAGCTTTAAGCAAATGCCGGTCAAGGTTACCGCGGAGAACGCGAGCCGGGCCGCAGTCGAAGGATTGCAGGAAGGAGACGAAGTCGCGCTCATCGATCCCACAGCTCCAAGGAAGGCCGCGCCCTCCTCAGCAGCGGCTCTCGGCGGAGGAACTCCTTGATGCCCGTCCTCACCGCACCTCTGCCAGGCCGCGCTGTTACCGGTTACAAGCAATGGCTGCCCGATCTGCGCATGGGCCTCGAAAACCTGATGGTCCATCGCCTGCGTTCGTTGTTAACCATGCTCGGAATGATCTTCGGCGTGGCGGCGGTCGTCACTATGCTTTCGATCGGTGCGGGCGCAAGGCAAAAAGTAATGGCTCTGATCGAGCAAATGGGAGTGCGCAACCTGATCGTGGAAGCCAAAGAGACCACGGAGTGGCAGGCCCACATGAAAATCCGCAAAATTTCCCCGGGCCTCACGTTAGAGGATTATCGAATCATCCAGGACGACGTGAACGACGTAGCCGCGTCCACCCCGCGCAAACGCTTCACACCATCGAAGACGATTCCCAAAGCACAACAGGATTCGCCAACTGTGTACGGCGTGAGCTCTCGTTACACCGACATCATGAGCCTGCATTTGCTCGAAGGGCGCTTTTTCCTTCCCGAGGAAGAGAGCCATGCGAGGGCAGTGTGTGTGCTCGGCGCCGGGGCAAAGTCGAATCTCTTCGGCACCAATAACCCGCTCGGACAGTGGGTCAAGCTGAACCAGCAGTGGTTTCAGGTCATTGGAGTGGCGAGTCCGCAACTCAGCTCACAAACCGAAGTTTCCGGAGTTCCCGCGCAAGACCTCAACAATCTCATTTACGTTCCGCTCAATGCCGCGATTCTTCGCCTGGAAGACAGCTACAGCGACGCGCGTGACGAAATTGACGGTATTTATCTCCACCTGCGAGACAAGGGCAATCCGCCCCAGATTGCCCAAGTGGTGCGTGCCATCCTCGATTCTACCCACCACTCCGCCGGCGACTTCAGCGTGATCGTGCCGGCGGAACTCCTCGCAGAGCAGCGCCGGACCGAGCGCTTGTTCAACGCTGTGATGGTGGCGATCGCCTCTATCTCGCTCGTGGTCGGCGGAATCGGAATCATGAACATCATGCTGGCCAGCATTCTCGAACGCACACGCGAAATTGGCGTGCGTCGCGCGGTAGGAGCGCGACAATTCGACATCGTCCGTCAATTCGTGATCGAAGCCACGATAATCTCCTTCGTAGGCGGGAGCTTCGGAATCGTTTTCGGCTTTGTTATGTCCCGACTGATCGCGTGGCTGGCTGGATGGTCAACCATTGTTACCGCCAGTTCGATTGTTTTGGCGTTTCTGGTTTCGATCAGCGTAGGGCTGGTGTTCGGGATATATCCAGCGGTAAAGGCTGCGAAACTCGATCCGGTTGAAGCCATTCGCTACGAATGAAGGCTGGCAGCAGCTTTTGACGGCAGAAACCGCAGAGGAAATGGTGAGAACGCAGAGAAGTTGTTCGCCTTTCTCCGCGATTCCAGCGGAGACTCTCGGTGCGCTCTCCTGTTAAGAGCTTTCTCCGATATGGCAAACAAAGCACAGTAATTCCGGAGGGGAACAGTGATGAAACTTCGCGTTGTGGTTTTTTGCTGGATTCTCGTGGCGCACGTTGGCGTGCACGGACAAAGCTTTCGCGAACTACTACAACCTCAGGTGCGTTCTCCCAGGTTGTCCGAACCGCAGCACCTTCACGACTTCGTTCGCGACGGCAAACTTCAGCTCAGCCTCAACGACGCTATTCTTCTCACGCTGGAGAACAACAGCGCGATTCAGGTGCAGGAGACGCAGGTCGAGACCGCGAAGTTTTCTCTACTGCGCACTTATCAGCCCTTTGATCCGACTTTACAGAGCACCGATTTCGTCAGTCGCTATTCCGCTCCCGGTTTCAGTCAAATACAAGGACCGGGCACATTCGATCAGTTGAGCCATCAAGGCCAGTTTACGTACAGCCAGACTTTTCCAACCGGCACGAACATTCAAGTGCAACTCAATGGCAGCAGGTATTCCACGAACAGCGGCTTCTATTTTATCAATCCCTACTGGAACACTAGCTTGACATTGCAGTTCATGCAGCCACTGCTGAGGAACCGCTGGCGATTTGAGAATAGCGCCCCGATCGTTATCGCTCGTCGCAATCTCCAAC
>Ga0126372_10000272_pt1 | contig 16917 bp, 11 predicted proteins | sample PanSoiMetaPlot_6_FD_92762 | JGI IMG/M metagenome (GOLD analysis project Ga0126372, IMG submission 92762) | Tropical forest soil microbial communities from Panama - MetaG Plot_6 | ecosystem: Environmental > Terrestrial > Soil > Tropical forest > Bulk soil | place: Panama | collected 2016-02-17
CTGGACGTCGACTTCTATGTCTCAGGAACCTTGAAGTATCTCTTGGGACCGCCCGGCCTGGCTTTTCTCTACGTTCGAAAAGAACTTGTCGAAACGCTGCAGCCCACGATTACGGGTTGGTTTGCTCAGGCCAATCCCTTCGCCTTCGATGTAAAAACGCTTGATCTGAGCCCTACAGCCCGCCGTTTCGAAGCCGGCTCTCCTCCCGTACCCAATGTTTACGGGGCGATGAAGGGCATGGGCTTGCTGCAGGAGGTCGGCCTAGACAAAGTCGCTGCACAAATCGCCGCCTTGGTGCGCGAACTCCTCGATGGGGCGCGCCGGCTCGACATCCAGGCCAAGACGCACCCTGATAGCGTGGGACCGCTCGTCGTCCTGCAGTGCAAGGACGCCGCAGCTCTTGTCACGAAGCTCGCGGCGGAAAATATCGTCTGCTCGAGCCGTCATGATGGCCTGCGCCTTTCTTTTCACGTTTACAATACGTCGGACGATGTGGTAGCCGTGCTTCGCGTGCTGGAACAGAATTTGGACATGCTCGTAACCGGCTCCGCTGCCGTCGTAGCAAGAAGCTAGACCCGGAATTGCACGCGCTTTGTGGAAGGGCATGGCTTTAGCCGTGCCGCTACGGCGGAGGGACAAACGGGGCTTCAGCCCCAGTGCCCCTGCGCAACTCGGCTCCGGATCGCGATTTCAAAATAATGACCGACAAATCCGAACCCCAATCCGCGCCTTCGCAGGCCCTCCAACGGAGGCTCAGCGAGCGCCAACTCTCGATGATCGCGATTGGCGGAGCGATCGGCGTCGGACTCTTCCTCGGCAGCAACGTCACGGTTAATCTCGCAGGCCCCTCAGTGATTCTCACTTATATTCTTGGCGCGGTTCTCGCGCTTATCATGGCGTACTCGCTCGCGGAGATGGCGGTGGTCCATCCCGTGGCCGGATCGTTTGGCATCTATGCCGAACGTTATCTCAGCCCCTGGTTCGGATTCACGGTGCGCGCGACCTACGGACTGGTGCAAATCATAGCTATCGGCGCGGAAGTGACCGCCGTTGCCATTTACTTCCAGTACTGGTTTCCCCACACCCCGCAATGGTTCTGGGTCGCCGTCGTTTCTCTGGGCGTTGTGGCCATCAACGCTGCGCAGGTCGGCAACTTCGGAGAATTCGAATACTGGTTCTCCCTGGTGAAAGTTGTCGCCATCCTCGTGTTTGTCGTCGTGGGGATTGCTTTGATCTTCGGCCTTACACCTCGGCCCGCGGTAGGCCTGCGAAATCTCGTGGGCTACGGCGGGTTCTTTCCCCATGGCTTCAGTGGTATGTGGCTGGCGTTTGCCTTGACGATGGCCAGTTACATGGGAGTGGAAGTCATCGCGGTGACGGCCGGAGAGGCGCGGCGCCCGGAGGAAGCTATTCCGCGCGCCATGCGCACCATGGTCTTCCGGCTCATCCTCTTCTACGTGCTCGCGATCGCCGTAATGGTTACGATCACGCCCTGGAACCAGACCGGCGACGGATCTGTCAGTGGCAGCCCTTTCGTGAAAGCGTTCGCCACGATCGGCATACCTTACGCGGCCACGGTTATGAACCTAGTCGTCATCACTGCAGCCTTGTCCAGCGCAAACACCGATTTGTATCTTTCCACGCGCATGCTGTTTTCCCTTGCCCGGGGACACTACGCCCCGGCTCCCCTCGGGCATTTGAGCAAGAACGGAGTGCCCCATCGCGCCCTCGCCGCGTCGAGTATCGGGATGGTGGTTGCGATTCTGCTCGCGGTCTATGTTCCCGCGCGCGCATTTCTTCTTATGTATGGTTCAGCTATCGCGGGCATGTACTTTGTATGGATCGTGATTTTGCTGGCGCACCTGCGATTCCGCCGATCCATCGGCGACAAACTGAACGACCTCCCGCTCAAGCTTCGTTTCTTTCCGGTTTCCAACATCGTCGCCATCGGCGTTCTCGCCGCAATCGCGATCAGCACCTTCTATATCGAAGGCCTGCGCTACTCCGTTCCGACGTTCGCCATCCTGCTGGTCATCATGAGCTTGCTCTATTGGCGGATGCACCGTGGCGCCCGGAAAGTCATGCCGCCAGACGTTATTCCCGAGAGTTCGCCGGCAGAACTTTAGCTATGCCGCCTGACTCCCAACCTCGTGTCGCCCTTATCACTGGCGCGGGAAGCCCCGAGGGGATTGGCTTTGCCACAGCACGCCTCTTGGGCAAGCAAGGATTCAGGCTTTCGATCACCTCGACCACATCGCGCATCGACGAACGGGCTCGCGAACTGCGAGACGACGGTTATGAAGTGATCTCAGTAGAGGCTGATCTGCTGCAAAAGGCCGCCGCGGAAAATGTCGCCACCCAGACCGCCGAGCACTACGGCAGCATCGATGCATTAATCAATAACGCCGGGCTGACCACTGTCGGCCAGGCGGAAATCATTAAACCCTTTCTCGATTTCTCCGAAAGCGAATGGGATCAGGTAATCGCGATTAACTTGAAGACCGCATTTCACATAACCAAAGCCGTACTGCCGCACATGCTGCGTGTTGGATACGGACGAATCGTCAACGTGTCCTCTGTGACCGGCCCGGTCGCCAGCAATCCTGGCGCGACCGCGTATAGCGCCGCGAAATCGGCGATGGTCGGCCTCACCCGTGGTCTAGCGCTCGAAGTGGCACGCAGCGGAATCACGGTTAACGCAGTTGCGCCCGGCTGGATCGGGACCGGATCGTCCTCGCAAAAGGAACTCGCCGCCGGCCTGAACACTCCCGTCGGCAGGCCCGGCACCGCGGACGAAGTGGCAGCATTAATCGCCTTCCTCGCTTCCGACAGTGCGTCCTACATCACAGGAGAAATGATCGTGATCGACGGTGGGAATACCATTCAGGAGTACAAGGGGCGCCCGGAGCACTATTACTAATCGCCACAGGTGGACAATAGAAACACGCAAGAGACTTGCAGACATCCGATCGCCGCAGCGAGATTAATGGAGACCTCTTATGGCAATTCATAGAGCCAGCAACTCAAACCGTAATGGCCGCAAGTCGCAACACACCCCGGTTGCGCCTTACATCGCGATCGGTCTTTCGACCGTGGTGCACGGGGTTGGCCGCCGCAAAGACATCACGCGCAATCTCGACATCATTGAAGACGGCATTCACGCTTCGATGTCGGTGGTGTCCATCAACCTGCCGGTGAAGATCATTGCACTCGCCGAAGGTGCGCTGACCGGTTTCACCGACGAAGCCTTCGACCTGCCTCACACCCTTGCCGCCAAGGAACTCTTCATAGATATTCCCGGCCCCGAAACTGACCGTCTCGCTGGCCTCGCGCGCAATTACCAGACCTACCTCATCGCTCAGTGCAAGGCGCGCTGGCCGGAGGTGATGAAAAACCGCTTCTTCAACACTCTCTTCGTCATCGATCCCAAGGGCAAGGTCATTCACAAGGTCGCCAAGAACCACATCTGGTGCCGCGAGCGCTCCTGCACTCCGCACGATGTTTACGACCGTTGGGTTGAACTTTTCGGCGACGGCATTGACGCTTTCTATCCCGTCCTCAAAACCGATGATATCGGGAATATCGGAACCATCTGCTGCAGTGACGGCGAGTATCCGGAAGCTGTGCGCGCCCTGGCTTTCAATGGCGCTGAAGTCGTCTATCGCCCGAGCGAAGCCATCCCCATGACCAACACGGGCTATCCCGGTGGAGGCACCTGGATGATTCAGAACCAGGCACACGCCCACTTCAACTCTCTCTATATGCTCTGCCCCAACATCGGTCCCGTTTACTTGCATCCCGGAATGAAGCATCCATTCGACATCGCGGGCGGCCACTCTCACATCGTCGATTACATCGGCAACGTGGTCTCCTATTCTCCTTCGGCGACGAACACGGCAGTCGCCGCCACCATCGACATCGAGGCCCTGCGCCAGTTCCGCGTGCGCAACCTCAACAGTAACTGGCTTAAGGATCTCCGCACCGAACTCTTCCAGAAGATGTACTCCGAGCCCATCCACCCCAAGAATTTGTGGATGAAAAAAGATCCCGAGCGCCACCGCAAAGTCGACGAGTACTACCGAGATAACATTCGCCGCCTGATCAAACGCGGCACGTACACGCCGCCAGCCAACGACTTTCCTGGTTGCGAATACATGGCCGCTTCGTCCGACCCCGAGAGCGAAAAGTGGGAAAACATCAAGCAACTGTGGGAGGAGCCAGCCAAGACCTAGTCGCACGTTCCGGTTCCAGAATCACGCTGAAGAGAGAACCCTGACCAAGGAGAATTCATGATTAGCGGCGCGCTTGACGAGGTCTATGCCTCACTGAAGCAGCAGTTCCGTGGTGACCTGCTGCGTCCGGGCGACGGCGCGTACGACTCCGCTCGCGGCATCTGGAATGGGATGGTAGCGAAAATGCCTGGCCTGATCGCGCGCTGCGCCGATGTTGCCGACGTTCAGACCGTTGTGCGAACGGCCTCATCCTCCGGCGTGCTGCCTGCTGTGCGCTGCGGCGGCCACAGCCTTGCTGGTTTCAGCACCTGCGATGGCGGATTAGTCATCGATCTCTCGCGCATGCGCCAGGTCACGGTTGATCCCGATGCGCGTCGCGCCCGGTTCGCCGGGGGATCGCTCCTCGGATCCGTCGACACGGCCACTCAGAAACACGGTCTCGCGTTCCCGGCAGGTGTCGTCTCGCACACCGGCGCCTCGGGCCTCGTGCTTGGCGGTGGCTTTGGCTGGCTCACGCGTCTGCATGGACTCTCCTGCGACAGCGTGGAAGGTTTCGTCCTGGTAACAGCCGATGGGTCGCTGGTCCACGCCAACTCGGTCGAAAACCCCGATCTTTACTGGGCCCTGCGAGGCGGTGGCGGCAACTTCGGCGTCGTCACCGAATTTGATGTCAGGCTCTATCCGGTTTCTAACGTCATCCTCGGCGAGGCTTACTGTGTTGGCGACGACGTCGCCGCGATCGTTCGCTGCTGGCGCGACTTTATGCCGGAGTGTCCCGACAATCTGCGCTGGACGTTCTCTCTTCGTCCCGGTCTCGACATTCCAAATGTGCCCGACGAAGTTCGCGGACTCCCCTTCGCCGGTCAAGCCGCGCTCTGGGTGGGCGATCTCGATGAGGGCCATCGTTGTCTCGACAAGATTCTTTCCTGGTGCAATCCCGTCGGTGTCCGCAGGAGAACCATGTCGTTCCTGACCTTGCAAACCATGGCCGACGACGAATTCCCGCACGGCCGCCGCTACTACACCAAGTCGGGTTACTTCAAGACGATCACAGACGAGAGCATTGACCGCATGGTGCACGCCCTCGGCTCGATCCCTTCTCCGTTGACACAAATCGAATTGGCCTACCTGGGTGGTGCCGTTAACCGGCTCGGCGCGACAGACACGGCTTTCGGTGATCGCAGTTCCCCGTTCGTCCTGAACCTGCTGGGCAATTGGGCCGATCCTTCCGAAGACAGTGCCAACGTCTCCTGGGTTCGCAATCTTTTCCAGGAGCTGCGCCCCGCCATGACGCCCGGTGTCTACGTTAACTTCATGAGCGGCGACGAAGACGATCGTGTTCCCGAAGCCTATCGCGCGCGCTGGGACCGACTGCTAACCGTCAAGTCGCATTACGACCCGAATAATTTCTTCCGTCTCAACCAGAACATCCCGGTGCAAAAGCCGGTCGTAAGCGGTCGAAGTTAAGTCTTCAACTTGTGCTTGAGAAGACCTGGGCAATTAACCGTTGAATCGACATGAACCATAATGTCCGCCGAACTCCATCGATATCTTGACCATCGATATCTTGACCATGCTTCCATGGGACTCCCATCCACCGGAACCCAAGCCGCCGTGGCGCGTTTCGTTGAAAGTGTCTCCCGTCCGGATGGCTCGGGAACGCAGCGAAGCCTGGAACTCTTTGATGCCGTGGATCGTGCTCGTCGCGCTGCCGCAGCGCTCGTGAATGTTGATCCCTCCTGCGTGATGTTGGTTGAAAATACCAGCCGCGGCCTCGGACTCGTAGCAAGTTCCCTTCCTCTGCGTGCAGCGGACAATGTCCTGATCTGCGATCTTGAATTTCTCACCGCAACCATCGCCTGGCGCGCTGTCAGCCAAAAACTGGGTGTGGAAGTCCGTCCGGTCAAGACGCAACATGGACGAGTTACCGTCGACGATTTCGCCCGCGTCGCGGACCAGCGAACTCGCGTGATCGTCCTGAGTTCGGTGCAGGAAGTGACCGGCTTCCGCGCCGACCTGCATGCATTCCGGCGACTCGCCGACGATCTCGGTGCCCTCCTTATCGTCGACGGCATCCAGGAGGCAGGCGTGCTCCCGGTTGACCTCCTCGCAACGCCCGTGCATGCCTATTGCGCCGGCGGCAGTAAGTGGCTGCGCAGTCCGTTCGGCGCGGGATTCCTTTACCTCGATCCGCATCTTCTCGACCAGTTGACGCCGCCGGACTGGGGCTACCTCGCGCTTGCAGAGCCCGATCGCGGATGGGAGACCTATCTGCAGACACCTTCTCGCACTCCCTTTGACCCGTTACCTGAGGCCTCCGACATTCGCAAACTCGTTTCCGGAGGCATGCCCAACGCAGTCGGAGCCGTCGCGCTCGAAAACTCCATCCTCGAGCTTCAACAATGCGACCAAGTGGCTTCAATGAAACGCGTTTCAGGCCTCAGCGAGCGTCTCGCAGAATCGCTCCTCAGCCTTGGAGCGCGCGTTTCGACGAGCGACGAGTGCGAAGCAGAAACGTCAGCGATTCTTTCTTTCGGCTTGCCACAAGGCCTGCAGGCCGAACGCTTTCTCTTGCAGAAGCTCCTGGACTCCGGAATTTACGTCTCTCTTCGCTACGTTTCCGGGGTCGGCGGAATCCGCGTGGCTATCCACTATCACAACACTGTCGCAGACATCGACGCCCTCCTTGAAGTAGTGCGTAAGGTCACCAAATCGTAGATCGGTTCTCCCGATACCAACGCTCTCACTTGTGACATCGCGCACGCACCTCATTGAGAGAGCACGGTTTAGTCGCCCCGGCCCAGGAATTCACTCTGCCAACACGGAAGAACATCTTGTTTAGGGAAGGCTTAAGTTGCATCACACGAATATGTTAGACTCTCGTCAATAACCTCACAGGGAAACTGCCGCATGAATTCGAATCGCACTGCGGAGCTGCGGGTGCTCGGCCTCGTTGTTCTATGGACTTCAGTGTTGGTTCTTACTTGGTCCTCCGCTTGGAGTCAGGCAGTTCCTGCCCCCTCCCAGCCGAGCGCGGATTCCGATTCCCGCAACAGAGCAGGCGAACCGGCAAACATCGAACCCAGCAGCAAGGAACCCGCAAGAGACACAGCCACGCCACCGCTTCTGATCGGCCCCGGTGACGAGGTCGACATCGCAGTTTATGGCGTCCCTGAACTCACGCAACATGTCCGCGTCGAGAATGGTGGCGACATCTCATTGCCGCTCATTGACAAGGTTCACGTCGCTGGCCTGACCAGCGCTCAGGCTCAGGAAGTCATTGAGCGCCGCCTGGCGAGCGGTGGTTTCATCAACGATCCGCATGTCTCGGTGTATGTAAAGGAGTACACCACCAGCGGCATCTTGGTGCAGGGTCAGGTCAACAAACCCGGCATCTATCCCGCGTTCGGTCGCAGAAAGCTCTCCGATGTGCTTCTCCAGGCCGGAGGCGTCACCCCCACCGCCGGCAACAAGATCAGCATCACTCACGCGGGAAAGTCCGTGCCCGAAGTTGTGACCCGCTCCGACGATCCACTTCAAAGTTCAAACATTGAAGTCGTGCCCGGGGACACGGTGACTGTCGCCCGCGCCGGCATCGTGTATGTGCTCGGTGAGGTGGCGCGGCCAGGCGGGTTCGTGCTGCAAAGCAGCGATGAGAACCACCCCGAAGGCCTCTCGGCAGTGGCGGCGATGGCTCTAGCCTATGGCCCCACCCGTACGGCCTCGTTGAACAAGGCTCGAATCATTCGCCGCAGTCCGGAAGGCCTCAAACAAATCAGTCTGCCTTTGAAAAAGATCCTTGAGGGCAAGAGTCCCGACACGCAGCTGCAGGCGGAAGACATCCTGTACGTGCCGAACAGCCGGGTAAAGCAGTTGGCGGAACAACTTCCCGGCTCGGTGGTGAGCACTGTAACCACTGCGGCTATTTACCGTTTTTAGCACTGTGGCTCGGAATTGAAACCGGGCCGGGTTAACCAGTTTAAGATTGCAATTTGAGATGGCCGGATGAGCTCTGGGAACGGTTGGCACAGTCTGACGAGAGGTAGCTCCGAGGTTCTTCCTCCGGACCATTCACGTCTTCAGATCAATGAATATGTATCGCCGCAAGACTCTCCCCTGCGGCTTTACTACAACATCCTGGTCAAGCGCCGCTGGACAGTGATTGCGTGCCTCATCATCGTCCTCACCATCACCGCCATCGTCAGCTTCCGTACCACGCCTCTTTATCGAAGCTCCAGTCGCCTCGTCGTCAATGGACAGGACTCGTCTCTTCTCGATTTCAAAGAGTCTGGCAATCAGTCGCAGCAATATCTGGATGACCGCGACCTCGCCACCTACATCAAGATCCTGCAGAGCCACAATCTGTCCCTGGTCGTACTGCGCACTTTGCACCTGGACCAGAATCCTGCCTTTGCGCCGCTCCCTCCTGGCTCCGCTGACGGTCTGCATGGGAACGCTGATTCAGAGAGAGAAAATGCGCTGGCAGAAAGACTGCATGCCGGGCTGACGGTTTCCTTGGTTCCCGACACCAAGATCATTCAGATCGATTACACCAGCCCCAGCGCTGCCCTCTCATCCGAAATCGCCAATGGTTACGCTCACTCCTTCATCGAGCAGAACTACGCAACCAAGTATCAGTCCACCATGGAAGCCGCCGAATGGCTCTCCACGCAGCTTGCGGACTTACAATTGAAGGTCGAGACCTCGCAGGCCAAGCTGGCGCGCTATCAGAAGGAAAATGAGATCGTCGGCATCGACGACAAGCAAAACATCATCACTGAGCGCTTAACGGAACTGAACAAAGAACTTACTTCCGCGCAGTCGGAGCGGATCCAGCGCGAGGCCAACTACCGGCTGAATCTGACCAATACCGACAAGTCCGAAAGTACTGGCGACGCCATGCTTGAGAAATTGCGCGAGCAGGAAGCCGACCTCCGCACTCAATTCGCCCAGTTGACCAGCCAGTTCGGCCCAGCCTATCCCAAGGTGCAGCAACTCAAGAGCCAACTCGACCAGTTACACGAGGAAATTGCCAAAGAACAGGTGACCAACACCGCCCACCTGCGCGATCAGTTTCTCTCAGCTCAGCGCCGCGAGGACATGCTGACCAAATCCTTCGAGCGTCAGAAACAGGAAGCCAACCAACTCAACGCGAAAACGGCTGATTACGCGATGCTCAAGCGCGAAGCCGAGTCGAACCGTCAGCTGTATGACAATCTGCTGCAGAAGCTCAAGGAAGCCGGACTGTCCGCCGGACTTCGTTCCGGCAACATCCGCATTTATGACCCGGCTCGTGCGCCCAAAGCGCCCGCTGAACCCAACATCCCGCGCAACCTGTCGATCGCATTCGTAGTCGGACTCAGTCTCGGCATTGGTCTGGCATTCTCATTGGAGGCGCTTGATAACACCGTCCGCAACTCCGAAGAAGTCCAGATGATCTCGACCCTGCCCGTGATTGGCATTGTTCCCCTGGGCAAGTCTTCCTACAAGAACGCACCGCGTCGCGCTCATTCTTTGAAGGCGCCAGCGGCGGAACTTCCTGCTGCCAACAGCACTCCGGTGGAAATCATTTCGCAATCCCGGCCACGCTCGGAGATTGCCGAGGCTTACCGTTCGCTCAGAACTTCGATTCTTCTTTCGGCGGCGGGAAAGCCCCCGCAGGTAATCCTTGTCACCAGCGCGCTGCCGGAAGAAGGCAAGACCACTACGAGCGTAAACACCGCGATCGTGCTGGCTCAACGCGGGGCGCGGGTCCTGCTGGTCGATGCCGATCTCCGCCGGCCCAGCATCCACAAGGCTATGGGACTCCCGAGCAGCCTCGGGCTCAGTGGCGCGCTTACCCATCCCGACGAGTCGTTTGAAAACGTCATCGTTCCTTCGCCCACCGTACCCAACCTTTACGTGATTCCAGCGGGACCGATTCCTCCCTACCCCGCCGAACTGCTCGGCTCTAACGCCATGCGAGCTTTTCTGGAAAAAGCCAAGAGCCAGTTCGATCACATCATCGTCGACAGCACTCCGGTGCTCTCTGTCACTGATGCTGTGGTTCTGTCCGTGGAGGTAGACGGCGTGCTGGTCGTGATTCGATCCGGTCAAACCACCAAGCGCGCTTTGCGCCGCATCGGAGAAATCTTCAATCAGGTCAATGCCCGGGTCATCGGTGTAGTACTCAATGCGGTCAACTTGAACGAGCCCGACAACTATCACTACTACTATTACGGTTCCAAGTATTCCGGCCAGTACTACCGCAGCGACGAGGACGAAGAGAAAGTTAACAGCGCTAGCGCATGATGCGAGGTTAGTTCAATCTTGCTTGCTCGCCTCCGACTAGACTCCCTGGAACGCAAAATACTTTTCGCAGCGCTTTGCAGCCTGGTGCTGGCTGCCTATGTTCTGCTCGCCTCGACTTCCTACGTGGCCTACCACCTTGCCTCTTCCGGAGAACCGCGCTCCCTGGAAAAGGCCGTCAGACTTCGCCCCTTCAATGCGGACTACCGCTGGCAACTCGGGCGTTACAAGTTTTACGTCCTGGGCGACGCCGCTGCCGCTGTCACTGACTATGAAAAGGCAGTCGCGCTCAATCGCTTCGATTCACATTACTACCTCGACTACGCCAACGCGCTGGTCAATCTGAACCGCGATGCAGAAACGATCAATGCCGTCCAGCGCGCCATATTGCTCGACCCCACCACGCCAAGAACCAACTGGGAGGCCGGAAACCTCTATCTCGTTGCCGGCGACACCGAAGCCGCTCTCCATCGCTTCCGCGTGATTCTCGAGCAGGAAGGTGAAACTCCGGAATACCCGGTCTTGCCGCTTTGCTGGCGCGTTACCCGAGATCCTGACCTCATCATCCGCGAAGCTCTACCTCCCCGTGCAGGCGCTTACCTGCGCTTCTTGCAGCTTCTGATGACGGAGAACAATTCCCAACCTGCCGCAACCACATGGCAAGCTCTGACGCGACTGCAACAGTCTTTCGAGCCGAAGCTCGCCTTTCCGTACTTCAACTACCTGATCGCGCACAAGGACGTCGCTGGCGCCAGCCAGGTATGGTCTTACCTCACCTCCAGCGCCCTGTCCGGATATGCGCGGTCCGACAATCTCATCGTCAACGGTGATTTCGAGAAGCCTTTGCTGAACGGCGGATTCGACTGGCGCTACCGGGAATCCAACGCCGTCTCCCTTACGATGGACAACGACAGATTTCAGAGCGGGCGCGAATCACTGAACATTTCGATGCACGGCGTTGCGGCCGACCTCGGTGTAGCGCAGCTGGTGCCTGTCGATCCCGCTACGGCCTACGACTTCGGCGCTTACGTGAAAGCGGAAAACATCCAGGGCGCCAACGGTCCTCAGTTCCAGGTGCAGGATGCCTACAGCGATCAATCTCTCTTGCTGACCGACGACCTGACCGGTACCTTCAACTGGCGCGAAGTGAGCGGGGAATTCCACACCGGCCCCGACACGCGCCTGGTTCTTCTCCGGATGGTTCGTCTGCCCGGCAACACGCACGTGCGCGGCCGCCTCTGGATAGACGACGTCAGTATTCGACGAAAATGAACTCGAACCTGGCCACTGCCCGAACCCGCTCCGCTTCCCCGGTCTCCGAGATAACGGCTGAGAACAGGGGTGTCGTGCTTCTCGGACGCGTCGTTTCCGCCGGCATTCTCGCCCTGCTAATCTTTGGTCCTATCGCGCTCGGTGGCGTCGAGCCGTGGGCCGTACTAGTGCTCGAAGTCGGAACCGCTCTCCTGCTCTCCCTGTGGTGCGTGCAGCAACTGCGCCTCGGACAATTGGAAGTCTTCGATCATCCCCTCTTTCTTCCGGCCGGACTGTTTGCGCTACTCGTGTTGGGTCAGATTCTGTTTGTGCGCTCCGTCTACGTCGACGCAACCATTACTCAGGCCCTCAAGTATGCCGCGTATGGCTCGCTCGTCTTCCTCACCGCCCAGTACGCCAAACGCCGCAGCGACCTCAAGTACATGGCCATGGCGCTCACCATCTTTGGATTTGTCTTTGCCGTCTTCGCCATGTTGCAAAGCTTAAGCGGCACAACAAAAATCTACTGGCTGCACGCGCCTTCTTCGTCCAACGCGGTAATCTTCGGCTCTTATGCCAACCACAACCACTATGCCGGGCTCATGGAGCTCTTGATCCCTTTTCCTCTCATGTTTGCATTAGGCGGGATGTGGCGCGGAGCCAAGCGCACTCTCTGGGCCTTCGCGGCTGTGGCAATGGGGTGCTCACTGTTCCTGTCAAAATCGCGGGGGGGCATGATCGCTTTTGTCGTGCAGTTGATCGTAGTCGGCTTGCTCAGCCTTCGCCGGAGTTCGAAACAGACCTACCTTGCCGTCGGACTGGCTGCCGTCCTTATGATCGGTTCCCTTGCATGGCTCGACTCCTCCGGCGTCATCCGCGAACGAGTTACCAGCCTCCGCAATCCCATGGCAGCCGCCGGAATCCGTTTCACCATTCTTGAAGACAGCGCCCGCATGTTCGTCGTCCATCCAGTACTAGGCTGGGGCCTGGACGTCTTTCCCATTGCCTATCCCCAATACCGGAGCTTTCCCACAGACTTCTTCGTCAACCAGGCGCACAACGACTATCTGCAGGTCCTCGTCGAAACCGGCGCGCTAGGCTTCCTGCTCGTACTCTGGTTTATTTATCGTTTTTACTGGAATGCTCTACCTTTCACCCGCGATTGGATGCAAGATATGAAATCCTGTGTGCGAGCCGCTGCCCTCGTGGCCTGCACCGGCATCCTGGTGCACAGCTTTACCGACTTTAATCTCCACGTTCCCGCCAACGCTGCGTTGTTCTTCGTGCTCGCAACAATCGCGGCCATGCCCGATAACCGCTCCCCTCACGCTTATACTCACCGGCGTCGTCGGACGCACCAGCCCTCATGATTTCCGCCGCCCAATCTGCTCCTGACCAAGTTGACGGCGGCACACACATTCCATCTTTTCGTCCGACGCCGAACCCGGCCTCAACGCCGGAAATGGCTTTGCTCCTCGCTGCCTGCGCTCGCACGGCGCCGGGTACGGGCGCCATCGGCCATCTCGTGCGCCAACCCATCGACTGGTCAGTGTTGTTGTCGCTCGCACAACACCACGGAGTCACACCGCTTCTTTGCCGAACCGCTGCTTGCTGTACCGGCCTCTTCCCACGTGAAATCCTGTCCGTCCTTCACTGCCGTTTTCAGGAGACCGCCCGGGCCAACCTCATGCGCCTTGGCGAGTTGGCGCGTGTGTTGGATACGCTGACGGCGGGAAAAATCTCAGTGATTCCGTTCAAAGGACCGAATCTCGGTTGTTACGTTTACGGCGACGTCGCCCTGCGCGAGTTTTCCGATCTGGACGTCCTCATAAGACCTAACGATCTTCCTGCCGCAAAAAAGCTTCTCCTCGAAGCCGGTTATTCTCCCGAATTCCGCCTCTCCGCAGCGCAGGAGGCACGGTACCTGCGCTCCGCCTGCGAACTCAATTTCACTCACCGTACGCTCGGCATCCTGCTCGAACTGCACTGGCAGGTGCTCTCGCGGCAGTTTTCGCTCGAATTCGATCTGGATCAACTATGGGCGCGGGCGCGCGACGTGCAGATCGGACCTTGCCAGGCGCTGTGTTTGAGCCCCGAGGATTTATTGCTTATATTGTCCGCGCATGCGGCCAAGCACCTCTGGGCGCGGCTTCTGTGGACGGCCGATATCGCCGAACTGCTTTCGGTCACTCCCGGGATTGACTGGGACTACGCCTTCTCCGAAGCAAGGCGTATCGGGGCCGCAAGAATTCTTTCGATCACCCTGCTCATGGCCGACGCTCTCTTCCGGGTCGGTCCTCCCTCACAGATTCATCGGCGGTTAGAACACGACCGTCTCGCCTTTCGAATCGCTTCCTCACTCAGCCAGAAGATTTTCTCCGCGCCCCTCGAAGAGACGTCCCGCGTCACTTCCCATCTGACGTTGCTTTTGGCGCGTGAGCGTTGGCGCGACCGGTCTCGTTATGCCTCCCGCACACTGCTGGCCTCCGCCAGGACCCGGGCCTTCGGATCTATGCATTCCCCGCTCTCATCTTGAGCGCAGCGTGATCTCACTCCGACTGAGCGCAGTGATTTAAACCCTTGGGGTGTCGAATAGCCATTCCATGGTGTCATCCTTGGCGCAGCGAAGGATCCCTGCACCTTCCGGATCCCGTTTTACAACACAAGCAAGCAACCGCTTGGCAGCGGTACAGCTCTCACTCATCCATCACCGGTGACTCATCCAGATCCGGCAATACTGTCCCTTGGATCGTTCGCAGAGTTTCCAGCGCATCGTCGACCTCTGGCTCTTCCAGCGGATCATTCCTGCGCCGCAACAGGCGGTCGGTTTGCCCCATCCTCGCGGCCCCTGCGTACAGCGCGATATGCGCATACTGCTTCGCGCTCGCCACCAGCGCCCGCATCGTACCGAACTCGCGTCCCTTGCTCAGAAGCCGCGCGGCAAAATCCGCTTTTTTGCGCACGTATTTGTTCAGGGCAAACGAATCAAATTCACGGTAGAAATAAAGAAGGTCGGGCAGGTTGGCGAAACGGCTCGTGCGGAAGCTCGACACCCATAGCTCCCAGTCCTCACAACCGTGATTGGCTTCGTTGTAGGCATGCGCACGGAACCAGTCCGCTCGCCCAACAAACGTCGCATGAGCAATCCGAAAGCCCTCGAGTGGACTATTGCAAATTTCCTCATGCTCCGCCGGCAATACGCGGCTCCCAATCGGCACTTGAGCGCGATCCAGCACAATCAACCCGCAGCCCACCCCATCTAGTTCCGGCCGCGCTTCCAGGAGCTGAATCTGTCTTTCCAGGCGCTCGGGATGCATCAGGTCATCCGCGTCCATGCGCGCGATGTACTTTCCATTTGCCAGTTTTGTGATCTGGTTCAGGCTCGCCGCCAGTCCCCGATGCTGTTTGGCAAACAAAGTGCGCACACGTGTATCCCTGATTTTTTGCAGCGTGGCAACACTTTCGTCTATAGAGCCATCATCCACTATTACAAGCTCCCAATCTTTAAACCTTTGGCTGAAGATGCTGCGCAAGCAGGACGCCAGAAATGGCTGCGCGTTGTACACCGGAAGACCGATAGTTACTTTAGGTGACTTTCCTTCTGGCACCTGCTTACCGTACAACGGGAGCTAAGAGTTTTCCACAAGCCTTTCGAAGTGTTAGTGGGGTAGATTCATAAGGACCTTCCAGTATTGCATTGAGGATTTGTTTCTGAGAGACTCGCAAACAATCGCGTTCGCACGACATCTTCAAGGCTTTCTTACACATTTGTTTGGGCCGCTCTGTCACCGGAGGTAGCGTGTCTGGGTCCTCGGCTGTGTTGACCGTGAACAGCTCTTTGAACTGGGCCCTCCGCTGTCTGACCCGCGGCATTTCCAAGCTTCCTGCCGGCCTTTTCAGCCGCTGGAACCAGCTCGGCATCGACGCCGGTCTGTCGGCAATCTCGCTGTTCACTGCCTACCAGCTTCGATTCGATAGTGCCGTCCCCCCCTACCATCAGGTTGTCATGTGGACGTGGGTGATGGTTCTGCCCATCATTCGCCCGCTCACAGCGCTTGCGCTAGGCGGCTACCGGACGACGTGGCGTTATTTCGGCCTGCGCGACATGGTTTGGCTTGGCATTTATACTTTGCCCGCCACCGTTGTCATGCTTCTTGTCCGCCTGCTCTGGGCGCGCACCTTTTGGTTGGCAGCGATTCCCATCAGCGTAACCTTGATCGAGCTCACCGTAAACGTCCTGCTCGCCACCGGCGCCCGAGGTTTCCGGCGCCTGCTGACGGTCTACTCTGCGGTCAATCCCGCGGCTCCGGCCCACGCTCTCGTGGTCGGCTCATCTGACACCTTGGCGGCAGTTCTCGATCAGGTTTCCAGTTTCGGTGATGTGAAGATTCGCGGCCTGATCGTTCCCGACGACGGCCCCCGGAATCTGCAGGGAGTGCTGATCTGCGGGTTCCCTGTGATTGGCACGCTGTCCGACCTCCCGCGCCTTTTGAGCGACAAGACGGTCGATGTCGTCCTCATCGCCGACGCGCGCCTCGACGGTATCGGTACCATCGTCGATGCCGCTACTACCCAGCAGATTGCCGTGCGCCTGCTACCGACAACCGCCGATGTCCTTCGTGGTGATGTTCGTATCTCCAGCCCAGGCCACCACTCTTCCGTAATCGATCGCGTGCTCATCGTCGGGGGAGCCGGTTATCTCGGCTCTGCCCTCGTGCCTCAGTTGCTGGCGCGCAATTTCAAGGTTCGTGTGCTCGATTCGCTCCTTTTCGGCGATCAGTCGCTGCGCGCGGTTGCGACCAACCCCAACTTCGAGCTCATGCGCGGCGATGTTCGCGATATCCAGGCCGTGGTTGAGGCCGCCAAGGACTGCGACGCCGTCATCCACCTGGCCGCCATCGTCGGCGACCCTGCGTGCGACGTCAACAAGCAGCTTTCCATGGAGATCAATCGCGCCGCCACGCGCATGTTGATCGACATATGCCGGGGATCCGGTGTGCGGCGGTTCCTGTTCGCTTCGACTTGTAGCGTCTACGGCGCCTCAGACCACCTGGTCGACGAACTGACAGAAGTCGCCCCTATCTCTACCTACGCGGAGAGCAAGGTCGACTCTGAAAAACTTTTGCTGGAAGCGGCAAGCGCCGAC
>Ga0126372_10000274_pt1 | contig 16811 bp, 15 predicted proteins | sample PanSoiMetaPlot_6_FD_92762 | JGI IMG/M metagenome (GOLD analysis project Ga0126372, IMG submission 92762) | Tropical forest soil microbial communities from Panama - MetaG Plot_6 | ecosystem: Environmental > Terrestrial > Soil > Tropical forest > Bulk soil | place: Panama | collected 2016-02-17
CACCGCGTTCTTGACCGCGCGCAGCACGTCCAGGCCGAAACGCGCGCGGTTTTCGAGGCTGCCGCCATACTCGTCGGTGCGGTGGTTCTCGAACGGCGCGTGAAATTGCGAGATCAAATAACCGTGCGCGGCATGGATTTCGACGCAATCGAATCCTGCCGCCTGGGCGCGCTTCGCCGCCGCGACAAAGGCCGCGGTGGTCTCTGCGATCCGCCTCTTGCTCATTTCCTCCGGCACGATGGTTTCGAAGGTGCTCTCGTAGACCGGATGCGGAATTGCCGAGGGCGCAATCGGCGTCTCGCCGCAAATATCGATGCGGGTGTGGCCACCGGCATGGCCTAGCTGGATCGAGGCCTTGGCGCCTCCGGCGTGGATGGCATCGACGAGGCGCCGCAAACCCGGAATGAAGCGGTCGTCATAGATTCCGACTTCGCGACGGCGATGCCGCCCCGCTTTTTCCGGCGAGGCCATCTCCACGGTGATCAGGCCGGTGCCGCCGCGCACCCGCGCCATGTAGTAGGCGACGCAGTCATCGGTAACGAAGCCGTCGTCGTCCGCCGTGCGCGTGGTCATCGGCGGCATGACGATGCGGTTTTTAATCTCGACCGGTCCGATGCGTGCCGGGGTGAGAAGGATGTTCATCCGTTTGCGGTTCCGGGAAACCGGAAATTGCCCAAGGGCGGCGCTGTGCCAGACTCGGCGCCACGGCAAAAAATTATTCGATCACCTCATCGGCGTTAACAAGGAGCTTCTCGGAGATTTGGAATCCCGACGCCTTAGCAGCTTTCAGATTGATCACGAGATAGTATTTGGTCGGCAATTGTACCGGCAGATCGCCGGGCTTTTCGCCGCGTAAAATACGGTCGATGTAAGATGCAGCCTCGCGCCACAAATCCCTTCCATCAATACTGTATGAGGCCAAACCGCCGCTCGTGACGAAGAAGCGGTAGGAATAAACCGCCGGCAGATGCGATTGCATTGCCATATCCGCGATCATCTGACGATTGCCGAAGGTAGGCGGCGCCGGCGCCACGATCAGGCCGCCATCCGGCTCTTTCGCAAGCTCGATTAGCGTACGCTCGATCTCTTCTGCGTTGTGTACGCCGGCGGCCGTAATCGTCACCCCAAAAGTTCCTGCAACAGATTCGGCTGTGCGGACGAAGGCAGTATTGGCGGCTATGCCAGGATCGTGGAGAACCGCAACTCTTCGAACCCAGGGCGCAAGTTGCTTGAGCACATCCATCCATTTCGCGGCAATCGCAGGTTCGAAACTGTGAAAGCCGGTAATGTTTCCACCTGGATGGGCTAAATTTGAAACGAAACCGCTGCCGACCGGATCGGATGCTTGCGTGAAAACGATCGGGATGGTGTGTGTCAGCGGCATCAGAGACGCCACCGCAGGATTGGCATAGGCGAGGATCGCGTCGGGGGCCAGCGCGAGCAGTTCCGCGCTCGCACTGCGGGTGCGTTCTGAATTTCCATCCGTATAACGATAGTCAAGCTGAACGTTGTGACCCTCGGTCCAGCCGAGTTCCTCGAAACGTTGCTTGAAAGCGGCTACGAGAACCAGCGTTTCCGCATCTTCACGAAATGGGATCAGCACGCTGACGCGGCGAACCCGATCGCGTTGCTGCTGCGCGCGCGCGGCAAGCGGCCGCGCAGCGGCAACACTTCCGGCAAGCGCCATGAAATCTCGTCGCCTCATCCGCCTCACGCGCCTTATGCGCCTCTCATGGGGCCACTCCAGGGCCAAGGATCGCCGGTAAAGTATAACAAGCCTTGGAGCGGGCACATCTGCCGCGCAACGGGAATTTTCACAGCACCGGAATCTCGCCGCCATCGAGGTCGATCGTCGCGCCATGCAGCCAGCTCGCGCGCGAGGAGACCAGGAAGGCGACGAGATTGCCGACATCTTCGACGTTGCCGATGCGAATCGGATTGTTGAATTCGCGCAGCAATTGTTCGCGGATTTTTTCCTCCGGCGCGCCGGTGCGCTCGATCTCGGCCTTGATGCGCCGCCGAGTCCGGTCGGTCTCGACGATGCTCGGATGGATGCAATTCACGCGTACCCCGTCGCGCTTGCCGCGATCGGCAAGGCATTTGGTGAAGGCGGCAACCGCGGCATTGACCGAGCTGCCGATGGTGAATTCGGAGGTTGGCTTGCGGCCGCCGGTGCCGCCGATCGAAATGAGCGCGCCGCGGCGTGCCTGCAACAGCGGCCAGGCGGCGCGAGCGAGCCGCACATGCGCGAAGAACTTCAGCGCATAGCCGTCTTCCCAATCGGCGTCGGTCAGAGCCAGGAAATCGCCGCGCTTGGTGGCGCCGGCATTGTTGACGAGAATGTCGAGCGCGTCGAACTCGCGCTTGATTTGTTCGATCAGTTTTGCGGGGGCGTCCTTCTCGCGCAGGTCGATGAGCGCGGTGCGGGCGCGGCCACCGCTCTTGGCGATGCTTGCGGCGGTCTCGTCGAGCGCGGCGCGATCGCGCCCGGTGAGCATGACATCAGCGCCCTCGCCCGCGAGTGCGAGCGCGACGCCACGGCCGATGCCGCGGCTTGATCCGGTCACCAGCGCGATTTTTCCTTTCAAGCTCAATTCCATGACTGTGATCCCTTTCGTCATTCCGAGGCGCGCGCAGCGCGAACGCGGAATCCATATTCACGGTGCCTTCGGTATTTTCGTTACGAGGAAAATGCGGTCACTCGAGCTTGAGCCCAAGTTGCTGGACCAGAGCCGCCCACTTGCTCTCTTCGCGGTCGATGTTGGCGGCGTATTCCTCCGGCGTGCTTGGCGCCGGATCACTGCCATCAGCGATCAGGCGTTGTTTCATCTCATCGCTGTTCAGTATTGTCTGTAATTCCTTGTTCAGCCGTTCGATGATCGCGCGCGGCGTGCCGGCCGGAGCGGCGAGCCCATAATATTGCACCGCCTCGAAACCGGGCAGGCCGGATTCGGCCGCCGTGGGCACCTCCGGCAGCGCGGCCGAGCGCACCTTTGACGTTACCGCCAGCCCGCGCAGTTGCCCTGCCGCAATATTGCTGACCGAGGCCGGGATGGTGTTGTAGCCGAGCGGCACGTGGTTACCGAGGAGATCAGTGGTCAGCGGTCCGGTGCCCTTATAGGTCACAACGGTGATTTCCGTGCCCGCCAGCAAATTGAATAATTGCGCAGCGAAATAATTGATCGTCGGCGCCGGTGGCGTGCCGGCGGAGAGCTTGCCCGGTTCTTTCTTCGCCAAGGCGATCACGTCGGCGAGCGACTTTGCCGGCAGTGAGGGATGCGCATCGACGATGATCGGGGTGGACGCGACCAGCCCGATCGGGGCGAAGTCTTTTCTGAGCTCATAGCCGGTATTCGCGCTGAGGCTCAAACCGGTGAGCAGCATGACAAGCGTATAGCCGTCGGGCGCAGCCCGCGCCGCATCGCGGGTGCCGATCATGCCGCCGGCGCCGCCGCGGTTCTCGATGACGACTTGCTGGCCGAGCGCCAGTGAAAGCCGCTGCCCGACGAGCCGTCCCATCAGGTCGACACCGCCGCCGGCGGGGTAGGGCACGATCATGGTGATCGGGCGGGACGGATAATCCTGCGCCACCAGCGGAGCAGGCTGTGCGCAGAGCATAGCCGCGGCCAATGCGCTGGTCGCCGCGGCGACCGTGATTCGGATCATGCGATTTCCTCCCGCGCGGGCACTATAGCTCTCCGCCGCAGTGGGCTACAGTGGGCTACGGTAGGACGAAGATTCATACGGGAAATTCGCGAATGCGCTTTGGTCTGTTCGGCAGCGCGACGGCCCGCCATGGCGGGCCGGACGTCGATTCGGGCCAGGGCTATCGCCAATTCGTCGACTACAATGTGGAAGCCGAGGCGCTCGGCTATCATTCGACGTTTCTCGTCGAGCATCATTTCACCGGCTTCGGCCAGGTCTCGGCAAGCCTCGCGCTCCTGACCTGGGTGGCGGCGAAAACCAGGACATTGCGGCTCGGCACCGCAGTGTTGGTGCTGCCGTGGCACAATCCGGTGCTGCTCGCCGAGCAAGCCGCGACAATCGATCTTCTCTCCGGTGGCCGGCTCGATTTCGGCGTCGGCAAGGGCTACCGCCATGGCGAATTCGCCGGCTTCTGCGTCCCGATGGAAGAGGCCGACGCGCGGTTCAATGAATCACTCGACGTGATCTTAAAATGCTGGACGTCCAAGCAGCGTTTCTCGCATCACGGCAAGTACTGGCGTTTTGCAGATGTCATCGTCGAGCCGCCGACCGCGCAGAAGCCGCATCCCCCGATGTGGATGGCGGCCGGCAATCCGGATTCGATACGGCAAGTCGCCGAGCGTGGCTTCAACCTCCTGCTCGATCAGTTTGCCTCGTTCGAATCCGTCGCCGAGCGCATTGCCATCTTCAAGGCGGCCGTGGAAGCGCGCGGCCGCACCTATGATCCGATGGATGTCGGCGTCGCGCGCGCCTTTTACGTCGCCAAGGATCAGGCCGACAAGGAGGTCGCGCTGGAGCGCCGGCTTGAAGCGCAGCGTCGGCTCGCCGCCGCGTCCAATGCGCCGGACGGGACCAAGAACAAATCCAGCATCATGGCGTTCTCCGATACGCGTGAAGCAAGCGAGGAGAGCGCGCTTTACGGCACGCCCGACGAAATCGCGTGCAAAGTGGAAAACCTGCGAGGGCTCGGCGTCGGTTACGTGCTGCTCAATGGCGGCGCCAGCGCGGCGCACGACAGCTTGCGTCGCTTCGCGCGCGAGGTCATGCCGGCCTTTGCCGAAGAACCGGCGCGCACGCGTAGTGGGGTGAGGGCTTGCTGCTCAATTCCCGCGTAAGCGGGAATCCAGGGGTAATTCAGATTATGGCAACGGTGTTTCTGGGTTCCCGCTTTCGCGGGGACGAGTGGTGAGATAGTTCGCAGCAATGATCAACAAGATCGTGCAATCGATGGAGCAAGCCATGGCGGACATCCGCGACGGTGCGGTCGTCTTGCTCGGCGGCTTCGGCAGCATCGGTCAGCCTAATGTGCTGATCGATGGGTTGATCGAGAATGGCGCGAAAGACCTCACCGTCGTATCCAACAATGCAGGCGTCGGGCGCGCTGGCCTGGCGCTGCTTCTTGAGCTCGGCCGGGTGCGCAAGATTATTTGTTCATATCCGCGCTCGGCCGGTTCGGTGGTATTCGAGGAACTTTATCGCGCCGGCAAGGTTGCGCTCGAAGTCGTGCCGCAGGGCACGATGGCGGAGCGGCTGCGCGCCGCCGGTGCCGGCATTCCCGCTTTCTTCACGCCGACCGGCGTCGGCACCAAGCTAGCCGCCGGCAAGGAACAGCGCGAGATTGCCGGCCGCAAATATCTCCTGGAAGAAGCGCTGGCCGGCGACGTCGCCCTGGTCGAGGCCTGGGAAGCCGATCGCTGGGGCAACCTGATCTATCGCTCCTCGGCGCGAAATTTCAATCCGGTGATGGCGACGGCGGCGAAGTTGACGATCGCGCAGGCGCAGCACATTGTCGATCTCGGCGCGCTCGATCCGGAGAAGATCGCGACGCCGGGCGTCTACGTCGATCGCGTGCTGCACGTACCCTATGGCGAACCGACCGTCACCTAGCGAGCGAAGCATGAACGTTCTTGCCGCATGCCAACCGCGCACGCGCAACGAAATGGCCGCGCGCGTCGCCCGCGATATTCCCGAGGGCTGGTTTGTCAATCTCGGCATCGGCGCGCCGTTGCAGGTGGCTGATCATCTGCCGGCCGAGCGCGAAGTCGTCTTCCATTCCGAGAACGGCGTGCTTGGCATGGGGCCGGCGCCCGAGCCGGACCGGATCAATCGCTGGCTGATCAATGCCGGCAAGCAATATGTGACGCTGCGCAGCGGCGGATCGTATATGCATCACGCCGACAGTTTCGGACTTATTCGCGGCGGTCATCTCGATCTATGTGTGCTCGGGGCCTTTCAGGTCGCCGAGAACGGCGACCTCGCCAATTGGTCGACATCGGAGAATGACAGCGCGCCCGCCGTTGGCGGCGCCATGGATCTCGCGGCCGGCGCGCGGCGTGTCTGGGTCTTGATGGACCATCAGACGAAATCCGGCGAAAGCCGGCTGGTTCGCCGCTGCACTTATCCGCTTACCGCGCTTGGTGTCGTCAAGCGCATCTATACCAATCTCGCGGTGCTCGACGTTACGCCGGACGGCTTCACGGTGCGCGAGATGGTCGAAGGGCTGACGCTCGATGCCTTGCAAAAAGTGACGGACGCGCCGCTGCGAATGCTAGACTAGCGCCGCGATATCGAGGCAAGCCGTATCGAGACAAGCCCGCATGGAACAGATCCGCGTCTCCACCTTCGCCGGCCCGGGCGCCAAGCCGGTGATCCATGCTGTGCAACGGCCAAAGGTTGGAAACAGCGCTGCGCTGATCCAAATCGGCGCTTGCGGCGTCTGCGGCACCGATCTGCACATCCTCAAAGGCCACTGGCCCAAAGAGCTGCCGTGGCCGTTCACGCTCGGCCATGAACTCGGCGGCCTGATCGTAGAATTGGGCGGCGCGCTCAAAGAGGACTTCATGGGCAAGCCGCTGCGGGTCGGGTCGAAAGTGATGATCCCGCCGCTGATGCCGTGCGGGCGTTGCTATTACTGCATCCATTATCCGGAGAACGCCAATAAATGCCTGACCCCGGTCTATTACGGGCGGTATCTCGGTTTCGACAAGCCGCCGCATTTGTGGGGTGGCTGGGCTGAATATGTCTATGTCGATCTCGACATGCTGCCCGGCACGAAGATTTACAAATTGCCCGACGACATGTCGCTGCGGCTCGGTGCTTTGGCCGAACCCTTGACCTCTTGCATCCGCGCCTTCAATCGCGCGGCGCGGGCCGGCGGCTTCAAATGGGGCGATACCGTCGTCATCCAGGGCTCCGGACCGATCGGCATTCTCGCTATTGCCGCCGCGCAGGAAATGGGCGCCGGCCGGGTGATCTGCGTCGGCGCGCCGGAAACGCCGAGGCTGCAGCTCGCGCGAAAGTTTGGTGCGCAAGCGACAGTCGATATCGAGCAATACAAAACACCCGAGCAGTGCGTCGCGCGAGTGCGCGAGATTGTCGGCGGCTTCGGCGCCGACTTGGTGATGGACTGTTCCGGTCATCCGAGCGCCGGACCCGAAGGCATCGAGTTTTTGCGCGATGGCGGCACTTATGTCGAAATGGGCCAGTTTACCGACGCCGGCTCGATCATGACGTCTTGGCATCGTTTCTGCGCCAAGGACATCAGCGTGCTCGGCTCCTGGGCATTTACCGGCAACGACCTGCCGCTCGGCGTCGATATGCTCTACCGCGCGCGCGACAAATATCCCTGGCTCGACATGCAGACGCTTTATCCCTTCTCAGAGGATGGTATTACCCGCGCGGTGGCCGATGCGATGGCGATGAAAACGGTCAAATCGACGATCGTGCCATGGCCGGAACTGATTGGCCGGAACTGATCCCGTAACGAAAACCCGATCAACTTGAGCGTGATTGTGCCGCCCGGTCTGTTCGGCCACAATGGCCGCCGAACAAAACCATTGTGGGAGGACGTGCCGTGGCCAACACAATCACAGATAGGATCACTTGGGACCATATTCATCTGCGCACCACCAATCCGGAGGGCATGGCGCAGTGGTTCGAATCCATGCTTGGCGCGCAAGTGATCCGCTCCATGCAGGAAGGTAAGCCGCGCATCGATCTCAAACTCGGCGGCGCCAATATCTTCATCGCCCCAGTCGCTCCCGGCGACGGCGTAAACGTGCCGCCGGTCACGCCCTATCGCGGGCTCGACCATTTCGGCCTGGCGGTGAGCGGGATCGATGCAATTGCGGCCGATCTTAAAAAGAAGGGCGTTGAATTCACTCGCGAGCCGACCACCGTGCGCCCCGGTGTGCGCATATGTTTCCTCCGCGGGCCGGAAGGGGTGTCGATCGAATTGCTCGACCGCGATCCGAAATACTGAGCCACGAACTGGCAAACCGATACTCATCCGCTGGCCCCCGCGAAAGCGGAGACCCAGACTGAATGTTTATTAAAACTGGATTTCGGGTTACGCGGGAATGAGCGAGCTGTCCTTTGGCGCGCGAGTTTCAGACACTACTCACCTGAGTCCGCGATTGTTCGGCTGCCACGCCGCAGCAAGATCCGCCGTCGCCGCGATCGCTCGGCGGCGGCGCGAGCCGCACGCACGATTTCAACAATCTTCTGATGATCGTCGGCGCGCGCTGCACGATAAAAATCGGACCTCGCTAGATTTTCATCTCGCGATGCCCTCGATGACTGCCGTGGGCATGCATCATCCCTTGATCTGGCGCCCGACGCGCGCATCGGCGATCAATGCTTTGAACGCATCGAGCGCCGCCTTGGCGGTATTGGCGTAAGTCTCCGTCGTTGCATCAAGCCATTTCTCGCCGTAGCCGATCGCGGTATGGGCAAGCCGGACACGGCCGTCGAGCCATGGCCCGCCGCCGAAGCCGCCGATCACTGGGATTTTCACCGCCGCGACGACGGCCGCTCCGGCAATCGGCCCTGAATTGGTGAAATCAAGGAGCGAGGCGCCCGCCGCTTCCAGGAGCTTTGCGTCTTCGACGAGCTTTGCCGCCGCTTCGCCGCTCGCTTGTGCGCCCGGCGAATTCTGCGCGCTGTAGGGAATGCCGTATTTGCCTGCGGTCTGCGGCGTGAGGCCGAATTGCGCGAAGACCGGAATGCCGGCCTCCGCAAGCGCACGAACGACGTCGGGAAAATCCGCGGCGGCGTCGACTTTGATCATGTCCGCGCCGCCGTCGTGCATGAGCCGGCGCGCCGCCGTGAGCGCGGCCGCGTTGCCCTGTTGTATCGGCCCATACGGCATGTCGCAGCTCACGAGTGTGCGCTCGGCGCCGCGTCGCACCGCGCGGCAGCAGATCAGCATTTCGTCGAGCGTCACGTCGAGCACGTCGGTTCGGCCCCACAGGTTGACCCCGACGGAATCGCCGACCGAGATGAAGTCGAATCCGGCGCGGTCGGCGATACGCGCAATCTGATAATCCCAGGCGACGACGCCGACGCTTTTGAGCCCTTCGCGTTTCATCCGTTGCAAATCGGAAATAGTGATCTTGCCGTGCATTCCCCGAGCGCCCCCCTCTGAGACCGTCTCTTCTAACATGCGCATCGCGATGGCGCAGAGGCAGAAAACGCCTCAGTTCGGCGGTCACCGGCGGCAGAGATAGGAAATCTATTGCGCGGTAGTGGTGCGATTGGTGGTTTTGCCCGGGGACGGCTTGTGCTGGACGGGCTTGGCCGCGCCTTTGCCGCCGTCTTTCTTGGTCTCTTTCTTGGAATCCGGCTTGCCGTCGGTTTGTTTGGCCGCGGCCGTTTTGCTGCCGGGCTTGTGTTTGTTTGTCTTTTTGCCGTCGCCTTCATAGCCGGGCAGGGCCGCCAGCGCGGCGATCTGCTCGGCGGTCTTGGTCGGCCCGGTATAAACCACGACGGGAATCACCGGCCCGGGCTCGCTCAACAAATTCTTCGGCACCGGCACGCGCAGCGCGGTGCCGGACGGCCGCGGACCTGTGTCGGGCGGCGTGCTGTCGCTATTGTCGCCGAGGTCGGCATCGTCGTCGCTTTCCTCTATCGCTTGCTCGAGCGCGCGCCGTTTGCGATGCGGGCCGCACATGTCGTCTTTCAGGTCGGGCGGCGATGCTTCGATCGGAACCAGCGCGTTGACGTTGCCAAGTGTCGGCGTCAACCAGGCGAGCGGACCTCGCTTAAAGCCGACTTCCAGGAGCTCCGCCGCCTTCTGTGCACGTGACGCTGAAGTCGGCGCGCCGAGCACGACCGCGATCAGCTGTCTGCGATCGCGGGTCGCAGTTGCCACCAGGTTGAAGCCCGACGAACAGATGAATCCGGTCTTCATGCCATCGGCGCCGACATAGCGGCCGAGCAGCGGATTGTAGTTGCGCACGATGCGCCGCCCATATTTGATCGCCGGGATCTGCCAATAAGAACTGTACTGCGGAAATTCCCGAATAAGCGTGCGGGCGAGAATCGCCAGATCGCGTGCGGAGACGATCTGCCCATCGTCCGGCAGCCCGTTGGGATTGACGAAGTTCGACGCGGTCATGCCGAGACGATGGGCGGTCTCGGTCATCTGTTGCCCGAACGCGCCGACCGAGCCGCCGAGGCCTTCGGCCAGCACGACCGCCATGTCGTTTGCTGATTTTACCATCATCATTTTGATGGCGTTGTCGACCGTCACCTGCGTGCCGACCGGGAAGCCCATTTTGGTCGGCGCCTGCTCGTTGGCGTTCGGCGAAACCGTGAACAAAGTGTCCGGCGTGACGCGCGCATCGCGCATCGCGCTCAGTGCCATGTACAACGTCATCAGCTTGGTCGTGGATGCCGGGTACCACGGATAAGCGGCATTCTCGGCGCGCAGCACCTTGCCGCTGTCGGCGTCGACCAGAATGAACGACATCGCCCGCGCCGTGGCGAACGGCAAGATCACGGTCAGCGCGGCCGCACTTAGCGCCACGCACGCCAATATCGAGCTAAGTCGTCGATGTCCAAACACGCTGGTCAACTGCACCTGTCGCGGTCCATTCGCTTTTTCAGGCCGGGACGGCCTGGATCGGGGTCAGCTTCACGAAGCGTGGATGCATCACTATGTAACGCAAGCCGGCTCGAAGGCAAAGCCGAATGGCTGTATTGTCAAGCCCGGTTCCAACGCCGCGTGCCGTACAGCGTCCTAAGCCACGGAAAAGAGCCAAGGAAAAGCGACTAAAATTCGGCAATGGAGAGATGATGACCGCCTGCATCGTAGGATGGACACATAGCCCGTTTGGCAAGCTCGCCGGCGAAACCCTCGAGAGCCTTATCGTGCGAGTCGCGGGCGATGCCCTTGCCGATGCCGCAATTGCCGTCAAGGACGTCGACGAGATCGTGCTCGGCCATTTCAACGCCGGCTTCTCCGCGCAGGACTTTACCGCCTCGCTGGTGCTGCAAGCCTCGCCCGATCTGCGCTTTAAACGCGCGACCCGGGTCGAGAATGCCTGCGCCACGGGCTCCGCGGCTGTGCATCAAGGATTAAAAGCAATCGGCGCCGGCGCCGCGCGCATCGTGCTCGTCGTCGGCGTCGAGCAGATGACCACGACACCGTCGGCTGAAATCGGGCGCAATCTCCTCAAAGCCTCCTATGTGCGCGAAGAAGCCGATATCGACGGCGGCTTCGCCGGCATATTCGGCAAGATCGCCGCGCTCTATTTCCAGCGCTGGGGCGATCAGTCGGATGCGCTCGCCCGCATCGCCGCCAAGAATCACAAGAACGGCGTCGACAATCCTTACGCCCAGATCCGCAAAGACCTGGGCTATGACTTCTGCCGCGCCGAGAGCGAGAAAAATCCGATCGTGGCCGGGCCGCTCAAGCGCACCGATTGCTCGCTGGTGTCAGATGGCGCCGCCGCCATCGTGCTCGCCGATGTCGAGACCGCGCTGAAGTTCAAGAAGGCGATCGTGTTCCGGAGCGCCCAGCATGTGCAGGATTTCCTGCCGATGTCCAAGCGCGATGTGCTCAAATTCGAAGGCTGCGCGGTCGCTTGGCAGCGCGCGCTGGCGCAAGCCGGGATTACGCTCAAGGATCTGTCCTTCGCCGAGGTCCACGACTGCTTCACCATCGCCGAACTGATCGAATACGAGGCCATGGGCCTCGCCGGCGAAGGGCAGGGCGCTCGCGTGATTGCCGAGGGTAGGGTCAACAAAGACGGTGCGTTGCCGATCAATCCGTCGGGCGGATTAAAGGCCAAGGGCCATCCGATCGGCGCCACCGGTGTGTCGATGCACGCGCTGGCCGCCATGCAGCTCACCGGTGCCGCTGGCGGCATGCAGCTCAAAGACCCCAAGCTTGGCGGCATTTTCAATATGGGCGGGGTCGCAGTGGCCAATTACGTCAGCATATTGGAGCGGCTGCGCTGACCGCCACCCGAGCGCACGCCGCGAGGGTTGCTCGGTTTCAATCGATATATTTGCCGGGTTTTGTCTCGGTCAATCCGACCCAGAACAAGAGCGTGGCCGCGGCTGCGGCGGCGGCAAGGATCAAAAATCCGGAAAAATGGCCGAGCCGTTCGAAAATAAAACCGGTGGTGCCGGTGCTGATCGCCGCCGCGATGGCGATGACGGTGCCAATAAAGCCTTGAACCAGGTTGAAACGGCCGGTGCCGGTCGTCATGTCGGTAATCATCAGCAACGTCAGCACTGTGACGCAGGCTGAGCTTATTCCGGCAAGACATTGGGCGACGATTAGAAATGGATAAGTCGTGTAAAGGGCGAACAACAACGCGCGTACGACCTCGACGACAAAGCCGGCCAACAGCAGGGGCTTACGGCCGAATTTCTCGGAGTGGTAGCCGACCCACGGCGACAGCACGGCCGCAATGAGTTGCGGCGTGATGATCAGCCCCGCCACGAGCAGCGATGAAGACTGATTTTTGTCCTGCGCCAAGTTTTGGCTGACCACCGGAAGCATCGCGGCGTCGGCGAGTTGAAACAGAAAAATGCAGGCTGCGAAAATATACAGCCGCAGATTTTTTCCGAGATCGAAGATGCGCTGAATATCCGCCGCTCCGCGGCCGGCGTTGCGGGCGCGGGCGTAGTTGATCTCGTCGCTACGGATCAGGCTCAGCGCAACAAGCGCGGGAATGCATAAAGCGGCCGCGCCAAAGAAGATCGCGGCCTTGGAAATATATTGTCCGGCGGCGCCCATTGCGGCGGCGGTCAGGGCATTTCCCGCCGCATCGAAAGCGTTATTGCGCCCGGTCCGCGCCGACATCGCGCTGCGTCCAACCAGATCGAGGCTGATCGCGGCAATCGCCGGCGTGACGATGCCGCCGGTGAGCCCGTGCAGAATTTCTGCTGCGAAAGCCAGGAAAAAGGTAGGTGCAAGCGCCAAGATGAGTGCAGAGACGGCGATCATTCCAATGCCGAGCGCGGCGAAACCGCGCTTCCACGGCACCCAGTCGACAATCGCACCGCCCGGGATGTGGGCAATCAAGCCGGCGACCGTGCCGGCAGATAGTGCGAGACCCACCTGGCCTTTGTCCCAGCCCAGATCCGCGAGATAAAAGGCGACGAAAGCACCAAAGCCGGTCTGGATATCGGCGAGAAAGAAATTCAGCCAGTCGAGCCCCTGGCGGCTCTGCTTTGAAATGCGTCCGCGCAGGATGTTACGCGCATTCAGGAAATGGGTAACGCCCGCTGCAATGAACCCCCAGGCTGATTTCAAGCTTCGACCGATCGAGCTTTCCAGTGCGGGAAAAACAAGCGCCATAGCGTACAAAGAAGCAACTGAGACGCTCGGCGTTCCGCGCTAAAGCGGGTCAACGCCCGGCCGAGTGAAAAATGTGGCCGGCTTGAGCCGATCCTTGCGCCCCAATCCCAAAATACCCCCGATGCGCAAGGAGTCCCGACCGGTCGACCGGAAGCGGGACTCCATGGCCGGGCATGTCATGACAGGTTAAGCCGGGCAAGAATCAACGTGGCAGCGGCCGACCGGTTCCACGGCCGAACCGCTCCATGCATGCGGATTTACGATGCCGGGTGCCTATTCGGCCGCGGTCGCAAACTGCGCCTGCACAAGTTCAGCGAAAAAGCCACCGCGGCGCTTGAGCTCGTCAAATGTGCCGGTCTCGGTGATACGGCCCTGGCGAAAAACCAGGATGCGATCGGCATTACGGATCGTCGCCAACCGATGCGCGATGACAAAGGTCGTGCGGCCCTTCATCACCTCATCGAGCGCGAGACTGACCCGTTGCTCGGTGAGTGGATCGAGCGCGCTCGTCGCCTCATCCAGAATGAGAATCGGAGGATCCTTGAGTAGCGCGCGGGCGATAGCAAGCCGCTGGCGCTCGCCTCCGGAAAGAAGCCGCCCGCGTTCGCCGATGCGCGCTTGCAGGCCTTCGCTATTACCGTCGATGAAGTCGAGCGCCTGCGCCCGCGCCGCCGCTGCGCGCAATTCCTGATCGCTGGCGTCCGGCTTGCCGACACGCAGGTTCTCGGCGATCGAACGGTTGAACAACAGGGTCTCTTGAAAGACCACGCCGATATTGCGCCGCAGTCCCGCGAGCGTGAGGTCATGGATATCCGTGCCGTCGATCAAGATCGCGCCCGATTGCGGATCGAAGGCGCGGTGCAAAAGCGCCAGCGCCGTAGACTTGCCGCTTCCGGTCGGGCCGACCAGCGCGATGCGCTCGCCTGGCGAAGCAACAAAGCTCAAATCCGATGCTGCCGACCGCTTGCCGTCATAAGAGAACGACACTTGCCTGAATTCGACAGCGCCGCGCACGCGGCCCGGATCGATCGCGCCCGGCCGGTCGCGCACGGCCGGCACCGTATCGAGCACGCTGAAAAAGTCCGCGAGCTTCGGCGCGTCGAGAAACAGTCGGTTGGCGAAGCTGACAGTCTGTTCGAGCCGGGTGATCAGGAGGGCGGCGATGCTCATGAAGCTGACGATCTGGCCGACTGAGGCGAGGCCAACGAGCTTGAGGTACGCTCCCACCAGAAGGATCACCAGCAGCGTGAGCGTCGTGCCGGCGCGCGTGAGCACCGCCGCGATCGCCCACCACGACAAGACCGGCATTTGGGCACGTAACAGCGAGTTCACCAAGCCTTTCAGCTCGGACACTTCGAGCTCGACGCGCGCGAAGCTCTGCACCAGCGCAACATTGCCAAGTGCGTCGGCAGCAGTCTCGGCAAGATCGGAGTAGTGGCGCTCGACCGCCGTCTGCAAGGCCAAAGCTTTGTGCATGACGACCGCCGTGAGCGCAACGAAGGCGACGCATAGTGCAATCAGCGGCAAGGCCAAACGCCAGTTGAGCACGAGCGAGGCGGGCAGCAACAAGACGATAAAGATAAAGGCCGCGAAATGTTCACGGAAGAACGATACCCAGAGCCACCACAAGGTATCGGTGCCGCTCAGCATCACTTTCATTTGCCGCCCCGAATGCGCGCCGGAGTGATAGGCAAGCGGCAATTGCAGCACGTGCTCGAAGAAGTCGGCCAATACCATGTTGCGGCGCTGGTGCGCGAGTCGGTCGGCAAACCAGGCGACAAGCGTGCTCGCGGCAATGATGAACAGGCCGAAGCCGACCCAGGCGCCGAGCAGGGGTGCGAGCTCGCGCGCAGCAGATCCGAAATCAGCGGGCAATGCGCCGGCCAGCGCGTCGACGATTCGACCCAGCAGCACCGGTTCGACGAACTGCGCGCCGGCAAGCGCGATATTGGCGAGCGCCAGGATCGTGGCGAGCCCGGCGTCGGGACGCAGCAAGCCGAGGACGCGCAGATAGGTGCGTATAAATGTCATGAGACGATTCTAGGCGGCACGCGGGAAAAACATAGGCTAGGCTAAAGCAAAGTGAGAGACTGCCGACACGCCCATTTCCCGCACACTTCATGGCCAATTCGTGATGCACGGTCCGGACGGCTACGATTATCAAAACTGCGTAATCTTCAATGAGATCATCAGGCCCGATCGCGTGGCGCGGATCGCCGATTTTGTCGCAGCCAATCTTGTTTCATCGGGGCTGTAGTCGGTGGCGTGCATGCGTCCGCCATACGTCCGCCGCGTTTCGATCAGTAAGCTTCGCGCTGTCTTCTCCATCCAGCGCAAAAACGACAGGGGACAAATCATGCAGGTTCAGCCATATCTGTTCTTTGACGGACGCTGCGACGAGGCTCTCGAGTTTTACAAGAAGTCGATCGGCGCCGAGGTGAAAATGCTGATGCGCTGGAAAGACAGCCCCGACAAAAGCATGTGCGTGCCGCAAAACGCCGAGAAAGTGATGCATGCGCAGTTCCAGGTCGGCGATACGACGATCATGTCGTCGGACGGCCGCAATACGGGAAAACCGAAGTTCGAAGGCTTTGCGCTATCGATCGTCGCCAAAGATGAGACGGACGCCGATAAGAAGTTCGCGGCGCTGGCGCAAGGCGGCCAAGTCACGATGCCGCTCGCCAAGACATTCTTCTCGCCGCGCTTCGGCATGCTTGCCGACAAGTTCGGCGTGCATTGGATGATTCTGGTGGCGCAGTAATTTTACCGGACTCGCTTGGAGGTAAATCATGGCTGTCGCCGCGCGAGATAAAACACTGGCGGAGCGCGAGGTCACCATCACCCGTGTATTCGACGCGCCGCGTGCGACGGTGTTTCGAGCGTGGACCGACGCCGATCGACTGGCGCGATGGTGGGGACCTAAAGGCTTCACCAATTCGGTGTGCGAAATCGACGCGCGCGTGGGCGGGGCAATCCGTATCCACATGCGCAGTCCCGACGACTGCGTCAGCCACTCGGCATCCGTGGAAGCCGACGGAACTGGGTAACAGAAACCCCTTGAATCTGGGCAGAATCGAGCGCATACACGCAGCCCAACTCGGGGCAGGGGGAAGCCCGCGGAATGTTTCGTGCTTCCCAGGTGCTTCCCAGAACGGGGGCGGCGGCCATGAAATTCACGCTCGGCAGCGTCAGGGGTATCGGGCTTCCTAAAGGGAAGAAGGACCACATTGAGTTTGACGACGACGTGCCGGGATTTGGTTTGAGGGTTCGCGAGGGCGGTTCGCGGACTTGGATTTTTCAATATCGCATCGGTTCTAAGCAGCGCCGCATGGCGCTCGGCAACGCCAAGTCAGTGCCGCTCACTATCGCGCGCTCGAATGCCGGCAAACTCGAGGCTCGAGTTAGGCTCGGTGAAGATCCCGCGCTGGATAAGGAACGCGCCCGCGTCGAGGCGAGCAGCACATTCGGCGCCTTCGCGGCCCAGTATTTGGAGGCACGTAAATCGGAATGG
>Ga0126372_10000275_pt1 | contig 16760 bp, 16 predicted proteins | sample PanSoiMetaPlot_6_FD_92762 | JGI IMG/M metagenome (GOLD analysis project Ga0126372, IMG submission 92762) | Tropical forest soil microbial communities from Panama - MetaG Plot_6 | ecosystem: Environmental > Terrestrial > Soil > Tropical forest > Bulk soil | place: Panama | collected 2016-02-17
ATCAACATTCTCACTTCTGAATTGGCAAGCAAACGCGTGGGTTTGTTGCATGATCTTGTGCCCACCGCTTCGGTATTCGCCCATCTCGTAAATCCAAACTTTCCCTCGACAGAGAATATTATTGAGGAAGTCGACAAAGCCGCTCAGCTCTTGGGCTTAAAAACCGTTGTTCTGAAGGCCGTCAGCAAGGCTGAAATTGATACAGCGTTTGCGGCGATCCAGGAAAAACGAATAGGAGCACTTCTTGTTGGTGCGGATTCATTTTTTCTCAGCGTGCGGGATCAATTCGTTGCGTTGACTGCGCGGGCCGCGATTCCAACGGTTTTTGAGCAACGTGAATTCGCTACCGCTGGCGGTTTAATGAGCTATGGGACCAGCCTCACGGATGCGTATCGCCAAATGGGCAATTATACCGGGAGAATTCTCAAGGGCGAGAAGCCCGCCGATTTGCCGTTTGTACAGTCGGCTAAGTTCGAGCTGGTGATAAATTTGAAAGTTGCCAAGTCCCAGGACGTTATTGTGCCTCATGGGCTTCTGAACGCCGCCGACGAGGTGATCGAATGAGGCGGCGCGAGTTCATTATGCTTGTCGGCGGCGCAACGACTTGGCCGCTGATGGCACTCGCGCAGCAACCGGGCATGCCATTGATCGGGTTTCTCCGGAGTTCGACGCTTGAAAATGCAACAAGCCTCATGGCCACGTTCCGCCAGGGCCTAAAGGAAACCGGTTATGTCGAGGGTCAGAATGTTTCGATCGAATATCGGTTTGCGGAAAATGATCGCGATAAACTGACAGCTCTTGTGAACGATTTTATTCATCGGCCGGTCGCGGTGATCATCGGAAATCTTGTCGCGGCACGCGCGGCCAAAGCCGCAAGCACGACAGTGCCGATTGTTTTCGCGACTGGCAACGACCCGGTCAAGGACGGCATGGTAACTAATCTCAATCGGCCGGGCGGTAACGTCACGGGCGTAAGCTTTCTCGCTGGCGCGCTAGGGGCAAAACGACTGGAGCTATTGCGTCAGCTTGTGCCCTCGGCGACGACTATTGGCATGCTCGACGGGCCGGACAACGTCGGCGATAGCGAAGACGTGGAGGTTGCGGCGCGAGCAATCGGGCAGCAACTCATTGTTCTCAAGGCCACGAACGCCAGCGAAATCCAGGCGGCGTTTGCAACCTTTGTCCGGCGAGGAGTTGGTGCGCTGATTATCACGACCGGCGCGTTCATGTTCTCCCATCGGGATGAGGTGGTCGCGCTGGCGGCACGGTATGCACTGCCGACGAGCTATGGAGTGCGCGAGTTTGCCACCGCAGGAGGTCTGATAAGTTACGCCCCTAGCATTACAGATGCCTATCGCCAGGTCGGTGTGTACGCGGGGCGGATTCTCAAGGGCGAGAAGCCGGGCGATCTGCCGGTCATACAGTCCACCAAATTCGATTTCGTGATCAACCTCAAGACCGCCAAGAGGCTCGGTCTTACTGTGCCGCTGATCATGCAAATGACTGCCGACGAGGTGATCGAATAACGATAGAATTGTTGCACTGCATGAGTCTGCTTTTGGCACATAGCAGACATCGCAGTCGTGCTGATCCATGTCCGCTTCTGGGGGTAAAGCGGACATTGGACGGAATTAGTGAAATGTCCGCTTATGACCCAAAGCGGACATTGCCCATTCCCCACTTAACCTCTTCCGGCTGGCCGGGTTGACCCGCTACGATCCTTATCCAGATTGGGTAAGGGCAGTGAAACGGCGGAAATTCATTACGCTTGTGGGTGGCGCGGCGGTTGTTTGGCCGCTCGCGGCGGGAGCGCAGCAGACAATGCCGGTGATCGGGTGGCTCTCGAGCCTTTCGCCCGAAGGAGGTAAAGCGAATCTCGCGGCGTTCCGCAACGCATTGGCCGATACCGGCTACGTCGAGGGTCACAACGTCCAGATCGAATATCGCTGGGCGGACGGAAACTATGATCGGCTGCCGGCGATGGCGGCGGATTTGGTCGGGCGGCACGTGGCATTGATCACTACCAGCGGTGGCGATCCAGCGGCGTTTGCCGCCAAGGCGGCAACCGCGACTATTCCCACCGTGATGGTCATGGCCAGCGATCCCGTCAAGGAAGGTCTTGTCGTAAGCCTCAACCGGCCAGGTGCCAACGTCACCGGTGCGACCGTCTATGCTGTCAATATGGAGTCCAAGCGAGTTGCCTTGCTGCATGAGGCAGTCCCCACCGCCAAAACGATTGCGGTACTTGTCAATCCGGCCAGCCCCGGCGCCGAATTGCAGACGCGCGATGTGCAGAAAGCAGCTCCACGCCTTGGCGTTGAAGCCGTCATTTTCGATGCGGACGGTGCGGGCGAATTCGACAGTCTCTTCGCCACGATGGCGGAACGGAAGGCGGGCGCGTTGCTGGTCACGGCCGATCCGTCCCTCTACGAAAAACGTCAGCAGCTAATCGAGCTGGCGGCGCGATACCGGCTGCCGGCGATCTACGAATGGCGTCTGCACGCTGTGGAGGGTGGCTTAATGAGTTATGGGACGGTGCTGACGGATGCCTATAGTCAAGTAGGCCATTATGCAGGCCGCATCCTTAAGGGCGAAAAGCCAGGAGACCTGCCGGTGGTGCAGCCCACCCACTTCCAGTTCGTTATCAACCTAAAGACTGCCAAAACGCTCGGATTGGAAATCCCACCGACGCTTTCGGCTCGCGCTGACGAGGTGATCGAATAGAACCTAATGTCCGCTTTTGGGGGTAAAGCGGACATCGGCTAGACGTGTATCAATGTCCGCTTTTGACCCAAAGCGGACATTGCCGAGCCTTGCCTAACCACTTTCAGCCTGCCGGTTAGACCCGCTACGATGCCTTGTTCCATACCTCGGGTGAGGCAATGCGACGACGGGAATTCATCGTTGCGCTCGGCAGCGCGGCAGCGTGGCCGGTTGCAGCGCGGGGGCAGCAGCCCGAGGGGATGCGCCGGATCGGCGTGCTGCACACCACGGCCTCGGACGATCCGGAAGGTAAGGCCCGCAACGCAGCCTTCGTACAGGGACTGGCACAATTCGGTTGGACCGACGGTGGCAACGTCCGCATCGAAACCCGCTGGGCAGCAGGCGATGCGGAGCGTATTCGCAGAATCGTCGCAGAGTTGGTCACGCTTGCGCCGGACGTTATCGTGGCCACTGGCAGCCCAACCGTCGGTCCCCTACTGCAGGCGACCCGCACTGTGCCAATCGTGTTCGTGTATGTCGCTGATCCAGTCGGCGCCGGTTTTGTCGATAGCTTGGCGCGACCGGGCGGCAACGCGACCGGCTTTACCAATTTCGAATACGGCATTGGCGCGAAATGGCTGGAGCTGCTCAAACAGATGGTGCCGGGGGTGACACGAATTGGCGTCATACGTGATCCCGGCATAACCGGGGGAATTGGCCAGTTCGGTGCAATCCAGTCCGTGGCCCCATCGTTCGGTGTTGAATTGACCCCGATCAATGAGCGCGATGATGCCGGTGAGGTCGAGCGTGCGATTGCGGCTTTCGGGCGCGGCTCGGGCGGCGGCCTGATTGTCACCGGGAGCGCGTTGGCAAACCTCCAACGCAATCTGATCATAAGGCTTGCAGCCCGGTACAAACTGCCAGCCGTCTACTTGGCGCGCTACTTCGTAGCTGACGGCGGCCTGATGTCCTACGGACCTGATCCGGTCGACGGATTCCGACGCGCGGCAAGCTACGTCGATCGCATCCTTAAGGGCGAGAAACCCGCGGATCTGCCGGTTCAGGCACCGACCAAGAATGAACTTGTGATCAACCTCAAGACCGCAAAGGCGCTCGGCTTGCAAATCCCGCCCACGTTGTTCGCGAGCGCCGACGAGGTGATCGAATAGTCGATCAATGTCTGCTTTTGGCACAAAGCGGACATCCCGACATGCTCAACTAATGTCCGCTTTTGGAGGTAAAGCGGACATTGGTCGGACTTAGTGAAATGTCCGCTTATGACACAACGCGGACGTTCTAATGAGCGGATTCTGATGAGCCACGGCGGAGATTACGGGAGCGCATCGACACGCACCCGCTCGATAGGGAGCGCGGACCAACCTGATGGTGCAGCGACATCGACGCCCAGCGGCGCGATGAGAGCAAACTCCTTACCCGGACCGAGTACCATCTGCCGCCGCCATAATGTCGTTTGCGGGAATTGCTGACGAATCGTGTCGAGGACCGGGCGCCACTGAAAGCCGCGCGGCCGCGTCAGCCAAACTGCGGTCGAACGCTCCGGCAAAACGGGTTCGCCCCAGACCAAAGCGTAAAGTCCGCCATACCCCTCTTCCATCTGGGTCGCAGCGGCATCGTGCGCACTCACCACCGGGCCAGCAACAGCGAAAGAGTTGAGTGGATCGAGCGCCCAGGAGCCATCTAGTAGGCACCAGTCCTCGTATCCGCGCAGATTGCCGAGCCAGGGCAAATCCGCGACGCGGAATGAGGCGCTGCCGCGGAAGCCCGGCGGGTCCTGTTGCCCAAGATGCTGCTGGAAGCGCAGCAGCGCTTCCTCATATTGCTTTATGGTGGTCGTCGAGTGTGGGCGGTGCCAGAATAAATAAGCGAGCATGACGGTTCTACTGTGGTTTGGGACTTGAACCGGTTCCCGGCGTGCTCGAGAAATTCAGGTTATCTGTATGAACAATGCATACAAGACGATCCGCCTGGAGCGATCGGGACCTGTGGCAATTCTAACATTGTCGCGCCCAGATCGCATGAATGCTATCGACAAGCAAATGCTGCGCGAACTGCAGTACGCGCTCGATGATGTCGAGCGTGACGATGCGCTTCGTGTGCTAATCGTTCAGGGTGCTGGCGGTAACTTCTCCTCGGGTTTTGATCTGAAAGAGCAGATGGAGACGCGGCCGAGCGGGTTCGCCGCATGGCGCGAAATCTTAGACAGGGATTTTTCGACTGTTACGCGATTTTGGCACCTCAAAAAGCCGACTATCGCGGCAGTGCGGGGCTATTGTTTAGCTAGCGCCTGTGAACTCGCATTGATCTGCGATATCACCATCGCGGCCGAGGATGCGATTTTCGGTGAACCGGAACTTAAATTCGGAGCTGGCATCGTTGTTATGATTTTGCCGTGGCTCATCGGCCCCAAGAGAGCCAAAGAAATTATTCTGACTGGCTTGGATCGTATCCCAGCAGTTGAAGCGGCGCGGATCGGGCTGATCAATCGAGTGGTTCCGGGAAATCAGCTTGAGTCCGCAGCTGTAGCTCTGGCGCGTCACATCGCGGTCATCGATCCTAATTTGGTGCAGAGGACCAAGCAGGCGATCAATCAATGTTTTGAAACAATGGGTTTGGTGGAGGCGCTGAATAGGGCGCTTGAAATCGATCTCGCGATCGAGGGAGCCGGCAGCGATGACAAGCGGCAATTCATGGAAATTGCTCGCAGGGAGGGACTGCGCAAGGCGATTGAATGGCGAGATGCTCGGTTTATTGGCAGCTACGATGGATAATCTTGGACAGCTTCTCCTTGAGCGGTTCGAGAATTGCTCCGACGCTCCGGCTTTGAATGATGCCGGCGGGATGCTGTCATATCGAGTGCTTGCGGGTAACGCACTCAGAGTAGCCAGCGCTTTGCGCCTTCTCGGAATAAGTGAATACGAGCCTGTGCTCGTACCGGTCGCCAACGAAACGCGAGACATAGCCGCTTTGATCGGGGTTTGGGTGGCCGGCGGAGTTGTTGTGCCGATCGGACGTCATTCGCCTCATGCGGTAATTGAAAGCCTGCGTCAGGCAACAGGCGCAAGGCTTTTCATAGCGAACGATAACGCCGTGCTCGTAACACGCGTCTCCCCGCAAGAGCCCCCCATTCGCCCACTCCTCAAAGGAGCGGCTCTCATCATTTTCACGTCGGGAACGACGGGACGACCAAAGGGTGTTGTCCTGAGCCATCACGCCTTCATCGGAAAACTGCATGCGATCGATGAGATGCTCAATTTCCCGCCAGAGACCCAGACATTACTAGTTTTACAAATCACCTTTGTGTTCGGTCTATGGGTGACACTGCTAACCCTGCTGAAGGGTGGCACCGTCTGGATGTATCGGCGTTTCGACCCAGCCGAAGTTCTTGCTGTGCTCAACGAGAAACGCATTTCAGAAGTAGCATTCGTTCCCACAATGATCCGCAAAATCCTGACCGCCAACGAGTCGCTGGCACCATCCTCAGCCGCGAACATCAAATCTAGAATATTGACGGGTGGCGAACCATTTGGTCGTGAGTTGAGTCGCCGGCTACAAATGTTCGCTCGCAATGGCATTGTCGATATATATGGACTGACTGAAACATGCAGTTCGGACTTTTTCCTTCGGGAGAAGGATCAGGCGGCGTTCGCCGGAACTATCGGTCGTCCGGGACCGCGAGTGCAATATCGTATCGCCGACGATCAAAGTCGTGAACTGCCAATGCAGCATATTGGCGAGCTGCAGATTTGCACGCCCTTTATCATGAACGGCTACCTTGACGAACCTGACCTTACCCGCTCCTCCTTCGTCGACGGATTCTTTCGAACCGGAGATCTCGCACAAGTGCGTGAGGACGGTCAGGTCGAGCTTGCCGGCCGGATCAAGGATCTCATTATGCGTGGCGGTACAAAAATCTCGCCTCTCGAGCTTGACCATATCTTGCTCGAGCACCCTGCCGTTGCTGGGGCACTGACAACCGGAATTCCCGACGAAATAATTGGGGAGCGAATTCACGCACTTGTCGTGCCGCGCGCGGGTGCAGGCGTTGATGAAGCTGAGCTGCGAGCCTTTGTCGCCAGCAGAATTGAAAGATTCAAGTGCCCCGACGTGTATCACTTCGCCCAGGAGCTTCCGACCGGGCGGACCGGAAAAGTCGACCGAAATGCGCTTCGCGATCTATTGTTACGAAAAAACTGAATATTGGCGTCTCTCGGGACAAGAGCACTTGCGCCTTCGTGCCAAGGACTGCGTTGTTGGATTCCGCGATATAGCGATCGATCACGGCTGAGAGTGTCGGACCTGCGTTCCTTTCGAGATTGCCAGGACCTTTGCGCTCGGCCGAACGTTTCACAATCCAGGTGCTGACCACCGGGTTGCGGTCTAAGGTTTTTTGCCTCGCGATGGATGATAACCGGCTTTCTTCATGACGATCTGGGCGGTAAAGGTCTTGAAGCCGTCTTTGCGGGACCCATTGTTTGTCGTACCTGTCGTGCCGATGTCAGTCGGGCTAGTCAGTGAAAAGGGTTCGAAATGGGGCCGAAAATGGTACGACATGAGACGAGATGAAATTGACCAAGTGACTGATAGGACAAAAATAACTTGGCAAGGTTGGTCGCACCGATTCTGTATCGCTCCTATGATGGAGTGGACCGACCGGCATTGCCGGTTCTTCCACCGCCTGCTGACGCGACGCGCTCTCCTCTATACCGAGATGTTAACCACCGGCGCTGTGCTGCACGGCGATCGCGGGCGGCTGTTGCACTACAACGCGAGCGAACATCCTTTGGCATTGCAGCTCGGCGGAGCCGATCCGCCGGCGCTTGCGCAATGCGCGCGGATCGCGGCAGATCTGGGTTTTGATGAGATCAATCTAAATGCCGGCTGTCCGTCGGATCGTGTCCAGGACGGCCGCTTTGGCGCGTGCCTGATGGCGGAGCCGGCGCTGGTGGGCGAGTGCGTTGCCGCCATGAAAGCTGCTGTGGCGATTCCAGTCACGGTCAAATGCCGTATCGGCATCGACGATCAAGATCCGGAAGTGGCACTCGGAATTTTCGCCGAAATGGTGGAGCGGGCTGGCGCCGACGCGCTGATCGTGCATGCCCGCAAAGCCTGGCTCAAAGGATTGTTGCCGAAAGAGAACCGCGAAGTCCCGCCGCTCGATTATGAGCGGGTCTATCGGCTCAAAACGGCGCACCCTCGGCTGCCGATCGTGATCAATGGCGGTATTGCGAGCCTTGAGCAGGCGCGCGCGCATCTTGACCGCGTCGACGGTGTGATGATGGGCCGTGCCGCTTACCAGAAGCCGCGGCGGTTGCTCGCTGTCGATGCTCTTTTGTTCGCAGATGCGTCGCCGTTTTCGTCGCCGCGCGCAGCCGCGATGGCGCTCGTACCCTATATCGAGCGCGAACTTGCCGAGGGCGGCAGGCTTCACGCCATCACCCGCCATCTGCACGGACTGTTTGCTGGCGTGCCTGGCGCGCGGGCCTTTCGTCGGCAGCTTGCCGGTGCTGCGGCATCCCCGCAAGCCGGCGCTGAACTTCTGATCGCCGCGCTCAGCCTCGTTTCGGACGCGGTGCCCGACAGCCCCCGGATTGCCGCTTAGCGGAAGGTCGGGATGATATTCACGGACGCAGTGAAAGAACAAAACTGAAATGTTACTCGGCGTCCCGCTTACTGAGCTTCTCTGGCTTGCGCTCGCTGTTATCGTTGCCGGCATCGTTACCGGAGTGCTCGCCGGCCTGTTCGGCATCGGCGGCGGGGCGGTCATCGTGCCGGTGCTTTATGAAGTATTTCGTCTGCTTGGCGTACCCGAAGAGGTGCGCATCCAGCTCTGTGTCGGCACCTCCATCGCCATCATCGTGCCGACAACGATCCGCTCCTATCTGGCGCATCGGGAAAAAGATCTTGTGATCCCGCAAGTGATCCGGGTCTGGGCGGCGCCTGCGGTGCTTGGCGTCATCTGTGGCGCCGTCATCGCGGCCATCGCACCGGCGGCGGTATTCAAGATTGCCTTCGTTGTGATCGCGACCTTTATCGCGGTCAAATTCTTGTTCGCGGGGGATCGCTGGAATCTGGGCACCGACTTGCCCGGCACCGCGGCAATGAGTGTCTATGGTTTCGGCATCGGCCTTTGCGGCTCGTTGATGGGCGTGAGCGGCGGCTCATTGTCCAATATCGTTCTCACGCTGTACGGCAAGCCGATCCACAATGCCGTGGCAACATCGGCTGGCCTCGGCGTGCCGATCACGATCGTCGGTACGCTCGGCTATATCGCTGCCGGCTTGCCGCACGAGGTGTTGTTGCCGCCGCTCTCGCTCGGTTTCGTGTCGCTGATCGGCTTGGCGGTGATTGCGCCTTTGTCGAGCCTCACTGCACCTTATGGCGCCCGCCTGGCTCACCGGCTGTCGCGCCGTACACTCGAAATTACCTTTGCGACCTATCTGCTGCTGGTGTCGCTGCGGTTTCTCGTCAGCTTGTATTGAAATTACCGATAGCCGCGCATCATTAGCCTGTCGCCGCTGACTTGCCAGCTTTGCAGGCGGTTGAGAAAGCTCATCCCGAGAAGGCTGGTGCGCAACTGTCCGGGCTGGACGACCAGCGCCTCGACGGAACGTTCTTCGAGTTCGCCGAGCGCGATACGGTCGAGCGTGACCGGCGCTGCGCGGGCGCGGCCGTTCGCCGTGTCGATGCTGACGGTGTAATTGAGCAAAGCGAGCGGCAGCCCCGCTACTTTGGCGTCGTCGGGCGTCAACACGACCGAACTGGCCCCGGTATCGACGACCATGTGCACCCGCGCGCCGTTGATCTGGGCAGAAACGGCGAAATCTCCCGCGCCGGTGCGCGCCACCTCCGCGGTGCGGCCGTGCGAGATGACGTGGCCGGGCATCAATTCGGCCATGACCCGATCAGCAACCTGATGCACTTCGTAGCGATAGGAATAGCCGACCACCAGGACGACGCCGATGACCGCCCATAGCAGGGCGCCCATGATCGCCTCAGTGAAGCGGTCGCGGAAAATGGCGAACAACGCGCCGCCGAGGAACACCAGGATTGCAAGCTTGTACGCCAGCGAGCCGAACTCGTCCGTCGAGAACGGTCCTACCGTGCCCGCACTGTGGCGCGAGACTAGCACCAGGGTTGCAACGACTATTCCGAGAAGGAGAAGCCACAACAAGCCCTGGCGCACGGCGGTCACCTCTTCGCTGAGGCAGTGTAGCCGCTTGCAACCGTCGGCGCCGGTGTGGCGCAGTCTCGGCCACCGCAGTTATCATTCCCTGTCGGAAACATCGGCATGCGGAATCAGGAAGGCAGGACACCATAGACGGGCGAGAGCGGAACGCAATCCCTTCTTGGAACGGCCAAGCAATGGAGTGACCGCATAGTGCAGCGTTGACGATTTCTCAAACGACTTGCGGCCAATGTGATCAGCTTCAGCGCTTTGGGAGTATGCACGCCGGGCAGGGTCCCGTGATGCCGGCAGCCTTCTGGCGACCCAAGACGCGGCGCGCTAGGCTCGCCGCCCATTCAATCAATCAAGGCAAACGGCCATGAAGCTATATGACGGCGGTCGCGCTCCCAATCCGCGGCGCGTGCGCATTTTTCTCGCCGAGAAAGGCATCGATGTTCCGACCGAACAGATCGATCTCGGCGCGTTGCAGCAGCGCAGCGACGCCTATACCGCGATCAATCCAATGCAGCGTGTACCGGCGCTCGTGCTCGACGATGGAACCGTGATCGCCGAATCGATCGCGATCTGTCGCTATTTCGAGTCCCTTCAACCGGAGCCGATACTGTTCGGCACCGGTCCACTCGACGGCGCGCTTGTCGAAATGTGGAATCGCCGGACCGAGCTTCATCTCTTTTTTCCGGTCGCCAGCATCTTTCAGCATCTGCATCCGGCGATGCGCCGTATGGTCGACCCGCAGGTGCCGGCCTGGGGCGAGGCCAACAAGCCGCGTGTCATGCAATTTCTGGAATTTCTCGATGGCGAGCTTAAGGATCGGCCCTATGTCGCGGGCGACCGCTACACTGTCGCCGATATCACAGCCTTGGTGGCGGTCGATTTCATGCGCGTGTCGAAACTGGTGGTGCCTGAAAACCTCGCCAACCTACAGCGCTGGCATCAAGCGGCGGCCAAGCGGCCGAGCGCGGCGGCGTAGCATTCAACGAAGTGTCGGCGGCGGCGCGATGGCTACGCCGTCGCTGGAGGTTGCCGTGCTGGGCCGTCTGGCCAGAAAGAAAATCCCTATAAAGCCAACGGCGGCGTAGAGCGTCGCGCAGGTCCAGAGGCCGGGGGAAAAATTATTCATTGCGTCACCCTCGTCAGCGTAACGCCGAGGGCGCCTCCAAGTCCGCTACCCGCCCCAAAACCGTTCGATGCACTAATCGCGCTTGCAATGGCGGGCGGTGCCGCAGCGCGCAGTGCGTGTCATTCCCGCTCGCAACCCTTGGCCGCCCGCAACATGAAATGATAGGTCCCGTCGAAGACCGTGTCGGGCGCTTGGTCCGCCGCGGCGCGAGGGTTGGGGTTCACCAGCCGGAATTTGACCTCTTGCATAAGGCGATAGCCTGCTTCTCGCCAAATGCGGCTCCGCCGCGGCCCAGGCAGGAAAATCCGCAAGTCGGTAAGAGTTCCAGCGCATATACAGGACCGTCGCCTCAGAGGTTGCAGCATCGACGTTCCTGGCCGGCTTGCCGCCCATGCGCCGATTGGCGCTCTGTCCTAGCAGGCCTGAAAGCTGCTATCAGTTGGCGATTTCTCGCGCCTTATTCTCGAATGCGCGCGCATGCGTGACGCCCGAGCCTAAAGGCGCGGCCCTGTTAAGGTCCTGGCAAAACTTGCTGTACAAATTGCGGGAGATTCCGGTGTTATCACTTCGTCCATTCGCCGGCGCCTTATGCGCCGCGTTCCTCTTCGCCAGTTCGGCCGCTTGGACCGACGATTGGCCGACGCGGCCGATCAGAGTCATCAGTCCGTTTCCGGCTGGAAGCGCCTCCGACACCACAGCCCGGGTTGTCCTCGACAGCGTCTCCCAGTTCGTGGGTCAGCCAATGGTGATCGAGACCAAGCCGGGCGCCGGCGGCATCGTCGGTTTCGCCGACGTCGCTAAAGCCGATCCCGACGGCTACACGTTTGTGACCAGCTCAACCTCACTAGGCACCGGCTCTGTTTTGCATAGTCACCTGCCGTACGATCCATTGAAGGATTTCGTGCCGGTGGTGATGTTTGGCGTTCAGCCGAATGTACTGGTCGCCTCCAAAGACAGCGGGTTCAAGACCGTCGCCGATTTGATTGCTGCAGCCAAGGCGAAGCCCGGCGCGCTGACCTTTGCCTCGGCGGGTGTCGGCTCGTCGTCACATATGGCCGGGGAACGGCTGCGGCTTGCCGCCAGTATCGATGTGCGCCATGTGCCGTTTCGCGATGGTGGGCTCACCGAGGTGATGGCCGGTCGCATCGATTTCTATTTTATCCCGCTGGCAGCCGCCGCGTCGGCGCTCGGCAGCGGCAAGCTCACGGTGCTTGCGGTTAGTTCGCCTAAACGCGTTGCATTGTTGCCCGACGCGCCATCGATTGTCGAAGCCGGTTATCCGAATGCCACCTTCCGCTTCTGGGTAGGGCTGTCGGCGCCGGCGAAAACGCCGACGACAATCGTCGGTAAATTACATGATGCGGCCGAAAAAGCGTTACAGGATCCCGGCTTGAAAGAACGGCTGGCGAAGCTCGGCGTTACGACTGAGCCAATGAGCGTCGAGGCCTTCGGCCAGTTTGTAAAGGACGATATCGCGGGGACCGCGCAGCTTGCCAAAGAAGCGCATATCGAGCCGCTGGATTAGCCGAAGTCGTTGGGAGGAGCGAAGCGACGAAGCAATCCAGTTGCGGCGCGGCTGCGGTGTGTATGGCTTCGTGAGGTTTGTCATCGGGCCGGCCACTTCGGGCCGGACCCGTTGGCTCGCAATGACGATTACCGGTTGAGTAGCGCGATCAGGCTCGACGTATCCCAGCGTTTGCCACCCATCGCCTGAATCTGCGAATAGAACTGGTCGATGAGTGCGGCGACCGGCAGATGCGCACCATTGCGGCGCGCTTCCGACATGCAGATACCGAGGTCTTTGCGCATCCAATCAACGGCGAAGCCAAAATCGAATTTGCCGGCCACCATGGTCTTGTAGCGGTTCTCCATCTGCCAGGACTGCGCAGCGCCTTTGGAGATCGTGGCGATCAGTTTCTCGACGTCGAGGCCAGCTTTCATGGCGAAGTGCAGGCCCTCGGCCAATCCCTGCACAAGGCCGGCGATGCAAATCTGGTTCACCATTTTGGCAAGCTGGCCCGAACCGGAAGCGCCCATCAGGTTGCAGGCGCGTGCATAAGCGGCCATCACCTTTTCAGCGCGTGCGAACGGGCCGTCGTCGCCGCCGCACATGACGGTGAGCACGCCGTTCTCCGCGCCCGCCTGACCGCCGGAAACCGGCGCATCGACGAAATCGACACCGCGATTCTGCGCCTCCTTATAAAGCTCGCGCGCGATTTCGGCCGAGGCGGTGGTGTGATCGACTAGGACTGCGCCTTTGTCGACGCCGGCGAAAACGCCGTCCTTGCCGAGCATGACTTCGCGCAAATCGTTGTCATTGCCGACGCAGGCCATGACAAAATCCTGACCTTCGGCGGCCTGCCGCGGCGTCGGCGCGCTCTTGCCGCCGTGCTGCTTGACCCATTTTTCGGCTTTGGCGGCGGTGCGGTTATAAACGGTAACCTCGTGGCCGCCCTTCGCCTTGAGATGACCCGCCATCGGGTATCCCATGACCCCGAGCCCGACGAATGCGACCTTTGTCATTGTCTCCTCCACGCTAGAGCATGATCCCGAACAGCAGGTGCCTGTTCGGGCATGGTCATGGCCCGTCCGACCGCAGTGCGTCAACGGGCTTGGACGCTCAAGGCGGTCGGCCTATGTAGGGCAGATCGAAACCGCAGCCTCCAAGCTTGCCTGGTCATTCAGATGAGTGTCTCCAAGGACAATGTCGTTGCCGCACTTGGCAAAATCGCCAGCCCGGATGGCGCTCCCCTGCCGGCAACCGGCAAGCTTTCGGACATCGTCGTTGCTGACGACAAGGTCTTCTTCTCGATCACCGTCGATGCCGGTGCGGTGCGCGACTGGGAAGCCGTCCGTGAGCGCGCTCAAGACGCCGTTCGTGCGCTACCCGGCGTGCAGTCGGTGATGGTGGCGTTGACTGCCGAACGCGCAGGTGGCGGCACAGTGGCGCGCGGCGCGCCGTCGCGCCCGCAAGGCGCGCCGCCTCGCCCCGGTGGTCCGTCTGGTGGTCCGCCAGGGCCGGCACCCGCCGGCATTCCCGGCGTGGCCGGGATCATTGCCGTCGCCTCGGGAAAAGGCGGCGTCGGCAAATCGACGACGGCTGTCAATCTTGCGCTCGCGCTGCGCGATCTCGGGTTGAAGACCGGGATTCTCGATGCCGACATCTACGGCCCGTCGATGCCCAAGCTCCTTGCCATTCGCGAACGGCCGCAGACCGTTGGCGGCAAGCGACTTCGCCCGATCGAGCGCTTCGGCATGCCGGTCATGTCGATCGGTTTTCTCATCGAGGAGGAGACCCCGATGATTTGGCGCGGCCCGATGGTGATGTCGGCGCTCACGCAGATGCTGCGTGAAGTCGAATGGGGTGCGCTCGACGTGATGGTCGTCGATATGCCGCCCGGCACCGGCGACGCCCAGCTCACCATGGCGCAGCAGGTGCCGCTCAAAGGTGCGGTGATCGTTTCGACGCCGCAGGATCTCGCTTTGATCGACGCGCGGCGCGGTATCGCCATGTTTCGCCGCGTCAACGTGCCGGTGCTCGGCATTGTCGAGAACATGAGCACGTTTATCTGCCCGCAATGCGGCACACGCTCGGATATTTTCGGTCATGGCGGTGCACGCCGCGAAGCCGAGCGACTGGGCGTGCCGTTCCTGGGCGAAGTGCCGCTCGATATCGCAATCCGCGAAAAATCCGATTCCGGTTCGCCGGTCGTGGCGACGGTCCCCGACGGCGTGCATGCGGAATATTATCGGGCGATCGCCAAGCGCGTACGCCATGAGCTTGCCGCGGCAGGCCGGCCGACGCCAAAGATCGTCATCGAGGCTTAAGCACCGCGCTCCAACCGGAAAAAAAGGCTTGGTATTTTCGTGCACGCGGTCCGATGCCAGTTCGGCGATGGGCCACCAGCGCAGCTCGCTGTGTTGGTCGTCGGGCTTCGGCGCCATTCAAGTTGATAGCCGAGCACGACATAATGCGTGCCGTAGCCAGCCTTCCCCGATCGATTATTGTCATAGAAGTGCTCGAACACGCCGAGCAGCCGCGCGTCTTCGAACTTGGCTGCGCGGCCGGTTTCGTTCTTCACGATCCGGGCGGAGGCTTCCGCAAGCCGCTCGTTTTTTGTGATCATTCTGCCGGGAACGAAGTAACGGTCTTTGGCCGGCTCGTTGGTGCGCAGGCCGAGCAGCACTTCGCTACGCGCGTTGCGAATAATCAGATTGATGGCGACAAGCGGCGCGAGCCGAATGACGGCATCTAGCTCGGCATGGCTCAGGAAATTCGGCGGCATAGCTGGGTAAGTGATTATAATAGCATCACGGTTGGGCGACGCTCCACGGGCCGCGCGCGGTCATGCAAAAAGCCCCGGCCTTTGGGAAGCCGAGGCTTTGCCGCCCGCGCTAAGGGGTTGCATTTCGGGACAGCCGAGCGGCGGACAACAACCTAATGCTTTATCCTAGTCCTTTGCTGTTTTGCGTTCGGTCTTGGTCCCGACATATCGCCCCTGGGAACGAGCTGTCGTTGCTCGTCACTTGTTCCGGTGGCGTTGGTGCGCGTGAGCAATTCCGTCGATTCGAGATAAGCGAGCTGACCGCGCCGGACTACCGATTCGGCCTGTTACGTCGATTACCGGACGTTATCGAGTAACAAATCGGGACAATTCGTTACGTAAATGAGGGCAGCGGGGCCGGAAAAACGGCTATTACCCTCAATCCCAACGAGAACATATTGCGAACGGAGAACAGATCGTGTACGCTCCTTCTACTGTCAATTGCCATCGGCCGGCGGGGGAGGCCGCACCTTTCGTGCCCTCCGAATCCCGGCCATAAGGAGCGCGAGAAATGAGTGCAGCACTTCGTCTCGTCGAAGGATCGTCCATGGACAAATCGAAAGCCCTTGATGCCGCGCTGTCGCAGATTGAGCGCAGCTTCGGCAAGGGCTCAATCATGCGGCTTGGCAAGAACATGCAGTCGATGGACATAGAGACGGTGTCCACCGGCTCGCTCGGGCTCGACATCGCGCTCGGCATCGGCGGCCTGCCGCGCGGTCGCGTCGTCGAAATCTACGGTCCGGAATCCTCCGGCAAGACCACGCTGGCGCTACATTGCCTTGCGGAAGCGCAGAAGAAGGGTGGAATTTGCGCCTTTATCGATGCCGAACATGCGCTCGATCCGGTCTATGCACGCAAGCTCGGCGTCAATGTCGATGATCTTTTGATCTCGCAGCCGGACGCCGGCGAACAGGCGCTGGAAATCGCCGACACGCTGGTGCGCTCCGGCGCGGTCGACGTTCTGGTCATCGATTCGGTCGCCGCCTTGGTTCCGCGCGCCGAACTTGAAGGCGAGATGGGCGACAATCAACCCGGATTGCAGGCGCGGCTGATGAGCCAGGCGCTGCGCAAGCTCACCGCCTCGATCAATCGCTCCAACACGATGGTGATCTTCATCAACCAGATCCGTATGAAGATCGGCGTCATGTACGGTTCGCCGGAAACCACGACCGGCGGCCATGCGCTCAAGTTCTACGCCTCGGTCCGTCTCGATATTCGCCGCATCGGGGCGATCAAGGAGCGCGACGAGGTGGTCGGCAATCAGACGCGGGTGAAAGTGGTCAAGAACAAGCTCGCGCCGCCGTTCAAGCAGGTCGAGTTCGACATCATGTATGGCGAAGGCGTTTCCAAAACCGGCGAGCTGATCGACCTCGGCGTCAAGGCCGGGGTCGTGGAAAAATCCGGC
>Ga0126372_10000276_pt1 | contig 16736 bp, 15 predicted proteins | sample PanSoiMetaPlot_6_FD_92762 | JGI IMG/M metagenome (GOLD analysis project Ga0126372, IMG submission 92762) | Tropical forest soil microbial communities from Panama - MetaG Plot_6 | ecosystem: Environmental > Terrestrial > Soil > Tropical forest > Bulk soil | place: Panama | collected 2016-02-17
CCGCGGTGGTCCAAGGCGACAAGGAGAGGCCCGGCCTTCTTGTAATTCAACCACTTCGCGTTAACAAGACTGACAATATTCTTCGCTCCGGGGCCCAGTCGCCAGGTCATTTGCTGGATCCGGTTGTCGGAGCCGACGTACATTTCCCATGTGTCGCCGGGAGTATAGCCGCCGACCTCGGGCGGGTATTTCATAACGACTCGTCTGGCGGAACCCCCGCCCAGCGGCAGTTTGTGCATGCCAGTATCTTCGACTTTGGCGGCGGTGTCCCAGCAGGCATGGAAAGGAAGCCACAGCCAATACTGATTGTTGTTGAAACCTGCATCGATTTTCTTCACGTCGTCAGGCTGACTGCTGAGCTGAGAGCGCACGTAGGTAACATTCACCGGATTGCCTGCCTTATCTTTTCCTTCATAGGTGACCCGGTCGGCTTTAGGCTCCCAGGTCCAGCTCTGAGCGGCTTTGAGTCCGGGAAAATCTATGTTGAAGGTGGAGCGAACTGCATCGATTTGCCCGAACGATTCGATGCCATAGGCCTTGGCAATTGCTTCAGCGGCCGGCGGGCATGTCTGGGCCGAAGAGACTGCTGCGAGAACCAGAATCCCGAGGGCCAGAAGGCCGATCTTCGTGATGCGTCTGAAATGTGTCATGCTGAGTACCTCGTCGGTGAGTTAGATGCCGTTTTGGATGAAAGGGAAAGATTTCCAAAAGATAGCAGCTGCGATTCGGCCCATGACCCACACACCCTCAGCCGCTCAGATCCTTCGATTGGTCATTATATAGCTGACGCTTAACAACAATTGATTCAAGCGTTAGGATCTACTTAGTGACACGCGTGGACAAGTCGCATTTGGTTTTCGCCAGAAAACGTCCGGCCATGTGGAAATGCTCACAGTGCGGCCAAGAGTATTCAATTGAACGTCGCATCCGTCCGCAGAGCGCAGAGGAACGATTGAGCGAAATAGAGCGGGATTTGAGAAGCACGTCCTCGAAAACCAACCGCCGCCAAGTAACCGACGAGAAATCTTGATTACGTTTAAAGACGCTTGCCAAGGTCGAAAACCTCAATGTGCAAAAACTCCTGGCTGCGTAAACCATCTAGATTGTAGCAAGGAGGATTTTGGAACTTCGGCAAACCAATTTGGTACGTGCTCAGATCTTGACGGAAAGATCGAGTTAAATCGCTGGAATGGACAGGTGTAACATCAAGCTGGCTAATACCTGGATCATTCTCAATTCCGGCGGCGGCCCCACCCCGACAAGCCAGAGGTCCTCCTCGAAACACCCTCAGATCCCAACAGAGTCAACAGCTTCCTTAACTTGCGCGTCGCCGACATCTGGGCCTGCTACAAACAATGGAGCGAAAAAGGAGCGTTCTTCCTTACGGAACAGCTAGACAATCACGGCTGGGAATTGCGTTGCTACATGCGTGATCCGGATTGGTACCTCATCGAGGTCGGCCAATATACTTAAATGGCGCTCGACCGCTTCAAAAACGACGCGAGTTAAGGCAGACAGCTCTGATGGGTCTCCAAATTAGTGTGAAATCTACCTGTGAGTCCTACCAGTTATCTCTACCCTGTCAAACAGGTATAACCATTCTGGAGAGGAGGACTTCGTACTCCAGGCTGAGCTTTTTGCTGTAGGCGCGAGCGAGACCGAGCAGCGCCAAGGCTCCCACAGGAAATTTCGAGCCGAGCCTGCGGTGGTCAATGAACTTCGCACGATTTCGCCTGCGGAAAGGGCGTGGCGGGATATTCGCCGGCCACAGTTCGAGCGCGCTATGGCCAACCTACGCTCGCCGCTCGGAGACCTTCTTCGCCACCACCGAGAACCGCAACTTAAACAAGAACCTGCACGGCGAATAAGGAGAACAGTCATGAAAATCTTGCAGGTACTAACATCGCACGATCAACTGGGAAATACTGGCCGCAAAACCGGTTTCTGGCTGGAAGAGGGTGCGGCTCCCTACTTCGTTTTCAGAGACGCCGGCGTCCAGTTGACTCTCGCCTCACCCAAGGGCGGGCAGCCACCGATCGATCCAAAGAGCGATCTGCCAGAGAATCAGACCCCGGCGATGGCTCGCTTCAAGAAGGATGAGACGGCGCTGAAAGCGTTCGCAAACACCGTACGGCTGGCGGACGTGAAAGCGGAAGATTTCGACACGGTCTTCTACTCGGGCGGGCACGGGCCCATGTGGGATCTCGCGGAGGACCCGGTGTCCATCGCTCTGCTCGAATCGTTTTACAACTCAGGGAAGCCAATTGCGCTGATCTGCCATTCTCCTGGGGTGCTTCGCCATGTTAAGTACAAGGGCGAGCCGCTGGTGAAGGGGAAGCATGTAACCGGCTTTACTAATGGCGAGGAAGAAGAAGTGAAACTTACCCACGTGGTGCCATTCCTCGTTGAAGATGAACTGCTACGGCTCGGTGCCGTCTTTGAAAAGAAAGCGAACTGGCAGCCTTTTTCCATCACTGATGGCCGCCTCATTACCGGACAGAATCCCGCATCGTCGACCTCGACGGCTCAGGCGCTTCTGAAAGTCACGGCAGCCAAAGTGGCGGCTTAGTCCTTTTTTGGCAGTTCGCGAGCACACCGCCTCCCCTTGATAAGCGCTTCGGCCAATGTAGCTTTGCTGTCTTGGTCTCTGCTTTTGAATAGCTACTAAGTATTGGGATCGATACCTTGGTCCAAAGGATTGCATTCTGCGTTTCTAGCTTAATCAGAACACCTTTGGGTTCGAACCATATGCCCGAAAAGAAACGAGAGGTTGCCGCTAGTCCGATTTGCGGACACCGCCGCCCAGCAACCTCGTCGGCTTCCAACGGATGGATAGCGATGCTTGCCTCAATTCAGATCGCCGAGCACAAGGAGCGACCGGCTGTGACCTTCCGCCGCGAAACCAAGGTCTTCGAAAACGGTATCCAGGTCAACAAGCTGAGTTACTTAATGACGTTGGTGGAATCGTTGCGTCGCGCGGCGGCATTCCACTAGTCGAGCACGGTACGTTGATCAGCGCGATCGGATGTTTGGGTACCGATTCCCAGGACGAGGTAGTCTGCAGGGCAGGCGCGGCAGTCATTAAGTAGTGCCTGTGACGCGGCATCGATCGCATTGCAAGCCCAATTTTTGTCAAGGACAAATCATGGCTCAATTCATGCCCAAGCCCATTCGTCGCCAGGCGGAGAAAGAAACGCGCTCAGCACCGACAGCGAAAGCGGTTTTCAAAGCAATTCTGTCGGAAGACATCGACTGGAAGCCATTTGCCGCGTTCCCGCCCGCGGCGCGCCTTGCTGTCGTCGTGGGTCAGCCCTCGGAACCCGGACCTTACACGGTTAGGGTAAAGGTGCCGCACGGCGTGAAACTGATGCCGCATCGGCACCCCGAGGATCGCATTTACACAGTCATTTCCGGCGTCTTCTATATCGGCCTCGGCGACGAATTCGACTCCGACAAACTGGAGGCGTATCCACCCGGTGCGGTGATCGTTCTGCCCAGCAACACATCGCACTTCCACTGGGCGAAATCCGGCGACTACATCACTCAGGTGTCGGCGATTGGGCCGTTGGGCATGGAATACCTCAATTCGAAGGACGATCCGAGGAATCAACGCTCCAGCCTGTGAAACACCACGGCCCCAGACGATCCAAAGTAGATGGGAGATTGCGTGATTATCGGCAAGATCGAACATTTCCGCTGCGACCACTCTTGCCCAAGGGTGAGCGGCGGCTGAAACGATACCGACGAAGGTGGAAAATCGAGAGGCTGTTTGCCTGGTTACAAAATTTCCGACGTGTGGTCATTAGGTATGAGCGTCACGCCGAGAACTTTGTAGGGATGCTCCAACTAGCCTCGTCTCTAATTCTACTGAGGCATTTATGAGACACGTTGTAATCTATTGGGATACGCAAGGCGTCCCGTCAGAGGATTCATACAAAGCCGATGGCAATGTGAAGCGGGATAGAGCACTTGCGAGTGCGAGCCTCGGGGCGTTGGCAAGAAGGTCTCTTCGGGACTACACAACCCCCACTTTCCGAAATCGACTTCAGGTTGCGAGGCGAGCAGGTGTCGCGCACGTGCACGTCTGCGGATTAAGCCATAAGGGGTCCGGGCTGTCAAATAAGGGTTGAAGATCATCCGCGAGTTTACGAGCGTGATCACCCTCGACAAAATGTGCGTCTGCCCGATCGCGATTGTCGCTTTGCTAATGGTTACGTTGGACTGAACAAATTGATAGGCTGTGCTTGGGTTCCGTGTCGGAGCGGTGCTTGTTCGAGTCGTGCTTACACCAATGACTTGTCTAGAGGCAACGTTGATTACCAAGGTCGGTCACTGACACAAGCAACTATTCAAAAGTCGGCCGTCCGAGATTCTTGGTCCAAGATTATTGTGGAGGCGCAGGTAACGATTGCAAATGCTTCTGAAGCACAAACGGCCCGGCTTTTTCATCAACCACCTTGTAATCGGAAGGTACGACGAATAGAGATGAATCCGGCTCGGATGTGCTCACATTGGTGAGCTGCGTTTTCAGCTCGCCGGCCCACGGGTCATTGTGCTTTGTCATAACGTTGGCCTTCAGCTCTGGAGAATACCAGCGTTCCGAAGTAATGAGGATGGGCTGTTCATTCCCCATTGTTCCAGCGGGAATCGTTGTAGTCATACGCGTGCCAGTCGCGTGGATGCCATCTATCGTTTGGTCGCCGAGGTTTTCCGTCGTGGGGGCCGGCTCATTTCGCACCTGACCAGCCTTCTTGAAAACCATGTTGTCGTCCTGGACCATGTTGGGTCCGGCTGGGCCCACGCGCTGGTAGATAAATACGTGCTCGTCTTTGGAGCCTATAGCGCCTTGCGTGGCAACGCCAGGCCCGCCGCCCTTAGCGCCCGGGGAGCTGATCGCGAATCTGTGGGCGATCTTATTCTCGCTGTCGAACATGTAGCGGAACCCCGAGACCGGGTCACTGATGGTAATTAGTTTTGGGGGGGACGCTTGAGGAGCAGCTCCGAGCAGGTTGAGCGTCGCTTCGCGACGCGTGCGGCCTAAGCTGTCGCGGCACAAATTGGAGTTATCACTAGTATTATGAATTCGATTGCCGTCGGCAAAAGTTTGCGTGTGCTCGGTCGTGACGGTGGCACAGAACGGCACGCCTTTTACCTGCTCAATGTCCATGTCCTCCACATGTGCGGTAACCAGTCCCGGTTCCCCATGGCCACCTCCGATAGCGATAGCTCCGGCATGTTCTGTCTGAGCCACCGCCATGGTCCCAGATAGAGCAGCGACAAATATCAGCGTAAGGAACTTTTTATGCATAAATTTCCTCCAAATATCGAATTCCTATTCCACTACCCGAATCCCGCGAGCGATCCCATCTGGACCTACCAGAACATCCGCGGAAACCATACCATTTGCGCGCGCTGAAGCAGATGTCACTCCAAGAATTGGCCCAGGCAAGCGCAGGTGCAGGACGTCCATCGCACCAGGGCAGCTCAATTGATCGCAGTACATCAGGCTTTGGAATCTGGTCGGAAACCAGGGCTCCTGTGCCGCGACCGGGGCCAGGTGCCTTGTCTGTTTGGCTGAAGCGCGAACTGATTTGACGATGTTATGGGCTGGCTTTTGAGATCTCGCCATTTCCTGGTTTACGGCAGTCCCATTTTTAGGAGCAACCATCGGCTGCTGCTCTCCGCGGTGTGGATCGACCGAGCCAGGCTGGTTCGCAATGAACAAGAGCACTCCTCCATAGGCCACGACAACTGCGAACGAAACAGCTGCGGCCCAAGTCAACGCTCCGCGCAGACTGATCCTGCCCATTAGGGGAACAGACAACGCCGAGCGCGACCGCTCCGCTTGATAGCCTCGATACTTAGCAAGCACAGCAGCATCTACAGAGGCCGGTATCTCTGGGGCGGTGTAGCGTAACACGTCCAGATGTTTGGCCACGTCCTTCCAGTCCTCAACAAAGCGATGGCATTCCGGGCAGGCGGCGATGTGTTCAGCCAATTCTACTGAATCGGGTAGGCGATTGATTGCCACGATAGGTTCGCTCTCCCAATAAGTGCGGAGATCTTTGCAGTTCATGTGAGGCACTCCTCTGTACCCGCGGCGGGCAGCTCGGGCTGAGTTTTTTTCGTTTGCTTTAACTTCTGTGCGAGCAGGGCATGGGCGCGATTTCTGCGCGAGCGGACAGTGCCTACGGCACATTGCAAACGCGAAGCGGCCTCCGTATACGTGAGCTCGCACAGATCGCAGAGCACAATCACTTGACGATAATGGTCGGGTAGGGACGCGATCGCCGCCCGAATTTTTTCGACGTCTTCTTTGCGTATCACCTGTACCGACAATTCTTGCGTCCCCGATAGGCTGCCCGACAGCTTATCGAGTACCTCGTCCCCGGGGAGTTCTTCATATAAGCGTTCACGTCTGTGGAAACGCCGAATGAGGTTGCGAGCAATGCCAAAAGCAAAACCGGGAAGATCGCCCTCTGCTGGTTTATAACGATTCCCGTTCTTCAGGAGCGCAATGAAAACCTCCTGCGTCACTTCTTCCGCCGCGGTCTTTGACATCGTCATGTAGAAGGCGTATCGGAAGATGGGCCCCTTCAGTCGCTCATAGAGTGAAAGAAAGGCGCTTTCCTCTCCCGCCCTCGAGAGTTCCAGGAGCTTGGCATCGGAAAGGTTTTCGAGTCTATGCGTCATTATTCCCCTGGTCCTCAGAATTGGACGCCTCGAGGCGTTCAAAGTGTCTTCGCTTTGAATGAGCAAAAGGTTCCATTAAATTCTTCTACGCCGAGACAATTTAAAACAGTCCGGTTGACAGGACGAAGCAGACAAGATGGCGCAGATCTCAACCTCATCGCGATCTTGAACTTGAATAGGACTCGAGACGGTTGACTTCGGAGCATTGAACGCTGCGCGCCACAGAAGACAAGGGGACCGGCCCGGTAGCATCTGATGTATGATGCATGATGACAGAGGAAAACGCCACATACGCATCACTCTTGTAATCGACGATGATGTGTTGCGTGCTGCCAGAGATCGCGATTATCGAGAAGCAGGCTGTGGGCGAAGTTCGTTAGCCAGGCGGGCTGTTTGTCGAGAACTCTAAGGCCATGACTCGAAATGGCTTCCCGCTGCTCAAGGTACAAAAAGGGGCGCCTCAGGTTACCTCCGAATTGGTAAAGCAGCTCGGCGAGGAACCGCCGTTACCCGTTTCTCCTTGATGTCAATGTCTTGATTGCCCTGATCGATCGCACTCACGTTCAGCACGATAGGGAGCAGGTTTGGTTGGCGGCAAAAGGTCAGAAGGCCTGGGCTACCTGTCCGCTGACTGAAATCTGTGTGCTCCGTATTGCGGGCCACCGTCGATACCCAAACCCTCCTGGTTCTCCGGCGGCCATGGCCGAGATATTGGCCTCATTTCCGGGGTTGCCCCGCCATGCATTTTAGCAGGAGGAGCTGTCTTTGCTTGACCGAGAACTTGTGAAGGCGTCGCGTCTTCTCGACTCCGCTCACTTCACTGATAGTTACCTGCTGACACTTGCGCGCATGCATAATGGACAATTGGCCACGTTGGGTCAACGCATGGTCACTGACGTGATCGGCGGGCCTAAGCCACTTCATCTGATTCGTTGAGTGAGGTGCAGGCGCTGCGACTTCCCGGCACGGCCAGCCGCAATCCTCCGAGTTGTGTCGACATTATCGGCGCACCAGAGTCGCAGGATCGGCTATGTGGACGTGAAAGTTCTATTGTCAGAAACTAGAAGCCCAGACGACCGCGTGTCGCCTGGTCGCGTGGACTTGGTTGTTGGGAAGAACAGGCGAGCGCGCCGCGCCTATGCGTTCGCACACGAAATACGACTCGACATCGCTGCACAAAAAACAGGCGTGGCGGAATCTTGACCGATTGAGGTCGAAATGAGATTTTCGAAGATTGTATTTTGGGTGGCAGGTATCTGGGGATTACTTGTGATTACCCCCTTGTTTTTTATCTTCAATCTGATTGGTAGGCAGGATCCTCCTCCGATCACTCATCCCGGTTTCTACTACGGATTTACTACTGCGGCTTTGGCCTGGCAAATCGCTTTTCTGGTGATCGCTCAGGATCCTGTGCGCTTCCATCCACTGATGATCCCTTCCGTGGTCGAGAAGTTCGGCTATGGCATCGTGGTTCTCATACTCTTTCTACAAAGTCGCATGCGGGTCGGAGATTTGGTCTTAGGGAGCGTAGATCTCCTGTTGGGTGTTCTCTTCATAGCCGCTTTTCTTAAAACGGGAACGATGCGCGAGACGATCAGCAGAGGAGACGCAAGGCAGATTCCTTGAGGAAGCTGTAAGAGTCGTGAGTCGATACCGTGCTGACTCGAGTTCTTATGCTGATAATGCCGGCCAAGACCGTCAGCAGTGAAGTTATCCGAATCCGTGCATTGGGCGAGGCCAACGAATGCCTATGTTGCCACGGAGTTGATAGGTTTCACCGCGAGCCTGGGCAATCAGTTACCTGCTGTTCATCCCCGACGTTCCGGGCTTGAAAACTGTCTGGGCCTCTAGGGCCAACCAACCACGAAGTTCGATCTGCCGCTCACTCTGCTGAGGTGAAGAACTCTAGTAGGTCGCCGGTCCCATCGGAAAAGGCTTTCCTGAACTGAGTAAGGGGCTTCTCGAGCAAGCCAAGTTCAAGAAACGGGCGCTGCAGATTTAGTTGCAAAACGCCGAACTGGGAGTTCGGAAGTCGCTCAGGGGAATCAACTTGCCGCCGTCGAATCACGAACACTCCTATCGCTCCCCAAGCGAGCAGAGTTGGAAAAGCCGATATCTATACGAATTGCATCAATACGGAAATACAAGAACACCCTGCGTAATTCGTGGACTTACGAACCAGCGCAAAGTATTCCTATCTTTCAGAGATTCCCAACGACCTCCGATTCCCAGCTCGCATCCCTTGAAGAGTATGTCGGATTGTGGCGTGGGTTTCGATCCTCTCCTTTGGTTAGTGAGCGAGGCGTACTCTATTGCAGTTCGTCGCGCGCGCAATGATTTCGCGCCATCGGCGTAGCTGACAATCGCTCTGGTGGCATTTCACGCACCAGAGCGACTTGTCAACCGAGATAATTAAGGCAGATAGTAGCGGAACGACGTGAAGACCATATTGTCGTAGCCCTGCGGACTGTTTGGAATCGTTGGCGAGTTTTTGCCGAACCAGCTGACTCGGTCCACATACGAGTACTGCGGCCCGAACTGCACCCGGCCTTTGTCGCCGTTATAGACCTTGTACCAGAATCCAACTGTTCCTTCGTAAATCACGCGCGTGTCGCCGGTACAGCCGATGGCAGCTCCAGGCGTAAAGCCGTTGGTACCGCCGGGTATCTGTTCACTGAAGCAACCGGCATTGCTGAAAAGCGGCGACCCGTAACCAACTCCGATGGTCTTTGTGCCGCTGACGGTTGTGAAGGCGGTACGGCCAGCATACTCGGCGCCCGCATTGAAGTACCAATCCCACTTATTCGAATGCCATTCGATTGTGCCCAGCCCCTGGCCACTCTCGACCAAGGCCAAAGTGCCATTCGGTCGAAGCGTCACATCGGGCAGAGTAGACGTTCCATAGCGTCCCACACCATGGCCCCACAATCCATGCACACCGAGATCAATATGTTTGCGATAGACGGATACTCGGGCATTGACGCCAACGCCGCCTCCGAGTACGGAGGTGTTAAACGCTCCCGCTGCACTGGGGCTAGTAATGGGTACTCCAGTCAATCCGCCGCAAGGACTCGTGCTTGAGGCCGTGGCGCAGGGGAACACGCGATTGCGGAAATCACTGAAAATTCCGAAGACTTCATAGTGTCCGAAACCTGGCTCAAAGGCAGCTTTCGCGATCACGTCTGGAGACTTGTTCCACGAGTAGTTTGCGGTTGGGTTGTAGAGACCACCGCTGACACCGGGTCCACCTAGAAGGGCATTAGCCGCGTTGCCATGGGCGACCAAAATCACTTGTGGTTGCTCGATCGAAGCGCCCAGCCAAACCGCATTGTTGAAATTCTTGACCACGCGCAGGCCGTACTGCCGCGCCCAGCTGAAACCAATATGGTATTGCGCGTCGATAGTCATCGGCAGGGCCTCGGTGCGATTATCCAGACCCTTCTTTGTCTCGGTCACCAGGCTCCACATCTGCCCGCCGGTAAAGCTGAAGCCGTTCTGGAATGCAGCTTGACCCCAGACCTGCCTCTGCCGGAGCGTATAACTATTGCTTTGGTTATTGTTGGAAGTGATACCGGCTGAGAGGAAATCCGCTTCGTAATAGCCCGAGACTTTTGCACTCTTCAGTTTGCCCTCAGCCAAAAGGGAAGCACGAGACTGGCGACCAGAGGCGAAGAACTCACTAAGTGCGTAATTTGAGGCTCCGGCAAATGGGACTGTGTTAAAGGGGGTGTTGACGTCCGCGGTGAGGGCGCGCTGCCGGTACACCGATTCTGCCGCCAGGAAGCCACCGGGGGTGAGGGTTACGCCTTTGAAACGAATCGCCAGTGGACTCTCCACTTCTTCTGCTAGTCGCTTCTGGCCTTCTTGCACCGACAGCGCCGTGTTGGTCAAGTTGTTCTTTAAATCACTTACATCAGTCTTCAAAGAACTGACCGTCTGTTCCTGCTGGCCAGCCTGCGAGGTGGCTGCCTGAGCTTGGCTCTGAGCCGTTGTGGCGGCCGACTGGCTCTGGTTTACCTTGTCCTCCAATTGGCGAATCTGCTGATCGCGGCTCTGCACATCCGTTCGTAGCTGTTGGATCTGCTGTTGTTGCGCCTCGAGAGCCTGTTCGAGCTCCTCCAGTTGCTTCGTAACCGACGCTTTTCTGGTCGTTTTCCTGGTCGTAGTGGTAGACGTGGTCGAAGCTGCCGCTTGCCCAGCCGGCTCAGCTACCGCGCTACCGCCTATGGCAAATGAGAGCGCAACTGCTAACAATCCTTTCATTTTTCCTCCCGCAGAATTGAGCATTGCCATCCCTGGAACATCATTTAGGAGACAGATAAGCCTACGGGAATGCTCTCGAACGATTGTTACAGTTGTGTTAATGAACAGTTAATTTAGCGTTACAAAAGTCCCGCAGCTGTAGCACAGTTTGCCCCGGACAGTGTATTTAAGAGGCATAAGCTCGGACGACGTCAATCAGGCTGAACACAAAAGCTGCTAACATTGTATGGCCTCGACAAAATCCGTAAGGGAACAACCGTATACAATCTTCGTAATCGAGCCCTCTTCGAAGGATTTCGCTCAGATCAGAAACACTTTAGAGCCACGGGGGTTTAGAGTACGTGGGTTTCAGAATGGTGAGAGCGCCGTCCGAACTGCGCTGGCGTCAGCACCTTCAATGTTCATACTGGAAACCGACCTGCCAAACACTGACGGCCTCGAACTGTGCCAGCGTATAAGGCGAACGTCTGCTTTGTCCTTACTACCGGTGATCTTCGTTTCCGCACGAGCGCACGAAGCCGACCGGGTTGCGGGCCTGGATTCTGGGGCGGACGACTACGTTGTTAAACCGTTTGGAAAACGCGAACTGATCGCCAGAGTAAGAGCGAACCTCCGACGTTGTTACGAACTCACACAGTCCAAGCCCATTCGTTTTGGCCAGGTGGAAATTGACCCGGATGCAGTCACTGTCAAAGTGAAAGGTGTCCCGGTAAAGGCATCACTGGCGGAATTTCGTCTGCTGGAATACCTGATCCGAAACCCTGGACGTACTTTCAGCCGTTCCCATCTTATAAAAATGATACAAAGCAGTCCTCGGGTTATAAGTCCTCGTACGGTAGACGTTTATGTGAAAAGAATTCGTGAGAAGATCGAAGAGGATGACAGACACCCTGAATACCTGAGAACTGTGCGAAGGTTGGGATATTGTTTTCATTCTCCGAGTTCGTTGCCACCTAGGAATAGAGAAGTCAGATGGGAAGAAGGCCTGGAACTCTCTAGGACCTTCACCAAAGGAAAAAATTGAAAACCTTAAATATGTTCCTACGAGTCATCTCGATTGAGGCCGTGCATTCAGACTACCGGTCAAACCAGCTAGACTGCCCTTGTCGAGCATCGACCCGCAAACGCCTACCGAGTCATGAGAGGTGCCAAGGGTGATCCGCCTGGATTGATCAGGCTGGATCGGTGAGCATCGTTTTTTTGGGGAAGAGGCCGTTGCCCAACCGAAAGAGTGGCTGACGGCCGCAGTGCTGGTGAAGCTACATTCGCCGAACACGCACTCTAAGCCGCACCTCCGTTCAAGGAAAACGCCAGCGAACAAGTTGGACCGCGGTAGCATCACTACCCACGTTGCATCCTCATTCGGTTGCGGATTGGCTACAAGCGTAGGACTGCTAAACCTCCTCGTCACTCGGTCCTGCCGCGCCGGCGAGATCCTGGGGCCGAATCTTCTCGACGTTGAACTTAGTGGCACGCTCGCGCATGGTTTTCAATACTTCTTCGAGCGGTGGCGGTTCGCCTTTGATCCATCGCAGTGGATTGATTCGGGCCACCACAAAAGATCGCAAGTAAGGGCTGACCAAGCCACGCTCCTTGAGCTTCTTCACCAGTCCTGCAATCTTGTCTTCCAGGTCGAGCACCATCCCTGCCCGTTTCTCATGATCTTTAACCGCGCTCCGCAGTGGGTCGTCCGTAAAAGTTTCCAGCCGACGCAATATGGGGTGATACACGCCACCACCGAAGCGGGGCACTCGTTCATAACACACACCCAGCGTGACAAGAGCGGCTTCATTCAGATAGAAAGCAAACTGCGACTCGGGCCGCGACGGGTCTTCGTCCACCAACCCGCGATAGATGCGGATGACTTCCAGCGCGCGTTCCTTAAGGTTATGAGCTTTTTCGGTATTCAAGGCGAGGATTTGCCACGCCACTTCGCGATCAGCAACAACTAGCGCAGAAATAGATCTGGCTCCAAGACGGCGCATCGCTTCAAGGCGGTGCCGGCCATTGGGAGTCCAAAAGCCGCCGCGCGGCGCAGTTACGACGATGATTGGATCGAGAAAACGTCCGGTCGTGTTGATGACGTCGGCTAAACGTTTGTGGTGTGCATCGGACAAATCCCGCTGAAAGGGTGTAGGTTCGACTGCATCAATCGGCAAAATCGAAACCAGAACGGGATGGCCGCCCAGTGGATCTTTATAGGAGCCCACTACGCAGCCGCCCGCTTTTTCAACGGTTCCAGCAACTTCGGCTGCAGCGCCTGAAGGCTCACTCAACCGGCACTCCGCTGGCCCAAGCCCTTTCGTTCCCGGTTTCGCCTTGCGTGGCCGCTTCTTCGGTGGTGCGCGTTTCACCATACAGGGTCCTCATTCTAGCCTGGTAATCTCATTTGCCGATCACGGTGACTACAGCCGTGCGCTGGCGAGGGCGAATGTCGTACCCCAAGTGGAAGATCGGTTGCCACGTACCCAAAATCGCCTCCTCCTCTTCCTCCACGCGCGATTGCTATGGCTTGTATCTTGGGAACTCGCCGAATCGCGTTGGGCAGCTCGACCTCGACTACGGTAGTCATTCAATCAAGGATTATGACACAGGAATTCCTTGGCTTGCCTCACTCCCGTCCAACCAAAGCGGCAGATATTAGATGTCATTTGAGACAACGCCGGGATATGGTTGAGGTGTTAGGCTGTGTGGTGGCGACGATAATGAAGCTGATGAAGTTGAGCGTGGAATGCTACTCGGGCCGAAAGGCCGATGAACGCCCGGTTCGGTTCTGGCTTGAAGGACGAAAGTATCAGGTCGAAGCGGTGCTCGACCAGTGGTATGACCCTGAGTGCATTTTCTACAAAGTTCGAGCCGACGACGGCAATCTCTATATTCTCCGACAAAACCTCTCAACCCCCGAGGGAACATGGGATTTGGTTTCATTTCGCGAGATGCGAGAGGCACGCTGAGCAGGCTTGCCAGGGCTTACAGACGCAAGTTTCAAAGTGCAGACGAGTACACCCGCTACCATCAGACAGGTCTATAAGATATCGGACTAGACAAGCCATTCTCGAGCGCAGTTAGGCTCGGCCACGGAGTCAGTTCTGCAGCCAGCGAAGAATCGGGGGTGAGCAGAGTGATGAGAACTACCCACAAAAATGTATTGCCCGTACAGGCAGAGCACCGCAGTTCGAGGAGCAGCATAGAAATTAGGCGGCCAGAAGGGCGTGTACACCTTCTAGAATTTACTGCCCACAGTTATCAACGGGCGCGATACAAGGGTTCACCATCACACTGGAACGCGGATAACATTTTGACGAGCTCAAGATGCGGAAAATCATCCACGTGGACATGGACGCGTTTTATGCGTCGGTCGAGCAACGCGACAATCCGCCACTGCGCGGGAAACCCGTAATCGTCGCGTGGCGCGGCAACCGTTCCGTGGTATGCGCGGCTTCGTACGAGGCGCGGGCGTTCGGAGTGCGCTCGGCGATGCCAGCGGTGCGGGCGGAGCGCCTCTGTCCCGATGCGATCTTCGTAGCTCCTGATTTCACACGCTATCGCGCACTCTCACGCAAGGTACGCGATATTTTCAAACGCCATACAGATCTGATCGAGCCGCTGTCACTCGACGAAGCCTACCTGGATGTTACCCAAAATAAGACCGGCTTAGCGACCGCGACACTGGTGGCGCGTACCATCCGCGATCAGATCCGCAAGGAATTGAATCTGACCGCCTCGGCAGGCGTAGCACCCAACAAGTTCTTAGCAAAACTCGCGTCTGACTGGCGAAAGCCGGATGGACTCTTCGTGATTCAACCCGAAGCGGTAGACGCGTTTCTGCTGCCTCTGTCCGTTGGGCGGCTGCCGGGGGTGGGCAAGGTCAACGAAGAAAAGCTCGCCAAACTAGGGATAAGGATGGTGGGCGAATTGCGAGGATTGGAGTTATCCCTGCTCCAACATGAATTTGGCCGGTATGGCCTGCGCCTCTATGAACTCGCCCGCGGCATCGATGAGAGTGAGGTTGTTCCGGACCGGCCCACACAATCGATATCCGTCGAGGACACTTTTGAGAAGGACGTGCTTTTGCGGGAGACCGAGCCGATGATCCGGCGCCTCGCAGAAAAGCTTTGGTCCGCTTCACGTCTGGAATCACGGACCGGCCGAACAGTAGTTCTCAAACTGAAAACCAGCGAGTTCCGGGTCCTCACCCGCAGCCACACGCCAGATTGTCCACCATCCTCATGCGAAGAACTGACAGAAATTTCCCTGAAGCTGCGTGAACGAGTAAAGCTTGACCCGCAGCAACGCTATCGGCTCGTCGGCGTGGGTCTGAGCAATTTTCGCGAAGCGGAAGACACTGCGGCCCAACCTGCTCTTTTCGAGTGAAGGTGCCTTAGTCAGCAGTGTCCGCGCTTGCCGGATGTTGCCCCATCATCTCCAGCATCTTCTCCTTCATCGCTTTCGCTGTCGGTTCGGCTTTGTGGGTGCCGACTGTCCAGGTATACCCATCCGGGTCGACAATGGTGCCGCAGCGGTCGCCCCAAAACATATCCATCACGGGGCCGTCGCTGGTGGCGCCGAGTCTCGTCGCTTTATCGACCACCTTGTCCACGTTCTCGACATAAAGGTAGAGTCCCATGGGTGAGGAACCAACGCTCTTGGCCGTGCTTTTTCCCATCGCCGCATTCTCTGGCCCAAGCATGAGCGTTGTGCCCCGCAGTGTGAGCTCGGCATGAACGGGTTTCCCATCGGGACCGTTCATGATGCCACGTTTGGAGAAGCCCAAAGCTTTCTGGTAAAAGCTCATAGCAGCTGGAATATCGGAAACCGTGAGCATAGCGGACACGGCGCCGTATTGTTTCCTGTTCAGCGGATCAATCTTCTTCTTTGCCATACTGCTCCTTTCCGGCGGAGGACATTCTAGCGAAAGAAGCAGGGATTTGGCATCTGGCTCGGTCTACGCATGTTCGAGGCAAAACGACGTGACCACAGACGAGACATAGGCAGCAGGGCGCCTGTCTTAGGACATTCCTCGCACTCTGGGGGTGCGGGAAACCGAGGCGCCACACGCTCACCTGGTGTGGAACAATGCAGACGACACGGCGCACAGGGGACACTTTCCGTAGGGGCGAGTCGGAATCGGTCGCGTACTCCTGACGTGTCGCGGTGCCGCTCACAGATTTCGTTTAGCGGTGGTAGCCTGTTCTCGGTGGCAAAAGAAGCAACCAGCCAGCTCCTCTCGGTCGAGGGACGCGAAGTCCTGATAACACATCCGGACAAGCTGTATTTTCGATCGCAGGCACGGATCTCCAAGCTCGATCTCGTACGCTACTACCTTTCGGTTGCGCCGGGTGCGCTCGCCGGAATCCGTGATCGCCCTATTGTTCTCAAGCGGTTCGTCAATGGCGCCGAGGCAGAAGCGTTTTATCAAAAGCGTGCTCCCACCAGCCGGCCCTCTTGGCTTCGAACGGTCAGACTGTCCTTCCCGTCGGGCCGCACTGCGGAGGAGATAGTAGTCGATGACGCCGCTGGGCTCGCTTGGATCATCAATCTGGGATGCATCGAACTGCACCCGCATCCGGTCCGCTCGGGAACTCTTGAACACCCCGATGAATTGCGGATCGATCTCGACCCGGTTCCGGGTGTCAGCTGGAGTGACGTGCGGCGTGTCGCCGTCGAAGTTCAAAGTTTTCTCGAAGAGGTAGGGCTCCGGGGCTGGCCCAAGACCAGTGGTTCACGCGGCATTCATATCAATGTGCGTATCGAACCGCGTTGGACGTTCACTGAGGTGC
>Ga0126372_10000279_pt1 | contig 16716 bp, 18 predicted proteins | sample PanSoiMetaPlot_6_FD_92762 | JGI IMG/M metagenome (GOLD analysis project Ga0126372, IMG submission 92762) | Tropical forest soil microbial communities from Panama - MetaG Plot_6 | ecosystem: Environmental > Terrestrial > Soil > Tropical forest > Bulk soil | place: Panama | collected 2016-02-17
AATCGTCTTCTCGGCGGAACTCCCATCGGCCGCATGGTTGCTGGCGATGCGATTAAGTTCGGTAGCTGGCAGCGATTGAACGCGGAGTACGCCGAGCGGTTCGGCATTAAAGCGCCCAACTGGCCGCCTCAGGCGGCTCAAAAGTCCTGAATCGAGAGGATCGCAAATGCAGATAGCCAAAGTGTCGAAGAGTAAGAAGATGCTGTCACCAGAACAACGTGAAGAACTAATGAGAGCACTGAAGGCCCGTTTTGAGAAAAACCTGAGCCGACATAAAAGTGTTGAATGGGCTGGTGCAAGCCAAGCTGGATGGCAATAATGAAAAACTGTGGTCACTCAACGAAATGGAAAAAACTGCGGGCGAGCCGGACGTTGTTGGCCATGACAAGAAAACGCGAATACATTTTTTATGATTGTTCAGCAGAGAGTCCCGTGGGCCGCAGAAGTCCTTCTTACGACCGTGAAGCGCTGGGGTCAAGAAAAGAACACAAACCAAAAGACAACGCTCTTGATCTGGCAGCTGCCAGGGGCATCGAGCTTTTGACCGAAGAACAATATCGGGAGTTACAGAGACTCGGGAATTCCGATACGAAAACGTCGAGCTGGGTGGAAACACCTTCTGATATCAGAAAACTGGGTGGCGCCCTCCTTTGTGATCGCCGCTTCGATACTGTCTTCCTGTATCACAATGGCGCGGAATCTTACTATGCCGCCAGGGGCTTCCGCGCCGCGCTAAGGGTGGTCTAAGAAATCGCACAGCATTGCACCAACCGTCCCGGAGGCGACCATGATCAGTAATGCTACCCAACGTACGATTTTTCGCTGGATTCACATCGTCTTTGCCATCCCGATAATCGGTTATATCTATAGTCCGTTTGACAAAATTCCGGACTACGCGCGCCCGACTCGGTATGTTTTCGTCCCTGTGATGGTCCTTACAGGATTGTGGATGTGGAAAGGCCACGTCGTTCGACGATTCTTTTCGAAAAGATCGGTCGAAGAGGATGCCGCAGGTAACTCGTAGCCGCCGAAAGGCTGCGTCTTTTCTTGGCTTGTGCAGGAAGCGCATAAACACGTCGCGACACTGATGCGCGTCATCAAGCTGACTTCTTGGCTTCTGGGCGGAACTCAATCACCTTCCCGCGACATTCCTCAGGTAACCACCTTGCCTGTTTGCGGAAGTGGCTCGGGATGTAGAACTCGATTACTTTCGCCATGACTTCCCCCTCTCTGGGGGAGCTTCTCATCGCGATGCGCCGGATTTTCGGCCGCATCGAAAACCTTAGTTTTTGTATGGAAGAAACAATAAGCGAACTTCCGAGGCAGGACAATCGAGTAAAGGCTTCAATCAGGATTGGAAAAAGACGGAAAATTGAATGACGGAAAATCGAAAACGGCCTACAAGCGGACGTCCACCGTCAGGCCCCAGGATTTCAGCAGATCGGAAGGCACGTAGCGCAAGTCCTTATTCTTGATTGCCCATTGTTTGAGTTCATACGACCTTTGATAATCCGAGGGAGCAAGGCCGAGGTTTCGCGTCGTTACTTCAAACAACGTGGGGCCAGATGGAACCGGATCGATAAATCCGCCCTGCGTGCTCGACTTCCATATGTCATTCCTCATTCGATTTCACGTCAGAAACCGAGAGAGCCGATGCCACAGCGACCCTCCCCCAAGAGTACGCTGTGACAACGGCTTTTCTTAATCCTGCGTACCCGGATCGGGCGGGTTGTCGCGCACGGCATCCTTGAAGCCGCGAATCCCTTCTCCAAGACCTTTGCCAAGACCTGCAAGCTTACCGGGGCCGAAGATCAATATGGCGATGCCGGCCATCAGCAGAAGTTCGGGCAGGCCTAGTTTCCCTATCATGTTAGGCTCTCTTTTTGCGTCTCAAAGCTCGGCGAGGTGCGTTCCCGCCACTTGCAAGTCAGGCATGATCAAAGAACTGCCAGGTAATCGCAGAAACAATTAGGTGAGCTCGCGCTGGAGGACAATCGAGTAAACGCTCCAATCAGCGTTGGAAAAAGACTGCAAGACGACGGATGATGGGGTGCTCGTCGTGATTTCTCTCACAGCCCGACGTGCTGTCAGTCACAAAAGCTTGCGCGCAGAGCAGCGTACCCTTCATCTGGCGCGTCTTCCTCCCGTCAATGACAGTGTGAACGCACTGAGACAGTGTGGACGAACTGAGATGAACTGCCCCCACTCAAGCCAAAACCGGGCTTGAGTGGGCCACCCCGCCAGAAGAGGCCTTTTCCTTGTGCCCAGTTGCACATCACCCTGAGCGCATCTAAAGTAACTCCGGCAAATGGAGCTGCCATGAAAAAACCTGCCATGAAAAATAACGCCCCGGACGAATCTGGCTCTGCATTCATCGACGCCAGGATCAACCAACTCGGAGATTGGCGCGGGAAGACGCTCGCGAAAGTCCGCGCAATCATTCACCAGGCAGACCCTGAGATCATCGAAGAGCGGAAGTGGGTCAAGCCGACGTCGCCGGGGACTCCGGTCTTCTCACACGGCGGCATCGTCTGCACGGGAGAGGCGCACAAGAACGTCGTCAAGATGACATTTGCCAAGGGAGCTCAGTTGAAAGACTCTGCCGGTCTATTCAACGCGAGCCTCGAAGGGAATGTGAGGCGCGCCATAGATATCCACGAAGGCGAGCAGGTCGATGAAGTGGCCTTGAAGGATCTCATCCGCGCTGCCGTGGCGCTCAATCTCGAGGGCAAGACTCTCAAGGACAAGCTCAAGCCGAAGCGAAAAACCCCGAGTCTCGGACACCGCAAGACACGAGGCTCGCGCGCAAGGAAGAGCTGAAGATTACCACTCAAGGCAAAAACGGGCTTCCAGCTTAAGCTCTCACGAAGAACTGGCTTCTGTTGGTCACATCTCAGACTTTCGGCCGCCCTACTTCGTAGTGAAGTTGAACGACGCCGTCGGGAAATCGTTGCACGGATAGCAGTCGAAGCGGTACCTCGCGCTGCCTCGACGCAATGAGCGGGATACCTTCGCCGATGAACGTCGGCACGATGGTGGTGATGAACTCGTCAATCGCGTTCTCGTCCAGGAAGGATCCGATGATCTCACCCCCGCCCATCATCCAGATGTTCTTGCCTGCCTGCTTGCAGAGATGCTCGGCAAAGGCCCTGATCGGCTCAGTGACGAATTGGACGCCAGCAGGCACGGATCGAGGGGGAGGCCGGCGCGAGAACACATAATGCACATCATCTGCGCTGAAGCTCGCGCCCATCTTCACACTCAGGTCGAAGGTCTTGCGTCCAAGAATTTTGGCATCGACTGAGCGCGAAAACTTTGGCAGACCGTAGAATCCCTTTGGGGCCGCACGACTCGTCAGCCAATCAAGATTACCATCGCTTCGAGCGACGTAGCCGTCCGCGCTCGTCGCAATGTTGACGATGATTTTTCGCTTGGACACGACGTCCTCCTGTCAGTCGCGGGATACTGATGGGTCGAGCGATCTTTGTACATTTAAGCTTCGCGGCACGCAACTGCCGGCACAACGGTGGCTTCCTGATCCAGTTCCTCCATGGTCACATCGCGCGTTTCCCTCATGAAGCCACTGTGGACTTCGAAGTATCCATTTACGGACGTAATTTTCGCAGATATGATGTCGCAGTTTCAGGGCAGCCCTCAAAACGCGGCTCAATTCTGTGTCTGGCAAAGCCAGGCGTAGTCTCCATCAAAGGAAGAGGACGACAGGAATGCACAAGTACATCACGGAACTGATTGGGACGTTCTTTTTGGTTCTAACCATCGGGTGCACGGTGATTGGGGGAGGAGCGGGCGTGATTCCGCCATTGGCCATCGGTGGAGTACTCATGGTGATGGTTTTTGCCGGAGGTCACATCTCCGGCGCACACTATAACCCGGCAGTGACGCTGGGCGTCTGGATCCGCGGGCGATGCGACACGAAAGACGTTCTGCCTTACATGATTTTCCAGATCATAGGCGCTGTCCTCGCCGCATTGGTCGTGAAGTATCTGAGGGCCGGAACGGCGGTCACGGCAATGAACATGGCGCTGGGGCCGGCGCTTTTGGCTGAGTTTCTGTTCACGTTCGCGCTGGTGTTTGTTGTGGTCAATGTTGCTACCGCCAAGGGCACAGCGGGGAACTCCTTTTATGGATTGGCGATTGGGATGACGGTCATGGCGGGAGCGTTCGCCGTCGGCAGCATCTCGGGTGGCGTGTTTAATCCGGCCGTTGCCGTAGGCATTACGACCATGGGGCTGTCAAGCTGGTCGAGTCTCTGGATCTATCTGGTAGCGAATTTTCTCGGCGGCGCCGCGGCGGGAGTGACGTTTAAATCGCTAATCCCTGAGGACAAGTGATGGGGTTTGGAGGGCACGAGGAAATGACTGGGAGTGACGGTTAGGAGAATTTCATTCTCCGCACCAGGTCGCAGAAGCGCGGTTCAAAACGAAGGTCGTCCATTTCGGGCTCAACCTTGAGCCATGCAACGAAAACAGAACGGTCTGCTACGGCCTTTTCCAGCAGCATCAATGCCTCGGCTTTCTCGCCCAAGCCGGCAAGGACCTTCGCGATCAGATATGCGGAGACGTAGCGCTCCTGCGAAAGGTCCTTGAGTCGGCTCAACAAGTCTTCCGCTTTGTTTCTCTCATTGAGGAGAGCAAAGCCGTATGCCAGAGCTGCCAGGGTTTCCGGGATTTCGCTTTCGATAAAGAGCGCGCGCTCAAACTCTGCGATTGCTTTGGTGTGCTCACCTCGCCGCTGGTGCACGAGCCCCAGCAACAGATGTGCGAACCAGTAATTCGCCTCGATATCAAGACTCTTGTGTAGTTGGTCAACCGCGTGGTCATACTCGCGGACCAGATAATGAATGTGGCCCAGAATGGCGTTCACCTCCGCTGACAGAGGATTGAGTTCCAGGGCGAGCTTCTCCGCCGCAATCGCTTCCGCCGAGCGACCCATGGCTGCCAAGAACCATCCATACAGTTCGTGAGCCCTGGCTGAGCCTGGGTTCAGTTCGAGAGCGCGCTTAAATTCTTTTTCTGCAGCCCCCCATTCCCACTCGTACCAGAAGTCCACCATCCCCAGCGAAGCGTGGGCCTCCGCCAGTGACTCGTCAATCTGCAGGGCGGTCTCAGCCGACTGCCTTGCCTTCGGCATCGATTCCCTGGGAGACAGAAACCACTCGTTGGCAAAAAGGTAATAGTGCGCCAAGCCGTCGTGAGCCAAAGCACAGTTGGGATCCAGCGCGATCGCGCGATTCAGGTGTTCGATGCCTTTGGCGAGCCCCTCTTTGGAGAACTTGGCGATATGGAAGCGCCCTCGGAGAGCTGCATCATAGGCGTCGGGATGAATGGAACGCACACGTGCCAGTTGCGTCTGCTTTTGTGCGGGGAGTTGCAATTGGATTTCGGCTGCAATCGCCTGCGCCACCTCGGCCTGCACCTCCAGAATGTCTTGCAGCTCGCGATCGTAGCTCTTTGCCCAGAGATGAGTGTGGTCCGGGGTCCAGATAAGCTGGGCCGTGATTCGCACCCGGCCGGAGGCGCGGCGAATGCTGCCTTCCAGGATGTAATCAACGCCGAGGTCGCGAGCAATCCGATCGGCGCGCTTACCCGTCTTCTTGTACTGCATGGCCGTGGTTCTCGCAATCACACCCAGACGCTCCGGCCGCAGTTGTGCCAATTCGGTGATCATCTCTTCGGTCAAACCGTCGCTGAAGTATTCCTGATCCGGATCGCCGCTGAGGTTGTCAAAAGGCAACACCGCCAGCATGAGTCTTTGCGCAGGCGTTGCTTCCCGCACCGGCACGGCGAGCCGATACCCACGCTTGGCCAGGGTTTCGATGTAGTGCTGATTCTCCGCCGAATCGCCCAGGGCTTCCCGCAGTTTGGCGATGGCAGTGTTCAGCCCGTTGTCAAAGTCAACAAAAGTGTCAGCTGACCACAGTTTTTGGCGGAGTTCCTCGCGCGTCACCAGTTGTCCCGGGCGATTCAGCAGCGCGGCGAGGATCTGAAACGGTTTCTCCTGGAGGGAAAGCTTCACTCCCTTTTTGTAAAGCTCTCCTGTCCGCAGGTGAGCTTCATAGGGGCCGAAGCGAATTGCCTGGGGAGGATCAACCGACGCTTGCATGGAAAGGACCTCTCCCGACAACCGGAGAGTGTACCATCGGCCGATGCAGACATTGTGCGCACACACGTTTTGCCCTCTAAGTGCTTTTCTTACAACTGAATAGGCGTGTACCGACGGTTAATCCAGAATTAAGGTCCCATCCATTGCCGACACCCCACCCCAAGTTGCAGGGTAGCTGACAAACAAGTCTGTAGGGTGAGGACAAAATGATTCCAGTCGGATTAGAGCGTGGGTGGTCGGAAATAGAAAAATTGTGCGCGGTGCTTCTGGTCGACGTCGCTGAGGGTAGTCAGTCGGCAATGGCAGAGGTCTACGACAGGACGAGCCGGTTGGTCTATGGTTTTGCTTTGAAGATCACCGGCGATCACTGCGCGTCGGAGGACATCACCATTGAAGTCTACCTGCAGGTGTGGCGGAAGGCGCACACCTACGACCCGGCACGCGGAACTGTCGCCGGCTGGCTGTTTACCCTGACACGGAGCCGGGCCATCGACTGGCTGCGTTCGAGGAAACGGAGCCGGGAGTCTTCCTCCGAATGTGGACTCGATTTGCCGGACTCGCGACCCGGTCCGGACGACGGCATTCTGCAGGGCGAGCGCGCCGGCCTGATCCATGCTGCCTTGAACGAACTGGCCCCAGAACGGCGTGAGCTCATCGAGCTGGCATATTCTTTCGGTCTAAGTCACAGCGAGATCGCCAACCTGACAAGACTCCCTTTGGGTACGGTTAAGACGCGCATTCGGCAGGGTCTGCTGCATCTGCGCGAGTTGTTGATCGCTCAGGCTGCAGCACCTCGGCTAGCGATGAACAAAGCAAGAGACTCGACATAACTTGGCTTTGCTTCCCTAAACCACTTGCTGCATCCATGTCTGCACAATCGGGGGATGGGAACCTGAGCGTGGGTCAGCCCGGGCAAGTCAGACAGCAGCGGCGGCATACGCGATTTGCTGCTTCAGGTAGCCGATGAAATTGTTCATGCCGGCTTCCGTTTTTTAGGAAACGCTTCAAAATCGGCATTCCGGGCCGCACCTAACTGAATACTCTTGCAGACGAGCGCGTCGTCGAATCCGACGGCGAGTCCGAGACCTAGTTTCGTGATTACGGCGACGTCGGCGTTGTTGAATATGGTTCGATACTTTAGCGGTTTGTCCTCGCCTTCCTTCGGTGCCTTCGGACGCTGCGGACTCCACTTCAAGGTCAACGATCTTGGGAGGAACCTGGAGTTTCAGTTGCACGAGAAAAGCGCTCAGATCCGACTCGCTGCCTTCAACATGGATCTAGACGCCTTCCTCTCCGTTCAAAGCCCATCCGTTCAAGCGGTGGACACGAGCTAGACGGTAAGCATATGGACGAAGACCCACGCCCAGCACAACACCGCGTACTCGAATGAACCACGCAGTCGTCATAGGAGTGATCTCAGGCAATGGTGCAGCCTCGACCATGCCAGCCTACTTGGACGACGTTCTATTCTTCCACCACAATGGGAACGATTCGCGGTCTGCCGGCGAGTCCGCGCATCCGCTTGCGCGCGGCTGCGTCACATCTACGTTCTATTCCACACAATCGCGCCACGCCACTCAATTCTACTGGGGCGGTTACCGGGTTGTTCCCAAAATGGCGTTCGCGGGCTGCTCGCGAACTTCGCCAATGGTTTGCGTCCAGACCGCCGCGTGCCGGGAGAGTCCTAGTACGGTGGTCGCCGATCGGAGTCGAGATAAGCGATGCTGTCTGCTTCTTTAGGCGCGGACTACGAAGAATTCTGTCTCTTACGGGCGAATTGCGCGACCGGCTTCCCATCAGGACTTCATCGCGCCTCTTTGATTCGGTGGTCTCCAATCCTGCGAACAGACTGAGAAGCCAGTCGGTCGCAGCACATCAATGTGAACACGGACTGGCGATTCAGACACGCTGAATGCCAACTCCCATCTTGTTTCGCTGCCGGGCACGAGGTGCGGCAGCATGACTTCCTGCTTTTCAACCGGAATATTCCCCTGACCGAAAAATGTTCCTCGCAGCTTGTAATCCTTGAGCGTGTACCTAGGAAAATCTCGTCGCGTTTTGATCCGGATTTCGAACTTGTTCCTGGAAGGTTGAAGCGTGAGTGATTCAATCGGGCTCGACTCGCTCCGCAGAAGTTCGTAGGAAGGCTTCCGCTCGCCGTTGATGTTCGCAACACCATGCACGCGCTGCTTATAAGCGCCTACACCACGATCGCCGACATGCGTGCGATAGTCGTTGTAACAGAAAAAGATCGCTCCGACGATGTAGTCTCGCGATCGGATTGCGTTCTGGTGGGTGCGCAAGATTCGCATTCTCTCTTCGTCGCCTTCAGGCCGGTCGGGTACGCAGGCGCAGTAACCGTATTCGGACACGACAATCGGTTTGCCGGGAAACGCGGCGTGCAGGGCATCGAAATGGCGTGCCGCATCGTCAGCCGTCCCAGGAGCCCAGGTTCCGTAGTATTCGTTGGTCTCAATAAAATCCATCAGCCCTGCAACATCGCGTTGCGGAGTTTCGGCCAACGAATTTGACGCGTAGGAGCAGAGCCGGCTCGGATCCAGGCGCTTGGCTTCCTCTAACAGGCGTTTCGCAAACTCATAGGCGGGTGGATTTTGTCCGTTGACTTCATTGCACAGACCCCAGGCTACGATGGATGGATGATTGCGATCGCGGGCAATCATCTCGCGCAGCTGCTCCAGTCCGTTCGCGAGGATGTTCTCACTTGGCTGCGTGGTCATCCCGGCAAATGTATCGAATCCCCAGGCGGGGACCTCGGTCTGCATGAGAATGCCGTGGCGGTCACAGTAGTCCAGAACGCGCTTGTCCTGAGGCCAATGGACGCGCGTGAACACACAGTTCAGGTGCTTCAAATGGTCGTGATCGTGGTCGATCCATCCGGTTGGTTCCGCCATCCCGAACTGGGGATTGCTGCCTGCCATCCGCTCAACACCCATCAGACGGACACGCTCGCCGTTCAGATGAAAGGCGCCATCTCGAATCTCAAATTTGCGGATGCCAAAGGTCGTCGTGAACCGGTGGGAGTGGTTGTCATCTGAGATCGAACACTCGAGCTGATACAGATTTGGGCTGTCAAAGTGCCAGAGTCTGGCGTTCGGCAACAAGCCCTGAAGGGAGATTTGTCGGGCACTTTGCGCCCTGACGGAAACAACCTCGCCCACGTTGTGCGTCCATATCGTGGAAGGACTGTCTTCTTCAGCAACACGAAACGAAACCATGCCCTTCCAGGTATCACTGGCGCTGTTTCGGATGTAGGCGGTGATTGTCAGCTTGGCGTCCGCGCTGGTGAGGTCCGGCACCGCGTCGACATGAACCTGCTCTACGAATGTTGAAGGCGTGACCAGGATCTGCACCGGCCGGAAGATACCTCCATCATGCGCCCAGTCGCTGGAGTTGCCGCGGGGAACCATGTTCTGGTTGAAGGCGCCATCCACGCGTACCGCAATAGTATTGGTTTGTCCCGCGTGCATTTCGTGCGTGATGTCGAGAGTGAAAGCGGTGTAGCCCTTACGCGCGTGTTCGCCGACAAGCGCTCCATTCACCCACACCGTAGCGCTGTGAAATACAGCTTCAAGCTCGACCCGCACCGCGCAAAGGCTCCACCGCTTTGGCACATCAAAACAACGCAGGTACCAGGCAACACCGCGGTAGTTTGCCAGAGCTGCCTCGATTTGCCAGGTGTGGGGGACGAGAACTTTTCGCCAGGCTTGGTCGCGAGGCAGTGAACTGAACCAGTTTTCTCGAGTGCCGATATCATCTGGGTCCGTGCGAAAAAGCCAGCGCCCGCACAAGCTAACTCCCTCAGTGACGCACGGCTGCGCGCTTGTCTCTGCTTCGGGAGCGGGTGGGGCTACGAGTGCAGCGGCAACACCCGCAGAACCTGCAATGAATTCACGACGCGTCGACATGACTGAAAATGCGATACCTGAGCGACTGAAGTTGAACAGGGTGAGATTGACTGTGTCAAACCAATCGTGGCCGTGACCGCGGATAGGTCGCCCTGCTGACCGCTTGAACTACGCGTAGAATGGCGGAGCACGCGATGAGGTGTGGAATATGAACGATGTTGAAAAGCCTGACTTAAAGAATGGAGTGCCGCTGGCCAGCTTCCCTGTCGGTGGAAAGCTCGTGGGAGTCGCCGAAGGAGAAGAAGTGTTGCTTCTGCGGCGGGGGACGGCATTCTTCGCGGTGGGCGCGTACTGTACGCACTATCATGGACCGCTCGCGGACGGATTGGTGGTTGGCGACGAAGTGCGCTGTCCCTGGCATCACGCGTGTTTCAGTTTGCGGACCGGCGAAGCACTGCGGGCCCCGGCTCTCGATCCGGTCTCCTGTTGGCGCGTGGAACAGGTCGGTGACAAGATTTTCGTCCGCGACAAACTCACACCGTCCGCTCCCAAGCGTGCCACAAATGCTCCCAGCTCAGTTGTGATTGTGGGTGGGGGCGCGGCTGGCCTGGCCGCAGCCGACATGCTGCGACGCGACGGCTACGACGGCCCGCTTACCATCGTAAGTGCCGACGACTCTCCGCCCGTGGATCGCCCCAACCTTTCCAAGGATTATCTGGCCGGTACGGCGCCGGAGGACTGGATTCCCCTGCGATCCCCCGACTACTATCGCGAGCGCAGGATTGATCTCGCCGTTCGCTCCCGCGTTTCGTCGCTCGATACAAAGAGAAAGAAGATTACCCTCGAAAATGGCAAGACAATGGAATTCGGCGCTCTCCTGTTGGCAACCGGAGCCTACCCTGTCCACTTGACCATTGAAGACGCGACCGCGTCTCAGATTCACTACCTTCGGACATTTGCTGACAGCAAAGCGATCATTACCAAGGCGGCGTACGCAAAACGTGTGGTCGTGGTCGGCGCCAGCTTCATCGGTTTGGAAGTTGCGGCATCGCTGCGCGCCCGCGGAATCGTCGTAGATGTGGTGGCGCCAAATAAGCAGCCGCTCGAACGAGTCATGGGCGCCGAGGTGGGAGAATTCATCCGCAAACTTCACGAGTCTCACGGTGTGACCTTTCATCTCGGGGAAACGATCAGGCGGGTGCACGATCGCACAGTTACACTAAGCGGCGGCACTACCCTGGACGCGGACTTCCTGGTTTTGGGCGTAGGTGTGCGCCCCTCGCTGGCGCTAGCCGAGCAAGCCGGGCTGGCTATTGATCGCGGCATCACCGTCAACGAATACCTCGAAACCAGCGTGGCTGGAATCTTCGCTGCTGGCGATGCCGCGCGCTGGCCCGATCCCCACACCGGCGAGCGAATTCGGGTGGAGCATTGGGTAGTCGCGGAACGCCAGGGGCAGGTAGCGGCCAAGAACATTCTCGGTCGTCGTGAGAAATTTGATGCTGTCCCATTCTTCTGGAGTCAACACTACGACGTGGCCATCAATTACGTTGGCCACGCTGAGAAGTGGGACGAGGTCGAGATCAATGGGAGCCTCGACGCGCGCGACTGTGCCGTGACCTATAAAAAAGGTGGACGCGCTCTCGCCGTTGTAACCATCTTCCGAGATCTTCAGAGTCTGCAGGTTGAAGCTGACATGGAAGCTCAACTAGCGTCTCCCAGACAACGAAGGCTTGAGGCAAGTTGATTGGTTCTTGGGTAAGCTTCTGAACATCCCGAGGAATTTGGACAATCATCTAAAGCAGGAGGCAACTCGGCCGAACAGGAGATCCAAAATGCCGGCGAAAACTCATGACCCTCTTAAAGACCGCCTCACTCGTTACCGTGAGATCAAGCTCAGCGTGACCGGCAGGAAATCCGGGAAGACCATCTCGAATCCGGTTTGGTTCGTGGTAGAAGATGACATTCTTTACCTCCTGCCGGTTCGTGGGTCGGATACGCAGTGGTATCGGAATGTGCTCCAGAATCCAAAATTTCGGATCGACGCCCGTGGCGAAGCTGGTGAACTAAAGGCGAAGCCAATTACTGATCCCAAGACCGTGAAGTCGACAGTCGAGAAGTTCCGGGAGAAATACGGCGCGGGCGATGTGAAGAAATATTACTCAAAATTCGATGTCGCGGTCTTGGCAGACTTGCCCTAGACGCGAACCAAAGCCAAGCCGCCGATTTCCTCGCCCAAGATTTCGTTCTCAGCGAGTTCGCCATCACTGTTCCCAAATCTTCAGCGAAACTGATGTTTTAGGGCCTTGCCGCCGCCGGCCGCTCCTTTGCCCCCATGATTACCAGCCAGAGCATGGTTGCCACCTCTCCCAAAGTGAGGGGCTGGGCAAGATTGAAAACTCTGTCTTCAAGACCAGGCCAAAGAACACCGGTAAAGCTGAACGCCAGCCAACCGAAGCAGGCGATGATCAGCCAGATGCCGAGAAAGCGAGGCAGGAAGCGCGATCTGTACACGAGCAGCCCGAATGGGATGAGCCACACGCCCCAGAAGATTCCGTTGGCCAGGTCAAGTTGGTGATGCAGGTTCAGGGAAAACAGGGCGAAAGCCTCGCGCTGCGGCTTGTCGAACGCTGACAGGAAATCAGCCCCGCGAACGAAAAGCAGGGCCGCCGAGTCAGTCAATGAGTTCATGAAGAAGATGGGCACCTGCATCAGGCTGCCCAGAATCACCATCACGACGGCGAGCGTTTCGTCGACACTTTTGAGCAAGCGGTATAGCGCCAGCGGGACGAAAAGCCAAAGCAGGTTGGCGAGCAAATAGCTGAGAATTCCCCAGCGGAACAGAGGCTCGTGAGCCGCGATATTGTTGGCCGTCGCGGCCGCGTTGGCATGCACGAACAACCTGCTGGGAATATACAGGAGCCGAAAGACGCCAACCACTGAAGCCAAGATGTACAGCAATCCTGCGACCCTGGCGTTCTTGCTGAGTGATGTCATGAGACCCCCACAGGGGACGATTTAGCTTCAGGTACGTGATAGCCGTGCAAAAAGTTCATGCCAGCGCATATGCACTGCTGGCCATCGAGAGCTATTTGTAGATCGTACTCCAGCGCTTTCCACGCTTGATTGCTTCAGTGCGCTGCCAGAGTCTCGCGCGAGACTGCCTTTCCATGGATCCAAACAGTGACAATGCTGTTATAGGCATTCAGAGATTCCAGCGGTGACTTTCGGAGGAGGAGCAGGTTGGCGACTTTCCCTGGCTCGATCGTACCCACCTGCGAGTCGAGGTGGAACATGCGGGCATTCTCGATGGTCGCGGCCTGGAAGATCTGACGCAGAGACAGTCCGGCACGCTGCAAATTCTGCATTTCGAGGTAGCCGTTTAGTCCCGGCAGATTGCCGTAGGTGGGAGCTGAAGGAGTGTCGGTGCCGAAGATAAAGCGGGCCCGCTTCGCCGCTAAATACGCGACGACCTGATCGACGCGGCGGATCAGACCTTGGTCGAATCCCTCCCGCACCGCGGCGTCGGGCTGTGGCTCATCGCTGGCAATTTCCTTCTTGAACCACTTCCCTTCTCCAGAATTGAACCATGCCAGTAATTTGGCGGGAATAACCTTGGAAACCTCTGGCATCTGGAGGTACGAGGGATCGAAATAGGCACGCAGGCCCCGCATAACCTGGATAGTGGGTTGATATCCGATTCTGTCTTCCACAATGCGATCAAGCAGCGATTTGATTTCTGGCGGCAGGTCCGGCTTGCTCCCGAGTTCGCCCCAGTTCCACATGCCGTGTGCAATCACGTCAACGTGTGCATCAACCGCGAACTTCTGGGCTTCAAACGTATTCGCATGCATCATCAGGATCAGGCCGTCCTGCGAGGCTGCACGGCGAACCTGCGAAATCAGGTCAGGAGTGATAACGGGCAGGTTGCGATCGGCACCAAACCCTCGCTCGAAATAAGTTTTGACACAGATTCCACCGGACTTCTTTACGGTCTTGACGGTGGCAGCGGGTGAGTGCTTGGCCGCGTCGTATCCGGCGGGAACATCGGAAGTGCGTTGGGGATCCAGGAGCCAGTTGGGAAACAGCCTGAAGCGCACAGCAGGTGGAGCAAACGACATGGGATAGCCATTTGCTACCGGTAGCGAGGGCCCGCAGTCGTAGAGATCCGGGTTCAGCGGCATCTGCCGAAAGTGCTCGAGCACTCCCGGATCAATCACCGCCAAGTCGATCAGCGTCGTATACCCGAAGTACAGATACGAGCGCGGAAGCTGATCGAAGTACTCACGAATCATCTCCGGCTGCTGTTTTTGGCTATCGAAGGCCTCCTCCAATTGCACTCCGGGAACGGCCGCGAGGTGGACATGCGAATCAATAAGGCCGGGAATCAGAAATTGACCTTTGCCGGATACCACCTGAGCGCCAGAAGGCGCCCGCATACGCTTGTTGCGGTCGACACGAGCAATCCGCCCATTTTCAATCAGCACACTTCCCACGGTGGGAGTGTCGGTATTTTCAGGAGAGACGATGGTAACGTCCTCGATCCAAGTGCGGTCCCCACCTGGACTCGACGAGGAAGCGGCCAGCGCAACGAGTGAGCAAAACAGTATGGCGACGCAGGCACACCGATGCATGGGAACTCCTTGCAGGGTCTTCAGCACATACGTGCAGACTCCTGCAAGAAGTTCCCACAGCAAGCGATTTTGTTTATTGATGTGGGTCGCCGTGCAAGTCCGGGTGCCGCTCCTGCTCCATCTGATCGAGCTTCTTCTTCTGGTCCTCGCTCAGGATTTCGCGCAGTTTTTGGTCGGCTTTCTCCCGTTCGGCCCTCGCCCTAGCCATGCGCTCATCGCGCGAGATGCTTTCATCCTGCCAGGCCTTACGCGTGCCGTCGTGCATCTCCTGCAGAATAGCTTTGGCTTGGGGCTGTTGATCGGTCGTGAGACCTAGCTTCTCGCTCAGCACTTTCAGGTGGTCGTCGACACTGGGCATTTCATGGCCCTTGCCCTGCCCATGGCCCTGATCTGCTCCTTGCCCGCTGCCCTGCGAGCTGGCTTCGCGACCCTGGCCCGATTGCGCCAACATTCCAACGGCAAACAGCGACGTAATCAGAATTGCAAAGATTCGAATTTGTCTCATGCTTGTCCCTTTCGTGGGCGTGGCCGATCTCAAGATTGGTAACGCTTCTCAGATCATCTTTTGCTATCTTCTTCGCAACCGTACCACCGCAATTTAACGGCAGAAGAGCGAGACAGTCCAGAACCGCGCGCGCAAACAGACGAGTTGCTGAACAAAGAGGCAGTCTATGTCCAGAAAAGAGAACTCCACAGGAGTCAAACCGCGTGTGACAGCTAGAAAGCGCGAGGAGAAGCGGCGGAGGGCCGACAATCGCATCCGGCGCACTCGCAACCGTCTGGGCGCAGCTCTCATCGCCTTGATGCAGGAGAAGCCGTTTGATCAGCTAACCGTACAGGAGGTCCTCGACCGTGCCGTGGTGGGCCGGTCTACTTTTTATGTTCACTACCGCGACAAGGATGACCTGTTCCTCAGCGAGGTGGAAGAGGCGCTCGAAATGTGGACCACTGCTCTCAGCCGGCGCGGCGAGAAGTCGCATCGAGTGGCGCCGGTCGCGGAGTTTTTTACCCATGTCGCGGAGGCACGGAAACTCTATCGCGCATTCGTCGATTCTGGTCGTATTCACGCGTTCTTCGATCTTGCGGAAGGTTACTTCGCCCGCGGAATCGAGCAGCGGCTCAGGCAATCGAATCGCGTTTCGAGCGAACTTACGCCTGAGTTAGGCGCGCGCTCCCGCGGGCTTGCAGGGAGCCTGTTGTCACTTCTGAAGTGGTGGATTGATCGTGGTGCCAAGGAATCGCCGCAATCCATGGACGAAATGTTTCACCGGATGGTGTGGAAGGGAGTGCAGTAGCGCCCCCATTCGCAGCCCCATGCTTGCGAGACGAGTTTATCGCCTGGTTATTGTCTGAGGATTTCCGCGCAATTTGCAGATTGAAGCTCGCCCCACGCTTCTCCGCAGCCGAGCCACAGTGCTTAGACCGATTCGCGCCCTTAATGCCCAGACCGCATACTTTCTCTTTTTGCCAGCAACGTCTCCATCTCATCCATTACGCGATTCATTTTCTTCATCGTGAGATCCAGCGGTTCGTCGCTGGTCATGTCGACCCCGGCATCCTTGAGCAAATCAATCGGATACTTCGACTTCCCGGAAGAAATGAATTGCAGATAGCGCTCGACAGCGCCGGCTTGCCCGGCCAACACCTTCTCCGACAACGCAGACGACGCTGTGAACGACGTCGCGTACTGGAACACGTAATAGGCATTGTAAAAATGGGGGATGAAGGCCCATTCGTGCGAGACATAATCATCCACGACGCATACTCCCAGATCGTGCCCATAATATTTCTTCACGATTTCGCTGTAGAGCTTTGAGAGTGCGTCTCCGGTGAGGGGCTCGCCTCTTTCGACCATCTCGTGCATGCGCAGTTCAAATTCGGCAAGCTGTGTCTGACGGAACATGGTTCCTTTGATACCTTCCAGGTAACTGCCTAACAGCGACAGCCGCGTGGCATCGTCTTTGATCGTCTTGAGCATGTAGTCGATCAATAGCGCTTCGTTGAAAGTCGAAGCGACCTCGGCGACGAACGTCGGATAAGATGCCAACGGATAAGGCTGGGTCTTATTCGAAAAATAGCTGTGCATGGTGTGT
>Ga0126372_10000280_pt1 | contig 16715 bp, 12 predicted proteins | sample PanSoiMetaPlot_6_FD_92762 | JGI IMG/M metagenome (GOLD analysis project Ga0126372, IMG submission 92762) | Tropical forest soil microbial communities from Panama - MetaG Plot_6 | ecosystem: Environmental > Terrestrial > Soil > Tropical forest > Bulk soil | place: Panama | collected 2016-02-17
TCCAAGGGTCTAATGAAGATGGCGATGGACATCTCGAAGGCTCTATTTCGGATACTGGCGGCAGAAGGTGTAAAGTTTGATGCGGGACTGATGCAAACTCTACTGGTTCGCTACCAGCGCATGGCCGAAAATAGCATCAGCCGCTATCACGCAGATGCCATGATTAACGGGTTACTCTTTGACCGCCACGAGGAAGAAACAGCGGTGGAAACCTTCTCGCAAGCCTTGAAGATGGCCACGGACGAGTTCTTTGCCGATCCGCTCGGTACGCCTCCGATCCCGAACTGGATGCGAGTGAGCGCCGCACTGCCCGGATTCATGGAAGATTTGCGCGAAGCCCTCGATGCCGACAATCGACCTGCTCACGTGGTCGGCATGAACACGCCCTTGCTGGCCCACAAGGAAACCGCCTGAAGCATCGTGGATGAGCTATTTCCAACTGAGCTAAGGACACGTCTCGATCAGATCGGTGAAGCTGACGTTGTGGTCGGTATCCCCAGCTACAACAATGCTCGGACGATTGGGCACGTCGTGCGTGCTGTTTCCGTCGGTCTCGCCAAGCACTTCCCAAACCGGCGTGCCGTCATCGTGAACTCTGACGGCGGTTCCAAGGATCAGACCAAAGACGTAGTACTGAAGGCGGAAAGCGGTGCGGATGATTTGCTGTTGGTTTCGCATCCGGTTCAGGTGAGCTATCGCATCAGCACTCCGTACCACGGTCTTCCTGGCAAGGGCAGCGCTTTTCGCACGATTTTTGCTGTGGCAAAGCGGCTGAAGGCCAAGGCATGCGTGGTCGTCGATTCCGACTTGCGCAGTATCACCCCCGGATGGATCGAACTGCTCGCGCAACCCGTGCTCGAATACGAATACGACTACATCGCCCCCTACTACCATCGACATAAATATGACGGGACCATCACGAACGGCATCATCTATCCAATGACGCGGACGCTTTATGGGAAATCCGTTCGGCAACCCATCGGTGGGGAGTTCGGTATTTCGGGCAGGCTCGCAGCCCGCTATCTTGAGAAAGACGTTTGGGATACAGACGTTGCGCGCTTTGGCATTGATATCTGGATGACGGTTACGGCAATTGCTGAAGGATTTCGGGTGGGGCAAGCCTACCTTGGCGCGAAAATCCATGACGCCAAGGACCCAGGTTCGGACCTGACCAGCATGTTCCGGCAGGTCGTGGGTTCCTTTTTCAGCCTGATGGAGAGTTATGACGCGGTATGGAAGAACGTCAAATCCTGTGAGACAGTGCCCTTGTTCGGCTTTCCGTTTGAAGTGGGAGTGGAACCCTTGACGGTCAATACCGATCGCATGATTCATGCTGCGCAGCAGGGCGTGAGCGATTTGCGCGAGATTTACACGTCATTTCTCTCGCCTTCCACCATGGTGGACTTAACTACCTACGTGCATCGCAACGGACAGGGATTCCACATCCCGGACCAACTCTGGGTGCGGATGATTTACGAAGCAGCCGCTGCCTATCACCATCGAGTACTAGACCGCGATCACCTGCTCCAATCGTTAGTGCCGCTCTATCTGGGACGTACGGCTTCATTTGTACTTGAAGTAACCGAGAGCACGGCGCCCCAAGTGGAAGAACGCATCGATCAGCTTTGTCACGTGTTCGAAAGCGAGAAAGCCTATCTCGCCCAACGTTGGGACGCCGCCGGGAAGGAGAAATTCCATGCGCAGCCTAGTTGACAGGATGTTTATTGATCCCTTTCACCGTCTCGCGGACCAGTCCGCGCACATCGTGCCCGTCCTGGTCATCGTGCTGGTTACTCTCATCGTAGGCGGATTTGTAGCCTTTGTGTTGCGCTGGCTGACGTACACTCTTTTGCAGTGGGCACGTTTTGACCGGCTCGTGCAAAGAACCGGTTTCGCGAGCATGATCGAACGCACGGGGGTGTTTCGCTCGCCGAGCGATGTGGGTGCGCGTTTCGTGCAAGCGATCGTTTGGGTGCTGGTGGCGCTCTTTGCCCTGAACGCAACCGATACACCCGCCAGCGTGGAAATGGTGCGACGTTTCGTCGACTACATTCCTAACGTGATTGCCGCGGGATTAGTTCTGCTATTGGGTGTGGTCGTCAGCCGGATGGTTTCGCGCAGCGCGCTGCTGGCCGCTGTCAATGCGCAATGGCCGGCGGCTCGGATGATCGCGGGCGGAGTCCGCGTCTTGGTGATGACGCTTGCGGTGGTCATTGCATTGGAACAGCTTCGCGTCGGGAGCGTGGCGCTGCTGGTGGCATTCGCCATCGTATTTGCAGGCATTGTATTCGCGATGGCACTGGCATTTGGCCTCGGGGCGCGCGATATGGCGCGGCAATGGCTCGAAACCAAGGTCCGTTCATCCGTCGCGGAAGAGGAGGTCTTCCGCCATCTCTGAGCAGAGTCGCACTCTCGTCTTCACGGATTTGGACGGTACCCTCCTGGACCACCATTCCTATTCCTGGGATGGTGCTTCGCCTGCTTTAAAGGAATTGAAGCGCCGGCAGATCCCGCTCATCTTCTGCACGAGCAAAACCCGCTCCGAGGTCAAGGCCCTTCGACGCCAAATTGGAAATACGCATCCTTTTGTAGTCGAGAATGGAGGTGCGCTGGTTATTCCGGCTGGCTATTTTCCGGCAGTAGCTCCTCCCGCCCATCGTGCGAAGACTTATACGCTCATGTTGGGCCGACCGTACGACGAATTGGTTCGCGAACTGCGGGCAATCGCACGCCAAACCGGTGTCGAGGTTCGCGGTTTTCACCAAATGACTGCCGAAGACGTAGCCCGATCGACTGGCCTCACCGAGCGGGAAGCGCGGATGGCGCAAAGGCGCGAGACAGGGGAGCCTTTTGTCTTTCACAGCGCCTCCCCAGCAAAGATTCGGAGGTTTCAGCAAGTGGCTCGTGAGCGTGGATACTCCGTACTGAAGGGCGGCCGCTTCTGGCATTTTTCTGGCGATCATGACAAGGCGGTCGCCTTGAGCGCATTGATTGGGTTTTACCGGTTGGCCTGGAAAGTTCCGATTCGCACAATTGCCCTCGGTGACAGCGATAACGACCTTCTCATGTTGCAGCTCGTGGATCAACCGATCCTGATGCCGCGCCCCGATGGCAGCTTCGCCAAAGAGGTTGTGGCACAAGTGCCGGACGTGTGGCGGGCAAAAGCGCCGGGATCGACTGGATGGAATTTGGCGCTTCTTCGGGCACTTCGACAAAACGGCGTGCGCGATGTGAAATCAGGCGCGAGGTTGACAGGAACAGCTTAGCAAGCACAAGCTTCTCGCCCGTCGGCCTTGGGCTTGGCGCAGCGGGGCAGCTGAGCCAGAATTTCCCCTAAAGCCCACAGCCCTGCGTTCGCTGGGACTCAGATACCAGCCAGGCTCTGGCCGGCAAACGCTTTCATGCGGTAGCTCCCAGTCGCTCACGAATTTGGCACGCCAGGTCATGCATCAACCGCAGCTTGTCAGCCGCCCGCGTGGGAACGTTGGGCACGGCCAAAGCCAGATCACACGACGGCAATATCGCAGTCACATTCTCTTTCAACTCGCTCCACACGGCCTGCTGCGCTGATTGCCGTGCGACCTGTTCTTCCCGCTGTCGCCTGTTCAGTGCGGTGCGGATTTCCCGTACTAACGCTCAATCCCGCAGATAGCGAGGTTCACGTACACCGGGATCGCGGCGCCGAGATGTTGCAGCATCTGGTCGCTCTCATCGGGCTCGGCCTCCAGCAAGAACTGATCGATGATGACCGCTGAGTATTCTTCGCCTCTCAATTTGCTTGCCGCTTCCTGAAGCGAACAGGCCACTTGGGTGGGCAGTCCCGTGGCTGCCTGCACAGCTCCAGCGCATTCCTGACCGCGGACCGAAGGGGTGATGAGGAGGATCATGCCCTTCATTATGCAAGTCCCCCTCCAGAACACTCCTGCTGAAAACAGAGTGGTTGCGGGAGGAGTGCTCGTATCTGCTCCCAGATCGGGAAGACACGCGGGAATCGGGTTCAATCCTGGGAAGTGTACTCTTTCAACTTGCGATACAGCGTTGTCTTCCCGATCCCCAAGAGCCGGGCGGCCAACAGTTTGTCCCCGTTCAGCTGGGCAATAGTATTGAGGATGGTCTGCTTCTCCAGCTCGGCCATGGGAACGATCTTGCTCGTCCCATTTCCTGCGCTGGTAAGTCCGCTCCCCCGCAGATTGCTGACGGCTACGGGCAGATCCCCCACCTGCAGCACGGGGCCAGTCGTGAACGCACAGGCTCGCTCCAGGCAGTTTTCCAGCTCGCGCACATTGCCCGGCCAGTCATAGGCCAACATCGCCTTCAAAGCATCGTCGCTCAAAGTGCGTTCCTGACCACAAGAACGGGAAAGTCGTTCCAGGAAGTGAGCCGCCAGGATCGGAATATCCTGCCGCCGTTCGCGGAGCGACGGAATCCGCAGGCTCAACACATTCAGGCGGAAGTAGAGATCGCGTCGGAAGGTACCCTGAGACACCGCCTGCTCCAGATCGCGATTCGTGGCCGCCAGGATTCGCACATTGATAGCAATCCGCTTCGTACTGCCGACGGGACGAATCTCCTTCTCCTGGATGGCGCGTAGCAGCTTCGCCTGCAGGTCGACGGGCAACTCTCCCACCTCGTCCAGAAACACAGTGCCGCCTTCCGCGATTGCCAGCAGTCCTTCCTTGGCATGCATGGCTCCTGTGAAGGCACCCTTAACGTAACCGAACAACTCGCTCTCGATCAGCGTGGGGACCAATGACCCACAGTCCACGGGGATGAACGGCTTGTCGCGGAAGGGTCCGGAAAAGTGAATGGAGCGGGCCACCAGCTCTTTCCCTGTGCCGCTTTCACCCAGGATGAGCACGGGATGCGTGCTATGCGCGGCCTTTGCAATGATGCGATAAAGCTTTTCCATCTCCGGAGAGCGGCCGATGATGCTCCCAAATCCCTGTTTCGATTTGATCTCCTCGCGAAGCATCCGGTTCTCTGATTTCAGCTTCAAGTGGCTCACCAGCCGATCGAGCAGTACACGAAGCTCGTCCATACTGAAGGGCTTCGTGACATAGTCGTATGCCCCGTTTTTCATGGCCTGCACGGCGGACTGCACCGTGCCATACCCGGTGACAACGACAACAACTGCATCGGGCCTTCGGCACTTGATCTGGTTCAGCGCCTCGAGTCCAGCTGCACCGGGCAAGCGTAGATCGAGCAGTACCGCATCAATGCTCTGAGACTCCAACAAGTGATATGCGTGCTCAGCCGAGTCAGCGGTAAGGGTATTGAATCCCAGAGACTGCGACACTTCGCGGCAAGCCTCGCGGATGGCTCGCTCGTCATCGACGATCAGCAGGTTCAGAAAGTTGGCGCCTTCGATCTGTAGGGTCGCAGGTAGGGTCGCTTCGGCTACGGTCATGGTGGTTCTCACTCTCGTGTTTGAGATTGCATGGAATTCGTCAGACGTTCTGCGTCCAGGATCTCTCGAACCTTGTCCAGCAGGGCTGCGCCGGTAAACGGCTTGCGGAAGAAGACGATGGGCTCTTCCGAGTGTTCTTGGATCGGACTCCGTGGCCTGTTCCCGGACATGTAGAGGATCGGCAATTTGGGGTGCTCGGCGCGCAATCCTCGGCCCAGCTCACGTCCGCTCATGCCAGGCGTCACCAGATCGGCCACCAGGAGATTGATTGAATTCGTATAACTCTGCGCGAGACTGATGGCCTCCGCTCCGCTACCCGCTTCCAACACTTTGTATCCGCATTCGGTCAGGATCCGATGCGCTGCCTTACGGACGATCGTGTTGTCCTCCACCAGCAGGACAGTCTCTCCCGCTGCAGCTGGTGAGAACCTTTCTTCGACACTTTCCAATGGCGCAGGATTGGGAATGCGAGGCAACATCACTCGGAAACAAGTACCGCTGCCAGGCTGGCTTTCCACGTGAATCAACCCGCCACTGTTATTCACAATACTGTAGACGGTGGACAGACCAAGACCATTCCCTCGCCCTGGAGTCTTGGTCGTAAAGAAGGGTTCGAAGAGATGAGAGCGGGTCTCTTCCGACATACCGCAGCCGTTATCGCTGACTTCGAGCATCACACCGGGAAATGGCATCGGCGGGATAGAGCACTTGGGTGGCAGCATGTCACAGGAAGCGGTCTTGACGGTTATGCGGCCGCCATCAGCAATTGCGTCTCGCGCATTCAGGACCAGGTTGAAGAGAATTTGTTGTGCCTGGGCTGGATCCATCTTCACATTGCCAAGCTCTTCCTGCAGTTGCACGTTGAGCTCGATGTTCTCTCCAATCAGTCGAGACAGCAGATTGCGCGTGCTCACGATTGTCTGATTGAGGCATAGGATCCGAGGCTCGTCGATTTGCTGACGGGAAATGGCCAATAACTGCTGAATGAGTGCCGCTCCCTGTTCGCCCGCCATCCGTATTTCCTCGGCGTGATGACGAAGGCGGCTGCCTGCCTGGGTGCCCGCGACGAGCAAGTCACAATACAGAAGAATTCCGGTCAGGAGGTTGTTGAAATCGTGGGCCACTCCGCCTACCAGGCGGCCGATAACCTCCATCTTCTGGGCCTCACGCAATCTCTGTTCGGATAGCTTTTTCTCGGTAATATCCTCTGCCATTGCGATCGCAAAATGGGGTTCACGTTCGGGACCGCGTACGAGTGAGATGTTGAGGTGAATCCATCCAGGAGCCTCGCTTTTGGCGAGATAGCGAATCTCAAGCTCGCAGGCATTGCGTTTACCATTAACGAGCTCATCGAAAGCCCGTGAGTACCGGTCGCAGTCATCGGCGTATATCAAGTCTCGAACAAGCTTCCCACGCAGTTCTTCGCAGCCATAACCCAACATGCGCTGGAGTGTGGGATTCGCCTCCAGGATTTTCCCCTCAAGGTCACACTGCACAATTCCCATCGCAGCCGCTTCGAAGATGGCACGGAAGCGCCGTTCACTGTCACGAATCATTCGCCGCCGTTCTCGCTGGGTGACATCGCGGACAGTCACTACCATAAAGTTCCGGCCGGCCGAGTGAAACGTGGCACACGTAGACTCAGCATGGAGCGGAGACCCATCCTTGCGGCGACCGAGGAACTCACAGAGCGGATTCCCATTGCTGGTGCGCGCCGTGTCCGCTCCGTTCAACCGCGCGCAATCATGCTTGGCCGGATCCATGAGAAGTTCCGAGAGTAGCCGCTCCACAGGTTCGGAGGGATCCGCGTACCCAAACAAGTCAGCCAGCGCTGGATTGGCATGCAGAATTCGCCCCCGGCTAGTGAGAGCCAACCCTTCTGGACTAGCGTCCAGCGTCTCGCTGAACAGGTCGCGCTCAATTGCCGGTGTTCCGTCCAGAACTCGTAAGGCCTGTCCCATGGCGTCGATTCCGTATTTATCGGGGAGACTGCCAACGGCCACGGCGCGATACCGGATGGGGAAGGTTCGAGACCGCGAAAAATACGTCCGCTCCCTATTTGGGACAACTATAGGAGCCCAATGTGGGAATGCTAAGTACCGTCATCACTGTGGAGTGTGACATGCAACCACGAAAGCGGGCCTGCATGCTTAACTCGAGGGAATATGAGTTAACAGGTGGCGCCTTCTAGGATTGAATCCTAATCGCGAAGGGGAATGGCTTCCGTGAGACGGAACGTCAGGCGGCGGTCCGCACCGATCGTCACATCCTTTGAAGAGTACGGAGAGGATGCCTGAACACCCTCCAAGACTTTTTGGTTGGCCGTCTTGCCTTTCACAAAGTGGCTCGAACTTTGTACTGCGGAGAGCTTTCCTTCGATTTCGATTGCCCTGAGTGCGAGGCGAATGTAGCCAGGGGATAGGGAGCGTCCAGCTCTGGCCTCCATCACAAAACCGGTCACCGAGGATCCTTTCTCAGCAATGGTTCGCCCGTTCACGGTGATGGGTTCCAACAAGACCGCCTGAAAGACGTCCCCAGACTGTGCGGTGGTGCTCAGGATCGGCGACTGCAGACTAATACTAATGGGAGTTCCAACTGGAATCCGTGCTCCGGGCGGAATCACTGCGCTGCTGGGCGAAATCCCCGGCCCTTGAGCTTGGCGGTCAAACGGAAGCTGCTCGTTCGAACTCGGCTGCGGCACCGTGGAAGCGGAGACCGGCAGGGCAGCTTGGCGACCGCACTGCACTGACATCGCAAGACCCAAGGCGAGGGCCGCAAAACCGATGACCGTCCACCCCTTCATGGGAGAAATCCTGCCCCGTACGCTTGGGATGCACAAGTCGCAAGGCTGATGCCAACCTGTGGCAGTTGAAAACAATGCGTTTAGGTAGTGGCCGGTCAATCCATGCGTGTAGTTTTTGCTTTTTCTGGAAGCGATCCGTACAACTTCCTAGATTGGATCCCGTAGATGTCGGACTCAAAAAACCCGGAGGGCTGGGCCTCCGGGTTTGCAAATTCGAGCTGAAAGGGTTATTGCGAGGCGCCGCCCGAGCCAGCGGCCGCACTCTGCGGTTCATTCTCCGGCTGGACGATGACACCATCAAACGGAGTCGCTCCGATGTACCGGCCATGCACGACACTGACGCGACGAAGCGGATAGCCCGCGTCGGGACCACGTCGCCACGTTCGTCCACTGTCTGCGCTCTCAAAGATCACACCCGTCTGCAAGCTAGTCGCCAGCAAGCGTTTATTGCTGTGGTCGTAGGAGACCGAGGCGATGTCCTTGTCGGGCAGGCCATTCACCACGTGCTCCCACGTGGCACCGGAATCGCTGCTGTGGAACGCACCTTCGCGAGAAGCAACGAAGATGTGAGAGTCCGGGGTCAGCGTCACGCCACGGATATTGGTCACGTAGGCAGCCAAGTTGCGCTGCGTGAACGAAGAGCCGTTGTCGCTCGATACAAACACCTTCGTGCGAGTGGCGGCGACCACGTTCTCCCCTTTACCGTAGATCGAGATGAAATCCTTCTCGCCTTGTACCGGCCCACCCATCCATGTCTTACCCTGGTCCTTGCTGAAGTAGAGACCATTGGAAGTCGCGGCCATCCAGCGGTCGCCCACGATCTCAATATCGCTCACCCTGGCTTCGAGCACCGAGCGCGTACTCGTCTTGGTGGCAACCTGCGTCTTCTTGCTCCCTTTCTTTACGGTCTTGGTTGAAACCTTCTCAGTCACAACATTGTTGATCGGGTGCCATGCTGTGGCAGTGCGCTCGAGCGCATACAAGCCCTTGTTCGTTCCGGCCACGAGAGTGCCGTTGCTGGCCTGCTTCAGAGTGAACACATCTTTGCCGCCGAGTCCCGCACTCTTCTGCAGCCAATGCCCCCCACCGTCACGGGAATAGAACACTCCACCCCACTCGCGATCGTTTACTACCCCGACGTACACGGTGTTCGGTTCCTTCACGTCGGCGATAATCGACGTCACGTAACGATGGGTGTACCCGTGATTCGATGCAGTCCAGGTTCCGGCCCCATCATTCGAAGCCATAACACCGCTGCGATCCGTGGCCAGCAACACGCGTTGGGAATTCCGCGGATCAACAAAAACGTCATTCACCACGACTTCGGGGTTGCTTACGCGCTTCCAGCTTTTGCCCGAATCCACTGTCTTCCAGAGACCCTCAGTCGTTCCGGCATAAACGATGTTCGGGCTCGAAGGATCCTGATGCAGCACGCGTGTGCGTCGCGCAGAGAACGGAATTCCTTGAATCTTCTGGAACTGATCGCCCGCGCTCACACTCTTGTAAATGCCCGAGCAGGCACTCGCGAAAACGTTCGAAGGATTGCTGTGATCAACAATGATCGAGAAGACGTCGGAATCGTCGATCATGCCCTTGTTGATGTGCTGCCAGTTCGCCCCACCATCCGCGGTCTTCCAGGCAAGATGCCAGGTTCCCGCGTATACGACGTTGGAGTCCTTGGGATCAATTGCAATCGATTCGATGTTCTTGATATCCGCGTGGTTCGCCGGTGAGATTCTTTCCCAGTTGTCTCCGCCATCCTTGCTGCGGAATACGCCATCCAGCGCGCCTGCCACGAGAATTTTGGAATCTGAAGCCGCCGTCGCCATCGCGCGAATCGACTTGTTGTGCATTCCGGGCAGTGTTTGCCAGGTTTTCCCGCCGTCGCGCGTGCGGAACATGTCGCCCGACTGCTGGCTCTGAATGCTCCATGCGGAGACGTACATGATGTTGCTGTCATTCGGGTTCACGTCGATGTGATCGAGGACGTAGTCGTCGCCTGTTCCAAGATGCGCAAAGCGCGACCAGTCGTGACCGCCATTGTTCGAAACAAAAATCACACCCGTGCTCGTGCCGAGAAAGATGCGATCCGGGTTATGCGGGTCATAGGTCAGGCTGCGGACATCGCCCCCGTCCGGGCCCAAAACTGCCCATTGACCGGCCCAGGACGACGTGCTGGCGGCTAGGCCAATTACCAGTAAAACCAATAACTTGCTGAGTGTACCCTTGAAAGTCATGTGTGTTTCAGCCCCTGTGGCAGGAAAGAACCCTGCGGGGAGAGAGTGACAGCCTCCAACTAGCCCTTCAAGTTACGTAAGGGCACGAAAAAAATAGGCCGGTCGGGGACTCCGACCGGCCTCATTCGCAATAGTTTACGGTGCCTTGGCCTTCTTCTTGGCGGCAGCTCTCGGATGGTCCGGGACACCCGGGTACAGAGATTCAGCGACCACCTCAGTTCCAGCCGAGTCGAAGGTCGCGCCCGCCGGCACAACCCAGTACTCCGCCGTCTTTGTGCCACCGCTCCCGGTGCGCGTGTCAATGCGGTTCGCATCGATGGCCTGTTTTGCCTCGCCACCAGAGAGATACGCCTTGGAATCAACAGCGCGCTCGGCAGCCAGATTCTTGCGCTTCTCGCCCGGCTCGGCATTACCGACGATGACCAGCCTCGCGTCCGCTTCCTGCTGCATACGCAATGCGACGTCGTCGAGAATAGCCTTGCAAGTGTTGTCCACTCGCCACGGCTTCTTCTCATTCGGGAAGTCGCACTGGCTCAGCTTGCCGGCCTTCGGCGGCGGTGGTGGCGGATTTTCGACTGTCACCTGGGACGAGGCATTCGCCGTTAGCCCACGCGAGTCGCTGCACGTCGCGCCTACTGTGATGACTCCTGGTGACGCTCCTGTGGTGTTCAGCGTCCCGACGTTTCCGCTGCCAGAGATGCTGCCACCGCTTGCGGTCCATCCAGAAACCGTGACCGGCACTCCGTCAGGACTCGTACAGTTGCACGTAATGGTTGCCGTCCCACCTGTCTGCAAGCTGGTTGGACTTGCTGAGCAACTCATAGTGGGCGGGTTCTTCGGCGGCTCTTTCACGGTGTAGTTGGAAGAACAAGTAGCGTCGCCATTCTTCTTTGCCTTGGGATCCGTGACATGAGCGGTTACGGTGTAGGTTCCTCCAGCAACACCTTTCGTATCGATCGACGCGGCATTGTCTTTGCCGGTGACAGTTCCGCCATTTCCGCTCCAGGCATAGTTCAGAGTGTGTTTCGGGTTGAAATTGCTGGCGCTCGCAGTCGCGCTCACCGGTTCACCCTGCATGACTTCCGCATGATCCACCGAGCACGATGCGGACACAGGTACCGGAGGCGCACCCCCAAAGTTAAAAATCACACCGGTGCGTAACCGCACACCCTCATAGCTGGCTCGGCGCAAATTCGGCTGGCTTGCTGGCACTTCTTTGGCAAAATTTTGCCGAGCCCACTGGTAGTCAGCCTCGATCAATCGGATGGAGAATTGCTTAATAACAGGGATATCAATGCCGCCTCCCAGAATTGCGCCGATCCCCGTACGCGAAGGAAGGTTCGCAAGATTGAGATGATTGGCTCCGAGCAACGTATGTGCAAACAGATTGACACCCTCGCCACGATAGGTAAAGCGGGGACCAACCGAGTAAGTGCTGAAATCGTTGCCGTCCTTATAATTTGCCCCGAAGTCGCCTTCCAGCGCGAAGTTTGGATGAAAATTGTAGCCAAACGCCAAGCCGAATCCCGTTGACATACTCGGCAACTTGAAGGGGAGGACGCCGCCTGCACCATCCGGACCACCGGGGATGTTTCCTCCGGGATTCAGCCATTGATAGCCAGCAAACAAATCTGCTTTGGGCGGATTTTCTTGCTGTTGAGCTAGTGCGGCGTTGGAACACAGAACCAAGGAAAGAGCCAGGAAAAGGCCGCGCCAATACCCGCGGCCGTCTCGTGAACCCCAACACTGTGACATTGTTGTCCTCCGGGATGAATACGTCGTTCTTTGACAGGACCAACCGTGGGCCAGTACGCCTTCGCCAGACAACCACAAGAATTGCGGTTATCAGTAACGCGAGATTTTACAGCATCCAATTCACAAAGCGAAACTGCACCAGAGCGAATATTACTGCATTCCTGAAGTGAAAATGGCAGCAGGTTGCAAGATGGTAACCCTGATGCCGTCTCAGTTTGACATTGGCGAGCAAAGACACCTTCCAAAATTGGCAACCTGCCTTGCGCATTGGCCGCATTGGGAACCATCGGCATCCAACCTGTCTTCCTTGCCATAGAGCAACGGGAACCGGAATAATGCATGTAACGTGCTTATGAGCCAAGAAAAAGTCCTGATCGTCGAAGACGAGGAGAATGAGCGTACTGGTCTCGCCGAGGTCCTAACCGCCTGGGGCTATCGCGTGGAAACAGCTGCCGACGGTGTCGAAGGATGGGACAAGATTGCGCAATGGTCCCCTTCCATTGTCGTTACCGACTTGAAGATGCCTCGTATGGGTGGCATGGAACTGTTGGAAAGGCTGGCAGATGCGAATACCAGACAGGTCATCGCCGTCGTTGTGATGACCGCGCAGGGAACCATCGATAGCGCTGTCCAAGCGATGAGGATCGGGGCTTACGACTACATCACCAAGCCCATCGACACGAACCGACTGCACACGATTTTGCAGAAAGCGGGCGAACTGCTTGGCACTAAAACTGAATTGGAGGTAGCGCGACGTAAGCTTCGCGATAGCGGTTCGCTGGGAAGCTTGGTGGGGGCCTCCAAAAAGATGCAGGAGATCTTCCGACTAATTGAGATGGTCGCACCGAGCACAGCTTCCGTACTGATTACCGGAGCCAGCGGAACTGGAAAAGAGATGGTGGCGCGCACCATCCACGAGTTGAGTTCACGACGAGGGAAACCATTCGTACCCATCAACTGCGCTGCCATTCCTGAGACGCTGATCGAAAGCGAAATCTTTGGGCATGAGAAAGGCGCATTCACAGGAGCCCTTGAGCGTCGTACCGGGTGTTTCGAACTCGCCGAAGGCGGCACTCTGCTGCTCGATGAGATCGGCGAAATGCCAGTTGGCACTCAGGCAAAACTTCTTCGCGTGCTCGAAGACCGCAAGCTCCGCCGACTCGGCAGCAAGGTCGAAACTTCAGTGGATGTAAGAGTGCTGGCTGCCACCAATAAGGTTCCTGATGAGGCCGTGGCACGCGGCGAATTACGTAACGACCTCTACTATCGACTGAACGTATTCAATATCCATATGCCGTCGCTGCGGGAGCACAAGGAAGACATTCCTGACCTGGTGCAAACGCTCCTGGCTGAAATGAATGCCAAGCATGGCCGGCGCGTTGCCACGGTGAGCGAGGCGGTGCTGAACCAGTTCAACAATTATTCGTGGCCGGGCAACGTGCGCGAACTTCGCAATACTCTCGAACGTGCGGTGATCGTCTGCGAAGGCGCAGTGGTTGAGACCAAGCACCTGCCTCCTGGCTTTGGACAGATGGCGGTGCGGCAGCCCGCAAATGATCCGGATGCAGTGCGATTGGGAGTGGGGACGACTGTTGGAGAAGCTGAGAAGATGTTGATCCTCAAGACGCTGGAAGCGACCAGCAATAACAAGACGCGGGCGGCAGAAATTCTTGGCATCAGTCTGAAGACTTTGCACAACAAGTTGAAAGAATACGGCAACACTACCGCGGATGCGGTTCCGGGGCGGGAGGAGTAAACTCCGGTAACGGCTTCCCCCAGCCGAGGTGGCCCGGAGACGCAAAATCGTTCATTACGCATGCGTCGAAAAACGAAAATCGTCCTGACCATCACGTTCTTGGTCACTGTGATGGTGGCATCGTTCTCGTACCTGTATATTTCGCACCTTTTGCGACAGCGGGTGAACACCGCCTCGGAAGTCGCCCAGTTACTCGCCCAACAAATCGGATATTCGGCCATCAATGCAGTACCCGATCTCACCAGTACTCGGATTGATACGGACAATCCTCGCTCGGTGCGCGCCGCCATTGAGAACACGCTGGAAACTGACACTAACTTGAACGACCTTCTGAATTCGTTCGTGGCCAATGTACCGATCGCCTACGACGCGGCTGTGGTGGATCTGGATGGCCGGGCGATCCTGCATAGCAACTCCGCCTTGGCCAACAAAGTCCTCAAGAAGCGTCCTGATTTCTCACTATTGCAGAATGCTCGGTTCATCGATCAATTGCGAATGATTTACAGCCCTTCCGCCGTGTATGACGTTAACCTGCCTTTCCGGTTGAATCACGAGCCGTTTGGCACGGTGCGAGTTGGAATCTCTACGGTGCTCATCCGCGATGAGGTAACGCGTCCCCTACGGCACGCATTGGTCTTCTCCATTGGGTCGATTTTTCTTTCGTTATTCCTGTCCGCCCTCATCTCTCGCCTTGCTCTTGGCCCTCTGGAGGAGATCAGCCGCAATCTCGACACGGTCGTGGATGGATCAGGAGAAGTGACGAACGACGACGAATCTGCGCACGACGAATACGGGCTCGTGACCTTGAAGATCGCGAATCTGGGCCGGCAAATGCGCGACGCCAAGGAAATCTTCACAGCGTTGAAGGACAATGTGGATCAGCTGATGGCCAACTTACAGGACGGCCTGATGCTATTCACCCGAGACTCCTGCGTCGTGCTCGTGAGCGCGTCCGTCGAACGCTTCCTGGGACGTCCTCGGCGGGAGATGCTGGGTCGACCTGCGCACGAAGTGTTCTCCGCAAAGACGGCTCTCGGAGCGTTGTTGTTGGATGCCTTCGAGCGACGCCGCCCATTGATGCAACGCGAGATCGAATCGGCGGAAGGACGCCGAATCCACGTTTCGCTCGATTTCATTCAGGAGAGGACTACGCAGATCGGCGCCTTGGTCATCATGCGGGATACGGAATCGGTACGTCGACTGGAAGATGAGATCGAAATGTCACGACGCCTCTCAGCCAACAGCCGGCTGACTCGCGGGGTGGCCCACGAAGTGAAGAACCCCATCAACGCCATCGTTCTACACCTCCATCTCCTGCAAACCAAATTGCAGCAGATCGACCCGAACACACGGCGTCACATGGATATCATCGGTAACGAAATTCACCGGCTTGATCGCGTCGTTCAGATTCTGGTCGATTTCACCCGGCCACGCGACCTGAAGCTGGAACAGGTGGACTTGCGCCGCCTTCTGGAAGATGTGGCTTTGTTGGCAGCTCCCGATGCCGAGCAGCACGGCGTCAGGCTGAGCAGAAACTTCACCGCCGAACCGCTGCACGTAAAGGTGGATACCGATTTCATGAAGCAGGCGATCCTGAACATCGTGATCAATGGAGTACAGGCTATGACCGGCGGTGGCGAGCTAACCATCAGCGCCCGTCGTGACGAAGGAATGGTGCTGACTGAAATCCACGACACCGGTGGAGGTATTCCAAAGGAAGTCCAGGAGAAGATCTTCGAGCTCTACTTTACGACCAAGAAAGACGGCAGCGGCATCGGACTGGCGCAGACGTACCAGATCCTCCAATGGCATTACGGAACGGTAGATTTCGAGACTATCGAGGGACAAGGCACAACATTCCGGTTACGGATTCCGCTGGCGGAGTCGGGCTTTGACGTGATGCGCGAGATGGCCACGCGCAGCCACTAATGCATGAGTGTGTGCCACACAAGGATGATTGGAGCCTAGCCCGGTCATCAAGAAGATGTTTGGCGAAGTGCTGTGAGAGGCATAAAATCAGCCAGTACCCACCGCATCACAGGATAAGTATGTATCTGGCCTGCATACTCGGACTGTGTGCGTTGCTTCCTGTGCCCGTCTTGGGCTCGGCCAGCAGCGGCTTAACTTTTCTCGCTCTTCAAAAGACACAAGCCCCGCGACCGCAAACTGCGCCGAACGCTTCCGGCGGCGCGGGCCCTCAGCCGGGGCAGGAGCAATCGCAATCCGACACCACAGGGTCGGATTCTGCAAAGTGCAAAGCTGCTGCCCAGGGCACTGCCCACATGCCGCCCGCATCGAAGAAGCATTCAAGTCCGAAGAAAAAGAAGTCAACCCCGCCGGCTGGACAGGATCCACCCAAAACCATCGTGAAGCACGGCAGCACGGCCGAACCGACGACCCAACTCTCCCCTAGTATTACGGAGGAACAGGCGGCGCGCCAGCGGGAGACAACCAATCAACTGCTGTCCTCGACGGATGCGAGTCTCCAAAAACTGGACATCAGTCAACTGACAAGTGATGAGAAGGAGACAGTCGTGCAGATCCGCAAGTTCATGGAGCAAGCTAAAGCGGCAGATGCAGAAGGCGATCCGCAGCGTTCCTACAAACTCGCCCTCAAGGCACACTTGCTGCCGGACGGCGTCGAGAAGCAATAACCGTCGTCATTTGCATCGAGAAGTGAATTGTCACTTCGCCGTCGCGGACGCGGCGGCCGAAAGTTTGTCCAGCAAGTCGCGCGATGGCTGTTGTACTGGGCCA
>Ga0126372_10000281_pt1 | contig 16696 bp, 15 predicted proteins | sample PanSoiMetaPlot_6_FD_92762 | JGI IMG/M metagenome (GOLD analysis project Ga0126372, IMG submission 92762) | Tropical forest soil microbial communities from Panama - MetaG Plot_6 | ecosystem: Environmental > Terrestrial > Soil > Tropical forest > Bulk soil | place: Panama | collected 2016-02-17
GGACCGGTTCGACATCACCCGCGACGGGTCGCACCCGCTGACCTTCGGCACCGGAATCCACTACTGCCTCGGCAACCAACTCGCCCCGCTGGAGGCCACGGTTATCCTGGAAAGCCTGGTCGAGGCGGGCGTCGGGAAGATCACGCCCCGGCAGGCGGACTGGAAGCACGCAATCGTGCTACGCGGCTTCGACAAACTGGAACTCGCCTTCGACTGACGAGTGAGAGACGTCAGTTACCCGCCGATGCGCGCGGCCCGCCCGGCTGGGGCGCTTGTTGTGTCGCGAACTCGGTTGTTTGACTTGCCGTGCTTGGTGCATGATCGTGTGGTGGTTGAGAAGTTGGGCTGCACCGAGCACGGCGATGGAGCTATCGCTCGTGCTGGGGAGATCTTGCGTACGGTGGTCGGTTCCGGTGTGCACGGTATCGCTATCGCCGGCACCGATGATCAGGACGAGATGGGTGTGTTCGTCGAGCCGCCCGCGCACGTGGTGGGGTTGCGCCGGCCGGTCGACCACTACGTATTCCGCACGCAGCCGGAAGGGATGCGCTCCGGGCCGGGCGACACCGACCTGGTCCTGTACTCGCTACGCAAGTACCTGCGGCTGGCCGGCAAAGGCAATCCGACGGCGTTGTTGCCGCTGTTCGCGCCCGTTGAGGCGGTGTTGGTGCTGACCCCGCTCGGTACGGAGTTGCGGGCGATGGCGCCCATGATGTTGTCGCAACGGGCGGTGCACCGGTTCCTGGGATATCTGCGTTCGCAGCGGGAACGTCTGCTTGGTCAGGGGAGTCGAGGCGGCATACCCAACCGACCGGAACTGGTTGCTCGCTATGGATATGACGTCAAGTACGCCTCACATGCGTTGCGGTTGGCGTATCAGGGTCTGGAGATCGCCCGCGATGGACGGCTCACCCTTCCGATGCCAGAGCGGGAGCGGGAACAGGTGCTGCGGGTAAAACGCGGCCAGATCCGGGAGATCGACCAGGTCGTCGAGGAGATCGACCAGGTTCAGGCCACGATCGAGCAGCTTCTGGATACCGGCCGCACACCATTGCCGGCCGAGCCCGACCTCGACCACATCTCCGAATGGTCGGTCACCGCACACCGCCGCCACTGGAACTGGATCTAAGTACTATGCTCTGCGAAGTGTCGTCGCGCGGCAACGGGCCCAGCCTGGCTCCTCGCTGAATGGTGTGGTTTGGGTCTGGCGCGGCGGCTTAGTCGACCCGCTGGTGACTCCTGACTGTGACCGTCGGTGACGCTCGCATGGTTGGTGGCGTTCGTGGACGGGCCGGACCCTTCACATGATCGTCGTTTTGGGAGTATTTTGCCGGATATCTGGCAAAATACTCCCAAAACAGCGATCACTGATGGCTCAGGCAGGGTACGTGCGGCGGGCGCAGCCAAGCGGCCACCACCGCGCCGATCAAGCTGCGCGGCGGCTTCGGGGGTAGGGTCCGATGAGTTCTCGGATACGGGAGAAACGATGCTGCCATGACGACGCATGTACTTGAAACCGCCGAGGTCGACCTTGTTTACGACGTCCACGGCCCGCTGCCCACCGCCGACGGACGGCCACCCTTGTTCATGATCGGCCAGCCCATGGACGCCAGCGGCTTCGCTACGCTGGCCTCGTACTTTCCCGACCGCACCGTGGTCACCTACGACCCCCGCGGCCTGGGCCGCAGCACCCGCAAGGATGGCCGGGTCGACAATGTGCCCACGGTCCAGGCGCGGGACGTGCACGCCGTGGTCGATGCGCTGGGCGCTGGCCCGGTCGAGATGTTCGCCAGCAGTGGCGGCGCGGTGACCGCGCTCGCGCTCGTGGCGGCATACCCCAACGACGTGACCACCTTGGTCGCACACGAGCCGCCCCTGATCCCGGTGCTGCCAGATGCCGAGGCGGCCGAGCGCGCCCAGGCCGCCTTTCGGGATGTGTACCTGGCCAAGGGGCGCAATGCTGGCATGGCGGCCTTCATCGCCATGACGTCGTGGCGAGGCGAGTTCACTGATGATTACTTCGCCCAGCCCGCACCGGATCCCGTCCAGTTCGGGATGCCGGCCGAGGACGACGGCTCCCGTGATGACCCGCTGCTGTCGGACCGGTCGTGGACGGTCACCGGCTACCGCCCGGACGTCGATGCGCTGGCCGCCGCGCCGACCCGCGTCGTGATTGCCGTGGGGGAGGAGTCCCTGGACACCTTCACCGGACGCACGTCGCTGGCCACCGCCGAGCTGCTGGGTCAGCAAGCGACCGTGTTCCCAAGCCACCACGGCGGCTTCCTCGGTGGCGAGTTCGGATATGCCGGCCAACCCCAGGCGTTCGCGCTCAAACTGCGAGGCGTCCTCGACGACGACAACTGATGCAGCGAACCTAATCCTCCGAACTCGCTTCGACTGTCTGAATCTGCCGGCCGCTCAGGACAACGCCAACCAGTGGCGACCCGGCACGAACCTGTTGGGTCTGGTCAAGCACGTGGCCAGGTCGAGGTGGGGTACTTCGGCAAGGGGTTCGGGCGACCGTTCGAGGAGCGACTGTCGTGGTCGTCGCAGGCGATATGTAAGACTGCTCACTGGCATTCTCCGCCGAGCGACGTTTTGCTGAGGTCCGAGCAGCCGACATAAGCGCGATCGCGGAGTCGCTTGGTCATCTCATCGCTGGCTAGAAAATTGATGAAGGTGGCAGTGAGTCCACGTGGGGGTCCTGCGGTGTAGAAGTACTCGGCCGCCACGAAACGGTACGTGCCATTTGATGCCGCATCGCGAGTGGGCAAAAAGCCGTCTATGCGAATCACGTCTACGTTTGGGAAATTCGACAGCGCGCTGACCTCCGCGTAGCCGATCGCATTTGGGGTACGGTTTACGTAGGTCAGCAGGTCGATGGTTGTTTCTACGGTACAAGCCTCCGAGGTGTTACCCGAGCCGCCCGTCGAAGATGTCGGACATTCTACGCTATCCGGAAATTCCGAACCATCGGTTCCGAGTAGATTCTGCTCAAAGGTCCTACGAGTGCCAGAGCCCCTTTTCCGCCCGACCGCCAAATAGCTATCTTTCGGATGGACATTGAAGATCGACCGTAATCCAGGGGTGTCCAAAGTGACTAGCTTGAGATCCTTATTTGCGACAATGGCGAAGGGTACGATACCCAGCGGATGTGCTTCCAGGCCAGTGGTATCGCCGACCGGCATGCCATCGCTCATTGCGATTTCGTTCGGCTGTCGGGTTTTTCGCAAGTCATCCACTCCAATGTCACTGCCAACCGCCGAGATTTTTATGGACGCGCCCGGGCAGTGACGCATGTATTCATTCGCCACATCAGTTACGATTGGCGCGAACGCTGTTGAGCCAGCGAGTTTCAGTGTACCGGTGGCGCATTCTGGTATTGGGTCATTGGATTCACTGGCCACCCAGCCACCGATCAGAAGCCCAGCCAATAGAACCGCCACGCATAGAGTGCCCCACATGGTGAGCCAGTAGCGACGAGTACGGCGGACACGCTTTGAAATCTCACCACCTTTGATCTTGCCGCCGGCTCTGACCTTCTCCTTCTCGTCCGCCTTCTCCCCGTCAAGGAGGATCAGCAACTTGAACCGGTCATGCTTGTTAAGCGTCAAGTTGGAAGGAAGCTTGATTGTTGACTCAGACATCTCCGGAGGGTTCGTAAGAAACTGTTTACGCACATATTCGGAGTCGCGAACTTTGAAATCAACAACTTTACGTCCCGGAAAGGTGAAAGATATCGGATCTTTGAAATCTGCTTCGTCGATGTCGTCATTGCCAGCACTCATAATGTCGAGTACCACTAGACTACCGTTGTCGACTATGCGCTTTTCCGACCCCTCTTTTTGCGACACGATCTGCCACATGTCATGCCCCTTGTCGGGACCTTTCTTGCCGGGGTCTTGATTGATCGGTTGATCGTAGAGTACTGTCCAGCAAACGAGCCTGCGCCTCCTCCTTTTCGCGTAGACAAACGTAACCAGAGCGGTTATCATGCTGGTGAGCAACACGGTCACAAGCTGCTTGGTGTCAACAATTGAATCTACTTGCGGAAGTCCGACCTGCAATACGTCGCGCATTGTATCCCCCAGGATGCCGTGCCGCTCCACATGGAGGGCTCGGTCTCGGCCGGTCAGTGCATTACCTGACTAGTTGACAGCAATTCGTTAAGCTTCTCGGTGGGTGTCATCCAACCCAGCCTCACGTGGCCAAATATCCAGCCGGTCGACTACTGCGTCAAACTGGGCTTGGGTGTGGGTGGGCAAATCCGTGCCTTTCGAGATTATTGGCGCGGCAGCCCGTTGGTGTTCTCGTTCGAGCCGCGTTGCCACGGTGAATACCGTCGCAGAAATACGCTGGGACGCCGGTGGCGATGGTAAATTTGGCGTGGGCGGCCATCTCGATGCCCTGGTCCACGTCACAAGGGCGCGCCCCATGCTCCGGGCGGCGCGCCAGCGGCACCCGGAAAATGCACAAACGCTTGGCACTGGAAGCAATCCCGGTGCCGCCGGTCCTGGCCGTTGACCGCGTGTCCTTCACCGGGCGCCGATCCCGCTCACAGCTCGGCTCCGGACACCCCACGGATAGGCCACCTGCAGATCCAACCGACCCGGCTCCTAATCGAAGTTCGCCGCAAACACCCGCCACGGTGCCCCCAACCCCTACGCCGACAAGACCCTGCTCCCTTGGCCGAGATTACAGGGGCCTGCGGATCCTCGGCCAGCGCTATGTCGGAGTACGCCGACCTGATGGCGGACATCGTCGGCACGGTCGACCGGATGGTCGACTTCTACAGGTTTTTCGCGCCTGTCTGGCCGCAGCATGCTCAGGTCCGCCCGATCAGCGATTCCACCGCCGGCAGTCGCTTCGCCGCTACCGGCCGAGTGGGTGACGGTGGCAAGAGCGCCGGTGGTAGCCATGACCACCTCCTCAACCAGCCGCCAGGCCGTCGGCCGTCCTGGTCACCGGGCTGATCTTTCGATACGTGTTGTGCAGGTGTACGGCGGTCGGACGTACCTCCGGCTTCGCCCTTGCGCCCACTACTCGCGGACGTATACTCGTCGACAAGTACTTGCCGGCGAGGAGACCCGAATGGCCAAGCAACGCAAGGTGGGCAACCTGCTCGCGCTGGCCGTGCTCTCCACCGCGACGCAACGCCCGATGCACCCCTACGAGATCGCCTCGCTGCTGCGTGCGCGCGGCAAGGAGGACGACATGGAGATCAAGTGGGGATCGCTGTACACGGTGGTGCGCAACCTGACCAAGCACGGGTTCCTTGAGGTGCTCGAGAGCCGGCGGGAGGGCGCCCGGCCGGAACGAACCGTCTACCGGATCACCGACGCCGGCCGCGCGGAGCTGGCCGACTGGACGCGCGAGCTCGTCGCCCTGCCGCAGCCGGAGCACCCGCGGTTCAAGGCCGGGCTGTCGGTGCTCGCCGCGTTACCGCCGGACGAGGCGGCCAACGCCCTGCGTGAGCGGCTGGACAGTTTGCAACGAGCGATCGCAGATCAGCGGGCGTCGCTGGCCGAACATGCCGCGCAGGTGCCGCGACTGTTCCTGGTCGAGGAGGAGTACGAGCTCACCGTCCGGGAGGCCGAAGCGGCCTGGGTGCGCGCGCTGCTCGACGAGCTGGACTCCGGCGCGTTCCCCGACCTGGCCACCTGGCGGCAGTGGCATGCCACCGGCGAGACCCCGCCCGAGCTCGCCGAGCTGGCAGAAAGGGGGCTCCCCACGTAGACAAAACGACCCCGGCGGAGTGTTGGCAGCACCGCCGCCGGAGTCGCGCGAACCTCGCACCGAACTCGCCGAAGGAATCCGGCCACGAGGGTGTGGCAACCAGGAAGCGTAGCTGGATTCCTTCCCGAGACGGTGCCCGAGCAACCACCGGTCGGTGCCGGATCCGCCGGTCCGACCCGAATCCCAGGGGAGAGATCCAATGAGCAAGGTACGAAGCGTGCTAATCGTCGGCGGCGGTGTCGCCGGCCCGGTCACGGCGCTGGCGTTGCGCAAGGCCGGCATCGACGCGACCGTCTACGAGGCCTACCCGAGCGCCGCCGACGGCATCGGCGGCACGCTGGCGATCGCGCCCAACGGCCAGGCCGCGCTCGATGTCGTCGGCGCCTTGGCGGCCGCAACGGCCGGCGCGCTGCCGATCACGAAGACCGCGATGTCATTCGGCCGCAAGTCCGTGGAGCTGCCGCGGCTGGCGGGACTGCCGCCGATGCGGCTCGTCCACCGAAGCGAGCTCTACCGGGGGCTGTACGAGGTCGCGGTGGCCGCCGGCGTCCGGTTCGAACACGGCAAACGCCTGATCGGGCTCGACGAGGGCGCCGGCGGCGTGACGGCGCGGTTCGCCGACGGCGGCACGGCGACCGCCGATGTTGTGGTGGGCGCGGACGGGGTGCACTCGACCGTTCGCGGCTTGATCGACCCGGACGCGCCTGGCCCCGGCTACACGGGCATGCTGGGCTTCGAGGCGGTGGTGGACCGACCAGTGCCGATCGAGACCGGAACCATGTGCTTCGCCTTCGGCAAGCGGGCCTACTACCTCTACTGGCAGCGTCCGGACGGCCGCACCGGCTTCGGCGCCAACCTGCCCCAGGATCGGCCGATGCGGCTGACGCAAGCGCGTGCGGTGCCGGCCGAGCGGTGGCTTCGCCGGCTGCGGGAGACCTACGGGCAGGACGAGCCGGGCGGCGACCTGGTCCGGCACATCGAGCCCGACCGGCTCACCGTCACCGGCTCGCTGCACATCATGCCGAGCGTGCCCCGGTGGTACCGCGGCAACGTCGTGCTCGTCGGCGACGCCGTGCACGCGCCGTCCAACAGCTCGGGCCAAGGCGCGTCGCTGGCCATCGAAAGCGCGATCGAGCTGGCCCGTTGCCTGCGCGACCTGCCGGACACGGCCTCGGCGTTCGCCGCCTACGAGCGGCTGCGCAGGCCACGGGTGGAAGGCATCGCCGCCCGCGCGGCAAAGATCAACCACATGAAGGCGCCGGGCACCGTCGCCAGGGCCGTGCTGCCGGTGCTCATGCGGCTGCTGATGAAGACCGCGATGCGGCCCGAGAAGGCCTTCGGTGCCGAGCAGCGGTACCGCATCGATTGGTCGGCGCCCGTCGTAACCGGCGCGAAGACGCTGAGCGTCGGCGGCTAGCCACCGAGCAGAGAACCGACACCCGAGTCAGAGCTGCCGTTATGATTACCTTCGTGAGTGAGCACGGGACGCCCGATGTGCGGATCGGTGACGCCGAGCGCCAGGCGGCGCTGGAGGCGCTCGGGGCGCACATGAGCGGTGGCCGGCTGAACGCCGACGAATACGGCGAGCGGGCAGTGCGGGTGACCGCAGCCAAGACCCGCGCCGAGCTCACCCAGCTATTCACGGACCTGCCGCAGCCCCACCCAGGCCTAGATCAGCCACAGGACACGGCGAGTCAGACTATTACGAGCGGCCGGGCCCGCCGCCGTGCTCGGCGGAGGACCTCGACGCAGCCACCGATAATAGGTGGCTTGGTACCACTGTCCGCGATTCTCGCCGTCGTGCTGTTCTTCTCGGTAGACGAGTTGAACTGGACAATTTTCTTGCTCCCCGCGGTGGTGGCCGTGATCGTCGGCATGCTGTCCAGCCGCGCTAACCAGTGATGGTGACGGCTCCACGTCCGCCACACGGGCACCGCGACCGCCTCCGGCTGCTCCGCGAGACCCTCGACGCCGGAAACTCGGTTGTGCGCCGACACCCAGATCGGCGATGATGGTGAGATGCCTGTGGACACGACTGTCGAAGCGTAGGGGCATCCGCGATTCGCGGAAAGGCCAGAGCGTCGCACCTCTGGCCTCTTTTACGTGCTTCGGCAATCTCCGCAGGAGAATACGCATGCAGGCATTCATCGAGATAGCCTGTGACGAGTCGGGCTTCTCGGGTACCAATCTCCTCGATCCGGACAACAGGGTCTTCGCCCATGCTAGTGTGGACGTGGACGCCGGGCTTGCCGGCGAGTTCATCGGCGAAGTTCGTGCGAGTTTTCCCAAGTCGGCCGCCGAATACAAGTCCGGTCGGCTGCGGCGCCCGGCGCTACAGTGGTTACTCGGTCCGCACGGGCCGCTGATCGGCCACGCTCACGTTCATCTGATCGACAAGACCCTCTTCGTCGTGCACCGGCTCGTCGATCTGCTCGCCGGCGAGCCGAGCTACATCTCGGGTACGAGTCTCGATCAGGACCAGCGGTTCATGAGCATGGCCGTGGCGCTGCACCGGCTTGGTCCCGTGACATACGGATCAAGCCCGTGGCGTGCCCTTCTGCAGACATTCGCCGCGCTGCTGCGATCCAAGCGGCCCTGGATGACGGACGCGCAGGTCGACGCATTTTTCTGTGCCGTCGCAGAATTGCGGATGCCGGGTCAGCCCGATGAAATCATGGACCTGCTGTGGCAGGCGCGACCACGGATTGACTCACTGCGAAACAGCCTACGCCACGATCCCAATATGCCTCCGCTGCTGGAGCCGCTGATACCCGCGTTGCTTGAGACCGCCCGCTACTGGTGCGCCGGCGGGCGGCCGGTATCCATAGTCCATGACGAGCAGAGCGCGCTCACCCCTAGCCGGATCAGGCAGATTCAACGATTACTGGACGGACGGCTCAGCGCCGTCCGGCGCGTCGACTCGCGCTCGGATCCCCGTGTGCAGGTTGCCGACTTCCTCGCCGGCGCCGCGCGGCGAATCGCCGCGGCCGAACTCCGCGGTCAGGGCGACAACGAACTGACCGCGCTGCTGCGCCCATACGTCGATCCATACTCGATCTGGGCAGATGACCGCGGTTCTGGCTACTGGCCGTCCTGCCGCGGCGGTCGAAGCGCAGGACCGTAGTCACGACGGAAGGACGACGACGAGGCGAAGAGTGCTGCGCCAGGCCGCGCTGGCTCGTTTGCTGAGTTGCCGACCGTCGTTCTTGCCCAGGCGTGGCGGGCAAATGATCTCAAGCTCCTCGCCGACGCCACAGGAGTCTCCGTGCCCTTGATCGTTGTCTGAGATCCGGCGGTTCCAGTTCAAGCCAAGGGGATGGGCGTGGCCGCTCCAGTTCTGTTTCCAGCGAGCCGCGACCACCGGGAGAACAACTGACGGTCGTGTCAGGACGCCGAGGCCGGGTGGGGCACTGCGCCCAGGTGGAAGCGGGCGGAGAAGCCGTGCCGGTTCGGGCGATGGCCGAGCGCGAGCACCTCGCGGTCTCCGACGGGGCGGACCCCTTATGACGGCCGTCCCTGACAGCAAGCGATCATAAAGGTCGGTACTTGATGCCGACGTCTTTGCCTACACGGCGCGTGGCGTCGTGTTGCTACCAGGGGAGACGGACACTGCCGTACCGCACGACCTGCGCCGGATACCTCGCTACCCAGTCAGCAGCCTCACGGTGGAGGGTGTGGAGTCATTGCTGCGGCTCCTGCACACCCGGCCGAGGTACCTGAAAGCAGGCCTCGGGCAGTCGCCGCCGCTCCCACCGGAGGCGGTGACCTTTACCGGCGGCGTCTCGTCCCCGCTCAACGATTTACCCGCCGATCTGCGCGATTTCACCGGACGGGAACACGAACTGAACGAACTCGACGCGCTGCTCAACCCGGCGGCCACTGCCCTAATTATCTCAGCGGTGGACGGTACGGCAGGGGTAGGCAAGCCGAAGCCAGGATCGTAACCCCTATTTACGCTTGACCTCTGTCCGCGGGTGAGCGGTCTTCGTGCCCCTGGCGTCCACGTGCCCAGGCTCCCTGTGGTGGTGCCGTCGTGGGCACCTCATGTGGCTGTCGGCCTTGGGGGCTACCGCGAGCGTTGACCAGGTCTTGACGGGCCAGGGGCGATTGTCCGCCGCAGGCTTCGTGACACTTTATGTGACAGGTTCGGTTCGGCTGCGATGGGTGCGGCTTGGTTAACAGGACTCTTCTGAGCAGGGCCGAGAGACGGGATCGCGGGTCGCCTGAGAACCCCGGTGCCAGCGTCCACGTTCAACGTGCTGCTCACCCCGGCTGCCGGGCGGCGGAGGCCCACTCTTCCGCTGAGCAAGCCTCGCTAACGGCTGCTCAGGGTGAGCCCACGGCCTGGGGCCGCGTCTACAGCACGCCGCTCGGCGGCAATAAAGGATGCTTGCCAGGCGGTGCGGATGGCTGCGTGAGGCGGTGGCCGCGCGGTGGCCGATATTGCGATCGGGGCTGTCTGGTTGTGCGGCGGCCGCGGGAATCACGTCGTAGCGATGGCAGTCGTGTTCTTCGGGCAGGTCAGGTGTTCGGAACGGCGAGCCTCCGGGCGATGTTTCGGCCATGTGACGTAGCAGCCCTGGTCGGTCTCGGAGGTGACGTCCTTCAGCGCGCGGGTGGCCCCCATCCAGGTTGTCACATCCACACGGATCGTCGGCCGGCCGATCTCGCTGGCCGGTGCTCAGCCGCAATCGCCCGGGCTCAGTGCCGCCGATCCCGACGACGGTGTCGGCTGCCGGGTGACGGCATCCCCGGATGAGACCTGGTTCTGCTCGACGTACTTCACGGCCGGGTCGGCGGCCAGCTGCCGTGCGGCCTGCTCGCTCATCGTGGCGGCGAATCCCTTCAGCACGTTGTAGTACCGGCGATCGATCTTGGCGCCGACCTTGGCGGCCAGGTTGTCGATCAGTGGGTCTACGCCCGTGGTGCTGACGGCGTCGTCGGTGAACACCACGATGTAGCTGCACGGGATCGCTGCAGGGCTTCCGGTGGCGAGAACGGTGCCTTCGCTGGGCGCGGTCGGTCGGCTGGCGGGAACGGGTGCCGATCCGCAGGCGGCAAGCAGAGTCGACATGGCCACCGCGACAGCGCCGACGAGGCGGATATCGGGTCGCATCAGTGTGCTCTCCCTGCGGCTGTTGACCGGGGCGCCGTCGCGCGCCTGGTGATTGAGAAGGTAGGGCGCCAGGCCGATCGAGCTCGGGCAGTGCCGCTGAATCGTCACTGAACAGATATGGCGGTGAAGCTCACTACCGCGCGAGTCTGGTCGCGCGCATCGGCACGTGAACAAGATCAACCGGTGGGCGCTGGTAAGCAAGACCATGGTTGCAGCAGCCCGAGGACGGGCGCACGCCGACACTGACCCGCCAACAGATCCAGAACTTCATCGAAGAGTGCGCAGACATCGCCAAGCAGCACGGGCGGGGGCGAACATCGAAGCAGGGTCGAGTCCTCCCGACAGCCGTATCATGCGGCGTATCGCGCTATCTGGCAGCGCCCGTTAGCGATCGGTCAGCACGACGTCCTAAATGGACATTGCTACTCGTCGTGCTCACGCTGCCCAAGCCGCCGGTAGAGGGTCGCCCGGCTGCGGTTGACCGCATCGGCTATGAATGCGGCTGGCGCATCGAGATCGAGTGCCGTTCCGACGGCTTGCCAGAGCAGGGTTTCCGCATCATCGGCACGCTTGGCCGCCACACCAACAATGATCATGTAACCGATATGTTACACGTGCTGTGTTACGCCATACCGCGATTATTTGTGTATTTGCTATAGGGACGTCATGGGGTCCAGGGCAATCAGGGCCCAGCGCCAGCTTTCCCCGGCCGTAATAAGCCACCTGGTAAGTTGCCGCGCTCTCCCAGGCCCCCGCTGGCCGGACCGCATCGGCTGAGATGCGAGCCCACACTAGCCGTGCACTTCCCCCCAATCCAGCGACCGCGCACGTGCAGGCGAGCTGAACAGCGAGAACGTCAACATTAAATTGATCGTCGTCAGCGAGGCGCGCACGACGGCAATTGCGTGGAGACCGCCGGCTCAGAGAAGCCGAAGCCGGGATCGTAACCCTTTTGTTGTTGGTCGATCTGGGCCGGGGTTTGGGCTCGGCTGGCGGCAGCCGCGATCCGGTCGGCACCAATCCAGCCTTGCACGGTCGTCATGGGTGACGCCTAGCGCACGGTGTTCTTATTGTGAGCAGCGTGCCACCCACGCTTCATTGCCAGTGAGGTGGCACGCCACATCCGAAGCGCAGCACCCGGCCGGCCGAAGCAACCACCAGGACAAGGTGACCGAACGTTATGGACGATGACATAGTGTGAGTTGGCGTTACATCTTCGAGCTGCAACTCGAACACACCGTGTCCGGGTTGTTTTCACCGAGCGCTCGGCGTCGCGCGTCCAATACCGCACGGAACTCGGTTTCCGCTGTGTCTAGCTGCCCCTTGGTGTGCAGCAGTGTCGCCAGGTTGTGTCGGGTGGTCAGCGTGTCGGGGTGGCCCTCGCCGAGGGTGTGGCGTCGCGCGTTCAATACCGCGCGGTACTCGGTTTCCGCTGCGTCCAGCTGCCCCTGCTCCCCCAGAACAAAGGCCAGTCCGAGCCGCGCCACAAGCGTGTCACGGTGATTGCTGCCGATACTCCGGCAACGGGCGTCGTGTACGGCCCGGTACTCGGTTTCCGCTCCGGTAAACCGCCGCCGGACATGTAGTAGCGCCGCCAGGCTGTGTCGGGTGGTCAGCGTGCTGGGGTGGTTTTCGCCGAGCACTCGGCGTTGCGCGTTCAATACCGCGCGGTACTCGGTTTCGGCTTCGCCCAGCTGCCCGCGCTCCCCTAGTACTGTCGCCAGGTTGTGTCGGGTGGCCAGCGTGCTGGGGTGGTTTTCGCCGAGCACTCGGCGTCGCGCTTTCAATACCGCGCGGCACTCGGTCTCCGCCGCGTCCAGCTGCCGTCGCGTCCGCAGCACTGCCGCGACCTCATGACGAGTCAATAGTGTGCTTGGGTGTTCCTCGCCGAGTAGGCTTTGCTGGTCATTCACGATCGCTCTGTACTTCTCTTCCGCCTCGGTCAGCTGCCCACGTTTCAGGAACACGGTCGCGATGCTGCGCCGATCCGATATGGTATCCGGGTGGTCCTCGCCCAGGATACGCTGTTCGGCCTGTATTATGATCGTGAGCTCGTTTTCGGCAGCGTCCAACTGCCCCTGTTCGCGAAGCACGGTCGCCAGGCTGCGGCGTAGGTGTAGGGTAATTCGGTTGTTGTCTCCCAGGGTTGTTCGTGTGTCGTCCAACATTTCCCGTAGCTCCCGCTCGGCCGCAGTATACTCTTGATGTTGAGCGAGCGGGTCGGCCATAATCCAGCGACTCTCCAGAACCCGCTTGCGTCGGAAAGGCCAACGTCGGAGTAAGGAAAGTGTCTTCCGGGCGAGCTCGACTTGGTACGCGGCCGAATCTGGCGGATTCTTTATGGCCATGCCACTGCAGGCGGCCGTGGCGATGGCGAAGTAGTCGGGGATGAGCCGCCACAGAATACGCCCGACCCAGTTGTGCGCCGCGCGAAGTTCGGCCAAGGCGGCATCGTACCGGTCCAGACTCCAGAGGTGCAGGCTGAGCAGGTGGCGAAGTCGCCTCGTTGTCTTCGAATTGCCGAAAACCTGGAATGCAAGGCCGACATATGTCTCCAGCACCTCGGTTGTGGCGGAGGCGACCGATGAATAGTTCCCAATCAGCGCCCTGGTCGGTGCCCGCAACGGCCTAGAACGATATTGCTTCGGCGATCTGACAGCGATTTCGGCCACATTTCGCATATGGGGTTCAAGGAGTTGCAAGCGCCGCCAAAAGTTGTGGTTAACCTCATCTCTTATGGTCCGGATGGTTTCGCTGAGGCCGACCATGACGGCTTCCTGAGTCAGCCGACTGGACTTTGCGTCAGCTGTCAGGTTGGCGGCGGTGGCCTGCGCCACCAGCGGATGAATCGTTATGCACTCCCGCCATCCGGGCTTTGCGTGAGATGCTTGCGCTGCCGGTTCGGGAAGCCTTGCACTGTCGAGCAGTGCGAGGTTTCTCAATGCGTGGAGAACTTCATGGATGCGCGCTGAGACCGAGTCTCCGCTTTGGGCTTCGTCGGGCCACCGCGCCTGGCCTGCCTGCTCTTTTTGGGGCGGCATCATCGCCCGCACACCATTTTCGAGCAAGGCGAGCGGCGCTGGGGCCCGGCCGAAACACGACATGAGCTGCATGTAGCGACGGGCCTCCGGGGTTCCGTGCTCGGCCAGCCAATCGAGCGACAGCTCCCAGGTGGCCATGATCAGCTCCCGGCGATTCGCGTCCTCTCCCGTTGCCGACGCGGCTTGCCGGGTCGGTGCGTCAATAATCTCCTGGAACCGGGACTCCAACAATTTTTCGTATTGGGCGAACGAAGTCGAATGGGCAGAATAGCTCAGCGAGTTCCTGATGTACAGCCCGGCTAGTCTCAAGGCGAGTGGCAGGCCACCCAGTTTTGCCGACAACCGCTCGGCGTCATGCCTGTTACCCGCCCGTCCCGATGCGAAGTCGCGCAGTACCTGCCCTCCGGTAACGGGGGGCAACGGCTCAATGCGCCGCTCAATTACCGCCTGCCCCCACGCATCCTGGGCGTTGGCTCTGCTGGTCACAATCACGGTACCGCGCCGGGCAGATCTTAACCAGCCGTTGCCCGCGGCAGTCCGCTGTCCATCCGCGGCCAGGACCTGCGGGTCATCAGCATTGTCTATCACCAGAAGCCAGTGCGAGTCGGCATTCTCCAGGACCTCCCATACGGAGTCAACGGCGCCGGCCTGTGACGGGGATCCGAGCAGCTTTGATCCCGGCCCGCTCAGTTCCGCCGCCATCCGCCACATCGTTGCCTGAATGCTCGACTTGTCGGCGGCGTTTACCCAGTAGCACCGAGTGCCTCGAGAGCGGGCCTCCCGCGCCACGGCGAGTGCCACCGTGGACTTCCCGACGCCGCCCAGGCCCCACAACAGCCACATCGGCCTACCGGCGGCGGCCGAAGTCTTTTTCTTGCGGTGCGCAGTTCTTTTCTTGCGGGCCGCCCTTATGGCCGACAAGATCTCGCGTACAAGTTGCTCTCGACCTCGAAAGTACTTAGGAAGTAAGCTGAAAGGCGGAGCGACGGATATGCTTCCCGCGGAAGCGCTGTCCGGGCCGCCCTGAACAACGGTGGTGTTGAGAGTTACGCTGGCCTTGATGTCACCAGCGGCGGCCAGTCCTCCGGTACTGGTGTTATGTACGGATACCGTCCTGCGCTTCTGCACGGGCCCGGCCTTATCGTTTTCTCGTTCGAATCCGGACCTTGCCCTTTATGTCCTTTCCCGCGGCGACGGAACCCGTTCCGGACGCCGTAACTCCGAATGCGGGAGGACTGGTCGAAAATGAAAGGGGTGGTCCGGATGAATCGATCGTCACATCGCCGAGAATAGAACCGCCGGCCGCGACCGTGCCGCTGCCGACCGCTCGGACACCAGCGGACGGAGTTGCCAGCGAAAGCCGAAACTGCAGTACCATGAGTGTCAAGGTCGTTGCCGCTAGGGCCGCGATCCAAACCCAGGTTCTCTCATCCGTTACAAGATTTGCCGCGACTCCGCTCGCTGAACCAACCAAGGCGGACACTCCGGCCGCCGCCGCTCGCGATCTGGCCCGTGCCATGCTAGCCCCTCCTCGCGGATCGAACGGCAGCATGCCCGCAGCCAGCATAGAGGACGCCTCGTCCCTTTGGCGATCATATAAGGACGGGCTCGGGCCGCGGGGGTTAGGCTGGCTGAATCCCCTAAGGTTGTGCTCAAGCCAGCGGTGGTCATGCGGCGGGAAGGCATTCACCGAACTGGAGCTGTCAAGGAGTTGTCAAGCGGCGGCTTCAAGATTTTTATCGTGTGGTCAGGAGGATGGTTGGTTGTCCGGTCAGCGGTGTGGCGCTGAGGCTAGCTAATCCGTGGCGCGCGCCGCGAGGAGCTCGACGGTCTCGTCGAGGAAGCCGGCTCCGTCGATCACCAGCTCTCGGTGTTCCGGCGGCTCGTAGGCTTGGCCGACCCCGGTCAGGTTCGGCGGCTTCCCGGCCCTTGCCCTGGCGTACAGGCCGTTCGGGCCCCGCAGCGCGCACACCTCGACCGGCGTATCGACCCAGACCTCGACGAAGTCGCCGGCCTCGAACAGGTCCCTGGCCGCCGCCCGATCCGCCCGAAACGGCGACACCAGCGCGACGATCACGATCAGCCCGGCATCCAGCAGCAAGCGGGCGGCCTCGGCCACTCGGCGCACGTTCTCCGCGCGGTCTTCCGGGGTGAACCCGAGATCCTTGTTCAGCCCGTGCCGGATGTTGTCGCCATCCAGCACGTAGGTGTGCAGGCCCATGGCATGCAGCCGCCGCTCCAGCGCGTCGGCGATCGTCGACTTGCCCGCGCCCGGCAGGCCGGTCAGCCACAACACCCTGGCCCGCTGACCCTTCAGCCGTTGCCGGGCGGCACGATCGACGCTGTAGGCGTACGGGACCACGTTGCGGCCGCGCCGCAACGCGTACCGGATCATGCCGGCGGCCACGGTGTCCTTGCCGACCCGGTCGACGAGCAGAAAACTGCCCGTATCGCGGCCGGTGGCGTAGCTGTCGAGAGAAATCGGGTGTTGGTCGTCAGCGCGCCCCGGCGCGGCCGGCCGAGCGTGGTCTGCTGGCGGTAGTCGGCCTGTCCGGGTGTGGGAAGTCGTCGCTGGTGCGCGCTGGTCTGGTGCCCCGGCTGGCCGGGGACCGGGACTGGCTGGTCCTGCCCGCGTTGGTGCCCGCCGCCAGCCCCGTCGCGGACCCCGTTGGTGAGCTGGTCCGGATGTTGGCCGGTGCCGGCCGCCACCGTGGCTTCGCCTGGACCGTCGGCCAGGTCGAGCAGGACCTCACCCGGCCGGGCGGGATCACCCGGCTGGCCGCCGAGTTGCTGGCCGACGCCA
>Ga0126372_10000282_pt1 | contig 16691 bp, 15 predicted proteins | sample PanSoiMetaPlot_6_FD_92762 | JGI IMG/M metagenome (GOLD analysis project Ga0126372, IMG submission 92762) | Tropical forest soil microbial communities from Panama - MetaG Plot_6 | ecosystem: Environmental > Terrestrial > Soil > Tropical forest > Bulk soil | place: Panama | collected 2016-02-17
AACCAACAATCGGGGTTATCTGTCCGTTCAAGACCTCAATCGATGTCGCATACGCGGTGCCGTGCTCTGGAACAAACGATGCGTTGATGACCGTGCAATACAGACCATGCAATGGATCAGTCTGCCCACTGTGACACCATTGACCGAGTTGCTGGCCATTGCTCTTCGGCTGTTGCGCGAAGGCCGGAATGACGGCGACGAATGCGAGAAGGACGAGGAAAAAAGCGCTCCGAAAACCCATTCAATTTCTCCTTTTGACTGGGGGAGCACGAGATCATGCTCGCATCAGACGATCCGGTTAACAATTCCACTTCAGTTAGTCCACCTCAGTAACAACTTGCTTGATTACTCCAGTCACTTGTCACAATTTTCGGGACAGATTGGCGCTACCCGACTTGATGTGATTGAAAGGAACCGGAGAGCGCCTGCGTCTTGGGAAGTAGTTGTGGGAATCGTGACTTCGCGCCATCACTACCAAGCTCGGGCTCAGCGCCTGCTGACGGAGAACATGGGTCGCGCGTGCGGCGACTCCAGGCGCGCCCTCCCCCGGGCTGATACCTGATTATTCAAAACGAGTACGATTCAACGTAGCGCTGCAATCTGCGCGCCAAGGATCAGGGCCTGTGCAGCCCCGGGAACTTGAGATTGATCGTGTTTATCGAGGAGTCCCAAACCGCAAGAGTGGTCGGAGTAACGATGCGGTCGGTCGGCAGGTGAACCACGCGCCTTGAGCCAAACCGGCCCGATCTGATCCCGCTTTTCCATAAATCCACAGAATCGTGCCCTGCTGCGGAGTTTTAAGCGCGTATTCTGGTCGCGACCCACCATCCGTAGAGGAGGCACCCGAGAAAGATGCTGCCGCCCGCGCCCAACGTCACCTTACCGGAAAACAGCAGCACCAGCACCATTCCGATCAATCCCAGCGCAGGCAACCAAGGAAACAGTGGCATGCGGAACGGCCGCGGCGTTTGCGAGTCGCTGCGCCGCAGCCGGATTGCCGCCGCCACCACCAGCACGTACGTAGAAATCCACGCGAACGCCGCCACAGAGAACAGAAACACCCAACCCGGATAAAGAATTCCGAAGACAAGCGTAACCACGTAGCAGGCAAAGATTCCAATCCACGGCGAACGAAACCTGGGCTGCAGGTAGGCAAAAACCTTTGGCAGGCTGCCCTCCTGAGACATGCCATAGAGTAGCCGCGGCACCACCGCGTAGGCGGCGCTAATCGCCGAGGAGCTCGCCGAGAGCGAAACAAGCAGCCACCAGTATGTTCCTGCCTTTCCCAGTACGTCCTGAGCCATCAACATGTGGGGATATTCGAGTCCTGCCAGTTGCTCCGCTGGGATATAGGCGAGAAACGATAGCCCCATCAGCGTTGTCGTGACGATCACAGTCGAGACTGCGCCGATCATAGCTCGCGGCAGATTCTTCGCCGCATTCCGTGCCTCCTCGACCAGCGGGCACGCCATCTCAAACCCTGCAAACAGGAAGTAGGCGATGATCACCAGCGAGAACAATTCCGTCCAGTTCGTGCGCAAGAGAGGAAAAAAACTCTTCAACTGAACACGCTGTCGGCCGATCCCGGAAAAGGCAATCATGGGAAACAGGAGCTGCGAGCCGAGCATGACGACGACGCAGACAATCTGGAAACGGCCGAACAGATCCACGGACCCGAGGTTCACGGCCATGATGAGGGTGATGAGGAGCAGCGACCACAGCCACCACGGAAGTTGGGGAGCAGTGTGAGCCAGCAGGCGCCCGATGACCGTGCACTCCGCCGAGCAAGCCAGCATCAGGCCAACGGCATAAGTAAGAGCCGCCGCCGTCCCCAGGCTAGTGCCAAAGGCCTTGGAAACATACACCAGAATGCTGCCCGCCTTGGGGTAGGTGGTTCCCAACTCCGAGAATACGGTCGAATTTATCAGGGCGAGCCCGTAGGCGACGAGGAGCGCCAAAATAAACGCTGGGCCGGCGGTGCCCATGCCGACGCCGTTGAGCGCGAGAGAACCAGTGGCGACAATGATGCCGACCGTCGCCGCGTAAAGCGCGCGTCCGGAGAGCACGCCGCTGCGCAGCCCCGGCGCGGAAACCTGAGGTGTATCTGTCATTCGGCTATTTTCTCTTGGCCTTCACCACAATTGCCGGACAGCTCGCCGATGCAATCGCCCGCCTGCCCCTGCCAGCAAAACCGCTGCCCTGACTCTTTAGAATGAATACCTCGCCGCGAGTTGGACAAGCCGCGGTGTGCCCAGAGTGCTGGTGATGGCGCCGAAGGCGGGATTCTCGATGTCGGTAAACGTGGGGATGTTGAAGTTCGGATGATTCCAGAGGTTGAAAAACTCCGCGGTAAATCTGAAATTCTGGCTCTCGGTCAGCCGGAAGCTCTTGCCGATGGAGAAATCCCAATTCTGTTGGAACGGCCCGCGGAAGGTGTTGCGTCCCAAGTTACCGTAGTCGGTGGAGAAGTCGGGACTAAAGGGGTCGACCGGCGCGGGTTGAAAGGCCGACGCATTGAGGTACGCGCCCAGGCGCGATTCGATTGAGCCGTGCGTCAAGGCGTCTGCAGCCGTCTTGCCCGGCACGATGCTGGCGGTCGAGCTGGGAGAAATGAGCTGGAATGCGGAACCGCCGGCCGAATCGACCACCGTAAATGGGCGCCCGGACTGGAAGGTCACGATGCCGCTCATAAACCAGCCTTTCAACAGCGTTGCCTTTACTCCCGTCGCGTTGACGAAAAATGGAAAGTCGTAGACGAAGCTCGCCACCAGCCGATGCTTGCGGTCAAAGTCGGAAAGCCCGTATGACTTTCGCAGATTGGTTTGATCGTTGAACGCCGTGTTGAAAGCAGTATTGCTTGTGGAAGTGGCATCGAGCGCTTTTGAATAGGTGTACGCGCCTTGAAAATAGAAACTTCCGACGCGGCGCGACAAGGTGAGTTGGAGCGCATGATAATTTGACCAGGCAGAATCATCAAAGACCTGGAACCCGAGCGGATTGAGCCCGAGAACCGGCGAGCGCGCCTGCGCATTCACAAGCGTATTTTGTGTGATCTTAAGCGGTCCGTTCAGTGCAGTATTGACGATGATCGGGTGGCTTGGGCTCGCCAGGTTTGCCTGCAGCGTATCGCGGGTTACGCGCAGGTGCGTGCCCTTGGCGCCAGCGTAGCCCACTTCGAGCACCCACTTCCTGGGAAGTTCGCGCTGCACCCCTAGGTTCCATTGCTGGGTGTTTGGCGATACGAAGTGGCGGGGAAGTTCGAGCGTAATCAGGAACTCGCTGTTGCCGCTGAAGACCGGCGTTTGAGTAGTATTGGTTGTGGGGATCGAAGTCCCATTCATTACGAAGCCCTGGAGCACACCTAACTGCGGCACCAGCGCCGGCGAAATCACTCCGCCGGCCGGCAGTGGCCCAGAAGAGTTGAAAAGCGTGGCCAGGGTTCCCGGGGGCGGAGGGGCAAAAAAGCCCGCCAGAAATGGTGGCCCAAACGACAGGTTGTCCACGGCGCCAAGGTCTTCCCGTCCGTAATAAATGCCGTAGCCCCCGCGAATCACCGTAGTGCTGTCGCCAAACAGATCATAGGCAAAGCCGAATCGCGGGCCCCAGTTCGACGCGTAGTTGTTGTCTAACGTAGTCTCCGACGCTGTCGCCACCAGGCCCGGGACATGGTAGCGGCTCGCGCCTTTAGGAATCCGCCAGGGATTTTGGCCCTGCAGAGCGAGATTGGGATCCGGATTGCTGATGTGGTCCAGCTTGTCACTAATGGCGCCGTTCAGTTCCCATCGCAGGCCGATATTCAGCGTGAGGCGGGGCAGCACCTTGTAATCGTCCTGGGCAAACAACGCAAAGGAATTGATGCGGTATTCGTGATTAAAAGCACCGCTGGCGCCACCGACCACCACGGGCGCGCCGATCAGGAAGTTCTGAAAGTCGCTTACCAGGCTTCCTCCGGTACCCGTGGGCGTGGGCACGAAAATCGCAAGGCCATTGAAGAGTTGCGGAAAATTCTTGTCCAAGTTGATCCGGTCGGCCTGGCCGCCGAAGCGCACGGAGTGGTGACCCTGATTGAAGCTCACCGTATCGAGAACCGTGAAGTTGTTCTGGACCTGGGTCTGATTGGCAAACCCCGCGGGACCGATCTGGAAGCCGGAAGCGGCGAGTTGGAACTTGTAGATGTTGGTGGTGACGTTGCTGTTCGGCCGGATTATCCCCAAATCGTTGCTGCTCGCAATCTGTACGTTGTTCAGATCGTTGCCGATGTGCACGTACCCGAAGCGCGCCTCGTTCACCCAATGCGGCGAGAAAACGTGGCTCTCACCGAGAGTGAGGAAACGGTTGTTCACCGGCAAAGACATCGGAAAATTCAGGTCGAAGGGGCTGATGGCGCCGCCGAATTCCACCGGCAGCCCGCCCGCACCGAACGGCAGGAACGAAGAGAAATTGGACCAGAAGAACCGCCCCAGTGCGTGATCATGCCCTCCGCGAAAGTCGCGATCCAGGTTCAGGCTAAACTGGTCATCCTTATATTTTCCCGCGCGGCTAATCGTAAGTGGGCCCACGCCTCCAGGCGTGCCCGCAACCGAAGGAATTAGCCAGCCTCCACCCACGCCGCTACCGAATTGATTGCCCTTGAGGTTCAACAGGGCCACGACCACGGGATCGAGTTGGGTGATGCCCGGGGGGAGGCCGGTCGGGAAAAAAGTGTTCTGGAGCGTTGCGGAGTCACGCACAAGAGGCAAAACGGGAATCGATGTGCTGATAAATGTTCCCGGTGAGAGACCGCTCCGCTGCCGCGTGCCCTGGTAGTTGAAGAAGAAGTAGCCGAGTTTTGCTTCGTGTCCGATGGGCCCTCCGACGCTGCCGCCGAATATGTTCTGCTTGATGTCTGGCCGGGGCTGCCCGTTTTTGTTGAAGAAAAAATCGTTGGCATTGAACACGTTGTTGCGGAAAAACTCGAAGAGATCGCCATGAAAGTCTTTTGTGCCGCTTTTTAAGATGGCGTCGATGTTGCCTCCGCCGTTGCGGCCCTGCGACGCATCGTAAAGGCTGGTTTGCACTTTGAATTCCTGGATGCCGTCGGGGCTGGGCAGCGGGGTATTGCGCAGGATGCTGATGTTGTAATCGGTGGCACTGATGCCTTCGATGAGGTAGTTGTTGTTGTCTTCGCGCTGTCCGTTCACAGTGATGTTCACGTCGCCACGCCCGAGTGCGCCTGACGCGTTCAGGTCGGAGCCCGCGCCTGCCGAGAGCGTCAGCAGTTGTTGGAAGTTCTGCGTGGCCAGCGGCAGCGTACGAATCGTATTGGCCTCGATGGACTGCCCGGTGACTGCGCTGCTGGTTTCAACCGTGCTCACTTGCGCGGAAACCTGCACTTCGGTTTTTATGGCCCCGACACGAAGCGTCGTCGCTACGCGCGTTGTCTCGGTCACGCGCACTTCAATGTTGCTGACCCGACCCTCGGCGAAACCCCTTGCCCGTATGACGAGCTGGTAGCTCCCGGCGGGCAGAAGCTGCGCGTTAAAACTCCCGTCGGCGCCGGTCGTGGCGCTGCGTACCACGCTGCCAGTCGCGATGCTGATGATCTGCACATCCGCGCCGGGAATCAGGGCTCCGCTCGAGTCTCGCACCGTGCCGCTGAGGGCGCCGGTCGGTCCACCTTGCGCCAGAGCCGTTTCCGCAATCGCCCCAAGAAATAGGAAAAATGCTGCGGCAAGGAGCAGAGTTGACGCACGAAGAAACCTGTTCACAGTACGCCTCCTGAGTGAGGATGCGGCGCCGGAAATACCACAGGCAGGGAAAACTATCGTTTGGCCTAGGCGATGTCAAGGCGGTCAGGCGTGTGGAATTGGAAAGGGACATCGTTTCCCTTGGAGCTACATCAGGAGGCAACGACTGGCGGTCCTGTTGTCGGCCTGCAGACACGCAGATCCGATCTAGATGGATTAGCAGCCCCTTTCAATGTAGCCTCGATATTTTTGGGTAAAGCCCGCTTAAACCCAAGTTACGCTAAAGGCGCCTTCGGGCCGTTCCAGTCGGAAATTCTTGCAATCTTTCGCGAAATAACTGCTCGGTGGGCCATGTCTAGCACAGGGACAAATCACTGGTAAGTAGCTGATTGCCCTTCCGTTACATACTCGTGACTGATAAGGCGTGAAGGATGCACCAGGCTAATCATCAAAACAACGTATCGAAACCTAAGGAGGGGTCATGAAGATTGGAACCCTCAGAACCGCGTTGGTGCAGAGTGTCGGCGAGATCTTCCGGAACCCCGAGATACAGAAAGCCAATGCACGCTCCTACCGTTATTTCGTCATGTCCGTTTCTTGCGCGCTGATTTCGCTGTTAACTCTAGCAACATACTCTCCGGCCTCTGTTCTGGTTCGAGCTTGGGCTTGGGTGGGACGCTTCCTTCCAGATGGCGCCGTAAATTCGATCCGCCGGGAATTCGCTGCTGTCGTCACTCCCCATAAGGGAACGATTCTGTCGTTGGGAATCGCGGCATTTCTCTGGGCAGCATCGAGTGCGTTTTCCGCGATAATTGAAGCCATGGATATTGCGTATGACGTGGGCGACGATCGGTCATTCTGGAAGACACGTTTCCTGGCCGTGGTATTGACTTTTCTAACCGGCGGTCTGCTGCTGGTCGCTCTAGGCTTGATCCTAGTGGGACCTGGATTCGACATATTGGCCAATCGAAGCCGGTTGTCTCAAGTATTGGTACTGATCTGGCCGTATATTCGCTGGTGTGTCACCGTTGGACTTACGTTGGTTGCGGTGGGCGCACTCTATTTGGTGGGTCCCAATGTAAAGCAGCGTTTTTCCGCGATCCTGCCTGGTCTCATGGTTGGCGTGGGGTTTTGGCTCGGTTTGGCCTATCTCTTGGAGACCTGCGTTCGTTATTTCGCGACTTTCAACCAACCCTTCGAGACCATCGGGGTAATTGTGGCTCTGATGTTGTGGTTGTACTGGGCCGGGTTGGCTCTGCTGATGGGGGCCCAAGTAACGGCTGAGCTGGCAAGACTAACTAGCGACGGAAAGGTAACGGAGAAGCATGCGGATTCCAGAATCATAAAGCTTAATCTGGCAGCGTGAAGCACTGTCCGAAGTCGCCGCCCTCGTCATAAAAACACTCCGTGGACGTTTTTCGTGTGACAAAGGGTGGTGATTCACCAAGCTCAAATGAGGTCCGGCGGGCGACTATTGAACGATGCAACCGAAAGTTTGTCCCAATCAAACGGATAGTCGCGAACACGATGTTTAAAATCGCAGCGACCAAGATGACAGCACACCCGACGATGTCCCGATCTAGATGTTTTGACCACAGGTACGAAGAACGGTCACCATAAAACACATCGGCCATTCAAGAACACGAAACGAATGGCCTCAACTCAATGCGGAAAAAAGCACACTGACGAGAGGCCATTAGAGTAGCAACGGACGATGCCAATACTCATCGCTCACGGTGTCCGGATATACCCGTGGACCACGCCCGCGGAGTCGACAAAGATGCCCACGATCACACCCGAAGGATTGATCCCGGCTGCGTCACTGAAAATAGCTCCAGGAGGGTCGAAGGAGGTGAAAACGCCGTGGCTCAACACTCACTCCCTTCAGATTCTTCTGCTGCAATCTTTGAGTGATGAGCTATAAGCTCGCTACAGAATGTGGAACACAAGGTCGGCTATTTTGATCCGTCTCAGGCCAACTTTCGCATTACCGCGACGATCTTCCCAATAACCTCAACCTCCTTATGACGAAATTGCTGACGTTTGTGGAGACCATCCGGATAGCTGTGAATGACAAAGCTACCGTTCTCCTGGCTGCAGCACCCGCACATGTAGGTTCCATCGCGCTTCAGAAAAACATACAAGGGCTGCTGCCATAGCGGTTTCGATCGGCAGTCATTCGTCTTCTTCCGTTGTCGATTCACCACGGCAAGAACTCCGCCCACCAGATGTGGGTGGACTGTATTGGCTGTCCTACTCATCCAGAAGAAGTCTTTCAGAGAAGGTTTGGCAAGTCCCGAGAGCGCGGATATTGATCTACGCAGAAAGAGTGGCGCTCCGCCAATCTCAGTCAGCAAACCACGTATGAATCCACTCTCTTCGGTCCGGTCCAACTCGGCTGTTCTATTCAGTGGCGATAAGGACCTACTGGTCAGCCAATCTGGAATTGGTTCTTGTCCAGGCTCTTCTAGGCTTAGATTAAGGGACTGAAATATTGCATGCAGAGGAAGTGAGTACACCACGCAGAACGTGACGATTTTGTGAAAGTGGCGGGGAGGTGTGTTCAATGTCTCGTAGTCGGACAATGATCCCGATGCGGTGAAGTATCGCTCGTCGCCCAGCAGGTCGGCCAGTTCTCGACTCATAGCCGACGCCGCACGGAAGGAGAGGCCGATCTCGAGCCTTGCGCGGCGAAGGAGCGGCCCCAATTGAGATGGTTCGGGCGAAAGGGCATCCGGTTCCCAGCGTTTCGCCAGGGCCTTTGGCACAGGTGGCAGCTGTGGGCCGACGAGGCTCCGGATTTCGAGGTCCACTGGGCCAATGATTCTTGCCTGTTCGGGGACTCTGAATTCCATTTCAGCGTATGGCAACTGGGTACTGATCGTGCCGATTCGTCCATGTCCGGCAGCGCGGATGTGGCAGCAGCAGAGTCCCTTCGCATGGCGTATCAGGAATAGATTTGCGGATCCTTGTGGGTTGATCCGCTTCAGAGCTTCACTAGTGTTTCGGGGATTCACTCTAACGATGCTGCCCTGGAGAAGTTCCGGGAAAGCGAGTGCATCCTCACGGCCGATTCTTGCGTACACCGACCCGATGTCATTGAGCTCCAGTAAGGGGCGAGAGCGATGTAAACCTGCCCATTCGACGATGTGTGACATAGGGACCACACCGAGGGGAGAACTCCCACTACGGACATTCCGAAACCAGGGAATACGGGAAGTGGGATCCTCGAAGGAGGATTCGAGAAGTGAGGTTCGCTTCGACGCGAGCTGAATTTGTAGTCTTGGGACCGCTTCGATATCAAAGCCAAAGACCCGCAGCCAGTCCCTCAGGCGGTAACTGGAAATCCGGCTGAAGGCGACTAACTGAAACAGGCTTGGGCTCAGGTGTCCGTGTAAGAGGTCGTAATAGAGATTGTGGGGCAGGTAATAGGCTGACTCTCGCCCAAACAGTATCGCCGACTTCTGGGATGCCTGGTGCAGGGTAAGTTGCTTGCTTGCCAAGATAGATTTGACTCGATCCGCGAGCTCTACGTTCGATCCCGCCTCGCTATTCGCAGGCAACATCTGACCTCTCGTCGCAATTCGCTTTCGTGAGAAAGCTCCCCCGCGGCGCCGATCAAAACTGACATCGCTCCAAACGCCTGATGCCAAAACCAGATTTTCCGGCGACTGAATCCACTCGCAGAGATCTATTCCGATTTAACTGGTTCATCCTTTGGCTGGCAGAAATCTTTGTGCGTGCCCGGATTTCAGGACAGAGACTTCAGTTTCAGGGAAGAAGGCAGACTTTCAAACAATCGGAAAGGAGCTGATCGGCAAGCGTGTGTCGAAATCCCGACCAGGGTTCCATGCAGTTGCAGAGTCCGTGGTCATTTGTGCAGATGACGATGTGAAGTATTGTCGGTTTTTCGAACACAAATTATCTACGGTAGACAAAGCGTCGGATTTGCGCCTACCATACCGAAACGCCAACGTGAGCCGTTTCGTATGTTGGCCCCGTCGTTGAGTTCCGAAGCTGGCCAACGCCTCCGGGCGAAGCGCGAGCGACTACGCCTGTCCATCCGGCGTGTTGCACAGATCAGTCAGAAGATTGCCCAGGACAAAAACGACCCCGCCTTCTACGTGCCGCACAACTGGATCAGCGATCTCGAGAACGGCAAATCCAAACCGCGGCTGGCGAAGTTTCACAGCCTTAGTCTTATTTATGACTGCGACATCAACGAAATCTTGGCGCTCTTCGGCCTCAATATCGCTGATCTGGGTAAAGAGCGGGGGCACGTCAGCCTCCCGCACACACATCTCAGCGGCCTACCGCTTGCGCAACCACTAGTTTTGACTGCCCCGAACTTGCGTGCACAGGTGCCCTTCGAGAAGACCCATCTCGCTCATCGCATGTTGCAGGGTCTGGGCGAAATGCCCTTTTTCCTGCTGCAACAGAACCGTCCACAAGAAGTCCTTTATGGATATGTAGGGACCGACGATTATACGCTCGATCCCTTGATTCGCCCCGGCGCATTCGTGCAGATCGATCCGCAGCAGAATAAGGTCACCAAAGGCGTTTGGCCGAGTGAACACGACCGACCGGTCTATTTTGTCGAGTTGCGTGACAACCGCTACGCCTGCAGTTGGTGCGAGCTGGAGGGGACCTATTTGCTGCTGGTTCCTTCTCCAAAATCACCGGTCCCGATTCGTCATCTCCGATACCCGCATGACGCGGAGATTGTCGGGCGCGTCATTGGCTTTGCACAGCGGATCGCTCAGTCGCAAGCGAACACTGTGATGGTTCCTGCGCCCGTTAAGGGTCTTCTCTGAGCTTCCATGCCAAATTTCCCGCCGGAGATCCGAGCAGAATCCCTCACACATTGCGGTCGAACGTTCGAACAGACTGCAACTGCTCCCTCGCGTCTCCGCTACATGGTCCCAGCCGAGAAGTCGTGCCGGCAGCCTGAAGGCCGATCTGCTGTGCGTGGGCGGTCTAGTTGGCTGCCTTCGCTTCGTTTCTTGGACCGGGCGCGATCAGCACCGTGTCGAATCCGGTTTCCATTCGGCGGGACGAGCAAGTATTCCTGTAGGGCGTGAACAATCTCAAATTTCATTTGCTAGTTTGCTACCCGCGCCGCTTATTCTAATGAAAGTGTCCGTGCAGGATACCCAGGGCGGTTTGGCGCGAAATCGCAGCAGCCGGCAGCCGAGGCCTGGACGATACGCGGTGCTGAAGAATTCGGCACTGTGCGTAGGGGCTGTCGAGCTTCTACGCAGATCAAACGTGAACCGCGCAGCCAAATATACGACCGCAATTGTTCTTGCTCACCTGCTGGTGAATATTGTCCACGGCCTTGCCCACCGTAAACTGAGCGTTGGCCTTCCCCCGACTGGCTCGGTCTTCGTCATCGCGGTCGTGCTTATCCTTCCTTTAATCGCAATGGCGCTCCTCTGGACAGCCAAGAAACGGCTCGGTCTTATTATCCTGTCGCTTTCGATGTTCGGATCGTTGCTATTCGGCTTCTATTACCATTTTTGGGCGGTTGGTCCAGATGCTGTGCATACCCAGCCTGCGACTCCGTGGGGAACCGCGTTTCGGTTGACCGCTTACCTATTGCTCATCACGGAACTGATTGGAGCTTATGTAGGCATTCATTTCCTCTGGATTGCCAAAGAGAACTCGAAAAAAGACATTGAGGTTCCGATTTCGTCGAAAATCAGAGGCCAGCGCCCATCACACTGAATGCAACTCAAAGCCTCAAGCGGGTGACCAGTCGGTCATTCTTATACACTACCGTCGTAGCAGACTAGCTCCACCTGATTTCCCTCTGGATCGGTTACGTAGAGTGATCGCCAGTGCACCCAAGCGTGTTCAGCGGTTTCAACGTGAAGGCCCAGCGCCTCCAGTCTTTCCTTTTCAGGTTCGAAATCGGCGAGCGGTATCTCGAACGCAATGTGGTCGATGGTCGAGGTTGATGCGTTAGTCCCACGATAACCGGAATTCTTAGAGCGATCGAACAATGCGAGTACCTGAGTATGACCACCGTAGCCGGCCGCAATCCTGAAGAACGCGCAGTTAGAAACTCTTGCCATTAGCGGCAGTCCGATGACTTCTTCGTAGAACTTCTGCATTGCGTCCAGATCGTCGACCCGGAATGCAATCTCGCCAAGACCGCAAACCGACGTGCGCCTTGGGCTAGTGGTTGATGCTGTCATGATCGACCTCCCGAACAGAGGGTCTGTGTTGGTGAAGGAAGGAAAGCCCACTTGAGGAAATCCTGACGACACTCGGCTCTTTCATTTCCTCTTCCATGACGAGGACGCGATTATCCGCATCTTCTTCGGAGATGATTCAGTTGCACCCTAGGGCCTGCCAGTTGGCGCTATCTGACTGGAGTATAACCTTCTACGTCTTAGGGCCTCAAGGCGCGCTTAACTGCCCTAAGCCAGAACACTCATTAGTTGTGTTGGGGAATTTTCAGAGAAACAGGCAGGCAAAGTTCGTCCGCATTGATTCTTCAAAGACTCTATTATAATTCCTTCTCCAAAAGCCCCGATTACGAATGAGGACCACGAGTGATGTCACACTGCCAGGTCAAGTTTTATGATTCTCGAACCAGCACGCTTCTCCGCTACCTTTCCCTCGCTGCTTAGCTTTGCCAGTTCTGCGGTTACTTGGGCGCCGACCAGGAGAGCCAACCCTGACCAGTACAACCACAACATCAGCGCCACAACTACTCCGATAATCTCGAAGGTTTTGTTGAAAGTTGCGAAATAACGAACGGAGATCTCCAAACCAGCCGACAAACCGAGCCAGCACGCGACGCCAACGATCAGACCGGGCAGGATCGCGGAAAAGGACTGCTTTACGTTTGGACCAATCAAATAGAGAGCCCCGACAGCCGCTAGCGTGAGCCCAACAGCGGCACTCCAGCGAAAATACGGCCATATCAATACCAACACTTGAGGCAACTGGATTCGGTTAGCGAGCCAGCTACCGAATCCAGGTCCCACCAGTGTGAGGCCAAAGGCGGCCAGCAGCAGACCTCCGGTTAGAAAGGTCAATGCCAAGGCCAGGAAACGTGTCTTCCAGAACGAACGATCGTCGCCCACGTCGTACGCCATATCCAGGGCATCAATCATCGCCGAAAACCCGCTCGAGGCAGCCCCCAAAAATCCCAGGATTTCCAACGACAGAATCTTTCCCTTATGGAGAGCGATGATAGCAGCGAGTCCTGTGCCGACCGGACCTACGGCGACACTTGGGAAGGAACGCCCCGCCCAAGCGACCGGTCGGAACAGAACAGAAGCTGGAAAATACGTTGCCAGGGTTAACAACAAAATCACCGCGGCACCCACGGACAGTACGAGGTAGCAATAGGAGCGTGCAATCGCTTTCTGGATATCAGAGTTGCGGACGACCTCCGCAACACCCTGCACCAAAGCGGTCCTTACGTGTGCAGCCTTCATTACTGAGCTCCTTGGGTTGGCCGGTACGCCGGATGTGCGTTGCCCTCGATGCACTCCAATGTTGGTGCCACCATTGGCCCCGTGTTCGCCCCGCCTGCTCCACGAGCCCCCAGCTTCAATACAGTGTGGCGCATCTCCATGCGGACACGGTGAGAAAAGACGAGAAGCGGGATCGATGAAATTCAAACGTTCTCATCATTGTGGCAAACCGCGCCCGTATGATTACTGCAACGATCTCGGATCAGACCGGTTTTTGGGACTCTTCTTGTTCAGGAGTGCGACCAGTTCGGCAGCGGAGCGCGGGTTTTTTACTTTTCCGCCGCTGATGATATCTTTTGCGCTCAGCTTCTGTCCGTAAAGTTTTTCGTTGGCGCTCCCGTCTGAACGCAGGGTTGACCTCTCAAGCGATACGCCGGCGAACAACCCTTTGTTTCGAGAATACGACAAGATCTCAGCGTTCATCACGATGTCGGTGGCGCCCTCTGCGGTCCGGCCCTTGGGGCCAGCCGCAGCCGATACGTCTGCGCCGAGTTTCACCTTGCTGCTGAGCAGAGACCGCGCGCCCCTGGGATTCATCACCAGCAGCACAAAATCCGTACCTTGGACTCCAACTTGAAAACCGACGCTAGCGCCTTCCAGTGCATACAAGGAGGGCGGTCCCCAGGGGCCCGTATAGTGCGCGCCGCGACGGCAAATCATTACTCCGCGACCATAACTGGCGCCGATGACAAAGGCGGCCTTCTTGACTGATGGCAGAACCACAATGCACTCGGCCTTGTCGAGGAGATCCTGCGGGATATCGTCGGGAATGTTGAGTATCTCCTTCATAACCGCTCCCGAATCCTTGACGCGGCCTTGCTCCGTTCCGTTGTTCTCAGCGAAAGCAGGGGTTAGCGAGACACAAACCAACACCAGCGTCAGCAGCAGTCTTTTTTTCATAAAATCTCCTCTGTAATGAGGTTACCAAGGTAATCCAGGCCCATCTTGCGGCGAGCTTATAAATGCATCCTCTCCACCTTTCATGACGCCGCACGTAACCGAGGGAAATCAGCCACTTACTGCCCACCTGATCGCCCAGCAGCGATGTGTCATCGAGCACTTATTTCGCGGAGTCTTGCAAGAATTGCCGACTCGAATCCTGCCAATGAACAATGGAGTTTCGGGATCCGATCTTGCGGGCGTACAGTGTCTGGCCAAATCGAGTTAGACTCGGACTTCCACCCGCAAGTGAATTGCTTCGATTTCTCCTGTAATCTTCGAATATTTCTTAAGCTGACCAGCTGGCTTGGCTCTTCCGCAGCTCAATCAAGCTAGGTTCGTCAGCACGTAGCAGAATGTCACCAATCTCAGCCGCGCCCCGCCATCAAGACAGACGTTCTTCTTCGCACGATGATCGAACTGGGTGCGTTCACCGAGTTGCGCCGAGGCGAACTTATCGGTTTGCGCTGGGACGATGTGGATTTCGAGCAACTCGTTTCTCACGTCCGCAGATCGGTGGTTGCGATGGTAGAGGGTACGCCGAAGACGCGAGCGTCTCAGAAGGACGTGCCGTTGGACGCGCAAACTGCCGAGTCGCTTTTCGCGTGGCGGCAGAGCTGCGCGTACCCGGATCCGGACGGCTGGATCTTTGCGTCTCCGGCCATGAAGGGAAAGCAGCCATATTGGCCAGGCACGCAATGGCGGTACTACGGCAAGCCGGCGCTGAAACGGGCCGGGATCACCAAGCATGTGACCTATCACACGCTCCGGCACCATTCGGAACTGTCCTGAATGCGAAGGGAGAAAACCCAAAGGTTGTGCAGGAACTACTTCGCCACCCCAGCCTGAAAGTGACCACCGATGTCTACATGCAGGCGGTGAGTCCACAGAGGCGCGAGGCGCAGAGCAGACTCGTGAAGATGGTCATGAAAAAGACCGCTTCCGGCTAAGTGGACAAAATTGGAGCATGAAGAAAAAGGGAAGATTTGCGGAAGTTCTTTATTTTGTTGGCGTCCCCGACGGGGTTTGAACCCGTGTTACCGCCGTGAAAGGATTACCCCGAATCGTAAGTAATAGAAACCACAGGCACGGATCGCAATTGTTGGAGCTAAAAAGAACGGCTTAGAAGTCGTATCGAACCCTTATCGAACCCCTCGTGCAGGGCCCCTGTACTTCAGCCTGAACAGGAGGGGGTCCCTAAACCGGCTTAGTAAAGTTGACGCCGTAGGACCCTAAGACATCGTCCAGGGTCACGATACCTTCCAATTTGTGCACATCAGCACGGCTAACGACGGGCAGAATTTCCACGTTGTTCGATCCCATACGCTCGAGCGCGAGATCCAATCCCTGATCGGCGTGGACGTGCGGGAAAATAAGCGGATCGATCAGCGCACTCAATTTTTGGGTGTCATCCTCTCCCGCTACTCGTTCGAGTGTCGAGTATGTAATGAGTCCGACTACTTCTTGCTGATTAGTGACCAGCCAGGTGCGAAATTTGCTAGCGCGAACGCGCTGCAGGGCTTCCTGAACCGTTATATCGCCCGGCAGTGATTCGGTGGCGGGGCGTAGCACACGAACCACACGACGCTGCCCATGCTGATGTCGCTGTTCCGCGCTCGGCAAGTGGATCCCATCCTGTACTGCCAAGGCTTCGTAGATGGGCTGTCGCTGGAACCTTGATGCGATAAAAAGGCTTACCAGGTTCGCAATCATCAGAGGCACGATAACGGCATAGTCCTGTGTCATCTCGAAAATCATCAGAACTGAAGTCATCGGGGCTCGCACGATGCCGGCGAAAGCCGCCCCCATACCGACTAACGCGTAAGCCCCTGACGTTGCGGTGTAGGCGGGAAACAAATGGTGCGCCAACGTCCCAACAGAACCACCCAACATCGCGCCGATGAATAGAGCGGGGCCGAAGATGCCGCCAGCATTGCCGGAAGCGTAACTCGTGGTGACGGCCAGAACCTTCAGAACAACCAAGACAAGCATCAACTTAAGTGCCATCGTTCCATTCAAGGCATCTCCGACATAGCCATAACCCACGCCCAGAACCTGCGGCACAAACCATCCCATGAGGCCCACTACCAGTCCGCCCGCGAGAGGTTGAAACCAGAGTGTCCTAGTCGAGAAATTCAGGAAGCGCAGTCGCATTCCCAATAGGAGTTTCGTAAAGGTCACCGAAACCAGACCGCCCGCCACACCAAGCAGCGCGTAGATCGCAAATTCCAGCGGATGGACCAATTGATATTGCGGAACTTTGAAAAGGGGGTTGTTGCCAAGTAGAAGGCGGAGCACCATCCAAGAGGTAGCGGAGGCCAACACCACTGATCCAAGTACAGGCGCGTGGAGATCTCCAACAATCTCCTCGAGTGAAAACAGTACTGCGGCTAGAGGTGTGTTGAACGCCGCCGCAATTGCTGCTGCCGCTCCTACCGGCAGAAGCGCCTTTACTTTTTCGGGGCGCAATCCCAAAAAGCGCCCGAGCACTGAAGCAATGCCAGCGCCTACTTGAACGGAAGGTCCTTCGCGA